>WNFI01207503.1_pt1 | contig 16795 bp, 15 predicted proteins | sample 5400471 | NCBI WGS metagenome assembly WNFI01 (sample SAMN13153348, study PRJNA577476) | soil metagenome | isolation source: 100 cm saprolite on Douglas fir-dominated hillslope | place: USA:California | collected 2013-09-17 | reverse complement strand
GTCACAGGCGAGTCACAAAAGAATCAAAAGCCGTCCGCGAGAGAGTCGGAAAATGTCGCGGTCCCGAAGGTCCCAAGAGAACTGGTGTAATTAGTGTAGTATTAAATGAAGACTATCTACGATCAGGACAGATCGATTGCGAGGTTTGCCGCGTCCAATGGCCGCCAGTCACTGGCGCGAGGCTTAGAGTTAGGAGAAGTCCTTAGACGGTAAGCGGCACCCCTTAATTCGCGGGCGCTAAATAGGAATCAAAATTGAGAGCAATGAGTGAGTCTGCCGCGCGTATAACCTTGTCCGCCAAGGGATTGATTATGAAGATCGTCGGCGATGTTTTGATAATCGAGACATCCGATACCGATGAACTCCGTCGCGAGGTGGCTCGCGCACTCGGCAATGAACCGCTTACAGTGCAAGGGGCAGCCGGATACCTGAAGGTCTCAACGAGGACGATACGAAACTGGATTAAAGACGGCAAACTTGCTGCCACGCAATTAAATGGGGCCGGATATCGTATTCAGAAGCGGGACCTGGAACAAATCCAAACAGACAGTTAGGCTATTTTTGTATCAGCGAACGCCGTCAGCGGCAAATGCATTAGAAATGGCTCCTGGTGACGTTGCGCCGGTATCGGGAGATTGATCTCAAACCACTTGAACCCCTCATCGGGGCGTTTGAGGTCCCAATAATTGCTCTTGATCATTTCTGGAGAGTTCCCGCTTTCGATGCTCACTAGTGGGATATTCCAAGTGATCGCAACCCGGTAGCTGCAAAATGAATGGCGCAGTGCGTTGCGACGCCATGGGATACCCGTTACCCGCCGAAGTCTGGCCGTCTCATCTTCGGGTTTTTTGAGAGATATCACTGGTCCGGAATCGCGGCGCAGTGGCTGGAGAATATCGAAAAGCCGGTCGCAGATTGGCACCAGCCGGCGATCATCCATTTTTGTCATGGCCGGAGTCAGGTCGATAATCCGCCTATCCCATTGGAAGCACTCCCAGGTGATGCGAAATATCTCGCCATCGGTGCGGATGCCGGCCAGGCCGCCAAGCGCAAGCCACGGTAGCCATTCGATGCGCACGGCACCTAGGAACGACTCAAACTCCTCCGGACTAAACGTTGCGACGGGCTTGCGCTTTGTTTGGTCTCGCATCACCAGCTCGGCCTCAGTCTTTCTATCCCGATGGAGCGCGCGGAGGCGGATCTGGGCGTACCTGAACAGGGTGATTATTTCGGAGCGCAGATTATTGCGCCGCCGGCCAGTTGCTTTTTTCGCGTCCAGGAAGTCCTCGATTTCTTGAGACTGAATTCGGTCGATTGGCCGGTCAGCGCCGAAATGTGACTGAACTTGCCGCATATCAGCCTTGAGTTTATCGGTGTACGCCGCAGATCGGCTAGCCTTGGCCGCCAGGAACTTCTCAATAGCCTCACCCAGGGGCTGGCCGTTGGTAGAGCCTTTCGCCCTATGCCATTCTTGGAGAGCCTGCAGGACAGTGTATCCGTGACTGGACGCTAGATCGCGCGCCTGGCTGAGCATTTCCCGGTCATCGAGATTAAACCTGCCTTCCCGATGCCGCTCTAGTTCCGCGATTTTTTGTGTCTGGAAAGTTTTGGCTTCCGCCAGGGACCCGCGCGAGGCGAAGCACCTCTTGCCGGTCTCGTCTTTCCAGACCACATGATAGCGGTGATCGCCTCTCTCATAGATGTCTACCGATAACGCCTTGCCGGCTGAGCGCCTTAAAGCCTTCCTGCTCATTGCCAGAGGAATGGCCAATTTTACGTCCGAAATCGATCTTTAAAATCTGTAGGGAAATCGATCAAAAGTGTGGCAAATTGTGGCGCGCGCGATTTTCTCCTCTGCTCGGGGGGGGACTTGAACCCCCACGCCTTACGGCATACGCCCCTCAAACGTACGTGTCTGCCATTTCACCACCCGAGCTGGTTCAAGGGAGAGAAATGTTTAACACGACCTACCGCAGCCGCAAGGCAGATTATTTGGCGGTGCGGCAGGGACGGGCTCCTCTCGTCCGGATGTCGACTTGTCAGGAAACGAGTCGTCGTAGCAGCGCAGACGAGCGGGAGTTAGTCCTTACGGCCCGGCTACGGCACCAAGGCTGTCTTAATCCCTTGACGCGACCAGGCTAGCTCCAGCGCTTTTCCCCAATCTTTTAGTGGGATTTCCTGGGTCACGATTTCGTTCACCTGAATCCTTCCGTTTTCCAGGTAGTTCAAAGCTCGCTGAAAAGAGTCGATCTGCGCAAAAGAACCTTTGATGGTGATCTCTCGGCGGAATACATCGAACGGATCAAACCTGACCGATGCTTTCTCCGGATAAACACCGTAAACCAGGAGTGTGCCGCGCCGGCGAACAAAATTTAAAGCCTCCTCACAGACTGACGGTGCGCCAGTCGCCTCAATGACGTAGTCGAAGCCTTTAGGAGCCAGTTCTTTCAGCCGTCGCTGGTGGACACTCGGGTCTCTCCTGTCCATGGGAACGATATTGTCCGCAGCTAGCTTGCCTATTAGGTCAAGTTTCGAACCGGCTGGAGCCGCCGCCGTCAACGTGGCGGCACCATTCATTTTCATTAGTTGGGCCAATACTTGGCCCGTCGGCCCGGCTCCAAAAATCAGGACATCACTTCCCGGCTCCATATCCAGCACTTCCATTCCGTGCAGAGCACACGAGGTCGGTTCAACCATTACTGCTTCGCGCGCAGAAAGGTGTGAAATAGGGAATACTCGATCGATCTTTATTTTCATGTACTCGGCAAACCCGCCATTTCTAGTGACGCCGTAGGCTTCCAAGTTCTCGCACAAAAGCGCGTCGCCTCTCACGCAGTAGAAGCAATGACCGCACGCCTTATTGCTGTTCGCGACTACGGTTTGACCGAGCAGCAAGTCTTTTACGTCCGATCCGGTCGCTGCAACCGTGCCGGTGAACTCGTGGCCTGGGATCAATGGGAAGCGAGGCGCGAACTCGCCTTCATGGATGTGCAAGTCAGTGCCGCAAAGACCACAGGCCTGGATCTTCATCAAAATCTCGTCCGGCTCAAGTTCCGGGTCCGGGACGTCGCGGTATTCGAATTTTCTGGGTGCGTCGTAGACGAGAGCCTTCATGTCGGTAATGGGGATTCAGTAGTATAGTAACCAGTAAGACGATCAGCGCATCTTTCTCCTTTTGCGCGAACGAATTTTTTTTGTTCGTGAGGTTACTGGCGAGGAGATGGAAGGCTAGCGGCCTGCAAAGGTGGTTCGGATGGGACCCGCCTTCTCCAAGCGACTCGACTGAGCTCGCCGAAGTCCTGCGGCGCGACAGGCTTTATGCGACTTATGGGACTAATGTAAGCGATTCAAACGTCCGTGAGAACGTGTAACCCAATGACTCCGGCTGGCCTATTTACGCATGTTCTCGCGCGCCTCAGTCAAAGCGGCATGGGCTGTCGCTTGACCGTTGGTAGCGATTTGGAGTGCTGAGCCCAGGGCCGACCAGAAACGCCCCGTCTGAGGGATGTTGGGCATGACTTCGCCGTCGTCCGCGCACAACTTCATCTCGCGCAGCAATTCGTCATCTTTGGACATCTTTTCGTATAGCGAAGTGAGTGCTGGAATCCCAATCGGCTTCAAGCGGTTTGCGGCCGCCAGTGCTTCGTCAGTTATGGCGTAGTGCTCTAAGAATTCTCGAGCGATATCCATATTGGGCGAGCTTCGATTGATGTACGCCACAGAAACGCCGATGAAAGCCTTGCCTGGGGCCCCATTCACTCCCGGCACCGGCGCTACGCCGAAATCGATACCGTTTTTCATCAGATCCGGCCAATCCCACGGGCCGGAAATTATCATCGCCAGTTTCCCTTCTGCCATCACCTGCTTTGGCATGCCTGTTGGTGGGGGTGCTTTGGGTAGGACTCCAGCGCGAATTAAAGCGTTCAGTTGATTAAGCGCATCGATTGCTCCGGGAGTGGCAATCCCGACTTTTTTGGTGTCGTAGCCTTCCTCTGTCTTGGCGAAGACGTAGGCGCCGGCACTGGCAAAGATGCCCCATGAATAGTAAGGGCTATCATAGTCCCACAGGATCGTCCCTACGCCCGGGTGCTCGGTTTTGAGCCGCTTATCGACATCGATTAAATCCGAAAGCTGAGCTGGAGGACTTGGGACCAGCTTTTTGTTATAGATCAGCCCGACCACTTCGAAACACATTGGATAACCCCAATATTCTCTCCGGTGCTGGACTGCTTCCCAGGCTTTTTTGTCGAATCGGCTGCAGTACGATTCCGACACCGGGATGGATGCGATTAGTCCTCCATCTGCCCACTCGCCGAGTTTGTCGTGAGCGAAAATGACGATGTCCGGTCCTTTGTTGCATTGAGCAGCTAAAGGGAAGTTGTTGGGAATGTTCTCGGTGGCGTCGACATTGACTTTGATTCCGTAATCATGCTCGAACTTGCGACCGGCCTCTTGCAAGGCCGGTACCCGGTCTGCGTCCATCCAGATGGAAAGTTCTCCGTCTACCCAAGCAGCAGCCGGATGGGCAAATACGAAAGCGAAGAGAGCACAAAGAATCGAGCGTGTCATGGGATCGGGGATCGGCCTAGATGGAAGGCGCGTCCGGGGCCGCCGGACCCGTCTTGGTTTTAGCGTCGGGGATCGTGGTACGCAATTTCCTAGAGCCAAGCATAAAACTATACGACCATCTTCGGGAGCAGCGATCGATCGAACAACTCCTGGACGACCTCTTGTTCACGCAAGAAAATCGCGAGGTCTTCATACTGGGATGGGTTGCTTGAGATGGTGAGGCGGCGCTGCTTGGCTTTTTCAAAGGAATCAGGTCGTCGCCAACAAAAGACCAAACGGAATCCAAGCGGCACGAGCCTTTTTTCCAACCAGGCAAAATCATAGTGGCGTTTGGCATAGATAGATTGCCAGGCCTGAGTGGAGATGTGAAAGCGGTCGACAATCCACGAATAGTACCGGTAAAGCTCAAAGAGCTTGGCCCATGTACGATAAGCTTCCATCGCCAACTCTTCGTACGGAGGCGTGAAGTTGATGAGGCTAGCGCCGTAAGGATTTCGAGTGAACCCGTTCCATTCGGCGGACACAATGGGCGAGTGGTACCGATATTTTCTAACACCGACGATGCGAGGGTGCTCGTTGAGAGCAAACGCCAGATCGGTCTTCCCAGTTAGGCGGGTGCCTTCGAGGATAATCTTTGGGCAACGTTTAATTACCATGGGGGGAATCTCCGGGGAGTCGGCCGACTGCTCGGAATTCAGCAAGGGCATAAGTTAGCTCCAAATAAGTCAAGGTTTTCTTTTTCGATTGCAGGCAAGACCACCCCGGGGGATACGCTGACGGACAGGGTCCGCAGCCGGAGGAGGGTTGAAGGTTCAAATAGCAATTTGTCCGGATTAAGAAGTGGCTTAGGCTGCCAGAGGCTCTAGCGGTTGGCAGCGTTATGTTCTACTGGGAACGGCCGAAGAGTGCGAGATGACGAAAACTTCCACGTTTCTTTCATTACAAAACCCTCTGTTCAAAAGGCTTTGGGTGATGAGCTTGATCTCGGGTTGCTGCGTGTCGGCGCATGATACGGCCAGCACATGGTTGATGAGCAGACTGAGTCATTCGAGTTTTCTCATTTCGCTCATCTCGACCGTCGCGTCGCTCCCGTTTTTTCTTTTCACGCTGCCAGCAGGTGCTTTGGCAGACATGATGGATCGACGCAAGATGCTCTGCGCGATGAATGTTTGGCTAGGTTGCGTCGCGGGCGGGTTAGCGATCCTAGCAGGACTAAACTTGCTTCACCCATACCTGATTCTTTTATCTGTTTTTCTAACCGGTGTCGGATTTAGTTTCTATGCGCCGGCCTGGTCGGCCCTGGTTCCGGAAGTAGTATCAAAGGAACATTTAGCCTCTGCCATCACTCTCGGTGGGCTTCAACTTAACATCTCGGGTATCATTGGGCCGGCAATTGGCGGCCTGATACTAGCCACGTTCGGCGCGCAGTATGTTTTCGCGGCCAACTCCATCTGTTTTTTCCTCCTTCTACTGAGCCTCACTGGCTGGGGAGGCGCTTATACCGCTCCCAAGATGCCACTGGAAAACTTCTTCGATTCCTTAGCCAGCGCATTGCGGTATATCCGATATGCCCCCGGGATTCAGGTTGTCTTGGCGCGAGACGTGATTTTCTCCGTCTTCATTGCGGTTATACCTGCGTTATTGCCGGTGGTCGGTCTTAAGCAACTCGGCCTCGATCCATCTAAACTGGGTCTTCTATTCACTTCAATGGGAGTTGGTTCGGTCGTGGGCGCGGTTGTCGTCATTCCCCACGCGCGAGCCAAGTTCTCGGCTAACACGTTAACCATACTCGCGAATCTGTTGCTCGCCTTTGTCTTCCTATTAATGGCTTTTGTCCGAGACCCCAACTTATTCATGGGCGTAGCCGCATTAGCCGGTCTGGGATGGACATTGACCGCTTCGGAGCTCTGGGTGGCCGGCCAGCGAGCGATGCCGAGCTGGGCCAGAGGAAGAATGAACGCGACCCATATGATGGTTGCTCAAGGTGGTCTCGCCTTGGGCGGCCTCACTTGGGGCGGTCTCGCCGCCGGTGTCAATGTCGAGTTCGCTCTTATCGCCGCCGCGTTATTTCTCATCTTCAGCCTATCCTTGGCGTTTCCTCTTTCGATCGATTTCACGAAGAAGCTAGACCTGGATCCAGCCCCGCTCACGACTCAGTACCATCGATTCTTGCATGTGCCTGATCCATCTGAGGGTCCGGTAGTCGTTGTCATGCTCTTTGAGATCGAGCAAGAAAGCCGCCGCCGATTTCTGGATCTCATGCGCGAGATGCGACTGATCTATTTAAGAAACGGCGCATTTAGCTGGAGATTGGATGAAGACTTAGAAAAGCCGGGTCGGTTTCGTATGGAAATGATGGTCTCCTCCTGGGCAGAACATTTAGAGCAACATCGGCGGATGACGAAAAATGAGTTAGCGGTTTGGCGCCAGACTTGGAGTCTTCATTCGTCTGCCTCGGACGGACCTGTGGTGAAACATTACTTGTCGGCGCACCGAGAACTCATGACCCGGCGGAACTCGACCGCATCTGAAACGCCGGACGACCAGGAAGATAATCCGGTGGAAAGCGCCGCGACCTAAGCAGCCTGCGTTGCTGACCAATGCGTAGGCATCGGTCAGCAACGCAGGCCATGACAAAACAATCCGGCTACGCCTGGATTGTTTTGCTGTCCCCGGTTACTCGCCGCTTACCTTGGAATCGCGTGTCCTACTGAAGTTCTAAACTGCTTCTTCAAGTAAGCAGCAGAACAGCCGGGCGTAGCCGGCTGTTCAGCTGTCATAGCCGGCAGCTTTTTTAAATGCATGCGCATTTGTAAAAAGCTGCAGGCTAGCGGAATTTACTTCCGTTTTTTCACGATACCGCTGCCACCTGGGTAATGAACATGCTGAGCCCGTCGGCGCTCTTGCTTTCCTTAATGTCGACGGTCGCGTCTCTGCCATTTTTTCTTTTTACCTTGCCCGCCGGCGCTTTGGCCGACATGGTGGATCGCCGTAAGCTTCTGCGCTTCATGAGCTTCTGGCTAGCCGGTGCGGCGGCTCTGCTGGCGGTACTCTTTATATTCCATTGGCTGACTCCAGCTCTAGTGTTGATTTGTATCTTCCTGACCGGAATCGGTTTTGCTTTTAACGCGCCGGCTTGGACGGCAATAGTGCCTGAGATTGTTACAAATGACGAGTTGCCCTCTGCCTCAACGTTGAGCGGCCTCCAGCTGAACGTTTCTGGGATTATCGGACCAGCACTGGGTGGCTTAGCGTTGCGCTTTGTTTCGCCCAGCTGGGTGTTCGGCCTTAACGCTGCCTGTTTCTTGCTCGTGATTTTTGCGATCGCTAAATGGAAGCGCGTCGGTCCGACCTCAAAGTTGCCTTTAGAGAATTTCTTAGAGTCTTTCTCCACCGCCATCCGTTACGTACGCTTTTCGCCCAGTATTCAAGTTGTATTGGCGCGCAACGTTCTGTTCTCCCTCTTCATCTGCGTGATTCCGGCGCTTATCCCAGTGGTCGGTTTGCAAAAGCTGAAGTTCGAGCCCTCTAGCCTCGGGCTATTATTCACCTGCATGGGCGCCGGGGCTGTTTTTAGCGCGATCTTTGTGGTGCCCAGAGCGAGGGAACACCTTTCGTCAAACGCCATCATTACTTCTGCGAGCATTCTGTTAGTGCTGGTCTATCTCGGGATGGCTTTGGTTGTGGATCACACTATGTTCATGGGAATCGCCGCTGTGGCCGGGATCGCTTGGACACTGGCAGCCTCCGAGCTTTGGGTGGCTAGCCAGAGAGCCATGCCTGATTGGGCTCGAGGCCGAATGAACGCAACCATTATCATGGTTTCTCAAGGAGCCATGGCTTTGGGCGGCATCATTTGGGGCTTTTCTGCCAGTACCCTTGGCGTGACCATCACTCTCGAGGTTGCTGCCGGTTTGCTCTTACCAAGCCTTTTGCTATCGATCCCGCTATCGATCAATTTCGTCAGCGAGCTCAATTTTACTCCCGCACCGGTTACTGGCTTGTCCCATAAACTGTTGCATATCCCAAGGCCCCACGACGGACCGATCTCCATTACTTACGAGTTCGAAGTCAATCGATCCCGAGGTTCGGAGTTTATTCGGTTGCTTCGTGAGGTTCGCCTTATTCACCTTCGCAATGGCGCCTACAGTTGGCGCCTCAGCCGCCCATAGAACGCGTCTACCTTTGCGTAAACCGGGAGCTGCTCAACCACGTGGCGCTTTTCGGCCATCCGAGCACCATGCCGGCGAGCCCGCTGGATCTTGGCACTCAGGAGCTGGGGAATACTGCGTGAGCGGCGAATAAGGCGAATGGGCGAGTGGGCGAGTGGGCGAAACGGCGCGTGCACAGCCCCTGACCTGGTGGGGCGAAAAACTCGGCGCGCCCAACGTTTGATTATGCTCTGTGATGGTTTCGCGCCGGTTTTGAGCTGCGCCGTGCAGGTAGCCTCGCCCATTCCGGAACTTTCTCGTACACACGTCATCTTTGAATTTATCGCGACGAATCATGGGCGAAACCAAGCCCACGGAACGGCTCAAAACCGGCGCGGGAACATTTAGACGGTTAGTCACACGGTCGGCGCGCCGAGTTTTTCGCCCCACCGGATCAGGGGCTGCGCATTCGCCCTTTCGCCCATTCGCCCTTTCGCCTTATTCCCCCGCTTTCAGCGCGGTCTCAAGGGCATGCCAACCGAGTGTTGCGCACTTCAAGCGTTGAGGAAATTTCTTCACCCCGGCGAGCGCACGTAGATGTCCAAGGCCATCGCTCGGGCCATCTTTCGTCAAGAAATCAATGAAATGCCTCTGTAACGCCAACGCTTGCTTTGAGGTCGTTCCTTTGACCTGCAGTGTCATGAGCGAGGTCGACGCAGTGCAGATGGCGCATGCTTGTGCCTGAAAAGAAATCGTCTCGATTTTGCCTTCCGGTGACTGCAGCACGAATACCGTAACTTCATCACCACATGCGGGATTGAATCCGGAACCACGCGTTGCTGGCGGAGGTAGGACTCCGCTATTACGAGGGCGCTTCGAGTGGTCCAGAATGATTTCTTGGTACAGCTCGTCGAAGTCCATATCGGGCTTATTAGTCACCAAAATATTTAGAGGCCGCGCGCAGAACGTCGATTAAACGATCGAGTTCCGCTTCCGTGTTATAAAGATAGAAGCTGGCTCTGGCCGTGGCTCTCAGTCCCAACTTTCTGATGAGCGGCTGGTTGCAGTGGTGCCCGCCGCGCAGTGCGATCCCTTTCTGATCGGCGAATGCCACCAAATCATGCGCGTGAATATTACCGAGCTGGAAACTGGCGATACCCGCTCTATCGCCCGCGGGACCAAAGACGCGCAGATTCGGAATTTCTCGCAGGCGAGTAGCCGCTGCCTGGCCAAAGTGATGATCGTTTTCTTGGATCGCGCTTCGGCCAATCCGTTCCAGATAATCAAGCGCTGTGGCCAAGCCTATCGCGCCGGCAATATGCGGTGTCCCGGCTTCAAACCGGTGGGGAGCTGGTTTCCATTCTGCTCCTTCAAAAGTAACGCTCACAATCATCTCGCCCCCGGTCTGATACGGCATCATTTCATCCAGCAAACTTTTCCGTCCGTATAAAACGCCGATGCCGGTAGGGCCACAGCATTTGTGACCGGAAAATGCGAGGAAATCGCAATCGATGGCTCGAACATCCAGGGGCATGTGCCCGGCGCTCTGAGCAGCGTCGACCAGGGTCACGGCGCCGTGTTTGCGGGCGGTTCGACACACGTCTGCGACTGGGTTAATTCGGCCGAGCGAATTTGAAATATGGGTTAAGGCAACGAGCCGGACGGGATTATTCGTCAGGATGGCATCCAGCTGAGACCAATCAATTTCGCCTTGGTCTCCATTCACCGGCAGGAAGTGGAGCTTCGCTCCTACGCGTTTTGCAACCATCTGCCAGGGAATTAGATTGGCGTGATGCTCCATTTCCGTGAGCAGAATACCGTCGCCTGGTCTCAACTCGTTTCCGGCCCAGGAAGCAGCGACTAAGTTAATGGACTCGGTCGTGCCGCGCGTGAAGATAATGGACTCTGCGTGTTCTGCGTTGAGATAATCGGCGACACGCTGCCGAGCGTTTTCGTAAAGCGTGGTTGCCCGCGTGCTGAGCGCATGCAACCCCCGATGGACATTGGCGTGGTCCTCCCGATAATACCGGTCGATTTCGTTGATCACGCTGACCGGCCGCTGCGTTGAGGCCGCGTTATCCAGATAGATCAGCGGATAGCTGTTAACTGTTTGATCGAGGATCGGAAAATCGGCGCGAAACCGCTCTGCCAGCGTTGGGACAGTCACAAAATAGTGTCGACCCGCCCGGTGGGTGTTGCAACTGATTCGCAGTTTGCCTGGTGCCTTCCACGCGCGACTTTTGGGCATGGATCCAATTCAACTGGGGTTGCCCCATCGGCCGCCCTTCATCTTTATCGATGAGGTTACATCGGTCGAGGCCGGGCGTAACGCTAACGCGGTGAAGCGGTTCTCTAGCCAGGAACCATTTCTCGAAGGACACTTTCCGGGAAATCCGATTATCCCTGGTGTGCTGATTACAGAAGCTCTGGCTCAGACCGCCGGGATCGCAATCGGTGGACCCGGCAAAATGTTTCTATTAACCGCTATTCGCGCCATGAAGTTTTTGCGCCCCGTCCGGCCAGAAGAGCGGATTGATCTCTTCGCCGAGTGCTTGAATGAAATGAACGGGCTCGCTCAATGCGCCGTGCGCGCCACGTGTAAAGGCGAATCCGTGGCAGAAGGACAGCTCGTCCTAGCATTGGCTCAGTCCCCTCACTCAGACTCCTCAGGGAGCTCCAATTTCGAACCGTGAACCGTAGAACTGAGATCGCGAGCCGTTTGTAGTCAAACCACTAACCGCAAACCGTCAACGGCCAACCGCAAACCGGTAACCGTTAACCCTTCAAGAACGGATTGTGGCGTTTTTCTTGCCCAATGGTGGTCTCAGGACCGTGCCCTGGGAGCACCACAGTTTGATCCGGTAGAATCAAAACTTTCTTAAAAATATTCTCGATCAATTCGCTGTAGTTGCCTCCCGGGAGATCCGTACGTCCGATACTACCGGCGAATAGGACGTCGCCGCCGACCAGCAGGCTATCTTTAGGCGAATAGAAACAGAGGCTTCCTGGGCAATGTCCTGGAACCAGCAACACGTCGAAAAACGAACTGAGAAAGTCTTGGGATTTGCCTTCGGAGATTAGGAAATCCGGTTCGACCGGCTCCGGCTCCAGGAAAAACCCGAATTGTTTATAAAATGTTGGATCGGTGATTAATGGGACGGAATCGGTATGGTAACCGACTTGGCAATTGAATCGCCGTTTAATTTTTGCCGCATCGTCGATATGGTCAATGTGCCCGTGGGTGATCAATAACAGGCGGGGAGAGATGCTCTGTTTTTCGAGCCAATCCAATGTCCCCGTTGGGGCGTCGAAAAGAATTTCTCCGCCGGGAGCCTTGAGGACGTAGGCGTTCGTATCGAACAAACCACCAATAAAGGTTTGAAACTCAGACATATTGAGGGAAAACTCCGTAGGGGCCCGTGTACGCGGCTCGCAAAATGGTATTTAGCAATTCCTCTGTCAATTCGTTGTGTGCTCGCCGCATGAAAATCACAAGCGTTGCTTTCCTCGGGCTATCGGTCCTGTGCGCCACTAATTGTAGCATCGGCCAACTGAAGCAAAATTCAGCCGATTCGCGGCAAATCTCTATTACCGTCGCGAGACTTCTCGAACAAGCACATTACAGCCGGCAGAAACTTGATGACGCCACAGCAAAGAAGATCCTGGACACCTATCTCGAGGATCTTGATTACACGAAGCTGTTTTTCACTCAAGAGGACATCGACGAGATCTACAAGAAGTACGGGCCAACGCTGGATCAAGATTTGACGGTTGGAAATGTCCAGCCAGCCAGGGAGATCTACAATCTATTCAAGACGCGAGTTACGGATCGCGTGGCCAAGATTAAAGAACTGCTTAAGCAAGATTACAGCTTTAAGAGCACCAAGACCGTTGCGCTTGATCGGCACAAAGAGCCGTGGCCGGCTAACGCTGCGGAAGCCGATAACCTGTGGCGGGATCGGGTCGAAGGCGAACTGTTGCAAGAGAAGCTGAACAAGCTTGCCCTGGAGCCGGGACCCAAGCTTATCGAAAAGAGGTACGATCAGTTGGGAAAGAACCTCGCTGAACGCGATGACAATGATGTACTGCAGCTTTTTCTGAATGCCGCGGCGCAAACGTATGATCCGCACTCTGAGTACTTAGGGAAATCCGATTTGGAGAGTTTTGAGATCAACATGCGCCTCTCGTTGACCGGCATCGGCGCGGAGCTCAAGTCGGAAGACGGTTACGCCAAAGTTGAACGCTTGATCTCTGGTGGTCCGGCCCAGATAAGCGGGAAGGTGAGCGTTGGAGATCGCATTGCTGCCGTTGGTCAAGGCAAAGACGCATTTGCGGATGTTGTCGACATGAAGATCGACAAAGTCGTGGAACTGATCAGAGGGAAAAAGGGCACTGTGGTTCGATTATTGGTCATCCCAGCAAACACGGCTGACCCATCGAAGAGAAAGATTGTCGAGTTGGTTCGCGACGACGTGAAACTCACAGAGCAAGAAGCGAAAGCCGAATTGATCGAGAAAGATCTCCCGGACGGCACTGCTGAGAAATTAGGGTGGATTACGTTACCCTCGTTCTACCAAGACATGGAACGGTCCAGGACCGGCAAGAGCACATCACGAGATGTGGCTGCCTTGATCAAACGGTTGGAGCACGAAGGCATCCAAGGCTTGGTGATTGATTTGCGGCACGACGGCGGTGGCTCCCTGGATGAAGCGATAAAGATGACCGGCCTATTCATTAATCAGGGACCGGTAGTTCAAGTAAAAGACGCTAACGGGGATGTCCAAGTGTTGAAGGACCAAGACCCAGGCGTCTTATATAGCGGTCCTCTCATTGTTCTCACCAACCGGCTTAGTGCTTCTGCCAGCGAGATCTTCGCAGCGGCGCTTCAAGATTATGGTCGAGCCGTGATTGTCGGCGACTCCAGCACTTTTGGAAAAGGAACGGTGCAGACCCTGCTCGAACTCGGAAGATTCATGCCCCTTCTTGGTGGCTCGAGTAACGATGCCGGTGCGCTTAAATTAACCGTGCAAAAGTTCTATCGGGTTGCCGGAGGTTCGACCCAACTACGCGGCGTGATCTCCGACGTCACTTTGCCGTCGCTAAGCGATAATTCTGAGATCGGGGAAGCTTCTCTGGAGCATCCCTTGCCTTACGATGAAGTCGAACCTGCTGCTATCGATTTGGCGAATAACCGGAAGCCTCTCTTCGTCGATGACCTGCGTAAGCGGTCTACGAATCGGGTTAATCAGGATGCGGGGTTCCAGGACATCACTGCGGACATGAAGATTCTGAAGGATCGTTTGAAGACAAATCGTTTGTCGCTCAATGAGAAAATCCGACGGGACGAGCTGGACGAGGACAACGATCGCAAGCAAAAGGAATTGACCGACGAGAAGAAGATCGATTCTCAGCTGCAAGACAAGCGTTACGAGCTCACGTTAGCGGACGTTAACAAGCCTCAGCTGAAACTCCTGCCGAAGGAAGCGCTACCGGTAAACAAGGACGCCAAGGCCTCCGCAAGTCCCGGTACCGACGATCTCATCGGTGAAGAAAGCGGGAACACGGCAGACGCCGATGCGATCCGACGCGAGACGTTGAACATAATGGGCGATCTGATTGACCTGCAAAGATCGCCGAGAACGGCTGGCCGGTAGTTGAAGGACAAACGACCAGCGGTCGCCGAATCAAGGTAGACTTGAGAGAATCTCTTTGCGACGCCTCCCAAGCGAGGCTCGCTCCGTCGGAGCGTAGCGCCTTTCGACCAACCTAAAACCTATAATTACCTCAGACCGCTCCCCTGGCGTCAGATGCGGCATTCGCGACAGCGACCGCTTCGCTTAGATCAATTGTCCCGTCGAAGAGGGCTTTCCCAACAATCGTCCCGTACAATCCGGGCAATGATGCAAGGCGTCTCACGTCTTCGATGCTAGCGACTCCTCCGCTGGCAATCACTTGGCATTTCGCCATTCGGAGAATGGCTTCAAGGGCGCCGAAGCTCGGACCAGAAAGCATCCCGTCGGTAGCGATATCGGTAAAAATGATGGTGCCGACACCGATTTGGCAGATCTGGTTGATGAATTCGAGCGCGTCCAGATGGGTTACTTCCGCCCATCCTTTCACTGCGACCTTACCTTCTCGAGCGTCTACTCCCACCGCGATGGCGTCGCCGCCGAAACCTGCCACCAAGCCATGCAAAAATTTCGGGTCTTCAACCGCTTTTGTACCGATCACAACCCGAGCGGCGCCGGCTTCCAGAAGGGTCTCCGCAGCTTTGAATGATCGGATCCCTCCGCCTACCTCCACCGGTATGTTCAAGGAGCTAACCAGTTTCTTGATTAACCCCAGGTTTCGCTGTTCTCCGGTAAAAGCCGCCTCCAAGTCGACGATATGAAGACAGTTCGCTCCTTCTTCTTCCCACCGCGTCGCGTAGAACAGGGGATCTCCTGGATAAACTGTTTTTTCTTCCAATTTTCCCTGGCGGAGACGCACCACCTGACCCTCAAACAGATCGATCGCGGGCAAAATAATCATTACAATGTCTCTAAAAATTGACGGAGTAGAAGCAGGCCACTTTCCTGGCTCTTTTCGGGGTGAAACTGGGTGGCCAGCAGATTCTTGGTCGCGATGGCTGCGGCAAAGCGATCGCCGTATTCGGTATATCCGGCGACGATAGATTCATCACTTGGCGCTGGATAGTAAGAATGGACAAAATAAAAGAATGGATCGGGAGGGAGATTGGTATACAGCGCGCGCGCTGGTTCCGTCCATTCGACCGAGTTCCAGCCGATTTGAGGAACTTTTACTGCTCCCTGAGGAAATTTTCGAACCTGGCCTCGAAAGATACCTAGGCCACTGACACCAGGTGATTCCTCGCTCGCTTCGAATAGCAATTGAAAGCCGAGACACACTCCGAGGAAACGTCGGCCGTCCTCCAGCCACTTCTGCAGCGGATCAAAGAGTTCGCGCCCTCTTAACTGGCTGACCGAATCTCCAAAAGCCCCGACTCCGGGCAGGACGATCGCATCGAAACCATTGGTGATCGGGCCGTGTTCCAGGCGGGTAACCTGCGCACCAGCGGCTTCCAACGCCTTGCTCACGCTGCGCAGGTTGCCGGAACCGTAGTCAATAAGTCCGAGTCTTGGTCTTATGTTCACTAGGCTCCTTGATTTCTACCGCCGTGTTGTTACCAATGTCTCAATTTCAGGGTTGGTGCAGGTCTAAAGTCTACCTTTTGAGCTCGGCACTCCGGTTACGCGCGGATCTATCTGACATGCCATATCCAGAGCCCTTGCCAGGCCCTTGAAGATCGCTTCCGCAATGTGGTGACTATTTCGGCCGTATTCAACCTCGACGTGTAGTGTCATGGCTGAAGACATCGCGAAAGCCCGACAAAACTCTTCCACTAGTCCGAAGTCGAAAGCACCAATTGGCCCAACTTGGGTCGGGACCCGAAATTCAAGAAAGGGACGCCCACTCAAATCGATCGCTACTTGAGCCAGTGTTTCGTCCATCGGTATCCGGGCCCATCCATAACGCCTGATCCCCGTTTTTTCGGAGAGAGCCTCAGCCAGAGTTGCTCCCAGCACGATCCCAGTATCTTCGACCGTGTGATGGAAGTCGACCGCCAGATCGCCTTTGGCTTTGATCGTCAGGTCAAAGAGGCTGTGCTTGGCTAAGAGCACCAACATGTGATCAAAGAACGGAATTCCGGTTTCTACGTTTCCAATTCCGGAGCCATCGAGCACAAGCTCAACACTAACAGAGGTTTCTGCTGTTTCTCGCTGTCGAGAGGCACGCCGCGGGTTCATAGACTGCTAACCTTATAGCACAATGCGGTTTGCAGTTCACGGTTCTCCGTAAACCGCGAACTGGGAACGGCGAACCGTGAACATTTAACCGCGAAGCGTTAACTACCGGTTGCATTTTCAGCCAATTGCAAGTACATACTTGCATCGTTAATTCGAATCCAAATCCGACGCCACGGACCCGTTCCTACGGGGATCTCACGCGCCAACGCATTCTCGAAGCTGCTGAGCGGGTTTTTTCTCGGGACGGTTTCCAGGGGGCGACTACGC
>WNFI01342057.1_pt1 | contig 16796 bp, 16 predicted proteins | sample 5400471 | NCBI WGS metagenome assembly WNFI01 (sample SAMN13153348, study PRJNA577476) | soil metagenome | isolation source: 100 cm saprolite on Douglas fir-dominated hillslope | place: USA:California | collected 2013-09-17 | reverse complement strand
CCCGCTGCGCCTCGTGCCCTCGTCCAGCAAGGCAGGCAGCGGCGAGATCAATTTCCTCGACTACAACGCACCCCTGAACATCACCGCACCGCCGCACGCGATTGATCTCAGTAAGCTGCACGGCTGACTAGGGCAGTACGCCCAGGCCCGCCCGAACAGCCCCGTGCGGCGGCACGGCAAGGAAGGCGTCAGGCGTTAGCCAGCGCCTCGGCCACCATGCGGAACGCCCGGCGGCGTGCTTGGCAGGCTTTGCGGGCGGGACGTGCACCTGGGCGGGGTGGTCGTGGCGCGGCCCCAGTAGCCGGGCGTCCATGTCGCACCTGACATCGGGAACCCGGTCGAGCAGGCCGCGGCCGTCGGTTTGCAGGGCGGTCTGGTCGTGCATCCGGTCGTGCATCCGCCCGGGTCGGAACGCCCCGTCCAACAGGGTGCGGGCGGCAGAGGCGATCACGATGGAAGGCGTGTCTGGATGGGATACTTAAGACGTGATCGATGCGGGGGCCAGTGACCGTGAGGTGGCCCGGAGGTTCCGTGTGTCGCGGATGTCGGCGAACCGGTGGCGGCGGGCGCAGGAGTCAATGCCACTTAGCCTAAGTTGATCATGACTGTGACGGCAGGTTGACCAGCCTGATTGTGGGCGGCCCGTGGTAGCGGGTGCCGGTGTCGCCTGGCCGTTTGACCCGGTAGGAGTTGTGGCGGGCGCGTCTGATCACCCGGGGGTAGCTCCGGTGCCGGCGGCGGGGGTTGAGGTTGCGCGGGCTGGTGATGTCGGCCATGACCGCGGCGAGTAATCGTTCCCGCTGGTCAGGGGGGAAAGGCCGGGTCAGCGGCCCGGCGGCGGATGATGCGGACGGTGCGCAGGAATTTGACCCGGTCGGGGTCGATGCCGGCTTCGGTGGCGGCCTTGCAGATCAGCGCCGAGATGGCGTAGTGGGTGAGCAGGTAGCCGTAGATCTCCTGGCGGACCATGTCCGGGCTCCTGGACCGCAGCACCGAGCCGGGGCCGCGCAGGCAGGTCTTGAGCTGGTCGTTGCCGGTTTCCTCTTCCCAGCGCTGGGCGTAGGCGCGGGCCAGCTCGGCGGCGGATGCGGCCGCGGGATCGGTGATGGTGGTGATCAGGGCGATCAGCTCACCGTCGCCGTCGCGGTCGGGGATGTCGTACTCGATGACCCGCACCCGCATCGCCTGGCCGGGATCGAGATGCTCGCCAGCGCGGGCGGCGGCGATCAGCTTGTTCCGGGCCTTGTCGTGCAGGGCGGGCCGGGCCACGACCGACAGGTAGGAGCCGTCGGGCAGCAGCTTCAGCACCGGCAGCCGCAGGTCGGCTTTCACCCGCCACAGCAGCGCCGCCCCGGCGGCGGCGGCCTGCCAGTCCGGCCAGTTATAGAACCCGCGGTCGGCAATCAGCAGCCAATCCTCCTCCAGCCGCCCGAACATGCGCCGGGCCAGGGCCTGCTCACAGCTGCCCTTCCCGCCGACCGGGCCCATCTGCGCGGCGACCTTCGCATGCGAGCCGCACTCACCGATGGTCACCACCCGCACCTTCGGGAACGCCGGGTGCTCCCGCGCGCCTGCGGGGTACCCGAACGCCGCGGCGTTGGCCGGGGTATCGGGGACATCCAGCTCGAACCCGTCGATGGCCATCAGCCGCCAGTGGCGCAAGAACGCCCCGCGGGTCAGCACCCCGGCCACCGGCACGGCCACCCGGTCAAACAGCAACTCCAGCGGCTCAGGCCCCAGCCGCTTGCGCGCCTGGGTGATCCCCCCCGAGGTCGGCGCGGCCCAGGACTGATCCCAGCAACCCCACGATGCCAAGGTCTCGGTCAGCCGGGCGGCGACCTCCTCATAGTCCTCCTCCGCGAACAGCGCCAGCGCCATCGCGAAGTAGACCATCACATGCGGCGGCAGCTTCCCATCCGACCGCCTCGCGCCCTTGCCCGCCGCCGCGACCGCCTCATCGACGGCATCTCGGGGAACCGAGGAGGCCAGCACCCCGAGCGAGATCCAGTCCGTCAGACGGCCACCCGCGGCCACCACGCCATTGTGCGTCATGACCAGCAATCATGCCGGCCCAGCAGCAGACGCGACACGCCGGAACAAGATCAAACTAGGCTAAGTGGCATTGGGTCTAGGGTCGGCGGAGCCGATCGCGTGCGACGCGATCGCAGGGAGCGCCCTAGACGCGGTGGCCGCGAGCTGGACAATGGATCGCCGAGGAAGACGGCACCGTGCTGCCACCCGGGCCGTTTGTCGAGAGAGCTGTGCTGGTCTGCGTGCCCTGCCCGCAATGGCCCGGCGCGCGCCAGGCGGGCCTCCCCAAGGCTGAGCCCGGCGCTGACGCCGGGCCAGCGGCGCCGCAGGCGCCGCCTTGATCCGTAAGGACAATCTAATTCGGCAACGCGTGGCCATCGGCCGACGGCGCCGCGCCATGGGCTAAGCGTAGGCCCGGGCGTGGAGGACGACAGGTCTTCGGGTGTCAACCGCCGGAGTGTACATTTATCATCCACGGCACGCCGAACCGGTCGACGCACATGCCGAACTCGTCGCCCCAGGCCTGCTTCTGCATAGGCATCGTGGTCGTGCCGCTGGCGGACAGCTTTTCCCAGTAGCCGCGCAGCGCATCGACATCGTCACCGCTGAGGCTGACCGAGCATCCGGCCATGGACTGGTATTCCATGTCGCTGGTGACGTCGGCGGCCATGATCGTGTAGCCGGCGTCCGTGTCGAGCTGACCGTGCATGATCCGGTCGGCGTCGGGCGAGCCCTGGGCGCCGAAGTCAGCGAACGTGTTGAGGGCCAGGTTGCCGCCGAACACAGTGGTGTAGAACTCCAGCGCCTGGCGGGCGGTGCCGTTGAAGTTAAGGTAAGGATTCAGCCGAGAGGCCATAGCTCTTCTCCTGCAACCGTGTGCGGTGGACCGGCCCCTCACGGGGCCGCGGGGAGACGCAGGCCGATGGTAACAGCCCGGCCCGACGGGCCGAAGCACGTGGCCCAGGCCACGGCCGGGGCCCACGAGCCTGCCATCTCATCGGTGATCTCCTATTGACCCGCGGTAGCGTCGTCGGTCCATTTGGCCATCCATGCTTCGTTCTGGATCGAGATCACCTGTTCGCAGTCGAGCACGAACGCGTCACCGGCCGCCGTATCGCGCTCGCCGCTGCTCCAGAGGGTGCGGAGCCGCTCCAGCTGAGCGGCGGTGCGAAGGTACTCCACAAGCTGGTACTCGTAGCGGGAGCCCGCCGCGTAGGCGGCCACAGCGGCGCCTACGGTGGTGGAGACGGCCACCCAGGCCGCCGCGAAGGTCAGCGCTAGCGTTGCCGCGACCGAAGCGAGCACTACACCGAGCACGCTAAGCGCAAGCAGGGCCCAGCGCACCTGGGCGAGCTTGGTCCTGAGTTCGCCGGATCGCAAGTTGTACCAGCTCAGCTGCGGATCGAGCCGCACGGTGAGGTAGGTTTCCACGTCCCATATGTCAGGTAGCGCTCGCGAGGCAGGCTGAAGCCCGGTGGTGTGTCGGATTAGGTCGTCGGCATCGGTGAAAACTTGCTCGGTGCGGATGGCTAGTTGATGATCGGGATCCACGCTCCGATACGCCCCGGCCCCAGCAAGATAGGTGTACATCTCGGACTTGAGCCCTTCGGAGACGGAGCGGGCACGAACCCAGTCCGAAAGCGAGGCAGCGGCCAATCGGCTGCGGGCCACCGGGACGAGACCGACTGCCATCGCAGCGACGATCGCCAGTATCTTGCCGAAGGCCGAACTCAGCGAGGCCACCTGCGTGGCCAGCGTGGTGAGTACGGCAGCCATGATCGTCAGGCCCAGCGAAACCGCACGAGCCCGCCCGATCCCTCTCTTCATCCGGTTCGCAGCCTGCGACCACACACTTTGCCGAGCCCAAATGGTCTCGGCCAGCCGCGATGACATTCCGCCCGCCATACCGGCATGGTGACAGTGCCCCCGGGCCTAAGGCAATCGGGGTGACGATGTCCCGCGACCGCTGAGGATCCCTAGCAAGAACCTGACTGCGCGCACTACTGACAACGGTCATACCATCGCCTAGCCTGACATTGATGACGCCCGCGTCACCTCGATCTTCGGGGAGGAAAACTAGCCGTGGAGGATGTCGCCGCCCCCACTCCGCCGAGTGGGATCCAACCCGTGCCGATCGCCGATGTCCGCGCCATCCCGCTGGCTGCCCTGCAGACCGACCCTGGTGCCGATCGCAACTTGAGCAGGGTGATGAAGCCGCTAAATGAGCCGTCCCGCATCCAGGTCGCGATGTTCAACTCCGCCATCTGAGTCGTCGCGGTGCCGGCGCAGATCACACAGTACGTGCTGAAGCTGCACGGCCGTTGTGATCTGGCCTGCGATCACTGCTATGTGTACGAGCATGCCGACCAGAGCTGGCGGCGGAAGCCTCGTGCCATGTCGACGCACACCGCGGAAGCGGCGGCGATGCGTATCGCCGAGCATGCCGCCACGCATCGGCTGCCGGAGGTGCGGATCGTACTGCACGGCGGTGAGCCGTTGCTGCTGGGAAAGGATGGGATGCGCGCCGTACTTGCGGCGCTTAGCTCGCGTATCAAACCTCTGACCAGGCTTGATATACGTATCCACACCAACGGAGTGCTGCTCGACGGGGACTGGTGCACTCTCTTTGACGAGTATGGGGTGAAGGTCGGCCTGTCGCTTGACGGCGACCGCGCCGCGAACGACCGCCACCGCAGGTTTGCCGATGACCGGAGTAGCCACCCACACGTCATGCGGGCGCTCGATCTGCTGCAACGGCCCGGGCGCCGACATTTGTACGGGGGAATACTGTGCACGATCGATCTTGACAACGATCCGATCGCCGTCTATTCGGCGTTAATCGCCCAGGCGCCGCCCAATCTCGATCTACTGTTGCCGCACGCGACCTGGGACAACCCGCCATATCGGCCGGGCGGCTCGGCAGACGCCTATGCGGGCTGGCTGACGCAGATCTATCAGCGCTGGGTCTCGGACGGCCGCCCGGTACCCATCCGGCTCTTCGATGCGCTGATCTCTGCCGCCCGCGGCGGGCCAAGCTCAAGCGAGTCGGTCGGCCTCAAGGCCGTGGATCTACTGGTCGTCGATACCGACGGAAGCTGGGAGCAGGCCGATTCACTGAAGACCGCCTTCGACGGCGCGCCGGCCACCGGGCTGGCCGTGTACGCCCACCCGGTCGATGAGGTGACCAGGTCGGAGGGCGTCGCCGCCCGGCTGGGCGGGCTGGAAACCCTATCGGCCACCTGCCAGGCCTGCCCTGTGGTGCGCATCTGCGGCGGAGGCCTCTACGCGCATAGGTACCGCACCGGCACCGGATTCGATAATCCCTCGGTGTACTGCTCCGACCTCAAAGCACTCATCACCCAGGTGACAGCCGACATGCCCGATGGAGGAGTTCTGGCGGAGAACAGGGAACCACACACCCTCCCGGCCGACTCCTTCGATTCACTGGCGGCCGGACCGGGCGACATCAGTGCTGTGACGTCGCTCGGCCAGATGCAGCTGTCCCTCACCAGAACGCTGGTCGCCAAGGTGGCCTCCGCCGACGGCTGGCGGCACGGGGATCTGCGGCGTGCGGCGGCTGAAGGCTGGGAGTTGCTCTGCGCGCTGGACGCGGAGCAGCCCGACGCAGTGCGGGAGGTCTTCTCTCATCCGTACATCCGAGCGTGGGCGGTTCGGTGCCTGCAGCCGCGCCGGGACGCCGATGCGGACCTGGACCGTGCCCATCTAGCCGGCCTGGCCGCCGCAGCGGCATTGCGAGCGGGAGTGTCAGCAAGGCTGCCGCTGCCGGTACGCCACGGGATGTTGCACCTGCCGACGATCGGCGCCTTGAAGGTCTCCAGCGGATCCGCACGCACCGTGGCGCTATTGATCTCGCCGGGTCGGCTGGCAGCATCGGGCAGCGGGGGTCGATGGGAGATCGCCAGACGAGTAAGCGGGCCCGTGCTACAGGTTGCCGTCGAGGATCTGGACCCGTTCCGCGATTGCCAGGAATGGCCCGCTGCAGGGCGTCTCTCGCGCCAGGAGTTGCGGGCATGGCGGCGGGCACTAAACGCGACCGGGTCACGGCTGGCTGCCGTCCTGCCGAGCTACGCCGGGGTGCTAGGCGCAGGGCTGCGCAGCGTCGCGCCTCTGCGCCAAGACCCCAACGGCCCGCGGGCCGGCACAGTCCGGCACGCTTTTGGCGCTGTCGCGCTGGCCCTTCCCGGCCGACCAGGCGATCTTGACGCGCTGTTGCTGCACGAGTTTCAGCACGTCAAGCTCAACGCCCTGCTCGATCTCTACGATCTGTTCGACGCCTCGGACGGACGGACGCTGCGAGTCCCGTGGCGACCGGACCCTCGCCCGGTAGAAGGCGCGCTGCACGGCGCATACGCGCATCTCGCCACGACCCACCTATTGCGGTCCAGCGGGCCGACAACCCGTGAGCCTTACCTCGGGCACCGGTCCTGGGTCTGTCGGACGTCCGATGCGCTGCTGGCATCAGGCGTTCTGACTGCGGCCGGCGAACGCTTCGTGGCGCGCATGCATGCTGCTGCGGAGGCGCCTACCGATGCGCGGTGAACCAGCCAGCGGCGTGCTCGTCGAGCACATCCCGACCTATTCAGCGGGAGGAGCCAGACAAGAATACGTATCCAGGGATATAAGCCTTGACGAAAGCAACGTCGATGAACTAGGCACCAAGATGGTCCGGGAACCATTCGCGTGCCATAGTCGGCTCGGCGCCGCGGCCGGCCGCCTGCCTTTGCAGATCAGAGAGGCTGTCCGCTTCATGGTAGCCTCCCCCGGCCTTCGGTCGGCGCTGGGCGATTTTATGACAGAGCCGTCCGAAACAGTTCCGATGCCGCGGATACCTCACTATCATTGGCATTCTGCATGGTCGTGGGGAGGGGCGCTTGGCGTGCTCGACGAGGTACAACGGCGTACGCCAGTGTTCTTCCTCAGCTATGCCCATCCCGGCAAGAGCCGTCGGCAGGGCCCTCCTCGAGAGGCGAACAAGCTTGTTCTCAGCTTCTTCGATGATCTCTCGGACAACGTCGCCCTGCTCGTGGCCCGGCCCGCTGGCGCGGATCCCGGCTTCATGGACGGATCGGTCCCCGCTGGCGGACGATGGACCAGCGAGTTGCTGACGGCCGTCGGCACCTGCCAGGTCTTCGTGGCGTTGCTCTCGGTCCCGTACTTCAGCAGTCCGTGGTGCGGCAGGGAATGGCACGCTTTCGCCCAGCGCACGGTGGTCCGGCACTCGGCGACGGACTCGGAATACCGAACGGGGTTCTTTCCTGTCATATGGGCACCGGTCAGCCCGGACCAAGTACCCGTGCCAATTCAGAATATCCAGCGCTTCTCGCCGGCCGGCTTGCCCGATATCGACATCCGCGAACAATATGAGACCAACGGGGTATTCGGACTTACGAAAATCCGAGGACACGAAGCCTACGATGCGGTCGTATGGCGGCTCGCCCAGTGCATCGCCGACTTTCTCCGCTACCACCGGGTCGAGCCCCGCACGCTCGCCAAGGACGAGCTGCACGACATCTTTCGGGAGCAAGGACCGTGAGTGACATAAGCGGAACACCGGAGCTGACCGCATCTCCCGGCAGTTACTTCTTCCTCAGCTACGCGCACTCGGCGCCGCTCTCCGATACCGCTAAGACCGATCCTGACCAGTGGGTGAGCAGGTTCTTCCATAGCCTCTCAGACGCAGTGAGACGCCGGGCCTCGCCCGCGCCCCGGCATGACCCGGGCTTCTTTGACCAGGAGATCCCGCTCGGGTCCGACTGGAAGGCATCACTCACCCGTGCGCTCAGTATCGCTCAGGTATTCGTCCCGCTTTACTCCCCGAGCTACTTCGCCCAGTCACTACCCGGCCGGGAGTGGGCCTGCTTTTACGATCGCATGAGCCGGGCCGAGCCTGATAACCCGCTAAGGCGGTTCGCGCCCGTGCTGTGGATTCCTGTGCCGGCAGAGCTGGACCAGCCAGGAATGCGCGAACTCCTCGCTACCGCAGCCGCCGACCAGGCATATGCCGACAACGGGCTGCGAGCGCTGCTGCGCCTCAGGCCCTACAAGACGCTGTACCAGCAGGTGGTGGACCAACTGGCGGCGCAGATCGTCGAACTCGCCGAGCGCGCGCCGATACGACCTTCTCCCGTTGAGGACATCGACGCGGTGACGAGCCAGTTCAACCCCGAGGCCGCGGCCGCAGTCTTCGCGGTAGCGGTGGCTGCCCCAGCGCTGCCGACGCTGCCCGACGGCGCCGATCCGGCTGGCTACGGTAACGTCAGCGCCGCCTGGCGACCCTTCGCCGACGAGCAGGAACTCTCCCTCGCTGAGTACGCAGCAAGAGTCGCGGAACGGCTCGACTTCGCGGTCCTGATCAGCGGCATCGAGAAAACCGGGGACTCGCTGAGCAGCAAGCCGGGGGTCATTCTCATCGATCCGTGGTTCGTCGCCGATGAGCATCGGCTGAGCATGCTCCGGTCCTTCGTCCGCGACATGCCGTCCTGGGTGCTGCCACTGCTCGTCACCGGCTCCGCCGCCGACGCAGGCGCCGCTCAGCTCGCCAAGGACACCAGGGCCATTCTTGCCGAGGCCGGGCTGGCGCGCACCGATACCGTACGCCGGGCCGTCAAGGGCGTGTCTTCGCTGAGTGATTTCGTGAGCATCATGCCCATGCTAGTCGTCGAGGCGGAACGGCAGTATCTTCGCCATGGCCCAGTCCGGCGCTCCACGGCTAGACCGGGTTCTCCGCCACTGCTGGCTGGCGACCGAGGGCTGGCTAACATTGCCTCGCCACCGCAACCCCCCAGGAAGGCGTCCGATGCCTGATATGCCTGCTGCCTCACGGCGGGAGCCACGTAACGGCCGGATCGTGACGTTTTATTCATACAAGGGCGGGACCGGCCGGACGATGGCGCTGGCCAACGTCGCCTGGATCCTGGCCGCGAACGGGTATCGGGTGCTGGCCGCCGATTGGGATCTTGAGTCCCCCGGGCTGCACCGATTCCTCCACCCGTTCCTCGGAACAGAAATGCCGGAGGAAGAGGGCATTATCGACCTGATTCGCGGATATGAATGGGCTGCAACTAAGGCGACCGAGCGGGAGCGCATGGATAAGCTGATCCCAGAGCGTGCCCGGGTCGAACAATACGCCTTTTCGCTCAGCTGGGACTTCCCCAACAACGGCGTCCTGGATTTCCTGTCTCCGGGACGTCAAAATAGCGATTACGCAGCGACGTTGAGCGGCCTTGACTGGGACAATTTCTACCATTCGCTTAACGGTGGCGAATTCCTCGACGCGGTCGGCGCGGACATGCGGCGGCGCTACGACTATGTGCTCATCGACAGCCGAACCGGCCTGAGTGACGTCGCGAGCATCTGCACTGTACAGCTTCCGGATGTGCTAGTGGACTGTTTCACCCTGAGCACCCAGGGCATCGAGGGAGCCGCTCAGGTGGCCAGGTCTATCGAGGAACTGTACAAGGACCGGGGCATCCGCATCTTGCCGGTGCCGATGCGCGTCGACCAGGCCGAGAAGGAGAAGGTCGAAGCGGGTCACGCCCTCGCCGTCCGCCTGTTTGCGGGCCTGCCGGCCGGCATGTCCGAACGGGATCGGCGAGAATACTGGTCCGCAGTCGAGGTGCCATACCGGGCTTTCTACGCGTATGAGGAGACCCTCGCGGTCTTCGGCGACCAGCCCGGCTCGCCGGCCTCGCTGCTGTCGTCGTTTGAACGCATCGCGGCCCTGGTCAGCGATGGGGCTGCGACCCAACTGCCGCGCATGGATGAGGCGTTGCGAAACCGCACCAAGCAGCTATTCGCCCGCAAGCCTCCGCTGGAGAGCGACCAATTCATCGTTGAGTTCGACCCGGAGGACCAAGTCTGGGGCGAGTGGATCACGGGCGTGCTGCAGCGGGTCGGGGTCAAGGTCCGCGAGCGGCGCCTGGGAGAAGGCGCCGACGTACCGGCGACCGGCCGCGAGCAGGTGGATCTGGCGGCCGCCCGCACCATTACCGTAGTATCCACAACGTACCTGGCACGGTTCCCAGGCCAGCCAGCATCGGCGCGTGGACACGACCTGTCCGTCTATGTCACGACTCCGCGACCGCTCGCCGAGTTCTCCTCGGCATCGTCGGCATTCCTCGCCGAGGCGACCGAGCCGGAGGCAGAGCAACGGCTGCGCCAGCTGATCGGAATCACCGGCGGCATGGCCGCGGTGAATCTCCGCGTGCCGGTCCCCCGCTACCCGGGTAACGAGCCCAAGATCTTCCGTGTCCTCGCCCGCAACCCCATGTTCACGGGCCGGGAGAAGGATCTGCAGCAGCTCCGCGAGGAGCTCCGCGAGTACGGCACCGCTCTTGTCGTGCCGGTCTCTCTTCAGGGACTCGGCGGAGTGGGCAAGACCCAGGTCGCCCTGGAATACGTGCACAGGTTCAAGAGCGACTACGACCTGGTGCGGTGGGTGGACTGCGCACAGCCGCAGTTCATCGATGCCACACTGGCCGATCTCGGAAAGGAAATGCGGGAGAAGTTCAACATTGGCACCCCGGCCACCGCTTACGTTGCGGAAGCCAGCCGCCTGACCCTGGAAGCGCTCAGCCAGGTCAAGACCCAGCCGCGGTGGCTGCTGGTCTTCGACAACGCAGAGGACATCGACGAGGTCAGGCCCTACATTCCGGCCGGGGGCGGGCACGTCCTGATAACCTCCCGCAGCCGGGACTGGACCGATCGCGCGCAGGCCCGACCGGTGCCAGTTGAGGTGTTCACTCGCCCCGAAAGCGTTCAGCACCTGCGCCAGCGTGCCCCCTCGATTTCGGCGGACGATGCCGACAAGGTCGCCGAGGTGCTCGGCGACCTGCCGGTCGCCGTGGCAGCGGCGGGGGCATACTTCGCCGATACCAGCTTCACGGTGGCCGACTACCTGACGCAACTGGAACGCCAGGCGCCCCGCGTGCTGTCCGAGAGCCAGCTCGCCGACTACCCGCTACCGGTGGCGCTTATCTGGGATCTCTCGCTGAAGCGACTGGAGGACCGGTCGCCCGCCGCGGCTCGGCTGTTGCAGCTGTGCTCCGTCATGAGCACGCGCATCGCGACCTCCCTCCTCTACAGCTCCGCCATGGCCCAGGTACTTCAGCAGTCCGAGCCAGAGATGTCCGAGGGGATGATCATCGCCAGGCTGGTCAGGGAAATCAACCGGCTGGCGCTGATCAAGCTGGACAGCAGAGCTGGGCGGGTCCATGTCCATCAACTCGTCCAAGCCGTGGTGCGGGACCGGATGTCTCCTGAGGAGATCACGGCGGCCAGGGACGACGTGCACCAGGTACTGGCCGCCGCGCGACCAGACGGCGATGTCGAGGACCCACGGACCTGGGATGCATTCCGGGTGATCTGGCCGCACCTGGGCCCGTCCCAGGCCGTGACATCGCGCGCGGAACCAGTCTGTCAGCTGTTCGTCGACCGGGTGCGATACCTCTGGCAGCGCCACGACCTCGACCGAGGCGTTGAGACAGCCGCCGAGGTCGAAAGCGCCTGGACGGGGATGCTAGCGGCCGAGTCCGAGGCCGCCGTCGCCGAATCGTTGCGCAGGCAACTGCTCCGGCTGCGTTTCAACCTGGCCAATATCCTGCGCGACCAAGCCCGCTTCGAGAAGGCCAGAGCACTCGACGAGCAGGTGCTTGACGAGCAGCAAGAAAAGCCGCAAACAGGGCACGCCACGCCACACCGCCGCGAAGCTCACGGGTTAAAAGCCAAGCTCAGCGGCCTACAACCTGGCCGCCTCGTGCCTGCTCACCGGAGACGTCGCCCGCGCGTATCGGCTGGATGCAGACACGCTCGACCGGCGCCGTGTCACCCTGACGCCACAGCATCCGCGAACGCTGGACTCTGCCTCCCACGTCGTGCGCGATCTGCTGGAATCTGGCCGGTACGCGGATGCCTTGAAGGATATGGAGGTCGTCTGGCAAGCCTGCATTGACGTTCTGGGTGCGGAATCGATCGCGGCACTGAACGCGCAGGTACTCCTGGCGATCTCGTTGCGCTGTGCCGGGCGGGCAGGGGAAGCCGAGAGACATTTCGCGGAGGCATCAGACAAGCTGGCCAGCAGGTTCGGCGACACCAGCACTGAGGCTCTGTCCTGCCGGATCAGCCATTCTGCGAACATGCTGGCCACGGCCCGGATCGCGGACGCCGAGGCAACGATCCGCCGCGTGCTCGAGGTATTCGAGCAACGGCTCGGGTCGGCTCATCCGCATACCCTCATCGGCCAGGTCGACCTGGCGGGCGCGCTGCGCGCGGGCGAGAAGCATCGTCAGGCCCTGGAGGTGGCCCGCTTGGCCAGTTCCGGCCTCGGCCAGGCCCTCGGCAGCGACCATCCCTCTACTCTCGCCGCCAGGACGGTTCTAGCCGTTCTTCTGACTGATCAGGATGACCTAGCCGAGGCCGAGAAAGTGGAAACTCCCGCGGCAGAGGATCTCGCGCGGATCCTCGGGCACGAGCATCCGGATACCTTGCGCTGCCTGGCCAACTTGCTGCTCACGCGACAGCAGCTAGGTATCGCGGACGCCGAGGCCCAGCGGCGCCGGACGATCGAGCAGTTGGCCAGGCTGATCGGTACTGACCATCCCGACATCGACGCCCTGCATCGAGAACACCGGGTGATGCGTACCTTGGATCTGCATCCCTTCTGACCTGCCACGGTCTTTCATCCAGGCCAGTACGCGGGGCAGAATCTCTACCGCATCGAAATGGGCCGCCCCGGACTGTACCTTGATGGCCGCTCCATCTATGCGCTCAGCGAGCCAGTACGTGTGCTCAACCGGAGAGAACACGTCGTCCTCGCCGTGCCAGAGCAGGACTGGCACCTTGATCTGAGATAGGTCAAACCGCCACGGGCTACGCAAGGCCAGGACATCGTCTATCCAGCCATCCCCGCAGGCCCGCACCGCTTCGGCGTAGGTGCCGGTCAGCTGCTGACGGATGGCGACATCGTTGACAACCCTGCGGTCCGGCCCGGTCAGCTCAGGGTGCAGGAGTCTAAGCAAGCTCTCCGGGTCGTTGCGCACCAGCTCCGCCCGCGCGGCCAGGCGGACCCGCGTGGCGGTTGGGGCTCGGTCCGCTATGTCGTACTCCTTGACGTTTATCTTGGTCATCCCGGCGGACCAGTTAAGACCTACGGCATCAGATGGCGCCAGGCCGACCAGGACCGCGGCGCTCTGCACTCGATCGCCGAGGAGGGCCGCGCAGGCAAGGGCGTGCGGTCCGCCCCCGGATCTGCCGACCACGCCGAATCTCTCGACGCCCAGGGCGTTGGCGACGGCGGCCACGTCTTGGGCTGCATCCGCAACTGACCGCCCAGGATGCGGATCAGAATCTCCGTAGCCAGGCCGGTCGTAGCAAATGAGCCGGATTCCGAGCCGGTACAGGACGCTTGCGCGCGGTCTGGGACCACTGCGGCTCCCCGGAGTGCCGTGCATCAGGAAGACTGGCATCCCGGAGGCTGCCCCACAACACTCCACGCTGACACTCCGATTGTCGGAAGTGCCGACGACCTGCGTCACCAGTACCCTCCTAAGACCTGCCGAGCCTTTCGGGGGCGACGGCAAACCATCTTAGAGTGTGCTAGGGCACGCGCGTCCCAGCTGCCCCTAGCGCTCCAGTCAACATGCAGGTCAAGGGTTCCTGTATTCCTTAGCCAGGAGGCTAAACCTGCGACGACAAGTCGCCTAGATCCGTTTTGGTTAGGCCTCGTCGGATGGTCCGATGCGTCCTGGGCGACCGGAATGTCGCGCCCGGGGCGCTAGCGCATGGCGGTGCCGAAGGTGATGGTGACCTGCCGGAATCCCAGCGTACGCAGCATCCCTTCGAGCATGCCCCTGGTGTTCTTCTCCGCCTCCGAGAGCAGCGGGCTGTGGTGGGCGGCCGCCTCGATCTTCTGCTGCGCAAGGAGGTAGACCTGCTGCTGGCTGTTCGGGTTCCCGGAGAAGAAGTTGCCGATCCGGTCCAGCAGCCCCTGCTGCTGCGCGTAGACGTAGGACTGGGTCACGTCGAGCGCGGCGGGCTCGAGCTGCGCGACCGGGAGGTCGACCGTGACCGCGGTACGGTCCGGAGAGACCTGGATCGCCTTGCCGTCCAGCTTCGAGAAGTCGACGAACGCGATCTCGGTGCCCTGCCCGACGAACAGCGTCTCGCTGCCCTCGACGAAAGAAGGCAGGAACGCCGTTCGCTTGGACAGGTCGACCACCACCTGGAACGCGCCGCTGGCCGCCTCGTAACGGCTCAGCGCGGTGATCGACTTGAGCAGGACCGGCTGGCTCCGGTCCGTGGTGGTCTCCGCGAACGGATTCCTGAGCTGCGGCAGCAGACGGACCGCCGACAGCACAAGCACCCCGGCGATGAGCACGGCCACCGCGGCCGCCAGCCCGACCAGCCGACCGACGAGCCCCTCACCACGCCGCATGCGCACCATCGGCTGCCTCCAGTCCTTCGCTTAGCGGCCGCATCCGGCCGGCCCAACGGTGATTCATTCGCTCTTAGCCGGGCAGCAGGGAGGACGGCGGTGCCGGAACCCCGCCCGGACTCGGCTGGAGGAGACCATGGCCGGAGACTTCGACAAGCGGCGGCGTGGTCTGCTCGGGTCACGCCCGCGGCGGCCGAGGATGAGGCTCGGCGGATGCCTGCTGTGGCTCCTGGGCCTGCTCATCGTCCTGGTCATCCTGGCGCTGCTGTTCGGTGGCTTCCAAAAGGGCACGAAGGTCAACGGCACCGGCCCGCCACTGGCGAGGCCGTGTCAGCTGCGGCCTCGGCGCCGGTGCTGCTACCTGTCACGACCTTGCGCCGGATCGGGAGCGGGAGCGTGAACCCACCGGTACGCGCCGGGGCCTTGGCCTCCTGCCCGATGGGCGTGGACGGCGCGGTGGACACGGTGCGCTCCGCCCGCTTGGCGTCCCGCACGCTGATCACGGAAAAGCGGCCGAGCGCCATCGCGGCCACGGCCACGATGACCACGCCCAGTCCGGCGAAGAAGCCGATCTGCTCGACGGCGCGCATCGTGGTCCCGCCGACGGGAGTCCCGGGGTTCATGCGAATCCCGCTCCATGTGGGCCCCAGGATGCCGCCGAGGGCGAACCAGGCGCCGCCGAGCGCGGCTAGCCACGCGCCGAAGTGCGCGGCCGGCCGGTAGGCGCTGACCAGCACGATCAGGCCGCCGAGCAGCGTTCCTGCTCCCGGCAGGATCTCCAGCCACAGACGGTCCGACGTGTAAGTCCACGCGGTGTCGGGGGTATAGGCATAGTGGAAGTACGGGCCGACGAAGGGCACCAGCGCGCCCCAGGCGCCCAGCAGGACCAGCAGCAGGCCACTGAGCGCGCCGCGGGTCCGGGGAACTCGGAGGATCCCGTTCATGTGGATCACTTCTTTCTACAGTCGCAGGGTCTTGGTAGCCCGCGCGCGCTCAGCTACCCTTCTGACGCGACTCCATGCAAGGCAGGGATAAAGGCGCCGAAGTCGCCCGGCCGTTGCGGGTCGGTTAATGGCCGGCCCGGCGCGACCGGTCCGCGTGATCCCCCGCCGAGCCCGGCGTCGTAAGCTCGGCTGATTCTGAGCCGTCGAGGAGAGCCATGGTCGTGCCGCTCGCCGACCGCGTCATAGCGGCCTGTATCGGAGGGCTGCTCGTGATCACGGCCGCCCGCAGCGTGATCGGCACCGTCATCGTGCCGAGGCTGGTCGGCAGCTGGCTGACCAGGTGGGTGGACAAGATCGTGGATGGTATCTACCACGTGGTGACGGCCCCGATGGCCGACCACAAGCGCCGCGACCGGTGGCTCGCCGGGCAGGCGGCGGCCATCCTGATGACCCAGCTGCTCGCCTGGCTGGCGCTCTTCTACCTGGGGTTCGTGCTGCTGATGTGGCCGTTCGCCCCCGAAGGCCTGGGGTCCGCGTTCAACCTTGCGGGTCCTGCGGTGTTCGGATCCAACAGCCCCGACGTGGGAGCCGCGCAGAAGACGATCGCCGATCTCGCCGCGGCCGCGGCGCTCATCACGGTCACGCTGCAGATCGCCTACCTGCCGACGCTGTACTCGGAGTTCAACCGGCGCGAGAACGAGGTGGCGCTGCTGAACGCGCGGGCCGGAGTGCCCTCCTGGGGCCCCGAACTGCTGGCCCGCACGCACTACGCGCTGGGCTCGGGGGCGTCGACGATCGATACCCTGCCCGACCTGTATAAGCGGTGGGAACGCTTGGCCGCCGACCTGGCGGAGAGCCATACCACTTACCTGCCGCTGGTCCGGTTCCGTTCTCCGAAACCGCTGTCGTCCTGGGTGACCGCGCTGCTCGCGGTGCTGGACTCCGCTGCCCTCTACCTCGCGCTCTCCCCGAAGTCCGCGCCCGTCGTCCCGGCCCGGCTCTGCCTGCGCAGCGGGTTCCTGTGCTTTCGCGACATCGCCCGGGCGATGGGCATCGACATCTCGGACGAGCCCGACCCGAGCGAGGGGATCAGCATCAGCTACGAGCAGTTCCTCGAAGCGGTCGGCCGGCTGCGCCATGTCAACTTCCCGATCGAACGCGACGACCCCGCCGACGCGTGGCCCGACTTCGTGGGCTGGCGGGTCAACTACGAGCCCGCGGCCTACGCCGTAGCGGCCGCTCTCGAAGCCGTTCCGGCGCTCTGGTCGGGCCCGCGCCGCCGGTCGCTGACCCGCGGCGCGGCCGGGGACGTGACTAACGACCTGCCCGGAGGACGCATGGACGTCACCTCGCTGCCCGTCACCACCGAC
>WNFI01050050.1_pt3 | contig 16799 bp, 16 predicted proteins | sample 5400471 | NCBI WGS metagenome assembly WNFI01 (sample SAMN13153348, study PRJNA577476) | soil metagenome | isolation source: 100 cm saprolite on Douglas fir-dominated hillslope | place: USA:California | collected 2013-09-17 | reverse complement strand
CCTCGCGCTCGACGATCCCGAATCGGTCGCGCGGCTCGTCTACCCGCTTCGCCGTGCCGGATGCACCTTCGCCCTGAGTGGCTTCACCGGACCGGCGCGGCTCGAGCTCGCGCAAACGCTCGGCATCGCCTTCATCAAGATCGACGGATCCCTCGTCGATCGCCTGCCGCGCGATCCGCAGGCCGCGCAAGAGATCCAGGCGCTGCACCGGCGTGCGATGGACCTCGGCATGCGAACCGTATGCATGCGGGTCGAGAGCGACAAGACGCTCGAGGCGCTTCGAGAGATTCGGGTCAACTATGCCCAGGGCTTCGGGATCGACAAGCCGCGTGTCTTGAAGTAGCCGCAGGCGACGCCAGATAGCAGCGGAGATAACGCGCCTCGCTCTGCCGGACGCGCCCCGCGGTCACTGACACACCGTCGTTGGGCTCGAGTAGACGTAGCGCGTGATTCGCTTCGATTGCGAGACACCATCGACCGTATAGGCGAAGGTGGCGTTGTTGACGTCGCTGAAAGTGAACGTCGCGCTGCCCACGGTCGTTCGCGTGACGGAGTTTGGATTGAAGGGCACCGCGCTGAAGGCAGGGCCCGTCGTGCGTTGCAGCCCTCCGGTGTAGACGCCGGGTGCGGTCTTGGTGCCATTGGACATCACCAGCCATTGCCCCTTGCCGCCCGCCTGGTAGGTAAACCACGTGGCGAAGAGGATGTCGCCCTGGTGCGTAAGGTTCACGCCCCAGCCCGCCTCGTCCGCCTTGAGCCACAGGTCCTGGTAGTTCGGGGAAGCGCCCTGCGTGCCGAGCAGCGTGCAGTTGGTGCCACCGGAGGCATAGATATAGCGCGTGATCGCTTTCGACTGCGTCACGCCGTTGACCGTATAACTCATGGTCCCGGTGTTCGCATCCGTGAACGAGAGCGTAAGCGTGCCGACCTGGCTGTAGTTGGTCGGAAACACGATCGGGGTGAAGGGCGCGGAGTTGAAGGCCGGTCCCGTGGTGCGGTAGAGCGTGCCACTGAAATTTCCCGGGCTCGTTTGCGCTCCGTTCGACATCACCAGCCACAGGCCACTGCCATCGGAGTCGTAGGTGAACCAGGTGCCGAAGAGGATCGTGCCCTGTTGGGTGAGGTTCAAGCCCCAACCAGACTCGTCCGACTTCAGCCACAGGCCCTCGTAGCTCACCGCACTGAGGGGGCACGCCGCTGTGCCCGGCACGCTCACCGCCCCTTGATAGATCCCGTTCGCGATCATCGCGCTCGAACTCGCGCCGTAGCCGACATAAATCGTGGCCCCCGCGACGTTCGCGGTCGGCACGTTGTTGAGCAGTGTCACCGCCTGCCCTTGGGCCGAGAGCACGCCCGTCATATAGGGGTGAAGGCTCGAATCGGTTACCCCCTGCAGCTGGCCGGACGAATTGAGCTGCGCCAGCACGCACGGGCCGTCCTTCTCCACTAGTCCGGACACGAGGTTGGCCGGGGCGAGAGCGAACACGTAAACGCTCCCCGCCGTGCCGACGTCCTGCGAGCGAAACTGGATCTGCGCCTGGAAGTTGGCAACGCCGTTGGCGATGCCTCCGGTTACCGTCATCGGAAATACCTGCGGAGTCGACGAGCGCACCGCAGTAAACGCGCCATGCGTGCCCGAGCCCGTCGTGATCTGGCCCGCATTGCCATCCCAAGTTCCCGTATAGGAGTCGGTTGTGATCACAAGACCACTATTGTTGAAGGTGCAGGTTCCGTCGCCGTTAGGCGAGGCGCTGATCCCCCCATGCGGACCGCTAACGTTCCCTTGGATCGATCCGGCCTGAGCTAGGTTCAGGCCGGTTATGGTAATGCCGTTGGTCACGGTGTCACTGTTGGAGCAGCCAGCAACTGGTACCGTGACGTTACCCACACAGGTCGGCTCACCTGTGCAGACGACGAGAAACGTAGCGCCGCTCGCATTAGTGAGCGAGCCGGTCACGCGCGTCCCGCTCCCTTGGGCGCAAGCGACGGACGATAGAAGCGTGGTGCAGGCGACGGCGGCACACCATGCCAGAGACTTGGCGAACACCGCCAAGACGAACGAGCGGCTTCTGACCAGATATAGCTCCTCCCCGAGCTTCAGCACGACTCTACTCCCTAGCGGACGAGTACGCGTCCATCATCCCTAGTCTTCGAACCGGCCCTCAGACGTGCACGATCGCCATCGCCATCGTCTGCTTCGTGACCGGACGCATCACGATGGCGCGCCAATCGAGCAGGATGCTCGGCAGGAACGCAGCGAGCGCGATCACCGACCACACCACCATCTCGATCCCGGTATTGCCAAGCGCGAAAACGGGCGGAATCGGGATGATGAGGCGCACCACCGTGAACACCATGGCGAAGAAATAGCCCCGGGTCATCCAGCGGCGGTGGTGAATGATGTTGCCGTTGCGCACGCAATAGAGTGCGATCGCCGTGCACACTATCCATCCGGCAGCTTGGGCGATGGAAGCGGCGACGAGGGAAGGCGTACCGGTCTTCATCGCGACCGGGATGGCGAAGGGCGCGGCGATGAAGACGCAGGCGATGTACACGTACCCTAGCGCCCGATGGACGCTGAGATAGCGCGCGCGCAGTCGGTTCGAGAGCTGGAACGCGCCGAGCAACAAGGCGATTGCACCGAAGAAGCCGTGGATATAGAGGAATCCAAGCGCGGGCTCGAAGTGTTTCGCCGTCTCGGAGGACGGGTCGAAAAATCCCCGGTTCTTCATGTAGACGACGAAGACGGTCAAGAGGCCGAAAACGATGAAGAAGATTAGCTTGGCCTTGGAGCTGCGAACGGGCGTAATGGCGGCGGACATCGTCACACCTCGGAAAAGGGTAGCGCACATGATTCCTGCCAGGCACCAGAACGTCAATCTTTATCGCAATATCGGGGTGATCACTACCCCAAGCGGGGTAAGGGTGACGTCCCCACGGGGATTGTGAATCGTCCGCGACATCCGCTCGCGGCCGATTCATCCGAAGCGCCAAAGCCAGGCGCTTCGGACCACCGGCCCGAGAGAGGCTGGCTGGGCCGACGTCCAATCCGAGGCTCGTGCCGAACGCCTCGGATTGTCGAACCTTCACTCATTCGAATCGCGCGTGGGGACGACGCAAAGAAAAAAAACGGCTCGCGATTGCGAGCCGTTTTTTCTTTGCTGCCGTCCCCACGGGGGTTTGGGACCGGACCAACGCCGTATTGGTCAGCAGGCCTTGCTTATGGTTATAGGGTAGGGCGCACGGGCATTTGAGAGCTCAAGGCCTTACGACCCTTGCACAACCTGCCTATCAACGCCGTGGTCTAGGGACGACTCTTTAGGGACGTTTAGCGGCTGAACTGAAGCCGGCAATTCCCGCTGTGGCCGAGGCACTCCGGCAAAATGGCTCAGCAGCAACCAAGATGGAAATGCTCGAGCAAGTTCGCGAGGACCGCTCAACCGCACATCGCCTACGCGCGAGGCGCTCGCAAAGCTAACGTCACCTAGGTAGATCCTTGTCATCGCCGACAAATCAGCGTCAAGGTAGAGGTCCACCTCGAATCCGGGGTCTTCCACGCACAAATCGACGTGCGCGCGCTCCAAGAGAAGCCAGAATCTTCGATATCCGCGCTTCGTCGGCGGGATCCCTCTGAAATGGAACTGCACTATGACGCGACCTGCGGGCAGGCGATCCAGCGCAATTCGTCGTCGAATGGCCCACATAAGAAGGCCGGCATCCAGGTTGTCTCGCTTGACCCGTACCGTCCAGCGCTGACCCCAGTTCCCTAGACCCTCTATAACCGTTCGAAATTCCTCCCCCGCTCGCGTCAGCCGATAACAGTATCCGCGCCCGGTAGGGACGCGAGCCCTGCGAACGACGCCGGCTATTTCCAGATCGCGTAGGCGTTTCGCGAGGAGCGACCGGGAAATCAGGGGCGCGCCGCGAAGCAATTCGTTGAAACGGTCCGCCCCCATGAACAATGACCGAAGGATGATCGGGGTCCATCGTTGGGCGAAGATTTCGCAAGCCACAGCGACCGGACAGAATTGGCCATAGCCCTGTTTCATCGCTTAAAGCCTAACCCAGGCCTATCACCCCTTCAAGTTCTTTTTCTGGACTAGCGCTCGCTCGTAGGCGCCCCGAGAATCGGCGCCTACCGATGAAGAAAGGAGGATTCCTCATGAAGCGCCTATCTCATTCACTGTCGATCTTGTTTCTAAGCTCGTTGCTGATTGCCCCGATCGCCTTTGCGGGGCCCAAGGAAGACGTTTCCGCCACGACCGCGAAATGGGCAGCCACTCTGGGAGAGGACAATCCCGACACAATTCTCCCGCTCTATGCCCCGGATGCCGTTCTATGGGGAACACTATCTCCTACCGTACGCTCGGATCGTGCAGCCTTGCGCGACTACTTTGTGAGAGCGTTTGCCGCGCTTCCCGGTCTTAAGGTTACGTTCGGAGAGCAGCTCGTCCGGGTATACGATAATACCGCTGTCAACACCGGCGACTACACGTTTTCGTTCGTCAAGGACGGCGAGCAAAAGACTCTATCCGCCCGCTATAGCTTCACCTTCGTGAAGAGCGGCAATACGTGGCTGATCGTGGATCACCACTCCTCGGCCATGCCACCACCGTTAAAGTGAAAGGCGGCAGGAAGGCTAACAAGAAAGGCCGACCTCTTTCGAGATCGGGCTTCTTCGCGTGAAGATGGCTTGGTGACAACCGGCAGGCGCTTGCGAGAGGTCATATCAACTGAGTCCGCTTTTGGCCGGAAGCGGTCACTCGACCTAGCGCTTAGCGACGGGCCTCGACTCAGTGCCTGAGCGCGACCGCGGGTTTCTAAGACAGCACCTCACCCCCCGAGAGCGGCCGTATACATTCGGATAAGCTGGGCATTTGCTGCGGTGCCGATGAGGATCCGCCATGCCGGATACGATCAAGTGCGCGCCGCCCGCGGTTAGTCAGGTGGCTCCATGATTGACGACAGAGTCTCACGGTCGCCACGCCTTCGTCTCGTCAGGAAGATCGCTTTGATCGGAGGTGGCGGCATCGCCGCAATCGCAGTCCTGGCCATCGCCGGAATCTACGGCGTTTCCTCCTGGGAAATGAGCGCGCGGCATGCGGTCGTCGGCCCGCCACTGCGCGTTACGCCCGCCGCGTCGATGGCAGCCGAAGGCGGGCGCCTCGCGCACATCAACGCCTGTTACGGCTGCCACGGCGACAATCTCGCGGGGCGTCTCTTCGTCGACCGGTTTTACATTGGGCGATTGTCCGCGCCCAACCTCACACGCATCCTGCCGCATTACAACGATCAGCAGATCGCTGACGTCATCCGCGAGGGCGTGCGCGCCAACGGCACCGGTGTCGTGTTCATGCCCGCGCATGCGCTGGTCAGGCTCGCCGACGCCGACGTCGCCGCGATGATCGCCCATTTCCGCACGCTCGAGCCGCGTTCCGATGCGGCGCAGGACCCGAGCTTCGGCCCCCTACTGCGCGCGCTTATCGTTGCGGGTGTGCTTCCCATCGAACCCACCGTCGTCGATCGCAGCCAGCTCGGTCCGTCGCAACGCCCCACAGCGCTCGGCGCTTATCTCGCAAGAACGACGTGCGCCATGTGCCACGGCATTGATCTCCACGGCGAGACGCGAATGGAATCGCCTGACCTCTTCGCGGTCGTGCCCGCCTATTCGCTCGCCGACTTCAAGACGCTGCTGTCGACGGGTGTCGCCATCGGTGGACGCAGACTCGGGCTGATGACGAAGATCGCGCAGGGCGGGTTAAGGTATCTGCGCGACGATGAAGTCGCGGCGTTGCACGCCTATTTGTCGACACCTGAGACGCCCGCCCACCCCTAGCACTGGCCTCTTGAGACACCACTGAGACATGGAAAGAAGAATGGGGGCTAGTCCAGCTGACTAGCCCCTTGTCTTTCTGGCGTCCCCACGGGGGTTTGCACGCGATATTTCCGCGCTCGCCTCGAAGATCGAGGTCCCTTTGGAGGCCTGGCAGCGAGCCGCCTAGGATCCTGCGCTTCACCACCGGGATCCGTCGCGATTTTCGCCGTGGCGTTGCGGGCAATCGCGGATCAGCGGATGGCCTGTGGGTTAGTCGCACGAGGAATCGTGCTGCACGCCTTCGAAGGCCGGGTGGCGTTCGGCCCGGACAGTCTAAGGGCGATCGCGGACCTCAAGCAGATCTACGACCTCGACCTTGACGCCCGCAACAGCCACCGGCTCGCGGATCGCGATGCGGGGCGCAAGGGCGCCTGACGGTCGATTGCGGACTTAGGCCGCCTGATCAGGCTTCGGCTTCAGCGCTGGCACTCCGCATTGACACTGCGCTGCGGTGGGGAACAAAATCGCCAACTCTGCTCGCACGTCGCGTCGGACAACACTCCCCGGAGGAAACCATGAACAAGCCCGATTTCGATCGTTCGCGCCGGCGCGTCCTCAAGGCGATGGCGGGCGGCGCCGCGATGGCCGGAACGCTCGGCTTTCCCGCCGTCGTGCGCGCGCAGCAGGACACCCTGAAGTTCGGCCACCTCACGCCGCGCACTGGGTTCCTCGGCCAGCTGGGCGACTACGGATTCAAAGCGGCGTCGATGGCGGTGGACGAGCTCAACGCTGCGGGCGGATTGCTGGGAAGGAAGATCGAGCTCATCGCCGAGGACAGCGTTAACCCGCAGACCGCGGTCACCAAGGCACAGAAGCTGGTCGAGCGCGACAAGGTGCTCACCCTCATCGGCGAGATCAATTCTGCTTCCGCGCTCGCCATCGGCGAGCAGGTGGCGCGCTACCACATTCCATTTTTCAACACCGGTGCCAACTCGGATGCGCTGCGCGGCAAGAACTGCAATCGCTTCATGTTCCATGTCGAGGGCAGCAACACCATGTACACCAAGACGATCGGCACCTGGCAGAAGGCCGAGAACAAGATCAAGGGCGCGAAGTGGTACATGCTCACCGCCGACTACGCCTTCGGACACGACCTCTTCCGCGTCTCCTCGCGCTTCCTCAAGGAAAACGGCGGCGAACTCCTCAACAACGACATGGTGCCGACCAACACGCCGGATTACAGCGCCTACATCCTCAAGATCCGCCAGGCGAAGCCCGACTTCGTCTACATCAACCTCGCGGGCGTCGACCAGACCACGTTCCTCAAGCAGTACAAGGAATACGGGCTTCCCTATCCGGTGGCCGGCGGCGTGATGGACACGATTCCGTTCTGGGCCGCGGGCATCGATTCGATCTCGGGACACTGGCAGAGCCTGTGGTATCACGGCCTCGACATCCCCACGGCGCAGGCTTTCACCAAGCGCTTCCGCGACAAGAATGGCTTCCCGCCCGACAACCAGGCCTGGGGCGACTACGTCGGTGTGATGATCATGGCGCAGGGGATCGCGGAGACAAAGTCGACCGAGCCTGCGAAGCTGGTTGAGTATTTCGAGAGTGGCGCGAGCTTCGACATTCTCAAGGCGCGCAAGGGCATGTTCCGCGCCTGGGACCATCAGCTGCTGCAGGAGATGTACGTGGTGAAAGTGAAGGACAAGGCGAAGATGGCCGACAAGTGGGACATCTTCGAGATCGTGCGGCCGGTGCCCGCGGCCAACGAATCGCTCGAGCTGATCCAGCCGACGAAAGAGGAGAACGCCTGCAGCATGGCTTGATTCGAGGCTGACGCGGGCTTGATGTGACCGCCATCGTCATCGAGCAGATCCTAAACGGTCTGCTGGTCGGCGCGTATTACATCGTCCTCGCGCTGGGGCTGTCGCTCATCTTCAGCCTGGGCGGGGTGGTGAACCTCGCCCACGGCGCGTTCTACGCGCTCGGCGCCTACTTCGCCTTCGAAGTGCAGAAACGCCTCGGGTTCGCCGGCGCGGTCCTGTTCGCGCCCGTGGGCGTGGCGATGGTGGGCATCGCGATCGAGGCGCTCTTCCTGCGGCGCCTCTACCGCGAAGATCCGATGCTCGCGCTGCTGTTCACCTTCGGGCTCGCGATGACGGCCGAGCAGAGCCTGAGGCTCCTGTGGGGCTCTTCGGGGCTGCCCTTCTCCATTCCCGAGGCGCTGCGCGGCCAGCTCCTCGTGGGCGATTTCATCTACTCGTACTACCGCCTCACCGTGCTCGGCGTCTCCGCGTTCGCGGTCCTCGGCTGCTGGCTGCTGCTCAACAGGACCGCCTTCGGCATGATCGTGCGTGCCGGCACGCGCGACCCCGAAATGGTCCGCGCGATGGGCGTGAGCCTGAAGCCCGCGCTCACCGCGGTGTTCGCGCTCGGCGTGGGGCTCGCGGGACTCGCCGGCGTGATGTCGGCGCCGCTCGCCGGGGTGCAGCCCGCCATGGGCAGCGAGATCCTCACCGCGGCTTTCGTGGTGGTGGTGATCGGCGGACTCGGCAGCTTCTGGGGCGTGGTGTACGCGGGATTGCTGATCGGCGTGGTGCGCGGCGTGACGGTGGTGTTCTATCCGCCGGCCGCGGAAGCCTCGATGTACATCCTGATGGCGCTGATCCTGCTCTTCCGCCCGCGCGGCCTCATGGGCGAGAAGTTCGAGAAGTTCGAATGACGAAGGTGCTCGCCCACCCGCTCGTGATCTGCGCGATGGCGCTCGCCGCCCTTCCCTTCCTCGTCTCCGCGATCGGCTTCACATACGGGCTCGCGACCGAGATCGCGCTTTTCGCGCTCGTAGGCCTCGGATACAACCTGCTCCTTGGCTACACGGGGCTGCTTTCCTTCGGCCACGGCCTCTTCTTCGGCTGCGCCGCCTACGCCGCCGCGCTCGCGCAGATCCACTGGTTCAAGGCGAGCCTCCTCGCGCCCCTCGCTTTCACCGTGGCTTTCAGCGCCGTGCTGGGCGTGGGCGTGGGCTTCCTCGTGCTCCGGCGCCGCGGCGTGTACTTTTCGCTTCTCACGCTCGCGTTCACCGCGCTCGCCTTCTCCATTGCGTTCCGCTGGACCGATTTCACCGGCGGCGAGTCGGGCCTGCGCGGCGTCTCGCGCCCGGGCGTCCTCGGCGTCGAGCTCGACAACCAGCTCACGTTCTACTATTTCGCCGCCGCACTCGTCTTCGCCGCGGCGTGGATCGCGTGGCGCATCGTGCACTCGCCGTTCGGATCGGTGCTCGCGGCGATCCGCGAGAACGAGCAACGCGCCGCGTTCCTCGGCTACCCGGTGCGCCGCTACAAGCTTGCGGCCTTCGCGATGTCGGCGACGATAACGGGACTTGCGGGCGCGCTGTTCGCGTTCCTCAAGCTCTTCGCCTCCGCCGACCCGGTGCACCCGAGCTTCTCGGGCGAGCTCGCCGCGATGACCATCATCGGCGGCACCGGGCACTTCCTCGGCCCGCCGCTGGGTGCGCTCTTCTACATCCTGTTCCGCGAAGTGCTCTCCGGTTACACCGCGTCGTGGATGTTCTGGTTCGGGCTCCTCTTCATGGGGTTCATCCTGTTTTCTCCGGCGGGATTGATCGGGCTGGCCGAGCGCATCGCGGCGCCGTTTCGCAAGCAGCGCGAGGACCTCGCGGCGATGGCTGCTCGTGCCAATCCGGTCCCCTCCCAGGACGTGCCGGAATTCCTCCTTCACCGCGACGCGCCCGAAGCCGGCACCGTGGTCCTTTCAGCGGGGCGCGTGAGCAAGAAGTTCGGCGACTTCACCGCGCTCGACTCGGTGAGCATCGCGGTGCGCCACGCCCGCCTGCAGGCGCTCATCGGCCCCAATGGCGCGGGAAAGACGACTCTCTTCAATGTCCTCTCGGGCCTCTATCCGCCTGACGCGGGCACGGTCGAATTCCGTGGCGGCGCATTGCACGCAATGCCACCCGAGCGCTTCGCCGCGCTCGGCATCGCGCGCTCCTTCCAGGTCACGAATCTCTTTCCGCGCCTGAGCGTATTCGAGAACCTGCGCCTCGGCATCCAGGCGCACGATGCGCGCCGCTTCGACATGTGGCGTGCCAAGGAGCGCCTCCATGAGGTGAACGAGCGAACCCGAGCGCTCATTCACTTCCTGGGGCTCGAAGGGATCGAAGCGGCGCCGGTCGCGACCCTCTCCTACGGCGGGCAGCGGCTGATGGAGATCGGGCTCGCACTCACGGCGCGGCCGCGCATGCTCCTTCTCGACGAGCCGCTCGCCGGTCTTGCCGCCGCCGAGCGCGAGCGTGTCGTCGCGATGGTGAAGACGCTCGCGCGCTACATGGGCGTGCTGCTGGTGGAACACGACATCGATCGCGTGTTCGAGTTCGCCGACAGCATCACCGCGATGGCCAATGGTACGGTGTTGGTCGAAGGCGACGCGGCGCTGGTCTCGGGAGACCGCCAGGTGCAGGAGGTCTATCTCGGCAGCGGGCGCAAGGTGGTGATGTCGGAACGTTCCGCGGCCGCCTCCACGGAAGGCGCCGTTCTGCTCGAGCTCGAAGCCGTCAACACCTACTACGGCAAGAGCCACATCCTCTACGACGTCTCGCTCGCAGCGCGCGAGCACCAGGTAACCGCGCTGCTGGGCCGCAACGGCGCCGGCAAATCGTCGACGTTGAAGAGCATCATGGGGCTCACGCCTGCGGCGAGCGGCGCGATCCGCTTCGCGGGCGAGGCGATCAACGGCCGTAGCCCCGAGCACATCGCGCGCGCCGGGATCGGGCTGGTGCCGCAAGGCCGGCGCCTCTTCTCCGGGCTCACGGTGGCGGAGAACCTCAGGCTCGGCGGGCTGGCGAGGTCGTCCAAGGGAGGCGACGGCGTGCATTGGGACGAGGAGCGCATCTTCGGGTACTTTCCCAAGCTCAGGCAGAAGCTCGCAACGAAGGCCGACGTGCTCTCGGGTGGCGAACAGCAGATGGTGGCGATCGCGCGCGCGCTTTCGGGCAACGTGCGCCTGCTGCTCCTCGACGAGCCGTTCGAGGGGCTCGCGCCGGCGGTGGTGGAGGAAGTGTTCAAGTCGCTCGATCAGTTGCGCCGCGAGATCGCGATCCTCATCATCGAGCACGACCTCGACCTGGTGCTCGCGCTCGCCGACCGCGCCTACGTGCTCGACCGCGGGCGCGTGAGTCACTCGGGTGCGGCGCAGCCGCTGCTGACGGATCTCGCGTTCCGCAAGGCGGTGCTCTGGGTCTGATTCGTCGTCAATCTACGGAGAATCCATGAATGCGACCTCACTTCGCGTCGATGGCAAGCGGGTCCTCGTGACCGCGGGGGCGGCCGGCATCGGCCGCGCCATCGCAGCGACTTTCCTCGAGCACGGGGCGCGCGTACACGTGTGCGACATCGACCAGGGCGCGCTCGCCCGCTGCGGCAAGGAGCTTCGCGCATCGCAGTCCCTGGCCGACGTGTCGAAGCCAACAGATGTCGAGCGCCTCTTTGCCGACGTGAAGCGCGAGCTGGGGGGACTCGACGTGCTGGTGAACAACGCCGGCATCGCGGGTCCCACGGCGAAGATCGAGGACATCGCGCCCGAGGACTGGGAGCGCACCATCGCCGTCGACCTCAGCTCGATGTTCTACTGCACGCGGCTCGCGATGCCGCTCATCAAGGCCGCGGGCGGCGGCTCGATCATCAATCTCTCGTCGTCGGCGGGCCGCCTCGGCTTTCCCCTGCGATCACCCTACTCGTCCGCCAAATGGGGCGTGGTCGGCTTCACCAAGAGCCTCGCGATGGAAGCCGGTCCCGACCATGTGCGCGTCAACTGCATCCAGCCGGGGATCGTCGAGGGCGCGCGCATCGAGCGCGTCATCGAAGCCAGGGCGAAGGCGCGCGGCATCAGCATCGAGGAGCAGCGGCGCGAGGTGCTCGAGCGCGTGTCGTTGCGCACCTCGGTCTCGGCTCAGGACGTCGCCAACATGGCGCTCTTCCTCGCCTCCTCCGCCGGGGCGCACGTCTCCGGACAGTCGCTGCCGGTGTGCGGCAACGTCGAAACCCTGGCCTAGGAGCCGCGACCCATGGAAAAAATCGCGATCGTCGGCGCCGGGCTCATCGGGCGCGCCTGGGCCATCGTCTTCGCGCGCGCGGGGCATCGCGTCGCCATCCACGATGCCCATCCCGCGTCGCTTGCAGCGAACCTTTCGGCGCTGAAGGCGAGCCTCCAGGATCTCAGGTCGGCGGGGCTTCTCGCCGAGTCGCCGGCCACGGTGCGCGGGCGGATCAGGATCGCCGACAAGCTGGAAGACGCGCTCGCCGGAGCAGTCTACGTGCAGGAGAACATCGCCGAGAGCGCCCAAGCCAAGCGCGACATCTTCGCGCGCATGGATGCGATCGCCGCGTCCACGACGATCCTCGCGAGCTCGACTTCGACCGTCCCCGCGTCGATCTTCAGCGAAGGGCTCGCGGGACGCGCGCGCTGTCTCGTCGCGCATCCGGTGAACCCGCCGTACCTGGTGCCGCTCGTGGAGCTCTCTCCGGCACCGTGGACCGCGCCCGAGGTTGTCGAGCGCTCGCGCCGCCTGCAATCGTCGGTGGGACAGGTGCCGATCATCGTGAAGAAGGAAATCCAGGGCTTCATCCTCAACCGGCTGCAGGCGGCGCTCCTCGGCGAAGCGTGGCGCCTCTACGAGGACGGTTACGCATCCGCCGAGGACATCGACGCCACCGTGCGCGACGGCTTGGGACTGCGCTGGTCCTTCATGGGCCCGTTCGAGACCATCGACCTCAACGCGCCCGGGGGTGTGGCCGACTATGTCGCCCGCTACAGACGCGTGCTCCACGAAATCAACGCCTCGCAAATGCCGCGGCGCTGGAGCGATGAATCACTCTCCAGGCTCGAAGCCGAGCGCCGGTGCTCCCTTCCCGCAACCGAGCTCGCCCGCCGCCAGCGGTGGCGCGATCGGCGGCTGATGGCGCTCCTCGCCCACAAGCGCGCGGTCGCCGCGGAATAATCCAGACCGGGGGTTTGCACGCGATATTTCCGCCTTTGCCTCGAGGATCGAGGTCCCCTTGGAAGCCTGGCAGCCGGTCGCCTAGGGCCTGGCCCCACGGGAACCCGTCCTGATTCTTACTAGTCCGAGCCGGTGACTAACTGTTGCCCAATCTGGTGCTGAACTTCCCAACCACGGCACCGGCATCATCGAAGATGACGGAGAACTCCGCTTCGTAGCCCCAGGTGTCCCTGTAGTTGTAATCCCACGCGGTTGTCTTCGTCGCTTCGAAGCGGACCTTCCGATACGGGAGGCCGATGATCGCGATGACTTCACTCGCATTGAGTCCGGGCTGGATCTTCCGGAAGACTTCGTCGCGCAGCACCTGGGTGGTCAGGATCCACCCCGTCGACGCGCTCTCGCCGGAGCCTGCATTCGCGGCTCCCGTAAACGCGAGCGCAGCGCCAAGCCAACCAATCAGGGCAATCCTGTTGAAGCTCTTGAGTGAAGCCATGTCATTCCTCTCTTGAGAAGGGGACGGCAGATCCGTCACAAGCTATTACTCGCTACCGACCGCGTTATTCCGTTCGCGCCCGGCGTAACGATTTCCCGCTCTCGTCGAAGCCATCACCCTCACGCTCCCCTCCCAATTCCCTGAACGTCTTCAGCAGCATTCGCCGCGCGCGGGAAAGGCGCGACATCACAGTGCCGATCGGCACGCCGAGGACGGCAGCGATCTCCTTGTATGAGAGATCCTCGAGCTCGTGCAGAATCAATGGCTCGCGGAATTCCGGCGCCAGCGCCTCCAGCGCCCGGTCCAGCAGGCGCGCGTCCTGCGTTGCGGAGAGCACCGCCGCCGGGTTCGCCGCAATCGCGCCCATCGTGGGCGGGGGCGCGTCGCTGTCGAGGATGTGCAGCTCCTCGTCGAAGGAGACGCTGGACATTCCGCGCCGCTTGCGCCATTCGCTGTAGTACGTGTTGCGCACGATGGCCAGAAGCCAGGCGCGCGGCTCGTCGCCGCGAAAGCTCGCGAAGAAGGTGAGCGCGCGCGTGTATGACTCCTGCACGATGTCCTCTGCATCGTCGTTGTTTCCGCACAGCCAGCGCGCGAGGTTGAAGGCCGAGTCCAGGTGCGGAAGGAATAGTTCCTCGAATCGGGATGGACTCGAGCGACGGTGAGTTGTGGTGATCACGGCGATGAGACGCTGCCGATGCGCCGTCTATTCCCGAATCGCGCCGATTGTGCGGCGATCGGCGTGCCTTGGAATAACGCCTAGCTACATGACGTCTTATCCGGCAGCAGTGCTCACAACCCAAGGAGAATCCAAGTGACAAAGCCGATTTCCACCGTCGTACGCAGCGCAACCGCCGCATTGATCGCCGCAACCTTCCTTCCCGCCTCGCTCTGGGCCGAGAGCGGCACCGAGAAGCAGGAAGCGCTCGTCCAGGCCACCGCGCCGGCCCGCGCCGCTCCGTCCGGTCCCGGCCGCGAAGCCTGCGACAAGGCCAGGAACGACGCGTGGTTCATGCGCCAATTGCAAATGACGGATGGCAACATCCCTCCCGCCGTCGAGGTGCCGATTCGCGCCGACTGCCGCGCCGACCGCGGCAACGACGACGACGATCGCAAGGTCGCGCGCTCCATGACCTACGAAAGACTGTCGACGTCGATCGGCGGGGAATAAACCACAACCACCCACGTCCAGTTGGTGAGCACGCCAATCCCGGCGGCTCACCAACGGACATTCACTCGGGAGGTTGGGTGCGAAAACTCACCATGCGGTGTGCGGCCTTGTCCGCCGCGGCAATCGGGCCGGTACTTGCGCAGGAGGTACCGACCGTCATCTATGGAACGCTCAACGTGGACGTCGAGCGCGTCGAGGCGACGGGCTCGACTGCCGCCGGCTCGCTGCCCGCGGGAAGCCTGGGAATCAATCCCAGTGGCGTGAACGTACCCGCGCGCAATCGCGTGACGCAGAACTCCTCCAACCTGGGCTTTCGCGGCGGGGAGAGGCTGGGTCCCGCGCTGAGCGCGTTCTGGCAAGTCGAGTCGGGCGTCGCCGTCGATGCCGGAGGCAGCAGCATCGCGTCGCGAAACACCGCGATCGGGCTGTCGGGCGCATTCGGTTCCGTGCGGATCGGTCAATGGGACACGCCGTTCAAGACGTTGTCCGGAGCGGTCGATCCGATGTACTTCACGGGGATCACCTATACGGGCGCGATCATCGGCACGCCGGGGTTCGGAGTGGGACCCGTGACCATCGGCGGCATCTCGACGAGCGGGGACGGAAAGACGTACTCGGCCGCGGCAAACGCTTCGTTCGAGCGACGTCAGGGCAACATCGTGCAGTACTGGCTACCGGCGATCGCGGGCGTAACGACGCGCTTCGCTTACTCCGCGAACGAGGGTCGCACCGCGAAGTCCGACTCGGCGACGCAGATCAATCCGGCGATCTATTCGGGCTCCGTCGAATACGAACAAGGAATGCTCTACGTCGGCTACGCATACGAGACACATGACGACTACTTCGGGCTGGACGCGCTGGTGCCTGCCACCCAGGCAACGCCGGTCTCCGCCGCGACGGCCCCGTCGGCATCCTCGCGCGACAAGGGCCACAAGCTCGTGGCCAGGGTGAAACTGGGGGATACGACCCTGGGTATCCTCGCAGACCGGCTGAGCTACTCCAAGTCGCAAAGCAATGCGCTCCCTGGCGCGTTCAACCGCTACCAACGAAGCGCGGCGGCCTTCACATTGCTTCATCGCATGGGACCGCACGCGATTCGTGGCTTCTACGCCAAGGCCCGGGACGGAAGCTGCTCGCGATTCGACGGCTCGGCGTGCGATACACGGGGTCTCGGCGCCAGGCAGTTGTCCATCGGCTACAGCTACACGGTATCCCTCAGGACCGACTTGTACGCGTTCTACACGCGCGTCGGAAACGACACGCGCGGCAGCTATCAGTTCGCGAATGCCGCCGGCATCGGGTCCGCTCCGGGCACGGAGAACACCGGCGTGGTCCTCGGGATCCGCCATACCTTCTAGCGGGTGAGGCCGCCTGGGTCGTCGTGCTTCGGCGCGGCGACCCTTTTTTACATGTTGCCGGTGGCGCGCTGGTAGGAGACCGCGAAGCGCGCCAGCTCGGCGGCATCGAGGTCCGACACCGCCCAGTACTGCACCTGCGAGTCCGTCCAACCGATGATGTGGTAGCGGCCCTGCCCGAATGCCCGGGCGTTGCCGCCCCCGCGCAGTGGGCAGGCGAGCACATTCACCATGTGCGGGCCGCGGAAGTATCGAAGCGTCGCGACGGAGCGGCCCGAGATCTGCTCGATGCGACTTCCCGCGAGCCGGTAGCCGTCCTGGGCGAGCTCGGCGATCGAGGGCGAGAACGGGAGCCTCCCCCCGAGCCACGATCGGATCTCCGCCGGGCTGGCAGAGGCGTTGAAGCGCGTCTCGGGCATGGTTGAGCGAACTTGCGCCGAGACCAGCTGCTGCCCGAGCGCTTCGTCGTCGCCGAGCTTCGCCTGATAGTAGAGAACGGCCACGCTGAGAGCGCTGGCGGCGGAGAACCCCGCGGTCACCGGAACGATCCAATCGCCGATCCGGTTGAAGATCGCGACCATCGCGGAGGGGCGTGCAGCGGCACTCTCAAGCAGCGACGCCGCGATTCGGCGGCGCAGCGGCGCCGTTGCGGCGTGCCGCCAGGCGTAAGCCCTCAGGATCTGGCTCAAGCGGCGGTCCCGGTAACTCTCGTTGAGTTGATTTTCCATATAGAGAGGTATCGCGCTTCGCCGCGATTATTCCGTCTCGCTCCTTTGGCGGCGATGAACTCCCGTCGGGGCCCGGGCTCGGTTGCCTCGTTTTTTTTTATTCCCGAAATGCAAAAAATTGAGTTTGAATAAATCGGATCCGCCGGCGGTATTGCCCTGCAGGAGGGACAAACCGCATGAAGAGGCATGGTTCGATCGCAATCGTCGTCGCGGCGGGAA
>WNFI01087325.1_pt1 | contig 16800 bp, 15 predicted proteins | sample 5400471 | NCBI WGS metagenome assembly WNFI01 (sample SAMN13153348, study PRJNA577476) | soil metagenome | isolation source: 100 cm saprolite on Douglas fir-dominated hillslope | place: USA:California | collected 2013-09-17 | reverse complement strand
GTTTGTCGGCACTGCATGGTAGGCAAAGAAGCCCGTGATGACCTGCTTGAGCCACTTCCCCTGTTCGGGGATCGGCCTGTGCATACGCCGTCGCAATTCCCCTTTGACCTCCTTGAGTTTCGCTGTCATGCGGTCGCGTCGGGTCTTCCGATGGATCAGCAAAGATCCTCGGCGTGACTTGCCGCAGATCAGAGTAAAGCCCAAGAAGTTGAAGGTCTCCGGTTTGCCAAGCCCGCGCTGCTTTCGCTTGGTCGCCGCATGGCGGCCAAACTCAATCAGTCGGGTCTTGTCCGGATGCAGCGACAGCGAGAACTCCTGCAACCGCTCGCGCATTGCGTCCCAGAAGCGGCGGGCGTCACTCTCATGCTCAAAGCCCACGACCAGGTCGTCGGCATATCGCACTATGATCATGTCGCCCGTGGCCTGGCGCCGTCGCCAGCGTTCGGCCCAAAGATCGAAGGTGTAGTGAAGGTAGACGTTGGCGAGGAGCGGTGAGATCACCGAGCCTTGACCAGTCCCCCTATCACTGACACTCACGACTCCCTCTTCAAGGACACCCGCCCTGAGCCATTTCTGAATCAGGCGGATCATTCGCGAGTCCCTGATCCGATGCTCCAAGAAACCGACCAGCCATTCCCAGCTGACCGAATCGAAGAAGCTTCGGATGTCGGCATCGAATATCCAGTTCACCTTTGTGCTGCTGATTCCGACAATGAGCGCGTCCAGCGCATCATGCGTGCCGCGCCCTGGCCGAAACCCATACGAGAAACCGAGGAAATCTTCCTCGTAGATCGCGTTCAGCACTGCGAGCGCTGCTCGTTGGACGACTTTGTCCTCTAGTGCGGCGACCGCGATCGGGCGCTCCCGCCCGTCCGGCTTAGGTATGTATACACGCCGCGACGGCAGTGCCCGATACGCTCCCCGATGGAGCCGAGCGTATAAGTCCTCGAGATTGCGCTCGAGGTCTGTCTCGTACTCCTGCCACGTCAGCCCGTCCGCTCCGGGTGCGGCATTCTTCTTAAGTTCGTAGAACGCCTCTTCGAGCAGCTCGACACTGATGTGGTGGAAGAGCGAGGTGAACTTCTCCTTCTTCCTTTCCCTTGCGACTCGTCGTATGCGGTCCAGCGCACTTGACGCACTTTCCCGGTCCTGTGCCCGGCGCGCGTTTTGCTGGCCCGCATTCCCCTTGGTCCCCGCCCTTGGCTCCACCGGCTCCATAGCCGGTCGCCCGGCCTTGTTCGTCGGCTTCACAGCTACTACAGCGGGGGCTGACTTCCCGCGTTCGTGCATCATCGGCTATGGCTCCTCGCCTTCCCGATGCCACCTCGCGTAACGGTGCCGCACATGTTGCCTTCGACCGAACCAACAGTCTCGGCCCCTACAATGTTGTGCCTTTCGTGGCTCATTCCCACACCCCACATGACTGCTGTGTACGCTTCGCGTCCGCCGTCACCGACGGCCGCGCAACACTCACTGCCAGGCGGCCCGCTACGGCCTTTCCTGGGCCGGACTTTCACCGGCTGGATCGCGCCAGCTTGACCTGGCGCACTGGTCCACGCACTCGCAGAGCGATAGAGGACGACGACTCAAATCGGCACGGTTACGATCCTTGGGCCGACGGGAAAGAGTGGATGTTATCGAGGCGCCCGTCTGCGCGAAACGCTCGCGGGGCACGGTGTTCAATCCACGCTCGATATAAGAATTCTCGTGATCGCTGTCCGGGCGTACCGTGGACGGCACTTCGCCGTGCCACGGTACGTGTCTGCTTCACTATCGGCGCGCGTCAATCATGGAGCCGACGAGGAGACAAGGCTCGCTCGAGCGGTTGCTCCACGCGTGGTTCGTCCCGCGGATGATCACGGTGTCGCCCGGCTGCATGAGAACCTCATCGACGTCGGTCATGAGATAAATCTCTCCCCTGACACACGTGATGCAGTCGAGCGTATCCGTTCGATGCATGCTTGGATGCCGTGCAAGATCTTCCGGACTCGGAGCGTGCGTTTGCTTTACCTTCGCATGCAGGGCTTTGAGTGCCTCGATATGCGCGGTCTTGTCCTTTGTGTCAGGCGGAATTTCCACGGCGCGGCAAAGCATTCCTTCGGGGAACGGCTCCCGCGTATTAACATCGAGAGCCCGGTCGGTCGTGATTGTATTGTCGACCGGCACCTCCTTGGTGCTCCAAAGAGTGGCCCTGTAGAAAATTCCGGGGTCTTCCTGTTGGTTGGTGACCTCATTAATAAGTATCGTGGACTTCCCGTCCTTGCCGGGACCCACGACGAATCGCTTCAACTTAGCCATATCATCTCTCTTTGTTGTTCGAGCTCGCCTTAGGGACGTCGCTATTCAGTCGGGGAACGCGCTGGTTGGCGTTGGCGCACGCTCATATCTTGACCCAGCCAACCCGGTGTTGAGCGCAGTGCATTCCAAGCGGAGTCTTGTTCCGCTCAAGCAGCGTCAGAAGCCTGTTTAGCTTTAACAATTGTTTCCTCCTGAATTGCCCAGGTGACTAGGTCACATTGCCACATTATTCGCGCGCTGTGAAGAACCATCGCCGCAGGTCTTTCGACCTGAACGCCCACGTCCTGCGCTTCAAGGCCGCGCCGGGAACAGCACAGCCGAAGCACCCACGGCTTCGATAGCTATCGAGCAGCCTTTGGCGCGCGAAGGTCAAGGTCCGGCGCATTTACCGTTTCGGGCCCTGCAAAACCCTGTTGACAGGCACGGAGCTCGTAGTCACCTTGTCACCAAGTGACATCACATGCGGGCCTGAACCAGGCCAGTGGCAGGCATGGCCGCTGGTCGGGCCTTGGCGAACCGAAAAAACGAATAAACAGGGAGCAAATTGTGGCTATGAAAGCCGGAGCATTCGCGATCGGGTCAGGTCCTCGCAGGGTGATTTGTCTACACGGATGGTTCGGCCATGCCCATGCATGGGGGCCGATGACCAACAACCTTGATCAGCAAGGCTTCAGCTGTCTGTTCATGGACTACCGCGGCTACGGTTCCCGAAAGGGAAGCGGGGGTCCCTATACCATCGCGCAGATCGCGCGGGACGCGATCTCCCTGGCGGATCAATCCGGCTGGAGCGAGTTTGCGCTAATAGGCCATTCGATGGGTGGCCTAGCGATACAACATATTTTGGCCGATCATCCAAAACGCGTGCAGGCGTTGGTCGCGATCGCGCCGGTGCCCGCGTCCGGCGTCCCATTCGATAAGGACCAATGGAAATTCTTCTCGGCCGCGGCCGAAGATCCCGCGTCCCGCCGCGCCATCATCGATTTGACGACGGGCAATCGCCTTCCCGCGAAATGGCTGAACGATATGGTCGATGCGTCGATCGCCAACTCGGATGCCGAGGCCGTGAGCGCCTACCTTACGGCATGGTCCAGAACCAACATTGCCGAACGGATACAGGGAAACCCGATCCACGCCCTGGTACTGGCGGGTGAGCACGACCCGGCGCTGGGTCCGGAGACCTGCAAAGCAACCTGGCTGAAGAACTACCCCAACGCGCGGCTCGAAATCGTTCGCAACGCGGGACACTATCCGCCGGAGGAAACTCCGCTCGCTTTGGTTGGTTCGATAGAAAAGTTTCTGCATGAAGCAGTACCCGTTTGATCCGGCAGCATGCAACCCCCGTCTGCATTTCGAGTCGAACAGGTGAAGCAAGTGAAAGCCAGATCCAGCTAAAGCCGGCGCACAGCTTCGCCAAATCTTCAAAGTAGGCCGAGCGCAACCGTTCGCCTGAATTCCCGGACAATCAAGATGTCCACGTTGCAAAAAAAGAACAGAGCCATCGTCACGAACTTCAACAGAGAGTTTATCGGCAACGGAAATCTCGACGTCTTCGACCAGACCATCTCGCCGGACTTTATCAACCGAACACCGCATGAAGGCAGATCGCCGGGGCCGGACGGGGCGCGTTATTTCTTTACCCAGATTCTGCGGCCTGCATTTCCGGATCTGAAGGTCACCATTCACGATCAGATCTGCGAGGACGACAAGGTGGTAACACGCAAATCCTATGAAGCGACGCACACGGGGCCCTTCAAGGGAATTCAGGCAACCGGGAAGAAAGTGGCCTTCTCGGTTATCGATATCATCAGACTTCGTGACCGAAAGTACGTCGCGCATTGGGCGGTAGCGGACATGTTCGGGCTGCTTGCGCAGCTCCGGTGAAGAAGCCTTGCCCTGTCGAGACGTTTCTCGTTTTCTGCGTCTCCGCGGATGGAATGCTGCGATGATGATAGATGTGATTGGTAGCGATCATGAGTGAATTTAGATCGGGTTGGCGCGAGCTGGTCGGAGCGACCGCAGGCCTTGCATGCGGTGCCGGAACCTATGCGCCGATATCGAGCTTCTTCTTCCGTGCGCTCGAAGGCGAGTTCGGATGGTCGAAGACCGCCGTGGCATCCTCCTTTGTCGCGCTGCCGATTACCGCGCTGGCACTTCCGTTCGTGGGGAGACTTCTTGATCGGTACAACGTTCGGCGGATTGCCTTCGCGTCGGCGGTGTTGATGTCGGCCTGCTATATGGTGCTGTCGGCAATCCAGGGCCAACTTGTTCTATTTTACATCGCGTCCATCGGACTTTGGGTGCTGGGCTGCGCAACCGGCCCCATCAGCTACACGCGCGTCATATCCCAACGCTTCATCGAGCGGCGCGGCACGGCACTTGCGATTGTGTTGCTCGGAGTTGCCGCGGCCGGAATGCTGTTTCCCCCGATCATCGCATCCGTGCTGGCCGGGAGCGGCGGTTGGCGAGCAGGATACCGCCTTCTCGCTTTGGTCGCGCTCCTTGGCGGTGGCTTTGCTGCCCTCATGATCAGAAGCCAGGCGCCGGATCCGACAATCACTCGACCGGATGCGGTAAAGGATCGGCCCTGGGCCATCTTGAAGCGCCCCGCCTTTTGGTTGCTCGGGCTCTCTGTTTTCTGCATTAACGCCGGTTCGCTCGGTTTCGTGTCGCAGCTTCAATCAATCGTCGTTGAAAAGGGCCTTGAAGAGGGCCGGGCACCGATATTGCTTTCGCTGCTTTCCGCGTCGGTACTTGTCAGCCGAATCGCCGTCGGATTTCTGCTCGATGTCGCCCGGGCTGAACGCGTCGCGGCGGGCGTACTTTTGCTGGCCGCCATCGGCGCAACAGTCTGGTTGCTTGCTCCGCCTGTCTTCCTGGTCGGCGTGATCGCGGTCTGCTTGATCGCTTTCAGCATTGGCAGCGAGCTTGACCTGATGTCGTTCTTTTGCGCCCGGCTGTTTGGTCTTGAGAACTATTCGGCTGCGTACGGCGCACTCTCGGTCTTTTTCTATTGCGGTATCGCCGCGGGAGGCATTGCGTATGGCGCAATCCACGATCGAACGGGATCGTATGATGTGGCGATATCCGGCTCTGGCACGCTGTTTGTGATTGCAGCGATCCTCTTTCTCCTTATCCGCTCACGTTCCAGCGCAGCTCTCCCGGTGCCTGCACAGGCAGCTGACGTTTCGGTCATAGCTTAAGATCATGGGTGAATGATCGAACCCGAAAGGATACCGGTAGTGGGACAGAACGACACTCACACGTTCAGTAATCGTCCTCGTAACGAAGGCGCTGGCCTGGCGAAGCCGCAGCATCTCCCGGGTACCGATCAACTGGCAACATTAAGCATATTGCAGGAGTTCTGATGACCGTTCCATTCCTCGTTTGCGCGGCAACTACGGCAATCAGTGCAATTGTAAGCCTAGGTTTTTCAATAGCGGCGGTCTTGGGCGAGACCGGCAACGCGCGGACGATGGCGCTTTATGCATCGGCGCGGAGCCTAGCTCTGGTCATCGTGAGCGCAGTGCCCTTTATAACCAGATCTACCGAGTGGCTCTTGGCTGCGGCGTGGGCCATGATCATTGTTCAGGCGTGCGATGCCGTTATCGGAACGACGATCAAGAATCGCATGAACACCTTCGGGCCCGCGGTCACGGCCATTTTCAATCTGTTGGCGGTGTATTGGCTCTATCAAGCAATCACATAAGGGCGCGCAGCGGTCGTCGTGGAGGCGTCCGCTTGAGCTATTCCGGCTTCGTCTGCTGCGGCGCGAATGTCCTGGGATGGTCGCGGCGCCGACAACCATATGAAGATCAGCAGACACACGCCTGTAAAATTGTCGCTGGTTTGAAACGATCTTTGGGTGTCTATTTTCGCAAGAAGTGAAACAAGTGTCTTCTTGGAGACCTTGGCGACCACCAGGAATTTGATCGACTCTGGCAGGATGATAGCAGGACAGGCGCCAACAGCAACGGAACGAGGCCGCCGAAGATGAACACCGATCGCCATCCAAAGTGTGTGAGCAGTAGAATACCAATCAATCCGCCGCATACTGCGCCAAGCGCAAATCCGCACCACGTAAAGGCAGCCAGCGAGACGCGCCTGCGCGCCGGGGCGAATTCCGTCACCAGAGCGAGAACGTTCGGAATCGCTCCGCCCAATCCGAGCCCGCTTAGAGCGCAAGGTGATGAACATCGAGCAACACGTACTGTTTGCGGTCGCGAGAGTACAGAGAAAAAAAACCGAAGAAGGCAACGCAAAGCCATAGTAGCGCGTCGGCCGAAGCGATCAGTTCATTTCCTTTTCCCAGGTATTTTTTATTGGTGAGCTTGTTGTGGGCTTCTCGGAAAGCCACTGATCAAAGTGCGGGGACGAGGACGTAACCTGTTCCGTGCTTTTCGACACAATTGAGGCCGGGGCCCGGATGATGAAATCCCTGCACCCGCAAATGCTCCGTCGCGAGCATATCGTAGATGCGCTTTCGCGTCGAAACAGCGAGCGCGGGATCTTGATCGAAAAAGGCAGTCCACTCCGGGTGCCGTACGAAAAGCGCTTCGAGGCTTGTGAGATCCGACTGTATGAAGACCTGATCACCTCCTGACTGTATCAGGAAGGAAGTATGACCGATCGAATGCCCTGGGGTGCCGATCGCTTCAAGACCCGGCAAAACTTCCTTTCCCCAGTCGTATATTCTGTTTTTTTCGCGAATGGCGGAGAGCACGCGCTGGTTCATTGCGAACAATTCGGTCATGCGCCCCGGACTTGCCTTGGCTTTCTCTGCGTCATTTGTCCAGAAATCCCATTCGATGCGGGGCACCGCGATTTCGGCATTGGGAAATATCAGACCGTCCGCCCCGACAAGGCCGCCGACGTGATCTGGGTGGCAATGTGAAATTATTACGACATTGATGTCTTTCGGCGAGATGCCGAAGGCTGCCAGGTTCGAAACGAGAAAACCCATGGTCGAGCCAGACCGTTGAGCCGCGTCCGGGCCGAAGCCGGTATCAATGAGAGTCAAGGAGCCGCCACGCCGCACGAGAAGAGGATTGAACGTGGTTGTGAACTTTTCTGTTGGCAACGATGCCTGCTCAAGCGCCTCTCTCACGGTCTCCAATGGGACCTCAGGCATGAATGCTTGCGTGAGAGGAACGGTGAATTGCCCGTCCGATACCGCACAGACCTCGAAGTCCCCGACGCGGTACGCGCCTTTCGTCTGGAATAAGTCGCCGCTCAACTTGTCTCTCCGAAGGTTTCCAGTCGATGATCATATTGGCGCGCAAAACACTGGCCTTGCCGAAACGATCATGAAAACAAAAGTGCGGAAGTTTCAGCCTTGGTCAAACCATTGCGGGCCGCGATCCAGGAGCTATAGCTAGTCTAGGTCACTTGGTGACTTGTCAATCCACTTGGCTTATTTTTTATGGGTGGATGGCCCTTCCCCGGAGCGACGCTCCCTTCATCGAAAGTGCGGCAGCATATCGGTACTGACGCCAACGTCCGATCGAATAATGCCCTGGGTGGAGCTGCGTCCATCTTAAAGGCCAATATGTCCGCGATTGCGCCCGTCCTGCTGCGAAACCAGCCAGACCGCGAAGGTCGGCTCCGTGATTGTCCCGATGGTCGAACCCGAAGCCGGTCATGCCACCCGCGAATACCGATTGATTTCGTTCTGCCTGGCAGCATGCAGTCGCGGATCAAATGGGCGCAGTAATCTCGAAGGATCAAGAAACGGGTTCAAACGGCTCTCTGCAACCACTAGCCGAACCAAATCCCATTGACCTGTGGACGAGCTTGGGTTAGTCACCTAGTGACTCGGCAAGCTCCTCAAAGAAATAACCAATGGCTCAATTCAAAAGTGGCGCGACGTCTTCCTCCCTTGATCGCGGAAGAGTCGCAGATCAAATTTTCAAAGAGCTGCGGGACGGCATCGTCCTTGGAACGATCCAGCAGGGAGCGAAGCTTCCGTCCGAACGAGAACTCGCTCAACAATACGGTGTCAGCGGGCCAACGGTTCGAGAGGCCATCCGTGGCTTGTCATTGCTTGGTTTCGCCGATGTCCGGCACGGCAGCGGGATGTATGTAACTGCTGACACCGGCTCACTGATCGCAACGTCCCTCAGTGCGGTCATACAACTCGGCAAGCTTGGAGTCTCCGACGTACTTGGCGTGTTTGGAGCTTTGAATGAACATGCGGCAAGCCTCGCTGCACAGGTGGCCACGCGCGATGATCACGTTCACATCCGTGCTGCGCTCGATGCTCTTCATCAGACGAACACGTCTGAGGAGTCTGCTCGAGCCGCGCTGAACTTCCACAAATCTATTGCCGCTGCCGCACATAATCCCCTGCTCGAAGCGCTCTGCGGCTTTCTAGCTGAACTGCAGGTCGAGTTAGGACTTGAGCTTTGCAAGTCAGTCGATGACTGGCGCAGGATACTTCTGAAGCTAAGGCCTATCCGCACCGAACTTGTGGAAGCGATTATCAGGCGAGATCGGGAGGTTGCGGCAACATTGGCGCGCGAGTTTGCAATAAAGGCAGCCGCGTTGATTACGTCGCTGCCGAAAGCGAAAGAGGTTAGGCTCAACGACCCGAAGTTGCGGACACTACTTTCCTCGATGATGGCCCGCGTCGAACCAAATTGATTGCAGATAACCAAATCAGGAAGTGCAATCAAGGCGGTGGGCTTCCGCTCTGGTTCTGACGCATTGCCAGACTGACGTTCATTCAATCGAAGAGAAACAGCCATGACCTCCAAGAAAACACTGCTCGGAATGCTCGCCGAGAAGATGGTGCCGATCGGCATGCAATGCTTCACAGGCGACCACAAGCTGATCGAGGTGCTCGGCAAAACCGGATTCGACTATGTCTGGCTCGACACCGAGCACAGCGCCTTGAACCCGCGAGCGCTGGAAGACACTATGCGCACATGCGAGGCCGCCGGCCTTATCCCGATCGTGCGGATCCCGGAGCCATCGGATGGCACATCGGCTCGACGGGCGCTGGAAGCCGGTGCCGAGACTATCGTCGTGCCGATGGTACGGTCGGCAGCCGATGTGCAAGGAATCGTCGAGGCGCTGACCTTTCCGCCCGCCGGCAAGCGCGGACTGTGTCCAGGGCTGCGCGTGCCTGGTTACTCTGTCACCCTATTCAAGCAGTACATGGAAGACAGTAACGCCAATCTGTACATCATCCCGATGATCGAAACCGTCGAAGCGCTGGAGAATATCGAAGAAATCTGCGCGATCGAACAGGTCAAGGTGATCGTCTTTGCAGCCGGTGAACTGGCCTTTGCAATGGGCGAAGGCGCGACCATGGACAGCAGCCCCAAGGTCCAGGAAGCGCGGCGTGTGGTGCAGGCGGCCGCAAAGCGACACGGCGTCGCGCTGATCGGCGGCCCGATCTTGAATCCCACAGCGGAGAGCTGCGGCAAGGCACTCGACGACGGTATCTCGATCCTTTGCATCGGGCTGGACACCATGGCTTTCCGCCTGCTCTGCGAAACTACCGTGGCTGCCGCGAATGCGGCTGTGAAGGCAAATCCGATCTACAACCGGCCGCCGGCCCCGCCTAGCGCCTTTCCTGGGCCTTCCTGATACATTTCGGCTACGGAAGAAAAGCGATTAGAGAACGGATGCGTCGGCCCGGAGCCGAAAAGCGACCCAGAACTCTCGTTGGCGCCTCAAAAATTTGAGCACGTAAAACGATGGCCTAATGTGAAACGTCATGTGATCGGAGTCGAATCGGACAAGAAGTCCGGGGTCATTTTTGGGAATCCCGAAAGCCGGCGGGTTCCGAATATATTCTGGCGCACAACGCTGGAGATCGCGCGACGGACGTAACGCAGCGTGAGATCGCCATGCCGGTGATCCCTCGTCGACGGGCTCGTAAAACAGCGTCTGGACCGACGATTGGCCGAGAACAATGGGCTCCGCTGAACGCCGCGCCCAGCACAACTGCCTCCCATACGACGCCGCGACTTGCGTTTCGCGGCGACGGACGATCGGTACCAAGGCCGTTTGACGCGCTCAATGCGGATCACTTAAATGTTCGCACAATGAACCATTAACGCCGCGGCCGCGGCTCCGTAGCGCGACGTAGGGCGGTGCGACGCGGGCTGGCTTTGAATCGTTCGCCAGGAGCGGTTGCTCACGATCAGCGCGCTGGGCGGGGCAATCATGAGCAGATGACCACGGCCGAACTGGACGTGGCTCGAAATCGCGCGCGCCTACCAGGCCGGAGCATCGAGACCGGCCTCTTGCGCGCGAGTGTCGACTACCTTCTCGGCGGCTTCCGGGTAGCGGGCTATGCCTCTTCGGGTGCGGTTGACCCGAATGTCAGCGCCATCGCCCTGGCTTTCGTGAAAGGGACAGGTGATTGGATCGGTGAACATCGTGTTCTTCCGACGCGTAGTGCTCCTTGCTGAGGCGGCAAGCCGCCAACAGCATGCTGGTCCCCTTCACCAAAATAGGATGATCGAACCTCGGATGGCACAACCACGATGTTCGCCACGTGAACAAAGTCAATTTCTTCGTTGAAGCTGCCAAGCTTTTCAAACCTTACATTAGCAGCGGGCCACGACGAACTTCCGGAAGCTTCGATCCGCACTATCACGGATAGACCACCAACATTCTTAGTCGACTTGCAGTCACGCCGTGACGAAAACTAGAGCCACAGAGGGAGGACAACGATCATGTATTTTCTGAACAAATGGGCTGATGAACTACAGCCCGGAGCAGAGGCATCACCAACCATCCCGGCGCAACACTCCATGGTCTATGTTGCTCGCGGGTCAGCTTCGGTCAATGGTCAAGGGATTGACGCGGATTCAGCAATTTATGTTGAGGATTTCGCACACATCAAAGCAGGCAAGGATGGAGCAACACTCTGGCGTTGGGGAATCGTACCTAGGCACGAACCTCTTTCTCTGCTCTCTGGAAAAGGCGTACAGTCCGCGCTTCGCATGTCCCGGCAAGTAAAAATGTTCGAGATGGTACCTACCTCAAAGTGGCTTTTCCGAGTCGACTGCATCATTGAGTTCGAAGGTACTACAGGGCTCCATTCTCACCCAGGTTCTGGGATTCGCTGCTTATTAAGCGGTCATCTCCGAACCGAATCTGAAAAAGGTGAAAACACCGACAATTCGCAAAAGGGCGATGTTTGGTACGAGGAAGGCTCATATCCGCTCGTTTCGACTGTCAATCCTGGGCTGAAGACGACGTTCCTACGCGGAATGATTCTACCTCCTGAATACCTGAAGTACCTCGAGACTGCGACCTGGATCGAGGGCAACAAGGCCACGTACAAGGGCTGGAAAGCTTATTCTCAGGCTGTGATCACGCTTCGCTGAAGCAAAGGAGCATCATGCGAGCTCGATAAGCTTTTATCGGTTCACGGGTAGGCGGGTTATGGATCTCGGCTACCCTCTTTCTTGAAGGGACTTCGAACGATGCGAATAGGGCTCGCGGGCGTTGGTCGAATGGGGAAGCGTGTTCGCCGCTCGATTACTCGACCACCACTTCCAACTGGGTACCTGGAGCCGGAACCAACAGCACGCGAGCGCCTTTGCGGCTCGTGGTTGTTGTCAATTCTCAACCCCAGGTCTGCTGGCTGAAGCAAGCGACATCATCATCTCTTCCTGCACGCCGAGACCATCGATGCCGAGCGTGACGACGTCGCCTTGCTTCAGGTAAACGGGATCTGGCTTCTTGCCATACCGACCCCAGGCGGGGTGCCGGTCGCGATAATGTCGCCCGGCATCAGTGTCATGAACTGGCTGACGTAGCTCACGATCTCAGCGCAGTCGAAGATCATGGTGCGGGTGTTACCGCGGTGCATACGCGTGCTGTTGACGTCGAGCCAGATGTCGAGCGCCTGCGGATCGGAGACTTCGTCGGCGGTCACGATCCACGGGCCGACCGGCCCGAACGTGTCGCAGCCCTTGCCCTTATCCCAAATCCCACCCCGCTCCATCTGGTATTCGCGCTCGCTGACATCGTTGACGACGCAATAGCCGGCGATATGTTTTGCGGCATCTTTTGGCTCCACGAACACCGCTTGGGTGCCAATCTCGACTTCCCAATCAGTCTTCGACGAGTCCCGCGGCAGCATGATTGGGTCGTTCGGCCCGCTCAGCGACGTGATCGCCTTGAACACGATCGGTTCAGCGGGGATCGGCAGGTTGGCCTCGGCGGCGTGGTCAGCGTAGTTGAGGCCGATAGCAACAAACTTGCCGCATCCGACCAGCGGCACGCCGATCCGAACGGTATCATCGACTCGCGGGAGCGAATGCATATCCAGATTCGATCTCTTTTTTTGAGTACGAGTGTGTCGTCGGCGCAACGCTCTTCGCCGCTATCAGCCGGTAGAGGTGAATTGCCTTGATCCATTTTTGGGGATTTGCCGTCGTGGTCGACTGCTTTTGGTCGTGCGGAATTGGGCCGTCGCCCGCCGATCGGGCGCGCCCAATTTTTTCAACACCAGCGCTTCACCCGGCGCCCGGACCGATCTTGCGTTGGCAGAGTCCTTGCCTTCGCAACCGCTCGCGAGCAGAGGCGTTTCGATCGATGCCCAGGAGCGACGTAGACGCCTGGTCCATCAAGACCGACCGGTTCGGAAACCGGCATCGATCGTGTCAACGACGTCGCGGGCGCAGGCGATAACGGCCGCAGTCGCTTTCTTAATATCAAGATCCTCGAACGCGACGACGCCGACACTGGCTTCGAACCCAAGCGTTCCGTTCCGGCCGGTCAAGGGGCTGGCGACGCCGACGGCGCCGCGCTGCAACTGATTGCGGGTCAGGCTGTAGCCTTCGCGGCGTGCCTCTCGCACCTCGGAAGCGTCATCCGGGGTTTCGCGCCTGCCCGCGAGAATGGCAATACCAGCCGCTCCCAGGTGCAGCGGGTGGCGACTACCGACATGATAACCAAGCCGCAGCAACCCGCCTTCGGGCTCCGCGACGAGAATCGCAACGCAGTCATCTCCCTCGGCCACAGATAAAAACGCAGCCGCGCTTGTATCCTGCGCCAGGCGCCGGAGCAGCGGCCGCGCGGCCGACCGCAACTGCGGCTGAAATCGCGAGGCAAGCGTGAGAAGCTCGGCGCCGAGATGTAACTGACCATCGGCGCGCCGGGTAATAAAGCCGTGCGACTCCAACGTCGTCGCGAGGCGGTACCCGATAGCCCGGTGAATACCCAGGCCGGTGGAGAGCTCCGCCACCGACATTCCATTTTCGCGCTGCGCAATCATGGTCAGCACCTGCAGCCCGCGCGCAAGGGTCTGCAACGTGTTGGCCTGACGCGCGCTTTCGCCCGAAGGACCCCGTCCAGATGCCAGGTCCGGCTTCTTCTTCGCGGGCCCGTCGGTGGCTTTCGTCGACGCTACCTTCATATCCAACTTTCCTCGACTGGTGGCCCGAGTTGGGGGCAGGCGGACTTGACAGGCCGAACGAGCCCGACCTATTTTCAGTATAAGATACATATTGCGCGATAAAAGTAACAGATAAAATGGTCGGCTCGAGGGTTGTAAATGTCCGATACGCAAGCTGCTCTGCCGTCCGCAGAGATGTGTCCGTTTCACACAGCCGAAACGAACTCGGCGATAAGACCGCCGGTTGGTTGCCCGGCGAGCGCGGCAGCGGCCGAGTTCGACGTGTTTGAGGGGCCCTTTCGGATCGATCCGGCCGAAGCCTTGCGCTGGTCGCGCGCCCACGAGCCGGTGTTTTTCAGTCCCAAGCTTGGCTATTGGGTCGTGAGCCGCTACGAGGACGTAAAGTCGATCTTTCGCGACAACGTGACGTTCTCACCTTCGATCGCGCTCGAGAAGATCACGCCGAGTTCGGCGGAAGCCGCTGCCGTGCTGGTCCGCTACAATTATGCGATGAACCGCACGCTCGTGAATGAAGACGAGCCCGTTCATATGGAGCGCCGCCGCGCGCTCATGCACTCGTTCGTGCCGGAAAATCTCGCCCACCACGAACCGATGGTTCGCCGCCTCACGCGGGAATTCGCCGATCGCCTGGTCGACAAGGGGCAGGCTGATCTCGTCAACGAAATGCTTTGGGAAATTCCTCTCACCGTCGCGCTGCACTTTCTCGGCATTCCCGAAGAAGACATGGGCACCCTTCGCAAATATTCGGTCGCCCATACGGCCAACACATGGGGACGTCCTACGCCGGACCAACAGACTGCCGTCGCGGAAGCCGTCGGAAACTTTTGGCAGTTCGCGGGCGACGTTCTGAAAAAAATGCGCCAGGACCCGTCGGGACATGGGTGGATGGAATTCGCCATTCGGCAACAGAAGAAGTTGCTCGACGTTGTCACCGACTCCTATCTCCATTCCATGATGATGGCCGGGTTGGTCGCGGCTCATGAGACCACAGCACATGCGGCCGCCAACGCGCTGCGCATCCTGCTGTCGAACCGTGACGTCTGGGATGAGATCTGCGCCGACCCCGCCTTGATTCCGAACGCCGTCGAGGAATGCCTGCGCCTCGCGGGCTCGATCGTCGCCTGGCGGCGGTTGGCGACGGCCGATACCGTCATCGGCGATATCGCAATTCCGAAAGGCTCCAAGATCCTGATCGTGAGCGCTTCCGCCAACCACGACGAACGCCATTTCGAGAACGCGGATGAGCTGGATATCTATCGCGAAAATACGACGGATCATTTGACATTCGGCTATGGCAGTCACCAATGCATGGGCAAAAATCTGGCCCGCATGGAAATCCGTATTTTCCTTGAGGAACTGACCAAGCGCCTTCCACACATGGAGTTGGTGCCGGATCAGAAATTCGAATATCTGCCGAACACCTCGTTCCGGGGGCCCGAACATCTCCATGTGCGCTGGATTCCGACGAACAATCCCGAGCGCCGCGATCCCGCCATCCTCGATCGCACCACGCCCTTCGTCATCGGCGCTCCGCAAAACAAGACATTGGCGCGGCAGGTCCGCGTCGCCGAAGTTGAAAAAGAAGCCGATGGAGTGATCCGAATCCGGCTGGAGGATACCCACGGTCGCACACTGCCGGGTTGGTCCGCCGGCGCGCACATCGATGTTGTCATCGGCGATTACGTCCGCAAATACTCGCTGTGCGCCGAGAGCACGCAATCGAAATCCCTGCAGATCGCTGTTCTGAGGGAAGACGCCGGCCGTGGCGGATCGGCGTATATTCACGAGACGATAGCGGCCGGTCAAACGATCCGGATCCGCGGGCCGAAGAACCATTTCCGTCTTGATGAAACTGCCGATGATTTTCTGCTGATTGCCGGCGGCATCGGCATCACTCCGATCCTGGCGATCGCTGACCGTTTAAAGCATGTAGGCAAACGCTACAGCGTCCATTATGCGGGCCGATCTCGCGCACGCATGGCTTTTTTAAGCCGCCTGCAACGAGACCATGGCGACCGGCTTACGCTCTACGTATCCGATCAGGGCGAGCGGCTCGATCCCGCCGCGCTGGTGACATGCAAATCCAACGAGACGCAGGTCTACGCTTGCGGCCCCGAGAGGCTTCTGACAGTTTTGTCGGATCTGATGGCCGATCAGCCGGCGCAATTGCGCGTCGAACATTTCTCCTCCGAAGGTTCGCGGCTGGACCCGGACAAGGAGAAAGGGTTCGACGTCGAATTGCTCGATACCGAATTAACCATTCACGTCGCGGCGGACCAGACACTGCTCGACGCGCTGCGCGCAGTCGGCGTCGATGTCGCCAGCGACTGCGAAGAAGGACTATGCGGCAGCTGCGAGGTGCGGGTCGTCGAGGGAGAGATCGAACATCGCGACAAGGTACTGAGTTCGTCCGAGCGCGCCGCGAACACACGCATGATGAGTTGCTGTTCGCGCGCCGGCGGAAAGAAACTCGTCTTGGCTTTGTAGCCGGACAGCGGCATCGGTTTCAAAGCCGATGTTCATAGCGGCAACGAGATCTCGTATTTGATCTCTTTCAGGATAACGTTGGTGCGCACATGCCGCACGCCGGGAAGCCTGAACATGAACTCGTCCAGGAACCGGTTGTAAGCTGCCATGTCGCTAACCACGACCCTCAGATGATAGTCAGCCTCCCCCGTCGTCGCGAAGCATTCGAGCACTTCCGGCCGCTGCCGCACGCGCGAGGCAAACTGGGCGACAATTTTCTCGTCGTGCCGGTCCAGCGAGACATGAAGGATGGCGGAGGTCGCAAAGCCGGCCTTCTCGCGGTCGACTAGCGCGGTGTAGCGGCTGATCACGCCTGTCGATTCAAGGGTGCGAACGCGACGCCAGCATGCCGAAGCGGACATGTTAACGGCATCCGCAAGCTGCTGGTTGCTCTGGCGGCTATCCTTCTGCAGGCAAGCCAGTAGTTGCGCGTAAACCGGAAAATTTATTCAGTCTATAGGTAATACCCGGTAAAATCTCTCATAATTGACCCTAATGTATGGTCCGGCCGCGCGTTGCAAGAGGTTTTCGTCGATCTGGTGGTAAGCGGTCTTGCATCAATGTATCCGGTCTCTAGTTGGAGCTGTTTTGCT
>WNFI01701187.1_pt1 | contig 16808 bp, 25 predicted proteins | sample 5400471 | NCBI WGS metagenome assembly WNFI01 (sample SAMN13153348, study PRJNA577476) | soil metagenome | isolation source: 100 cm saprolite on Douglas fir-dominated hillslope | place: USA:California | collected 2013-09-17 | reverse complement strand
CTCCGCAAAGGTATGCGATCACATCCCTTGGGGTGCGACTCTCAGAATTGTGACACGATTGTTCTAGTAAAGAGAGGGAATGTTACTCTGAAAGTGTGGGATGTTGCAGGCAAGTTACATCTACCTTCGACGGAGTTCAGACGCCGATGCTTTTACATATTCAGGCCAACCCAAGTTTCGCAATATGTGAGATGCTAGTACCGATCATGGGCATTCCTATATTCACCCCTGATACCCAGGTGGGATCGATATTGTCGAGGCGTCGATGCCATTGTGTAAGTGCAATGTTGGCGCACCATTTGATATGGCATTTAGCTTCCTTGCAGCTTCGTGGTGGATTCACATGATGTGAGTCATTATCCTCCCCTCCATGATGGCGGTTACTCATTAGGACCTTCGATTGTAGAAGGAGAGTCTCCCCACTGCTAAATTTGAACTACACACACTGCTGGACCGATCTCCGCTGGCGGGTGTGCCACTCCTGGTGGTATGTATCTTGCCTTTTTACTCAGCGCGTCAATTTGGAACTCATATGAAGTACAAGCTCGGGAATAAGAATGATTTACCGGATCACGTATCGACCGAGGAATTAATACGAGCTTTGTGAGTTGTTCTGAGGTCTGGTCGCTACTTGGCCTCGTTGACTACGCCGCTGCGATTTAAAGGGACCTGGACAAACTACAAAACCGACCTGTCTCAGTGAGTGTCATCCATTCTACGAAATCACTCCCTTTTTTATCGACCATATTCCTAATCCCCACCTACAGTGCTATTCGGTATGTCCCACTATGCCCTCCCAGGAATATGAAACAGAGCCTCAGCGTTCTTCAGTGTTCCATGAAAAGCCAGCATAATCTCGACATCATTCTCAAGTGGCTATCCAGTCGTGCATCGTGATTAAAGAGAAGAAGGATCGACGTCAACCGAAGAACACAGCTTTCTCCCTATCAGACACATCTTGTACACTTGGCACACATCTTACGAACAAACGATCTTAGTTATGTCTGAATGTATCACTGGACGCCGCATAATGAACACAACAAGAACAAAGTCGGGTGGCTTTGCTTATTCAAGGTCAAATTTTAGGAGAGCGAATTCCGTCATGTATCTGGATGCCAGACCATATCTTGCTATGCCATTGCCTCATCAAGTCGGCCCCAGTCTATCTGTTGCATGTAATCTATCAGGCTCCAGCTCTTCCAAAAGTCCAATGTGAGCATTACATTTACATGTACTTGACAGGCGTAAGGTGTGTGAGTCTAGTCCCTTATGCGTTATACCTCGTTTATAACGTTACCTGAAGCTATGATGGACACTATATACACGACCATGGTGGAAGGAAACCGCTTCCCTGTCCTTCGGAACTGTTTACCCGACTGACAACCCGTCTTTTACACAGGTGAGGCGGCTAGAATTGGGTACTTATATTGAGGTGTTTTTCATTGGCAAATGAACGTTCTGAGGCCAAGGAGGCCTCATGATGTGCAGGACATTGATGTACAAGTGTTTTGTGAGGAGTGAGAGGAACGGAGATACTGTTCCGGTCACGAGTCTCAGCGAATGGTTCTGTCACATGACCGAATTCGGCACAGTATTGATGCTCTTCCATCCGCACGATGCTACAGGTCCCTCCACGCCGTTCTCTCCTTCTTTCTCGCACACTCTCCCGCTCACTGTCGACTGAAACTAACTCTTCGTCTCCCAATCCCCATCCGTTACCTTCAAGTATCAATAATAGGCCACGCACCCGCTTCTCGCCAGCACCAAGGTCGCCGGAGCCTTCCCCACCGAGGGCTCATAGAGTGCAGATAGGACTACCTTACCTTCTAGTAAGGCCCAAAGATCAATCTTCTGCAGTTTGTCATGTAACAGTCCTTTGGGCAGCCACCGAACTTCGGCAGGAACCAAGTTCTGAATGTACCAGATTCTACTAGAGCCCTCCTTGAAGAAATAACGCGTAGCTTCACTGCACCGATACGCTATGCATTTGCATACGGCAGTGGAGTGTTCGCGCAGAAGGGATACTCGAAGACAGATGTATGTTCAACTGCTCAATGAAGTCAGTACTGAATTGGATGCTTACTCACACCCGGCAACTATTCAGACTTCACTCCCACTTCTCGACTTTATCTTTGCAGTCAATCATCCATCTCATTGGCATTCAATTAACATCCACCAGTATCCTTCTCATTATCCCTTGCACGCCCGGTTATTGGGCTCCTCGTTCATCGCTAAGTTTCAGCATGTAGAACCTGGGATATGGTTCAACGCGTACGTCCCGATGCATGGAGTGGTAAGCATACTATTCCCTGGCATTTAGCAAACCTCGGCATGATGCGTCTCCATACGCTAGACGATCAAGTATGGGGTAACGACCGTCGACAATTTGTGCTCAGATCTCATCAACTGGAATACACTCTACCTATCTGGTCGAATGCACAAGCCTATCCGCATAATCAAGGATGATGCCCGGGTCCGACTCACTCAACAAGTGAACCTTGTCTCTGCTCTACGTAATGCCCTTCTTACCCTCCCTGAATCATTCGAAGAGGAAAGGCTCTTCGAGAAGATGGCCTCGTTCAGCTACCAAGGTGATCCTCGAATGAAGTATTGGGGTGAGAACCCCAAAAAGGTGAAGAATATCGTGGGCGCACAAAGAGGTCAATTCAAGGAGCTGTATTGGCGATTAGCATACGGGCTCCAGGATGTACATTGGAGTCAGAGCTCGAGTTTGATTCATGTAAGCCCGATTCGAAAAAGCGTTATACTGTTCTAATGAGTTGGAATGTCTCTGGGTGAAATAGCAAGACACTTCTCCCCGTGCACGCTCAGCACTCATTCGGAAGCTCCCCTCGAATCTGTTGCGTCGTCTGGAATCGCATTACTCGGGGAAATATCCGAGCTCCTCGCCGGATGCTGATGCTTCAGCATTCTGGCTATCCGTTGGCGGTGATGATACTCTTGGAAGCACCATCGAAGAGGGTGAGATCAAAGTCCCTAACAATTAAAATATACTACTTAATTCGCCTTTTAGAACTTACGGAGATCGTCAGGCGTCCAGCAACGGTTCAGAGCTTTAAGGGTTTGGTCACCACAGGCCTAAGCAAGAGTATACGCTACGGCTCGACCAAAGTCGGCAAATGGTGGTCATCCGGATCATCTTCATAGATCACGGGTATCTAATGATAGCATGCCACGCTTCACATTCATTCTAGATCAATCTCCAAGAGGACAACGTATCAAGCAGGATTACTGTATTATTGTGCCATTACAATAGAGATGGAGTTCTAATACCAAAGTACACAAGAACGCGGACAGGATTACAATGCATATGATTCTAATAAAACCCAATCGAATGATAGTGTGGTCTGTTGGTATGAGTTAGAGGGATTTAGCATGAATTGCGAGATACTGTCGTCGAAGCAGCTGAGATGTATGGGGGTTGAATTAAGGCTGCCCCAAACGTAGAGCTTTCCATTTGGTAGTCCCTTTCCCCTCATCATCTACTTTGACATGGTCATTAGTGTCTCTGACAATTGTCGATGGCTTCTTCCTCTGTGGTGTGGGAATCTCAACCACGGCAACAGACCGTGAAGGAAAGCGAAGTTTGGGTGCCATGGCAGACACAGGGGTGCCAGTACCTTTAGCGAAGTTCGATTGGGCTGCAATCGTCGTGCTGGGTGATGGAAACTCTCTGGCAACATTCTCTTCGTCAGAATCTGGCACGTACTCCGGGATATCCTGAATCCTTGCTATTTTAGGTTGCTGTGGTGAAAGTGGCGACGATGTGGATGTGGATGATGAACGCCTCCTGTGATAGCGCAGTGGCGTGTTGTCACGACTAGGTCGCGGTGACTGAACGCACAGTGAAGATGTAGATGCAAGTATGTCCTTCATCTCGACGTCAGTCTTACCTTCATCTTCACCTTCACGTCGTGACGTCTGCGGCCCACAAGATGCGGTTTCAGAGACAACAGGTCGAATGTATGGTTCGTCCCCCATCTCCACGCTTTCCGCTCGGGTGGCCGCAGGTCCAGCGTTGTCGCCGCTCGACGCCAGAGATGCATTCGAATGTGAGCGAGCGCGCATAAAGAGCGAGGATGAAGATGTCCCAGGGATGATCAACCTCGTTCTGCTAGGCATAGGTGATCCGGTGAACAGGGACTCGGCGACTGCCCTCTCTTCTTCTCGCTCACGCAACATGATTTGTCGATGTGGGGTAGATGGTTGTGAAACCCCTGCACGAACCTCGGGAAATTCAGCGGCCGCTGTCAGCGGGGATGTTGATTTCGGAAGACCATGCAAGTCCGTTGGGACTTCGCTATCAGGGGTTGAGTCCTCAGTATGATCCCCATTCACCCTCCTCCATTCAGCCGCCAGTCTGTCAATTCGTTCCTTCATGGTGGTGCGCTTTCTGTCCAGATCCTGTTTGTTCCAGGTGGAATCATGAGTTTCTTTCGAGGAATTCTTGGGGGACCGCATCTAGGAACATGTCAACACACACTAAAAAATTGACCAGTTGACACATACCATATACTCAACAAGCTTCTCGGGATCATTTAAGAATGTCTCGACAAAATGCACAAGATACACACCGCAATCACAGAAATTTGGTTGCTTCGGCACCTTAGTACCCGAATTAGAATCCGACCACATGTATGATATATGAACTGACCTTCGCAGACCTTGAGGTGACGTGTTCGCGGAACCACTTTTCGAGCTCACGAGCATCCCATTCCTCGGATACCAGTTTTTTGTCAACTGCTTCATGCAGGAGGTAGTTCCATAGAACCCTCTTCGGAACATTAGAGTTGGGGCTGCCGAGTGAATCTAGGACGAATATCCATGATCTGAATACCCTTTAGAACTTGAGTTAGCGCGAGAATGAGGGTCCCCTTACTTCCTTTCGGGCGTTTCGCTTGACATAGGTTGATCCTTAATCACTTCCACAACACTTTCTTGCGATTCACGCAAGGGAGCAATGGGTTCTACTGGAGACTCCAATCCATGTCCAGCTTCTCGTTCTGGCTCAGAGTGTGATAGAAGTTGAGGTTTGGAAGGGTCAGAAACGGTGGGATCAGGTAAGGCCACTGCAGCAGCAGATGTGTCTACGGCCTGATGGTCATCAGCCTCCAAGTCAATGACCTCCGTTACCATAGCGTGAGACCTCCTGAGCTTTGATCGATATATGGAGCTCGATGTTTGGGGTTGGAGGTACGACTGAGCAGCGGAGCTCACACGAGGGGATCTCTTTGGAGTCGCTGATGACCGTTCCTGAGGCGGAGTCTTCGGAGGTAGTGCGAACTTTGGATTATATATGATACAAAGATACCAGTGGAAACTGAAAGCGAATGAGTGCCATGTAACACGAATTCAGTGGATGAATTGGCGCACTTCTCATTTATCGGAATGATAATGTACTTCTTATCAAAAAAATCGAACTTTGACGTCCACTTCCGCACACTCTGATAGCCATCTGATGGCCTGCATAGCGTGTATAGTACGGTAGTTTTAACAGAATTGATGTAAAACTCACAAGTTTGAGCTCAATTTTCCGTAGAAAAAAGAGTTGAACATGTGCACTTGGGCTCCCAATGTCGGATTCATTTGCTGCATTCTGTGAAATGCGTACCTGAATTGAAAAAGTAAGAGCTCAACACCTCAAATGATCATGAAGACACGAACTTCATTCCGAACTCAATTAGCGTGTCGTTGAAGTACTCTTCAGGCTCCAGGCGACGATAATCACCTGCAGTAATTTCGATGGCTCCTTTTCCAGAAGGTGGATAGACGAGAATGCTATTGGGGTCTTTAATAAAGGCCACTTCCGGGTTTTTCAAATCGCTCACACTTCATTGGGATTCGCCAGAGGAGGCAACACTTTTCGCGGGGGTTCCTGAGCCTGGGAGAGACGTGCCGAACTCCTACTGCTCCAAACATTGGCATGTGGGTTATCACACTATCGATGTAGACTCACCGCTGAGGAGACGGACTGCACGCTTTATTGTCGGGCCTTTCCTGTGGCTCTTCATCCTGAGGTGATGATCGTACCATTATCTGAGCAGGTAATGTTCGTTTCTCGTTGACCGAGCTTGCTGATGGTTGCTGATTCTGCGGCAATGGCACCACTATCCTATGAACTAATGCTCGACCCTCATGGACAGGTCCCGCCGTCATCTTTGATGGAAAATTCTCTTCAGCAGGCCTTCTATCAGCACCCTTATCGAGTGGTCCCTGAGCCCACAGTGCAACGGCATTCATACGATTGGACTTGAGACAAAGGACTTGAGGTTCGCTAACGATTGTCAAATATTAGCCGGAATCACATGTCATACAAAAATTCAGCTAACGTTAACTCTGCTACTTCCACACCCGCCTCTTTCATGCGACGTGCGAAGGTTTGGCAGCAACGTTGATTGAAGATCCTGTCGGACTTAGTGTCAATCTCTATTGCGAATGAGGATTTGTATTCAATTCCTTCGGACCCATAAGGGGTACCCCTGTGGCCTGGGGATAATGAGCCTATTAGTAAATCCGGTAGTATCTTAAGTGGATAACGAACGAGGCCTAAATAAATCGCCGTTGCTTCTCCATGAACCGTTAGGGGAAGTAACCTTGTGTTTATCGTCAATCTCAACCTCCATATTCAAGTATGGGGACTTTGATTGGTCTCCGAGCCAATACTATGAGGCCGAGCCAGTGAATCTGAGCGCCGAGAGCCAAAATTGAGTAGCAACTAACTTCGAAACGGCGCAAACATGCGATCGGGACAACTATGAGCGGCTTCTCCTTATCAGGAAGCCCTCGATGGAATACCAAAGCTGGCGTCACAGCAGGCCAACTAAAATTCGTAGGCGCCTCCCGAGAGTGATCGAGATTGTAGGACCTTAATCCCCAGAAGAGGTTTTGGATAGGAAGGTAGTCAACCACAGGTGCAGGTGCAGAACGTGGCCGGTCTGGGGCCCCGGATGGAGGCAACTGATTGAGGCGATGTTGAGGTTTCTCGACATCTGTATCCACCCTATTCTGTTTCAACGCGAGGGACCTTTTGGTTTCGAGCTTGGGTGAGGATATCGATTCCGCTTACCACTTTCATCTGATCAACCTTCTTTGGTTTAATGAAGTACTTCACTGGCCACTTCTTCTCTCCAGATTTCGATTCTAAATCTTCATATTTTCGTTTCTTCGAATTGACAGTAGACTTCGTGGCAGCGGGGGCAGCGAGAAGTACAACATCCATATCACCATCACCGTCATATGTTGCTTTCTGCTTCCCTTTGCCTAAATGAGTTGGAGTACGAGATGGCCAGTTTCGTCCTCTATAGCCTATGTTAAGTTCGTCTTCCCCGCCGTCGACGATTCCGTCAAGTGGTCTCCTAGGGGTTTCGGAAACGACGTTCGAGTATCCTGGGTTGGCTGAAGTACGAGAAGACAGATTGGCTAGACAACGTGACCGAAGGGCAGGCTGAGGTAGGGCACTTGAGGACGTCGAAGACCCAGTTGGACGACGGAGTGTATCTGATGACCTAGTAAAGCCATCCTTTGAGTTGGTGTAGGCTGTGCTAAAGGGGTTCGAGTTCTTATATTCTGAGCTCGCCGTATGATGTGATCGCGGGACTCACTGAGGCGCGTCGTTCGGACTATGTGATTTGCATCAGCCGGGAGGCTCTAGGTACAATAAGGCGACTCACCGGTGGCATGATCACGGTTGGCTGATCTTCCCAGAATTTAGAGGTGACACTGCGAATAGGAAGTTGCGCGGGTAAATTGACGTATTGTGAATGAGTCAGCGAGAGTAGACGAACGTCCCGTGTAGTGTTCCTATCTGTGCGCGATCCTCTCTCGAGAGGCCTGGATGTGCCGTGGATCCGCTCATAGACCTGTTGACGTGGTGTCGGCTTGAATTGGGTTAGGCCACTCACTGCCGCAGACTCACGGTCATCTCCGGGCGACGACTTACAACGACATCCAACTGTGCGCCCATTTACATGGTATAGTCAATCAGAAAGCGCAACGAATACTGTCACATGGAGCAGAACCAGCCAAATGTCGACCAAACTGAGAGCGATGGACTGATGCTTCGCACGGCCCGTGCCTCCCAGCTTCGTCGAAGAGGCGCTTTACGAGGTGCTGAACGACGTACCGGAGCAAGAAATTCTCTAAGGGATAACGAAGCACCCATTCCCGATGAAGTAGCCCAACTGTGTCAATTCCATCTTAGGCCACAGACACGACAATATCGCATCTACTGTGGACATCCAGATGCTGCTTCATCCTCCAGCTCAAAATCTCTTGACTCCGTGCCTCCAAAACCTTTCCCTCTCCCCTTGGCCTCTCAAAGGCTAAAAAGAAAGTATGCTGAGTCGTTCGCTTCGATGCCGTGTGCACCAGCTCCATCCAATGGGTGCGGTCAATTGCTAGACATCACTGCCTGCTACAACATCACAATGAGTTGTTGGATCACAGAAGAACCACTTTCAACAGCACCCCTTGAGGATCAATACGCAGAAATCTTATCAACAACGGAGACTACTTGGCGTCGCCCAATTTCCCTGTCTTGCGGATGTCGCAGACAAGGGTTTGGCTGTATAGTATGGTATGGTGGTTATTCACTTAGTCGCACCTGTACGTTTGTTCATTTTTTCGCATCATGTTTTGTAGTGGCAACGTTGTGGGGACATTCCTTCGAATGTGTCCAGCGCACCGGCGTGCCGCCCCTTCAGCAAGGGATTGGCGAGAACTTAAAATCGTATACTGCTTTCTCCCATCCCGTGTAACCTCATCGCCCGAGCGCCCTGCCAGCCCCGCTAGAGATAGTACAATTTCTGCTTCGGATGCTAGTGCGGAACAAACGAGCCAAGATGAGAGCGCTTCTCGGGAGGGCCGCACGGTCATCCGAAGACGCCTCTTTCCACCAACCATGCCGTCATATGAGAACCTAATCGATGCAATCCACGAGCAAGACAGTCTAGATCTGCAAAGAAATCGCGATACAGATCGAGATATCAGGTCACGACCAGCGAGGTCGTATGGCGTAGACGTTAGCAGCTCGCCATCCTGGGATTCTATATCCTTCCCAACATATTACTCGCAGCAGTTTTCTGGACTGTTTCCCGCCTTTCCACACGGTCTCTCAAATCGTCCTATCTCTCCTTTCAACGACCATCGACATGCCCATTCTCGGTTTCCAGATCCTTCGGAGGATCCCCGATCACGCGCTATACTCACTCATCGCAGCCGCCCTCTGCACCCGAAACTATTCCTCCGACTCCCTCGGATGTCCCATTCCCTCGACCACTGTCCGCTCCCGAGCCAACCCGTCCAACAAGTGCCGACCACATCGATCCGGATCCAGGCTGGGACTCTTGGCTAACTGCCGAACGACCTGGAGTTTCCGACGAACCCGCTGACGCTTCAGAGACAGCATCCGGCTTGCCATCGTCGTCGGCTCCTGACTGGAGCCCAAGGTCGGAGAGGACTTGGTCATTACCAGATTCTGGGAGACCAGATAGTCATCAAGATGTCTCTCACGATACCGAGTGTGACGCCGAGCTCGCATGATTTCTGTTTGGACAAAAGCGACTGTACAGTGAATGGGAATGGTTCTTGTATCTGGCAAGATTTTATTCATCTGACTTTGTTTTAATGTACTACGTTGTATTCCGACCCCTGGACAGTGGATGATGATGAATCTCATTTGTTACCCCGCGGTCGCATGAGAACGCGACAGTGTGGTCTTCTTCCCGTAGTTACATGGGGGAACATTGTACAGATACGGGTTGCGTCTGGTTCCTTAATCCCCTGGGTGGTGTCTGGTGTGCCATTATGCAATACAAATAATCTTAACTGGCATTCTCGTGGCGGTGCTCTCGTGTGCGACTAGCGCGACTTTATTTGGTTTGGTTTACGCTTGTCATCTGTGGTATTAACCCATGGTCCGAGCGCTTTTTCCCCTATGGAGATCACTGAGACGTGCGCTCTGTGCTGTTGTAGCCGTGCCGTCGTCTCAAAAGGCTGCTGTAAGTGCCACGGACTTCGTCAATAGGTGCCACACGGATCACCTACATAGAATCACTCTACCTTCAGTCAATAGTGATCATATCTGAGCTGCTGATTTACCAACTAAATACTTCGCAATATCTACCCGGGAAGAGGAAGCAAATTGTAGAGTTGCCGTCAATGCCCATCAATTGGTTCATGTTTTTGGCAGGCCTGGTTCAAATTTTTGCTTCTACCATACTTCGGTATGCCGTTCCCTCAATGTCTACCGAGGATGTGAAAGCCGGCCGCTCGGAGGATGGCGATTCCTTATTTCCCTCGTCACTGGAAAGTACCTCACCCACGGCCCACCATAACCCTAATTTTCGCCTCCTTGCCCTCGCTACCTCCGGTACATTGCTCCAATCTATTCTAGTGAACTATGTATGCAAGTGACGCGATATCTTCTTAGGGAATATTGAATTAACATGGACCCCACTAGCTTCCTAGTACCTTCAATGTTTCCGATTCACGAATTCTGTACATCTGTGCTTCTCTGCAGCCTGTCATCACTTTGGCCATGCTGCAATGTTTGCAATACTTGTCTGATACGCAAGCATACTCTATCACGAACTTACTCCTATTGGTTCGTCTCCAGTGATTCACATTTTTGCGATCAAGCTGATCCAGCTCCTAAAGACATCTGGCATCTTCATATACCAAGTAAGTTTTTAGAGTCACCGATGCGCTCTCCCTCTGCTGAACTTAAATATCATGAGTTGGGGTTTCCGGCACTCAGGGCTACAAATGTGACCTTCCTGTTCTGCTTAATGTGCCTGTGCTCTTTGCAAACTATCTTGATGCAACTGGTGAGGAATATCTTATTGAACAAAGTCGTTCTTTTCACTTCTTCGTACGTTCTAGTTCTTTAAGGCTAACATTGCATCAATACATCTTCAAAATGTTATCGCGGGATGCTTACAATCTCTCATTTTTGGATTCCTTGCTTTATCCGATGGTACTGGGAAGTCCTTCCCCATGCAATCCATTCCAAATGCTGGTACAGTCGTGATGCAATACGTTTTCCTGCATGCGCTAGTTTCGGCGGCTTCTGGCTGTCTCCTGAAGTGTGAGGCTCATTATCGTGCTATTCAAACAAATGAGGGTTTGATTGAAAAATGTCCGTCAGATGGCGACGCCGTCACCTTATCCGTCACCCGGACCTCCGTAGTCCCCTTGGTTCTTACCTCTACAGCAGTGTCACAAGGGCATGTCCAGCCGATTACAACATATTACGCTATTGCGATGATAGCAATCTCGATAATTTCTTTTTTTCGGGGTCGGATGGCTTCAGCATTGTCGTTTACTGCTGAGTCGCATCACTTATCGGTGAGTGTATGCTCTTCCATCATGACACGTATTAACCACTCTTGAAGACACTAAAAACTAAACCATCGGCACCTTGGCAACTTCCATTGTTCACAGGACTCATACTCATCCTCACTATGTTCACTGCACGCTCTGTTAGACTCTCCGACCGTCACTTCCGACCGAGTCCGCTGCTAGCTTCACCATTTGTCTTACTACCTTCCGACATTTTTTCAATCCCGCCCGGGGAACTTGTCCCCCGCATCTGTGATCGCAGACAGCTTATCTCCCACCAGCTCTTCTCCCATTGGCATTCCGAGAACCACAATGATTCAGTCGCTGACTTTTATAAGGACGCATTCCAAGATGTCTTGCTCATCGTTTTCTTCAGCCATGCAAGGTATGATGTCAATCTCGATCTATACCGCGAAGCATACACCCCCTACTTCCCGAATGTACGTTTGTTGGCCAGCACTAAGATTGTACTATGCTGATGTTTCCCCACGAATAGATGGTTTTTGTGGGACCTGGCAGTCGTGCGGATGCAGGATTTAATCATTCGTACGATATTATTCTAGACTCGTAAGCTACACTGCGTCAATGAGAAGGTCTTCTCTAATTACAAACTTTAGCTATAAGTCTGACGAAAACCTCAACGACCCCTCCTGGTACCGGATGTCGGGCAGGGTCAGTTATTCATGTTGTTCGAAGGGACCGCATTACACAAACTCCTACCCACTAGATGGCCCATCACATGCTATATACAGTCTTGGACCAACACGTAGCCCGGGAAGATTGCTATAATGGCTATCTATGGGCTCCGTTTGATACGCTTCTGAACGTCCCTCGCTTGGCCCAGTTCTCTCAGGACAAAATCTGGTATCATAGCCCGTTTGCGCAGTATGTCGATAACATTGCACTCGTGAACACATCAAAGCATCCGCCTCCCGCTAGGATCTCTCCTGATCCGTATGGTAATGTAGGCATACGCCTCTTCAGTTCAGCTCAGTTGCTGATCAGCTTGAACAGGTTACTGAGGTTTGGCGCGGATGGGGTAAGGATTGGTGGTGGGGGTACGGACAGCCAGCATTACGACGGTTATAAGCCCTTATGCTATCTTTCAGTGATCCGCACGTGGGCCTGGGGGAATGCATGCCTGCCTTTCATCGTGTCCCACAAGTACTTCGCGATCGTTTAGCAGGGATGACAGGAAACAAGACTAGACTCATTGGGGGTTCTGCGGATACTCTTTACTTTCCAGGTAGGTGTACATTTTTGCTGGTTCCGCAGATCTACGTTGGCGGCCCCGCTTAGTATCTTCCTCTCAGACGGGATCTTGGATGAATTGAAGCAAATCCTTGCGCTTTTCTTGGAAACAGATTGTTTTCTTGAAATCGCTCTTCCGACTGCCTTGCATCTGGCATTACCTCGAGATCAGTCGATTCTATTTGTGGACCATGTGAGTTTTTTTTTGCGGAGATAGCTCCTTAGCTAATTCGCAGCCCTACCCTTCTAGTGGTGGATTTGGCGCGCCCCTTTCAATGGCTCGTACGTTCGACGACAGTGGAAATCAGATTACGAAGTCGATACGTTCCACACGTAAGCTTCATCGTTTCCGATCCTGATGGCATTCCTCACTCGTGTGTAGCTTTCACTGGGGACAGCGAGACAACGGCACCTTCCGGGCGCGAGAGGGCATAGTAGAAGATGTTGCCCACATTCAGCTAGAGTCCCACATCAGACAGACCACTGGCATCCCCAACCACATACACGTGGTATCTGATCAGGCCACTCCCAGCTCGAAGATGAATTAATTCAGTGTCTTACAGCGCGAAGTACCCGAGCAACAAAACCGATGAGGATGTACCCCATAATTGGAGCTTGAAATCTAACTAATGGTATAATGCAGTGAAGTCCTGTTAATAAATATGTTAATTTACATCAACATGACGGTTGCGTTGGGAACTTGAGTGTGTGTGTGGCAATGAATGCGATTATGCTTCGACATTAATGCAGCATCTGGGAGCCAGCTGTCTTTTGCTTGAGCTTTTCTAAATATATACGATCTGCGCGAGCTAATCGTCGTAGGTGTGGGACAATACCCCGGGAACGTGACGTTCGACGTGTTGTCGCAGCAACGGATGACCGAGTTGGTGGGTCAGTGGCATCGAAGTCCGGTGAAGCGGAATGGTCCAACGGCGGAAGCCCAATTGAAAGAGCCTTTGTTCTTGCCAGGTTGAAGTGTCTCCTGGTCCAAAGGGAGGGTGGATATTTTGTGATTAAGTATTTGACCGTCCCTGCGATATATTGTCAGACTTAATACTCAACACCTCGGCGGCAAACATACAATTGGGCGAGTCGAAGTCCGGGGTCGCGTCGTATTTCCCGTCCGTATACACCCGAGTGCTGACGGCGAGTTCATGAACCGGACGTGGCCCGGCCCCGCGCCACTCTAGCAGCTCTATGTAAACATTCATGACGGACCCGTTTGGCGTCGTTTCAAAGAGCACTCTTATTGACTAGAGTCACGAAAGGTATGTATGAGAGCTCGTAGAGGGAAGATTGAATTAAGGACGAACCTGCTCGGGGTAGATCTCTAAGATCACTTTCATGACGCGCTCCATGAGACCTACACACATTGAAAAAATTGTGTCTCCACGACGGGCACGTCCAAAAAGGCGTTCGTCCATCTCGGCCAAGGACATGTATTGGAAGCCCTGAATTTGGGATGTGTTATGGTAGGCGATGAATATCCCGGTCATTGCTCCGATGCGAGCCTGAAAGCTGCACAAACATGTTATCGATCAAGACATCACAGCAACCGATGGCACTTACTTATACTTAAGAAGGGCCGACCTCATAAGATCGTAGAGTTCCCGTTCAAAGCTACTGTACTGCCCTGTCATCGATCTGATGAGATAACTCGAATTTTCCTGCCATGAAAGGATGCATTCAAAGCATCGAAACTGATGAATATAGGGGAAATACCTCAAAATTCTCAAGATCCAAACGAATGGCCACCACGGCTCGGGTCTTGATATCGAATACACCCGTTCCTGGCAGACGAGGATCATAGCAGTCCAGCTGGGAACGCATTATAAATTCTTTCGTCTAGAAAGTATGGTTTCCTTCCGTTTCGAAGCAGAGACACATAGTACGGACCTCTGTGTATTGATAAGCCCCTTGGCGCGCAATATCGAGAATGCCAGAGTTATGGTCACGATTCAATCGAGCAAATATCTCTGGGGAACATGTAAGAAAGTATTCTAGCATCGTCCCCTGTAGGTACCGGTTAGCCACAGTATTATGCGATGGTGAAATACGAACCATTTTGGTCAGAATGTTGACTCTGTCGTCCGCCTCGGAGTTCTTCACCAGATTGTCAGAATCAGTAGAATACACTCCATCCTTGTAATGGATGATAACTCCCGCAGGCATGGTGGCAGCTGGAGTAAAATTTCGGAGCTGCAGTAGAGTCAGAAAGCAGATTGCAACACGAGGACAATAAAGAAACCTACCATCTCTGTAAAGTTGCCACTTAGCTGAGTCGTGTTCACCCACTTCATCCGTGATATAACAAAATACATGTGAGACAGCAATGCGGTGAGGGAAGATGTAGATCCAACAAACGATTTGCCTCTCTGCCGGGCAAGAGCTTGTAGTTCCTTTCAGCAGACGGGATAGGTAGCATTCACCTGAGAAGGAAAACAAGACTTACAGAGTGCTCTGAACTTGGGGTAAAAGGTGCCACTTTGTCAAAATCAAATTCTCGGATCGATGGAATGTTTTGAAGGTATGGATTAAAATTGTAAACTCTGGTCTTGTAGTCTTGAAGCATGTAGGGTGCGGGACTGGACGACACCAGTCAGAAAGGGAGAAAAGCCCATGCTCAGAACGCACTTGAACAAAACCCTGTCAAGCTGGTGAACCAATCGAGGAATGGGAGGGTCTGTATCCTTCCGTGGGATTGCTGAAAGGAACAGCTGTGAATTATGGACATCAGAATGGGCCTAGTACTTTGCTTACGGTCAATAAACACATCTTGTGAAGTAAATTCTCCAAAGGTCCTCCCACGGAATGGTAATTGTGATGGGGTTGACTCCGCTGCTACAAGGGCTTTATCTAGGCTTGGGTCCACTTTGCGACGCTCCGCAAATTTGTCTCTAACCAAAGCCTGAGGCATAAACGACCTCCGGCCAAATAAGGGATGAAGACCTATCATCTTCTTTATCACAGCCTCGTCGCGCCTGAGCAGTTGCCATATACCAGGGAATAAACTAGATTTAAGACTGCTCGGGCCATGTTTCGCGGCTGCAGCAGCTATATGTTCGATACGACCCATCATGGCCTGGAACATGCTATGCCGCACTACAGCATCCAAACCTTGAAGTCGAACGTGTGCGACTATGGCGTGAAGAGCGGAAACTGTCTGAGGGATACTTGAAGAGGACTTCAAGTCATTCGGGAGTTTGAGGTTCCGCACTGAGGCCATTAATTGATCAAGAGTAACCATGCAATTCCTGACTCGGTGCCAGGCTAATCAAGTCATGATATGACATCAATACCGACCATGCCTCAAGTACCCAGAAAGCACGAACCCTCTTTGGACAACTCATTATCCTCGGTTTTCAGAGGTCGCAGTAAGGAAACAGAGTCAAGCTCATCGAACTCCGAGCCCATTTCAGGTGCGGAAAGCTCGGGATATAGTGCTACATATGAATCCTCCGCAATACTTAGATCGCGATGGCTACGAGCCTCAGCGCCACTAGAAGTAATCGTCCCAGTGGGTTGTAGACCCTTAGACCCCCCATTCCCTAAGCATCTCAGTTAGTGCAGAACGAATCAGAAGTCCACGTCCGCGGTACGTACCGTGAACAGCTAACGCAGCCTCCTTCCCTACGTCACCCATCTTCGAGCCGGCCTTCGCTGAGCCATTCTCGTGATAAGGCTGGCTATGAGAGGCCAGAATGTCAAGCGAACGGAGCAAACGTAACGCCTCACGGCGTGCGATGGTTTTAGGGCCTGGTTTACGCGATTCAGGACGATGCATTTCTTTCACCTCCTTCGGCGCCACAGACGGAACCTTCGACTGAGGAGGCGGGAGAGGAGAAGAAAAAAACCTAGCCCTTATACTTGAAATCATATCCAGGAATAATCGGATAAAATTCCATCGGCTCCGATGAGGTTTTGATGAAGTTGATGACTGATTCAGTGATTGCTGAGGCTTGACTGTAGTCACCCTTGATGATTTGACAGTAAACAACGACTTAAGTGGTCGATAGATTCGCCGGGTAAATCTGCGTTGTATTCTGGCTTTCACCACATAGCGGAAGTACATTGCGGTTCTCCGAGGAAAACTTGTCACTCTGCGTATTAATCTCCGCGGGGTGTAGTAGAAAATCAGCATCAAAGTGCTAGCTGAATCGCGAATACGGAGAAGTGTAAGGGATATGATCGATGGT
>WNFI01467495.1_pt2 | contig 16808 bp, 13 predicted proteins | sample 5400471 | NCBI WGS metagenome assembly WNFI01 (sample SAMN13153348, study PRJNA577476) | soil metagenome | isolation source: 100 cm saprolite on Douglas fir-dominated hillslope | place: USA:California | collected 2013-09-17 | reverse complement strand
GGCTGCAAAGTCCGCTGCAAAATGAATGAGTGAGCCGCCACAGGCGGCGAGGAATCAGGCACCTGAATAGTTATAATTTTGAGCGCATTATATCATATCCCTTCTTGTTGTACTGCTGAGCTAACTCACTTGCGGTGAGTTGTTCGCCCTTTTCGACTAGCCCGCAATCAGCGGCGATTAGTCCTACGACCTGAGCAGGTGTCGCTCCCGCTGCACGTAGTGGTTCCAGCCCTGCACTCTTTATGCGTTTAGAGAGTCGCTTCCCGTGCTCATCCAGTAAGAGTGATACATGTGCAAAAGTGGGTACAGGAAATCCTAGCGCCTCGTACAGCAGAACCTGGCGGGGCGTGGATTGCAGCAGATCGGCTCCTCGCACGACCTGGTTGATGCGCATCAGAGCATCATCTACTACCACGGCAAATTGATAGGCAAAGAGGCCGTCCGAGCGGCATACAATAAAATCTCCTATCGTTTGATGTACCTGCTGCTCTAGCGGCCCGGCCAACAGATCGGTGAAGGAGACAATGCGCTCGTCATCTACGCGAAAACGCAGGGAGGGGCGACGCTTGTTGGCCTCGTGTAGCCCGCGTTGAGCTTGCGTGAGGTTCCTGCATGTTCCTGGGTAGCGTGGACCTTCATCCCCTTGTGGAGCGCTGGCAGCGCGGGCGATCTCCGCTCGGCTGCAATAACACGGGTAGATTAAACCTTTGTCAGCCAGGCGCTGCAGGTAGCTTGCGTATATCTCCTGTCGTTCGCTTTGCGTATAAGGTGCATAGGGGCCGCCTATATCCGGCCCTTCATCCCAATCCAGGCCCAACCAGCGTAGGTCGTAGAGCATTCGTTCGGTAGCTCCTGGATGTACGCGAGGTCTGTCAAGGTCCTCAATGCGGAGCACGAATTGTCCACCTGCACAACGGGCGAAGAGCCATGCCAGCAATGCTGTGCGGAGGTTGCCCATATGGAGATCGCCCGTTGGACTGGGCGCGTATCGACCGCGAATCAGATCCTGCATTTTTCTGACCATGGACAGGCCGATTCCCTGTTAACTTGTCCTTGTATTGCTGCTGAGGGGTATACATCGAAATCGGCCAGTAATTCAACCAGCACACATAGGGGTAGGCCAACTACGTTGAGATAACAGCCATCGATGCGCGCCGTTAGCTGAAATGCCGGGTTCTGAATGCCATAAGCCCCGGCCTTATCCATGGGATCGGCGCTAGCAATATATGCATCGATTTCAGCCTTGCTATAAGCGCGCATCAAGACGGGGGTGATGCAGCTTGCGGCTTGTATCCTGTGCTTACCGTCCAATTTGTAGCTCACCGCGATTCCCGTCACAACATGATGCCAGCGACCACGCAACGAAAGCAGGAGTTCGCGTGCATGGGCTTCGTCCCTTGGCTTGCCGAGAATCTGACCATCCAGCAATACTGTGGTGTCGGCGGTAATCACCAAGCGGCCATCCGCTTCTGGTAATTTGAGCGCTGCCGCTGCTTTATGCTTGGCTAGCCATTGCGCCAGTTCATCGGATGGACCTTGGAAACGTTGCTGTTCCGCATCCTCATCAACCTGTAGAGCCGCAACGGTAAATGGAAGGCCTAATAACTGGAGAATTTGCCTTCGTCTCGGTGAGGCGGAGGCCAATAATAAAGACGGGGATGTCGTCATAGTTGACTATACTCCAATACCGCTACACATTCGATATGGGCCGTCTGGGGAAACATATCCAACGGCTGCACCGACAACAAACGGTAAGTAGGATGAAGATGGCAAAGTATATGCAGATCACGAGCCAGTGTGGCAGGATCGCAAGATACATACACTATCCTGTCTACAGGATGCTGCACAAGCGTGTCGAGCACAATTTGCTGGCAGCCTGCACGCGGCGGGTCGATCACCAATCCATCAACTCGAGAGTGTAGTGTTGGCAGCAAGTCTTCCACTTTCCCTTTCAGTATTTCCACATTGCTCACTTCTCGCAGATTCCACTGGGCATCCTTAATTGCGCTTGCCGACTCCTCGATGGCAATGACTTTATCCACATGCCGGGCTAGCAGCCGAGCAAAGGTACCAACGCCGCAATATGCATCAATGACTGCGCGTGGATGTTCATGGAGTTGTTGGGTGGGTGCCAGGCTGTCGCGGCTGCCCAACAATCCATTCAGGACCATCTGCACCATCTTTTCAGCCTGAGCAGTATTGGTCTGAAAAAAGGAACTTGGGCGAATGCGGAAAGTTTCTCCTCGTAGTTTCTCTTCCATAGTCTCAGAGCGCAGGTCGAGTCCAGCCTCAGTAAGCTGCTGGGCGACCTTCGGATTGGGGTGCGGTTGTATGAGTACCTGGCCCGTAGCGGCCCCGCAACGGATCAAGACTTGTGGTCGCTCATTTGGATGCGCGCTCAGCACTTCAAGGGCGAGATTGATCTGCTGGTGCGCGATTGGGCATGATGTAAGTGGCAGCACGCGCTGAGTTCCCCTGGCAGTTAGCCCGGGTTGGCCGCTGCGATTCACGGAGAAGCGCATGTGATTGCGATAATGCCATGGGTCATCACATGCTACCGTTTCCAACACTGGAGGGGTATCAAAACCGCCGGTGTCGTGCAACAATTGTTGCACGACCGAACGTTTCCACTCCAGTTGTGCATTGTAGCGCATATGCTGAAGCTGGCATCCACCGCAAATCCCGAATACCGGGCAAGGAGCCTGAGTTCGTAGTGGTGATGAGTGGTGAATCTCCGTAATCCACACACGTGGGGGGCGAGCTTTCCAGTGACGCTTGCGTCGTTTAGGCGGCGGTGCTGGTGCTTCGACCGCTATCGTAACTCGTTCTCCTGGTAGGCCAGCGGGAATATGGAGTGTCCGAGTATGCTGCTCACCAACCTCGCCCTGCTCGGTGATCTCAGCAAGCGTGTCACCCTCGCGTGTCATAGCGCCAAGTGTGACAGTGTGATAGCTAATAGGACGTTCTTCTCTGATCATTTTCTCCTGGCTCTGCTTTTGGCTTTCTTCATGCCGGGTGATTGTTTCGTCCTATTCGCGTCTGGTAGTTCTTTCGTCCTATTCAGGGTGGGTAATCGCCTGGTTTTATTCACGTTGAGGATCAAGCGAAACATCTCGATTATTTCCAGGTCTGGATCGATGCTCTCCGCTTCGTCCAAAAGGGCTTCCGCCGCGCGGTAGTCGCCACTTTCTGATACTACTAGTGCGAGATACGCTCGCAGTTCAGCGGAATCGGGATTGGCGCGCAAGCCTTCCTCAAGAACCTCGCGGGACTTTGAAGGTTGCTCGTGCTCCATGTACATTCTGCTCAGTGCAGAATAATAGTCAATGTCATCGGGCTGCAGTTCGATGGCACGTTTATAATTAGTCTCTGCCTCATCGATATCCTCAAGCAAATTATGCGCTTCAGCAATATCGTACCAGTTCTCAGCATCGGTTGGATCGAATTCCGCAACGCGTTGGAAGTGCTGTAATGCCTTATCGTATTGCTCCTGGTCCATAGCGATTTCACCCAGGCTGTGTTCGATGGCAAATTCTATATCTTCATTGGTATTCAGTGCCTTTGCCTGGGTGAGATGATCTTCTGCCTCGTCGAGGCGTTCAGGGTCATCCTTGAGAAGTTCTGCTAAGAGCATATGTCCCAGGTAGGTATTATCGAGAGCAAGCGATTCACGTATATTCGACTCTGCAAGTTCCCTGTACTCTTCAGCGGCTTCGTCCTCTTCTTCCTCCGAGAGACTTGCGCTGAGTTGTATCTGGATGCCCGCGAGTTGCAGTAATTCCTCGCTCCTCTTTTTTGGGAAGCGCTGTACCAGCGGCTCGAAGTATACGACGGCACGCTCAAATTCATTAAGCGCGATCAAATTAGCGGCGGCGTTCTCGTAAGCCCTACGATCATGTGGTGACTTCACGATCAAAGCATCGCTATAGGATATGGCTTGCCCCAGATGCCAGAGAATTTCATCCATGTAATGTTCCGCATCAGGGTCTGTTGGCTTGTGCTTTTTCGTAATGTGTTCCACCTGCTTAAGCTGTTCTGAGATACGTTTCTGAAGTTCTGCGCTTGTCAGGTTTTGCGCGTTTGTTCCTTCATCCGTCATGCCTTCAATACGCCATTTGTCCTGCTCCATGACAAGTGTGTATCGTGACCAGAACCAATGTCGCTGCGTTACCGGGTTGACAGCGATCGCCGAAGGCAGTTCTTTGATTCCTTCGCTAAGGAGTGTATCGTCCATTTCAATTGACCAGCCAGTATCAAACTCCTTGCGAGTGCTGGATGAAGCCTCCCTAAAGCGATTGGGGAGCCATAGACCTCCCTGTTTCTTTTCAAGTTCATGTATAAATTCTGGTTTAAAGTTGGAAGGATCAGCTTCTTCTACCCAGGCTTCCCGGCGTTTGATCCATTCTGCTCGTGAAAGTCCATCGCGGATACTGCTGTCGCTCGCTAAAAAGTCAAAGGCGAAGTTGAAGTTGCCCGAGGTCAGGGATTCAACAAAGTTGGTTACAACTTCATGGGGGGCCATATCCTCGCTAATGGAACTGAGTCCCTCTTCTTCGCCGAGGTCGGTAGCATCAAGCACCAGTTGTTTGACCAGCGTGAGATTGTGGCGATAATCTCCATGAGAAACTGTACCATACCGCTTGTTGACTCCCAGAGCATCCTGAATCAAATGGCGGCCTTCTGCCAGCGTACATTCCCTGGTTTTGATGCCAGCCGATGCTCGCATTTCTTCGATATGCGTTTCGATATGGCGCTTGCTGGCGACCTCTGTAAAGAAATCTTTGATGCCATCGTGCCAGAACTCCAACAGAAAGCCGAGAATGCGTGCCTGGCTATAGTCTTCTCCTTGTACCCAGCACAGCAGCAGTTGTATCTCGCCAGACTCAAATGTGTCGGTAAGGATACCTTTCCAGAAGCGGGGTGGGTTTGTAGAAATCTGTACAAGTTGTGGACGATCGATTGGTGGAATCCACTTTGGGTATATCCGCGCTTCTTCGAGTCGTATTAGAGAGCGTCGTGCCTCTTTGCGGGCAAGCTTGGACTGGCTCAGTTCGTTGATGGCGAGCAGCACATCGGCGGCATCTGTATCGTGTTCCTTTGATAATGCCTTGAGCAGAGCGAGCTGGGCAGCTTCCGACAAAGTAGTAATATCGGCCAAAGCAGCCTCTGCCTCAGTTTGGCTTGAACTGGCATGCAGCTTGACGGCGATCTTGTGGAACTGTCCAAGTAGTTGTTGTACTTGTGCTGTATCCTCCTGCGAAACAGGAGTGTGAGTTTCTTTTTTCCGTGTCATAAACTACCTTCTTCTCAGAAGTGGTGGCAAAATCACTTCCGTTTTGTATGGAGCATGTCTCGTACTGCCCGCACGATCTCCAGGTTGGGGTTGATGCGTTCTGCTTCTTCCAGCGCGGCCTGGGCCCGGCGACGATCACCTTTGTCTAGATATATTGCTGCAAGCAATGCGCGCAGATGGGCGGAGTCCGGGTTGTAACGCAATCCTTGCTCTACTGTCTCAAGTGCCTTGTTAGCTTCCTGCATGCTTAGATAAAGTGTGCCAAGCTCAGCACTGGCCAAAAGATCTCTGGGTCGTGCTTCGAGTGCGCGCTTAAAGTATACTTCTGCCTCGCTAAAATTCTTTTGCTGCCGGTAGGCAAGGCCGATATTCAGCCAGATGCCCTCGTAATTCGGGTTGATTTCGGCAACTCGCTTGAAGTGTTCCAATGCCTCGCTATATTTCTTTCGCTGCATCGCAATGGCTGCGAGGTCAAACTCGGCCTGCGCTTCTTCAACTCTATCGGTGGTCAGCGACTTCGCTAGTTGGAGTTCTGCTACTGCTTCTTCCTCGCGACCTCTGTTCATCAATAGCTCGGCCAGTATAATGTGCCCGATTGGCGCATTGTCAGTCGCTATTGCTTTACGTATATTCGCATCTGCCATTTCGACGAAATGCTTGGTACGTTCGTCCATGCCAAGCTGTTCATACTGTCCGGCAAGATCCGTTTGTGATGCAGCGAGTTGCAGGAAGATGGTGCCAATATCGTAGGCCTTGGGAAAGTGCTGTATCAGGCCCTCCAGGTAGACGATAGCTCGCTCAGATAATCTTAAACTTCTCGCGCGGCTAAAAGCATCATCGTAGATCGTACGGTCAAGCGGGAGCTTTACCAGCAGCGCGTCATCATAATGCAGGCCGTGTATGGTACGCCAGACAATTTCTTCAAGGTACTGTTGCGCTCCGGGCTCATTTGGATCGTGTGTCTCTACGATCTCCTTTGTGCGGTCATCAATCTCTTTTAAGCGCTCCTGTAGTTCCTCGATTGGCAAGCCCTGAGCCCTGGCTCCTTCATCCGCCATGCGTTGAATACGCCAGACGCCCCCATCCCGCACAAGTGTATAACTCGTCCAGAACCAGTGCCTCCCCGTTTCCTTATTGACCGCGGTTCCCATCGGCATCTCTGGCAGTGTACCGCTCAGGAGGGTATCCGATATTTCCAGCGACCAGCCCATCTCTACTTCTCGTATCGTGGAAGACCTACCAGCGAGAACAGGATTGGGAAGCCAGAGGGATTGCTGGCTGCGTTCGCGTTCGCGCAGCAAACGGGGCTCAAAACGCGCTGGATGGGCCTCATCCGCCCATTTACGACGCTGGTCAATCCATTCGTCTCTCGAAAGCCCTTCAAGAAGAGGACTGTTGCTGACGAGCAGATCGAAGCAGAGTCCGTAATCGCCCATTGCCCACCCTCCGACGAAGTTACCGACAACTTCATCGGGATCGAGGTCGGGATTGATAAAGGTTCGCCCACGGTCTACACCTACATCAGGGGCATTCAGTACCAGTTGCCGCACAATTGGCAGGTCGTGGCGGTAATCTTTATTGGGCGACGTTTCTCGCCAGGTATTCACAGAAAGCGCTTCCTGAATCAGGCGACGTCCCTCTGCCAGCGTACAATCGGTCATTTTCAATTTTGGTCCGTTTGTATCGCTGAATCTTGCAGTTAACTCTTGTATGCGCGTGTCGATACGGCGCTTGCTGCCAACCTCCGTCGTAAAGTCTTTGATGCCGTCACTCCAGAAATCGAGCAGGAATGCCGTCATACGAGCTTCGCCGTATTCGAAGCCCTGTTCCCAGCATAATACTACCTCTAACTCGCCCTGCTCACGCATTTCTGTGGCAAAACCTTTCCAGAAACGGGGCGGATTAGAAACCGGGACGGGTGTAAGTCCTTCTTCCGGTTCAGGAGTCCAACTGGGGTAAATCTTTGCCCCTGCCAGTTGTATCAAAGCGCGGCGTGATTCCTTACGAACGGCTTTGTTCGGGGTGAGTTCGTTAATCGCTAGCAGGATATCGGCGGCATCGGTATCATGTTGCCTTGCCAGTGCCTTAAGTAGAGCCAACTGGCTTGCTTCATCTATCTGCGTTAACTCAGCCAGTGACGTTTCCGCCTGGGCCCGACTGGTGCTGTTATGTAATTCTTCTGCGATGTCGTGACGTTGCTCAAGTAAGTGCTGTACCTGAGCATTATCCCCATGTGGAATAATATATTTCGTCTGTTTTTTTGCTGTCATACTCTCTCTATCTTCTTCTCTGCATTATATTTTCGCACAAACGAAAGGTGCTTTCTAATGCAGGCCTCTCCCTTTCGATTGTATCACGTAGAGCGATAAGAGTCGAGAGAGGGGGGATAGTTGGGATGAGGAAAGGCCTTTGCTGCCATCAGGAGGAAGATCGGAAAGGCCGAGCAGTAAAAGTAGGATGGCAGGCTGCGCCAAGCGAAGAACAGTGGAATGACGGCCAGCAGCATTGCTGCCTCCGGATGCTTTTTGCATATGCGCCAGTACCATACGAAAGCTGCCAGCATCGTGCCTACTTCAAGCACATCATATACCACTTGTGGGAAAACGGGTAAAAGTGGTGTAGAACTCAAGCTGATGAGACCCGCGCCCATGGGGAACATGGGATCCGCGATGGGAGCCATTACTCCGGCAAGCCAGGCATGGGGGTTCCAGAGAATGAATGGAAGGTTGATGGCCAGGGCAACAGTTGCTGCAATCGTAAGCCGGCGCACCACTTCCATACCGTTATACTGGCGCCATACCATAATTACATAGAATGGGATGAAGAACCAGGCAAGTTGCTTACTCGCCAGCGCAAGTCCCAGGAAGATGGCTGACCACCATCCTCGATGGCGCAGCAACCAGGCCAGCACTATCAACAACGCATAGAAGATATCGAGATTGCCACTTACAACCGAGCCTAACATCGAGACGTTTGCCACCGACAATAACAGTATCCACGGTCGTAGTGCTGGCCGCGCAACTTTCCAGGCTATGAAAACCAGGGCAACGTAGCAGAGGAGATAGAAAGCCAGTACATTATAGATGTTGAGCCAAATAAACGGCACCAGGGTGAGGAAAGAGAGCGCGGGATAGCTCACTTTGGACTCGAACTCAGGTGCATGCCCCGCTTTCAGATCGGTATCCAGCACGCTGCGTAACTCGGACATCGACGGGTACTCCAGGCGATTGGCGAATTGTCCCGCCCGCAGCGGTGTTGTCCAGTATGGTTCAATGGGGAACTGCCGTACCAGGTGTAAAATATTCGAATCGGTATAAGGATTGCGGCCTTGCACAAGGAGCGCTGCCGCATTTGCATCAAGTGACGTGCCATCATTGGAATATTGCGGAGTCATGAAGAAACTCAGTGCGACCGATCGAACAAGCTGAACACCACCCGCAATCGACGTAAGCAAAACACCGATTAGAATAATGCGCTGCCAGCGGCGCGGGCGTGCATGATAGAGGGAGGAACCTTGTGGCTTCCCGGCCCGCTGTTTGAGAGTGGTGGTACGGAATGCCATCCACATAGCGAAGAGGCTTCCCAGGATCAGAATAAAAGGAATGAGTCCCACCCAGGGTTTCAGAAACGGCACAAAAGGCACGTAATATCCGCGATCGATTTCATTGAGTGCTTGTAAAATAAGTGCAACACCCACCCAGGTAGCCCGCCGCTGTAGGTCGATAAGTGGGTAATTGTCAGGCGTGATGTCTTCAGTGAAGAAGTAGCGCATCCACTGAGGTTTGCTTAGACTTCGCCTCTTTTCTGATTGGGCGGTCTGCGATTGAGGGGCCGCTTGTGGTGAGGAGGTCTCTCCAACTTCCCGCTCGATTACCCGTTCTACATTTTTACGCATGTATTCTGCCTCGTGTCAACCTGGGAGGGGGAAATATTTCCCCTCGAAGTGCCGAGCAAGGCATGGCTATCTGCCTAATCCGGTCTGGCTTGCTCGGCCTGAGTCTTACAACGAAATCGGTTATGACTACGTCACAAAAGGGGAATTAAGGTTACCTCAGCCGGACGACCGTGAAGTAGGGCAACTGTGAACCAGGCAGAATGGCAGAGAACCAGGCGACAGAGGCCCCGCGAAGCTCTCTCCCCGACACATTTCGCCCTGACAATGCCCCATATCTCTGGAGGCCGTTTTCGCACGTCCAGGTGTTCAGCCGCTGTGCGATGGAGACAAGGGCGTAGAGAGAGCAGCCCAGGATCAAAATAGCGTACACGATCTGTTCGCCATCCTTGTGCGGGTCGATAAGCATTGCGATGCCCCACCAGAGGAAACCTATAAAGACGGCAAAGAGGAGTATTGTGCTCGTGAGCTTCTTGTTCATTTAATCATCCTTCGCTTACTTTCTTTTATTGCTGCAAGTGCGTTTTCCAGTTCTCTTTCCATAGATATGAGCGGGCAAGCATCTCTTCGGCACTTTTCATTGAGAAATCCGTGACATTTCCACCTATGATATAGGCGATTTCGCGTACTCGCTGTTCGGGACGCAGTTCGTTAACAATCGTGACCGTGCGTTCGTCAAAGATCTGCTTATTGACATTGTAATGGGTATCTGCAAATGCTGCAATCTGTGGTAAGTGTGTGACACAGATGACCTGGTGGTTGCGCGTCAATTGCCATAACTTCTCACCGACTATCTGACCACTTCTACCACTGATGCCGGCATCAATCTCGTCGAAGATCAATGTGGGAGTTGCATCGGCAGCCGAGAGAATGGTCTTCAGCGCAAGCATTAAACGCGAGGTTTCACCACCGGATGCTATCTTCGTCAAGGGCTTAAACGGCTCGCCTGGGTTAGGAGCGATCAAGAACTGCAAGTGATCAATGCCTGTCACATCGCAGGAATAATACTGTTCGGGCTGCCCGTTAATGCTTGCCGGTACTCCATTTGAATCTGGGACCTGGATGATTTCGACGGAAAAGCGGGCGCGTTTCATATTCAGATCATCTAATTGCTCTTCCATAGCTACTGAAAGTCGTGTTGCGGCCTCGTGACGTCGTTCGGAGAGTTCCTGGGCATTGCGCCCGATCTCATCACGGAATTGACCATCCTGCTTTTGCAATGAGGTGATTAGCTCATCGCGGTGAATGATGGTGTCAAGTTCTGCCTGATCTTCAGCGGCTCGCTGCAGGATTTCCTCGATAGTAGTAACAGCGTATTTCCTTTTCAGACGCGCGATCAGATCGAGTCGCTCTTCGATCTCGGCCAGGCGCTGCGGATCATCCTCGATATCGCTCTCGTAGCTGCTGACGCTGGCAGCGACATCCTCCAGGCGATAGATGGCCTCAGACAGGTTTGTCTCGTGCTCCCCCATATTCTTGTCGAGGCGCGTGAGTTCGCTGAGAGCCTTGAGGGCAGGACGCAACAGGTCGAGAGCCGGTTGGTAGTCTTCTGCGCTGTCGCCGCCTTTGATGGATCCGTAGACGATCGCGCACAGTTCGCGAAGCCTTTCCGCGTTACTAAGGACTTTGCGTTCCTCTTCCAGTTCTTCTACTTCGCCCGGCTGTAGTTCTGCCCTCGCGATCTCCTCGATTTCATAGCGCAGGAATTCAGCGCGGCGGGACTGTTCGCGTTCATTCTGTTGCAGTGAGAGTAACGTCTTGCGTGCGTTGCGCCATTCCGTCACCCTGGCGCTCAGTTGCTCTCGCAGGGGCAAAAGTTCTGCATAGCGATCGAGGAAGTTGACGTGCTGTTCGGGTCGCAGCAAGCTCATATGCTCGCTCTGACCGTGTATATCCACCAGCCAGCTTGCCACCTGCTGTAGCGCCTGTTGCGTAACAGCGCGGCCATTGATACGTGCTACCGTGCGTCCAGAAGCGAAGATATCGCGGGAGAGAATCAGGTGTCCGTCGTCGGGAGTGATATCGTATTCATGAAGCAGCGTAGCGAGGGCAACTCCCGCGTCGGCGCTCTCAGTATCTGCATGGCTCGGCGCGACTTGCTGTACGTCAACCTTTGCCAGCGCCTCAAAGATCGTGCCTGCTCCGTTGTTCTCCTCTTCCAGTGTAGCTTCGAATGGCTGCCAGCTATCACTGATGGGTGGCAAAGCGCCGATCGAAAAGACACCTTCGACCGTCGCACGTTCGGACCCGGCACGCACTACCTCTACGCCGATTTTGCCACCAAGCAGTGCATTCACGGCGTCAATGATGATCGATTTGCCTGCGCCAGTCTCGCCGGTAAAGACGTTGAACAGCCTGTGAAGACGCAAGTGCAGCTTATCAATGATTGCAAAGTCTTTGATGTTTAAATCAAGTAACATGGTTGCTCGTTGGAATTGTACAGGGCGTAGTTGTTCATCTTCCTAGATTGCGCCCTTACTCATCACCTTTCAGCTTCGCATTGATTATCTGATAAAAATAGGTTGGCGGTCTGCGCCTGAGAAATTTGGTAACGTACTTGCTCTTCCGCACTTGCACCACCGCGCCATCCTTCACCTTGCGATTTATCTGCCCGTCTGCTGAGAAGATGCCATCCTGCGAACCAGTAAATATCTGCAGTTTGATGCTGGCTTCCGGTGGCAAAATCAAAGAGCGATCGGATGCGAGATGTGGCGCAACCGGCGTTATCACGATGCTCTGCACCTGCGGATGCAACAGCGGGCCTCCAACAGACATATTATAAGCCGTCGAGCCGGTGGCGGTCGAGACGATGATACCATCAGCGTGTGTTGAGCTGTAAAAGTATTCGTCAACCCAGGTGCGTATTTGCACCACGCGCGGCCACATGCCACGGGCAATAACAATGTCGTTTAGGGCAAGAAACTGTTCCTGTTGTCCATCCTGATCGAGCGTGGCATGTAGCATGGTGCGTTTGTCGATCCATACCGAGTCTTCTCTTTTCAGGTAATGTGAAAGTTCATTGAGCACGTCGCCGGGCTCAAGCTCGGTCAGAAAGCCAACCCGTCCGAAATTGACAGCCACTATGGGAAGATCGGCGTACGCGCAGAGGCGGGCAGCATGCAGGATGGTGCCGTCGCCACCCAGTACTATGGCTAGGTCGCACCCCTCAAGTATTGGATCAGGATTCTCTTCACCTTCATACCGGCTATCGATGCTGCGCACTTCATATCCCAGTCGTTCTAAGGCTGGTATGAGCTGGTTAGCAACTGCCGAGGTATCTTGTTTGCGGCCCTGATAAAAAATCGCAATTGCCTTCACCACAATCTCCTGAAAGGCTGTAGCAGTTCTCGCTCTCGGGCCTCTCTCCAAGGCCTCGCCGGGCACACTCTGTCGAGGTGTCCCATCGCTGGTACTTCGTAATGGTACGACATGTAACCTTGCTTGTCAACTATGCTCATGGGGCAGGTGGGTATTCTTTTTGGGAGATATGGTTCAGGTAGCGCTCATTTTGCGCGGTAATTTTTTCGAGGCAATTTAGGTCCGCTTTAGAGGCTGCATTAGCGGCGGTATGGTTCAAGTAGCGCTCAAAATGGGCAGTAATTTTTTTGTTTTCCATTTTTCTCCCTGTGAATGTGCGTCTGAGAAGGAGTCGCACATCTCTTGCTATTAATTATACCTGGTGATACATAATCCCCTTGATTGGCTAGGGATGGCCTGATATCCGCGTAGGGGCGGGGAGATGTTCTTCTGCGAACCAGATGGCTTCCTCCTTCGAGTGAATGGTGCCCTCGGCTTGCGCCTCGGCTACCAGGTCTAGCAATTGTCCAACTATTGGGCCTGGTTCTAACTTGAGGCGGCGCATTAGCTCTTCGGGGCTGACCAGGCGGGGGGGCAAGATGGTTTCGCGTTCGCGGATGTAGCGGGTTAGCAATAAACGGACTACTCCGAGGTGACGCTGCCAGGATTTGTTGGTAGGTTGTGGGCCGAATGTTGCCAGGTGGTCAGCCAGCGAAAATAGGGCTATGTATATTCCCGTTGGCCCGAGGTCGACAAAGTAGCGACGGATGGCTCGTGGTGTGACGGGGCCATCCTGCCCTAATTGACCAGGGCGCATGTGATGAGCAGCTGTCAACTGCGCCAGCCGTCGATCCTGCGTGCTTGCGCACAAACGCTTCATTATGCGCTCAACCAGCGGCACTCCTGCGTGTGGATGATTGTAGAAGTGTATCTCTCCCTTTTCATTGCTGGAGAATGTGACAGTTTTGCCAATATCGTGTAGCAGAGCTGCTATTTTCATACGCGGTGCGGTCAGCGCGGCAAATGAGAAAATTCCCTGTTCCTGCGCCTCTCGTAAAAGCACTCGTATCTCTGCCAGATCTCCCTCCTGCTCAAAATTTGTTTCGCCTGATCCATCCTGGACCAATTTGGCTACGCGTTCAAGCGCTCCGACCGATTCGATAGAATGCTCTAACACGTCCCAGTAATGGGGACCCGGCTGATGCATACCTCTTGCTGGCGCGAACTCTGGAAAGATCACTATGAACAATCCGTACTCGTCGAGGTAGCGCAACTGGATGGTTGCTCCGTCCGGCCCTAAGATAGCGTACAACTCGTCATGCACACGTTCGGCAGCGACTTGCGGGAGAAGTGCTGCGTCACGTACAAGGAGGCTCTCGGTCCAGGGATCGATCTGGAGTTGGTAGCGCATCATCAAGCGGATGGCACGCAGCATACGCAGCGGGTCGCGTCGGAAGACGTTTTCGTTGACGGCTTTGAGGCGACAGGATGCCAGGTCGGTCAGGCCGTTTAGGGGGTCGATGAGGTGTAACGCATTGCCCTCGGTCGCCTCCGGTCCGAGGGCGACAGAGGGCAGGGAGCGCGTATCCGCAGGCAAGGAGAGAGTTTCTAAATAGCTCACGACTTCGCTCAGGGGAGTGGCAAGAGCGTTGATTGTGAAATCGCGTTGGCGCAGGTCATCCTCAATTGTTTTCCCATTTAGAGGGGAGACATCAAAGCAGATTTCCTTAGTGTTAGGAAAGGAAGCTGGATTTCCAACAAGTACGACCACCCGGCTTGCTTTCTCATGCATGCGAACATAGGAGCCGCCTAGCCTATCAGCAAGCTGCCGTGCTAATTTGTGAGCATCGCCGGTGGTGACGATGTCCCAGTCAACGCATTCTTCGCCAAGTAAGATGTTGCGGAGTGAGCCGCCTACGAGGTAGGCTTGCTGCCGGGGATGTTCATTGAAGTATTGTGCTGTTTGTTGTAAAAGATGTAGTGCCTGGTTGTCTATGCTGTGTTCTTTCTCGCTCATACAAACTCGTTGTATATAATAAATGAATTGCTCATCCCTCCCATTTGCCCTATATTATTAATAGTACCACTTGCGTCTACATCCCACATTCCGCAGTTTGCATTTGCACTAGCCTTCCTTTGGCTCGCCTAGAAAAAATGCATTTGTGGTACAGTATAGATAATAAACCTTTAGGCTAGAATGTGAGCATGTAAAGCGGGAGTTGCAGCAAATAGTCTCCTGAATGAAAGGAGCTTGAGCCTTGCTTCATCCTCAATTGTTCGTCCACATCCGTGACGCCATTATCGCTGGCTCGACTGGCAGAATGGCTATGCTCCTCCTCATCTATGCAGGGCCATTGCTAGGCCTGCCAAGAATAGATGTCGTGAGTATGTTAGGCTCGCTGGCCGCTCCCAACAAGCAAGACGCTGTTACGCTGGGCGGTGCAATCCACTTCACCATTGGCATCCTCTTTGCCCTTATTTATGCTGCTTTGTGGAGTGCGGGGATCGGCAGCCCTACCTGGTGGTGGGGGCTGATCTTTGGTGCCACGCATGGCATAGTGGTTATACTGCTGCTGCTCGTAGTTATGCGCATGCATCCTCAGCTGTCCGAATTATTCAACGGATTACTGGTGATGGTCGCCATCTTGCTGAATCACATAGCCTTTGGAGTAGTGGTCGCCCTCGTCTACTCAACCTAGCATGAGCAGGGTATAGGGGAATACCGTTAGCATACAATATTTACGCGACTGGACATTATCCCTCAACCTAGCTCATCAAATTACAACTTGATCTTAACCACATCATAACCTCTTTGCTCTTCCCAAGTTCTTTCATTTCCTCCACTATGTACATAGTTATCTGTGTGCCTTTCATTGATGAACTGGCATACATCAACGTCTATTTCGGGACAGAGTTTATTCGTAGGAGGATTTCAATGAGTTACCTGAAACATATCAGGGTAGTAGCACCCCTAACGGTATTGTTTACGTCAACGCTGAGGTCGAGCCCTGGGTTGCCGTCAATCCGAAAACCCCGAGTAACATCATCGGTGTCTGGCAGCAGGACCGCTGGTCGAACGGCGGGGCTCAGGGCCTGGTCGCTGGCTCCTCATCCGACGGTGGGGGGACCTGGGCCCAGACCACCCTGCCTTTCAGCGCGTGTGCCCCCGGGGCTATCAAGGACCCGTTCACCGGGGCAGCTTACAACCGAGCCTCGGATCCCTGGGTCTCCATTGGGCCTGATGGGACCGCGTACGCCATCGGCCTGCTAGCGACCGACAGCACGGTCAGCGGCAACAACGACACCGGCGTCGCGACCGTCACCTCGAGCGACGGCGGCAAAACCTGGGTCAACCCGAACCTGATCAAGTCTGACCAGGGGACCAGCCCTATCTTCGAGGTCACCCATTTCTTCAATGATAAGGAGTCCATCACCGCCGACCCAATTCATGCCGGCACCGCGTACGTCGTGTGGGACCGGCTCGTGGCCCCGAGCCACAGCCCGGATGCGGACCTCCGCGCTCACGCGTTCCGGGGCCCGACCTGGTTCTCCAAGACCACTGACGGCGGCAAGACCTGGACGGGCACCCGGGCGATCTTCGATCCCGGGCAGAACAGCCAGACCATCGGTAACCAGGTCGTGGTCAATACCAAGACGGGCGTCCTCTACGACTTCTTCGAGCAGTTTCAGACGACCGGCTCCCCCAAATTCACACCGCGGGGCTCCAGCGCCTCCTTCATCTCGTCGTCCGACGGCGGCACCACCTGGTCGAAGCCGACAGTCGTATCGGCCCAGCAGACGGCGAATGACACTGATCCGAACACTGGCCAGGCTATTCGCACCGCCTCGGGCCTTCCCGAGGTCGCTATCGATACGAGCAACGGAGCGAGCAAAGGAAATCTGTACGTGGTCTGGGAGGACGCTCGATTCACGAGCGGAACCGTCAACCAGGCCGTGATCTCCACGTCCACCAACGGTGGGGCGACCTGGAGCACGCCGGTTGCGGTCAGTAAGGTCACCGGCAGGCCCGCCTTCACGCCCGCGGTGGCTGTCAACTCGGTGGGCACGGTCGCCGTGACGTACTACGACTTCCGCAACCTTGCCCAAGGAAACACCGCAACGCTGCCGACCGATTACTGGTTCACGTCGTCGACCGATCATGGCACAACCTTCGGCAGTGAGACGCATATTGCTGGTTCCTTCAACATGTTGACCGCACCCTTTGCAGGTGGCTTCTTCGTTGGGGACTACGAAGCCCTGACCAATATTGGTACAACGTTCGAACCCTTCTTCGTCCAGACGAACCTGCCTCCTGTGCCTCCTGTG
>WNFI01490925.1_pt1 | contig 16809 bp, 17 predicted proteins | sample 5400471 | NCBI WGS metagenome assembly WNFI01 (sample SAMN13153348, study PRJNA577476) | soil metagenome | isolation source: 100 cm saprolite on Douglas fir-dominated hillslope | place: USA:California | collected 2013-09-17 | reverse complement strand
TCGATTCTCAATGTTGCTCGAATGGGGAAGTTTTCCTCTGACCGTTCGATTCGTCAGTATTGCGAGCGAGTCTGGAAGGTAACTCCGTCGCCGGTAAATGTGACGTAGAGCCGGTAACAACTCGTATGCAAACCGCTCCACGAGGCACTTTAGCGACTTTAACGGCTCTCTTATTGGGTTTCGGCCTGATGCAGATGGGCAATACGTTCCAGGGGACGCTCCTGAGCATTCGGGGCGGGATCGAGGGGTTCTCGCCCGCTCAAATTGGCGCGGTCGGTTCAGGCTTCTGGGCTGGTATCGTAATCGGATCGTTGCGCTGCGGAAAGGTGATCGCAGGCGTTGGTCACATCCGGGCTTTTGTGGCTCTTGGAGCCATTGCCTCGACCGCGCCGCTTGTGCATCTGCTCGTACTAGAACCAATCTCTTGGATTGTGGCTCGTGCGCTGACCGGATTCTGCTTTGCCGGGCTGTTCATTGTGGTCGAGAGCTGGCTCAACAGCTCTGCAACCGAACAAACCCGAGGAAAGATCCTGAGTATCTACGGTATGACGGGCCTGCTGGCCGGAATCGTCGGACAACTCCTGTTGCCAACGACCAACCCAAACGGTTTCAGACCGTTCTGTATCATCACGATTATTATCGCGGTTGCCCTGGTTCCAATCGCTTTAACTCGAGCAGTTGCCCCCATCAATGAAGGTCAAAACGCTCGGATTGACCTCAGGGCACTGTTTCGGCAATCACCTTTCGGTTTAGTGGCCGCGTTCTTGTGTGGAGTAACCACCAGCGCGTTCTTCTCTCTCGGCCCGATTTTTGCCCAACGGCGCGGACTCGATATCGCCGGAGTTGCGGTATTCATGGCCTGCGGCACTCTCGGAGGGTTTCTATTCACCTGGCCTCTTGGCTGGCTTTCAGACCGACTCGACCGGCGTCTGGTCATCATTGGGGCGGCTGTCATTGCCGCCGTGGCCCTCCTGACCATCGTAGCGCTAGTACCGGATTCGGCGCCCCGCTGGATACTCTACCTCTGCGTTGCCATCTTCGGCGGCACGATCGTGCCAACCTACAGCGTGGTCATGGCCCATGTGAATGACGCGGTCGGTAAGGGCGAGTTTGTGGCGGCCTCAGGCGGGTTGTTGATCGTGCAGGGTGCGGGCGCGGTGTTCGGGCCTATCGTGGCGGGGTTTGCTATGTCAGTTTGGGAACGAGGCCTGTCAGTTACCCTCATCACTGCGCAGCTCCTCATCGCCGCTTTTGGGGTGTACCGGCTGACACGTCGAGCAGCCCCACCTGAGAAGCACAAAGGAACTTTCTTGGTTGAACCCGCAGTCCCGGTCGCAACCACGTTCGAAGCAGCCCACTCGAAAGTTAGTTGAGCCAGTAAGACTAATATGAATATACCGCGCCGTATTCCCGATAGTTGCGGTTTCGTGCCTCCTAGCCTCAGTACCAGCTCTTGGCGCACCGCGTGGCACTGTCAACATCCAGTATGTTCAACCTCCCAAGTTCACTGACTTCAGCATCTACGGACGCGGCTATCAATGGTCTGCGTCTTACTTTGCCACCCAAATAAACGATGATCTAGCCCCAGTGCTAGAGCGCAAAGTTCCCGGTAGCAAACTAACCCTAACGTTTACTGACATCGACTTGGCCGGCCACTATCGAGGTCGAGGAGGGAGCGATGTCCGGATCGTTCGTGGAGAAATTAGACCTGCCCGAATGTCGTTCGCTTTTCTATTGCAAGATAGCGCAGGCCGAACATTAGCGAATGGTACCACTAGAATCACCGACAATTCATCCCAGAGCTCGCTGGCCCACCATCCCAAGCGCTCAACGCCACTCTATTATGAAAAGAGGATGTTTAGCCCCACCGGAGCCCTCTGGTTGCTTGCGGGGCTGGTTATTACGATCCCGCCTCTACTGGCGGTCGGGATCTTTGCTCGGATTGCACTGAAGATGAATTTCGTCGCGCTTAGCGGTCTGGTGGCAGGCAGCATGACTGCTCCGCCTGCCCTCGCGTTTGCTTCAAATATCAGCCGCTCTGATGCTCCTATGGTTTCCTACGCCACTGTCTATCCGCTGACCATGGTGTTACGGATACTCTCAGCCCAGATCCTTGTGCTGCTGTTGTGTGGCTGATGGCTCACGAGGAGCTCCATCCTCATCCTCGTGCTCGAATCTAGCCGAGCGGATGTGGAGCGGCCTCGCTCCACACCTAATCGATTCGCCCTCGCTGTTTCGCCCCATCGCCCCGTCGCCAACTCGCCCCATCGCCCACCCGCTTCCGGCATCGAGCAAATTTTGGCAATATTTTGCCAATCGGCGCGCAACGCACGCTTCAGGCTACGCTGAAAGTCTTTCAGGGCCGGGCGGGCTGAGGATTCTTCGGAATCGATTGCTTTGGAATTCTTTACTTTAATGAGGTCGCAATGTTATAATTCTTCCTACCCTTTTGGTTTCTCTCTCCACGTGGCGATTGTTGTCTCGAGTCGTGGCGCGTTGCGTCTTCGTCACCGGCGCAGTGCTCTTGGTGGAGAGTTCTTTTGCCCTTGGCTGGCCCGAGGACGAGAAGTCAATACTTGTTCTCTACGGCGAACGAAGCGATCTGCCAGCGATCCAAGCGGTCGAAGAGAGCCTACGCGAAGTTTTTCATAGCTCGCGCTCCCCTCGAATCGAGCTGTTTTCTGAATACCTGGATTTCGCACGTTTTTCCGGGGATCAGCAGGAAACGGTTCTGCTCCGCTACCTGCGAGAACGTTACTCCGGACGACGAATCGACCTCGTTGTGCCGGTTGCAGGGTCCGCGCTAGAGTTTACGCTTGCTCACCGCGAAGAGCTCTTTCCTGCTGTGCCGATCGTTTTCTGCGCAACGGATCAACGAGAGCTAGAGCAGCTGGCGCTACCCTCCGATGCGACCGGTATTATTGGCCATTTCGATATTGAGCGCACGATCGAGTTGATATTGCGGCTTCAACCTGACGTCCCGGAGATCGTTTGTGTGAGCGGCACGTCTGGCTTTGATCGCCGTTGGGCGGACGAGACGCGGAAAGTCATCGAGCGATTGCGTTTGAACGTCGGTGTCCGCTGGATCACCGACAAGTCGCTTACGCAAACCATGGATGAGTTGAGCCGGGTGCCTAAAACGTCGGCTGTACTTTTTGTTTCCATGCTGCGCGACGGAGCCGGACAATCGACTTCCTCCGTCGATGCGGTGCGCGATTTGGTGAGTGTTTCGAAGGCACCGATTTATGCTCTCTCATCACAGTTTCTCGACGCGGGCGTGGTGGGCGGCGCCATGTTCGATTTCGGCTTAAACGGGCGGAATACAGCCGAGCTAGCGTTAAAGACGCTACGCGGGCAATGGATACCCTACGGCGGACAGGGGACCGAGAGCCATAATCCACTGGTCATAAACTGGCGGGCGCTAGAGCGAGCAGGGCTTTCCGAACAGCGAGTGCCTGCGGATGCTGAAGTGCGGCTGCGACCGCCCGGGCTGTGGGAGACTCATCGCGTGTTCATTTTGGTGGTGTTGGTAGCCATCGTCCTTCAGGCGATTCTGATCATTGCGCTGCTCGCGGAGAGGTTTTGGCGGCGCAAAGCAGAGGCTTCATTGCGCCAAACCGAGGAACGGATGAGCCTGGCGGCGGAGGCGGCCAATCTGGGCGTCTGGGTATGGGACGTCGAGAGAAATGCGATTTGGACAACCGATAAGGGACGCGCTTTGCTCGGCTTCATGCCGGACGAGCGCTTGGACTACACGGCAATAACCGCGCGTGTACATCCTGAGGACCAAGCGACTCGAGAAACTGCGGTCAGGGGCGCGATCGAGACCAAAGGCGCATACACATTTGAGTATCGCGTCGTGCTACCGGATGGGACCGTGCGCTGGATTAGCGCGCGGGGTCACTGCATCAAGGCCGGGCCTTCCAGAACCACCCGGCTTATTGGCGTCTGGATGGACGTAACCGCGCAGAAGCAAGCGCAGGAGGCGCTGCGGGAAAGTGAGGCTCGTTTTCGCGCTATGGCAGATACAGCGCCTGTGATGATCTGGATGTCTGGCACGGACAAACTCTGCACCTTTTTCAATAAAGGTTGGCTCGACTTTACTGGCCGCTCCTTGGAACAGGAACTTGGCAACGGCTGGGCAGAAGGCGTTCACCGCGAAGACCTCGACCGCTGTCTTAAAATCTACGTTAACTCCTTTGAAGAACGCCATCCCTTCACGATGGAGTACCGTTTGCGACGAAGGGACGGTGAGTATCGCTGGGTTTTCGATAGCGGAGGGCCACGGTTTGCCCCAGATGGAACGTTTCTTGGCTACATCGGGTCTTGCATTGATATCACCGAACACAAGCAAGCGCAGGACCGTTTCCGGCTCGTCGTAGAAGCCTCTCCCAACGGTATCGTCCTGGTCGACTCGCAAGGTCATATCGTGTTGGTGAACGCCCGTGCCGAAAAATTGTTCGGTTATGAACGCAAGGAACTCCTTGGGAAATCCATCGAACTTCTCGTACCGGAGCGATTCCGTATTAAACACCCGGCTTATCGGGCCGGCTTTTATGCAGCACCGGCAGCTCGAGCGACGGGTGCCGGCCGGGAGTTGTTCGCCCAGCGGAAGGACGGGACCGAGTTCCCCGCAGAGATCGGGCTCAGCCCCATTCAAACCCCGGAAGGCATGGTCATTTTATGCGCCGTTGCGGACATCACCGAGCGAAAGCAGGCCGAAGCAGAAGCCAGGAAGCACCGCGACGAGCTCGCACATCTCAGTCGCGTTGCGATCATGGGAGAAATGGCTGGGTCACTGGCGCATGAGCTAAACCAGCCGCTCACCGGCATCGTCAACAATGCCAGCGCCGGTCGACGGTTCATCGCAAAAGGGCGCGCGGACCTGCAGAAACTAGATAGCCTCCTCGAAGCCATCGGCGAAGACGGGCGGCGCGCGGGTGGAATCATCAGGGGCATTCGTGGCATGGTGCAGAAATCAGGTGCAGCTTCAGCAAGTGCTGCTCAACCTTATCATGAATGCCTTCGAAGCGATGGGTGAGACACCCTTGGCTGATCGTCGCGTGATCATCCGCAGCGAGTGCACGTCCGACGGCCGCGTGCGCGTGAGTGTGCGCGATTTTGGAACTGGCTTATCGATGGAAAATCCGGAGCGAATTTTTGAGCACTTCTTTTCGACGAAGCAGAATGGTCTAGGTATGGGCCTTGCCATTGTTCGGTCGATCATTACCTCACACGACGGAGAGTTGGCCGCTGTGAATGCCGAGGGTGGAGGCACGTGCGCATATTTCTCCTTGCCGAGTATCGGGGAGGACGACGCATGAACAAACGAGGATCGCGGGTTTTCGTCGTGGACGACGACCGATCGGTGCGGACGAGCCTTGCCAATCTGCTCGAGAGTGATGATTACACGGTCGAGACATTTGCTAGCGCCGCCGAATACCTCGCACAATCTCCCTACCGCGGTCCAGCATGTCTCGTGTTGGACGTTCGATTGCCCGGGCTCGATGGCCTCGCCCTTCAGCGACAGTTGCTGGAAGGCGGCAGGATGGAGCAAATCGTGTTTATCACTGGACATGGCGATATCCCGATGGGTATCCAGGCAATGAAACGCGGTGCAGTCGACTTTCTGCCCAAGCCGTTTGATGATGGGGCGCTGCTTACTTTTCCGATTGGTGATCGCGGGGTTGCTCAACAAACAGATTGCCGCGGAGCTGGGCGCTGCGCTACGGACGATAAAAACCCATCGCGGCCGCGTGATGCATAAAATGGGTGTGGCCTCGGTGGCTGAGTTGACTCGCTTGGCCCAACAGGCAGGGGTCACCCCGGCTCCTCTCGGCCCCTAAGGGCCATAGCTAAAAAGGGCAAGAATATTCTAAGTTCGGTCAGGACTACGCAGTGCCCATTTATGTCTGGGGCCATCAAACCAATTTGCATTCTCGATGACGATTTCTCAGTATTGAATTCGCTTCGGGAATTGCTTGATTCGGATGGTTTAGAGGCGCGAACGTTCGACAACCCAGACCAGTTTCTGGCTTACGCTGGTGAGCACCCTGTCAAGCTAGCGGTGCTCGATGTCTGGCTCCCGCAAATGAACGGCATCGACATGCAAGAGCGCCTCCGCGAGGTATCCCCAGAGACACTCGTTATTATTATAACCGGCCGCGAGGAACCAGCGATTCATGCAGCCGCGATGGAAGCTGGCGCATTCGGGTTTCTTGGCAAGCCGTTCGATGATGAGGTCTTTCTCGCGCTCGTCCGTGGGGCGCTTGGTGAAGCGGTTTGAACTATCACATAACGAAGAGCAGCGATCGCGCCAAAAATAGTGCGTTAATACTATTGCACTTTGGTCCCATGGCAATGTCGCAGTGACCTGCTTGATTTAGGTAACCAATTTACCTTCCGTTGGTCGGTTGGTTCTGCCTCGACTAGTCATTCTGCTGCCACGCCAACACCACCTCCGGCTATCAAAATGAAACAGAAAGAAATCATCGAAAGATCGCAGAAATTCATAGTGCCTTATCGGGTCACCAACGGTAAGAAGTTTCGACTCAAGGATGTCGATCCCGGCGACACGGGTGAGTCTACCCCCGAAGATAAGCCATTAGCGAAGGAACTGCTGGAAGCAGGGGTTGAGGTGCTTGCCGACTTGCAAGACGTGCTCTACGCGCAAGATCAGTGGTCAATCCTGTTGATTTTTCAAGCGATGGACGCAGCGGGAAAAGACGGTGCGATTAAACATGTGATGTCCGGTGTCAATCCGCAGGGATGTCAGGTCTTTTCATTCAAGAGCCCGTCGGCCGAAGATCTAAAGCACGACTTCCTATGGCGCTGCCTGAAGTGTCTGCCCGAACGTGGGCGGATCGGCATCTTTAACCGTAGTTACTACGAAGAGACCCTCGTCGTTCGGGTCCATCCTGAGGTGTTAACAAAGCAGAAGATACCACCGCAGCTCGTTACCAAGAACGTCTGGGAGGAACGCTTCGACGACATCCGGAATGTCGAACGCTACCTTACCCGTAATGGCGTGGTCATCCGAAAGTTTTTTCTGCACCTCTCTGCCCGCGAGCAAAAGAAACGCTTTCTGGCGCGTTTAGATAACTCGGCCAAGAACTGGAAATTCTCGTCCGCTGATTCTCAGGAGCGCAGTTTTTGGAAGGAATACATGAAGGCCTACGAGGATATGATTTGCAACACCGCGACTGAGGAAGCTCCTTGGTTCGTCGTGCCGGCGGACAATAAGTGGTTCACCCGCGTCGTGGTAGCAGCAGCTGTGATTGACGCCATGGCTTCCCTAGATCTCAGTTATCCGGAGGTCAGTGAAGCCAAACGCCAAGAACTCGAGGTTGCCAGAGAGCAACTCATTGCCAAAGACGATCTCTAGGCCTCGACTCCATTGGAAGTAGATCCTGCTAACCCTAACCCGGCGAAAATCAGTCGCTGGAAAGCAATCTTTCCACCCACCCAATGGGTACCGGCCTACCAGGCCGGTTGGCTGAAAGATGATCTCTTTGCGGGTATTACACTTGCCGCCTACGCAGTACCGGTAGCGCTCGCTTACGCTGCGCTTGCCGGGTTGCCACCTCAAGTCGGGGTCTACGGTTACTTATTGGGCGGGATCGGCTACGCGCTGTTTGGTTCTTCCCGGCATTTAGCGATCGGGCCAACCTCGGCCATCTCCCTGATGGTGGGGGTTTCGGTGGCGCCTCTGGCGATGGGTGATCCGGTGCGCTATGTGCAGATCGCGACTCTGTCGGCTTTTGTAACCGCCGCGATGTGTGTTGTTGCCTGGCTATTGCGACTGAGCACGCTAACGAACTTCATTAGCGAAACCGTCCTCCTAGGGTTCAAAGCGGGCGCCGCTCTCAGTATCGCCGCAACCCAGATTCCCGCTCTTCTTGGTATTCCCGGCGGTGGACACAACTTTCTCGAGCGCGTCCTTAAGATCACAGATCAGTTAAATCAGGCCCAGCCCTTGGTGTTGGCCATCGGTTTAGCCAGCCTCGCGCTGTTGTGGTTAGGTGAAAGGTTTCTTCCTAACCGTCCGATTGCCTTGTTTGTGGTGATCATTTCGATCCTTTTTATATCAATGACTAACCTGGCGACGCGTGTCGCTACCGTGGGCGAACTTCCAACTGGTCTGCCGAACCTTAGTCTACCGCCGCTTCGGATCAGGGATGTTGATGGCATCATTCCTCTCGCCTTCGCGGCCTTGCTACTCTCTTACATCGAGAGTGTTTCCGCCGCCCGCACGTTTGCCGCCAAGCATGGCTACAAGCTCGACGTACGCCAGGAGCTCTTGGGTCTCGGCGGCGCCAATCTCCTGGTCGCTTTTGGACAAGGTTATCCGGTCGCAGGGGGCCTCTCCCAGTCCGCGGTGAATGAGAAGGCCGGGGCAAAGACCCCTTTGTCGCTCATCTTCGCATCGATCACACTCGCATTCTGTTTGCTGTTTTTTACCGGGTTTTTGAAAAACCTGCCCAAGGCCGTGCTGGCTGCGATCGTGCTGATGGCGATCAAAGGGTTAATCAATTTCCGCGAGATTGCGCGTTTGTGGCGGGTCAGCCGGGTGGAGTTCACCGTTGCGCTGATTGCCTTGGTTGGCGTCCTGCTACTTGGCATTTTGAAGGGTGTCATTGTGGCCGCCGTCGCGTCGATCCTGTTGCTGCTCCAACGAGTAGCCCATCCGCACGTCGCTTTTCTCGGCCGAATCCCTGGTACCCGGCGCTTCTCGGATCTTGCCCGGCACCAGGGCAATGAGCAAATCCCTGGCGTTCTCCCTTTCCGGGTCGAGTCCGGAATCGTCTACTTCAACGTCGATCATGTGCTCCGAGTCGTGCTCGATCGGGTGGAAGCCGCAGGCAAATCGCTCCACCTCGTGGTTTGCGATCTCTCGACCTCGCCGGCCGTCGATCTGGCTGGAGCCAAGATGTTCCTGGATCTCCACGCTGAGCTGGCCAAGCGGGGAGTAAATCTGCGTCTAGTGGAAGCCCGGGCTTCGGTCCGCGACCTGCTTCGCTTGGAAGGAGCCGAGGAACGCGTTGGCACTATCAACCGTTTTGCGACGATCGCCGACGTCATCGAAGATTTCCAGAAGGAAGAGGGACACCGATGAGCTGCGGCGGCCTTACACCTGTCCGCGATATCCTCTTGTCATACTGGCTACCCAAAACACTGGCGGAGGTTGGAGTCGGAACCGAGAGCACGTTCGATTTCCGGCAGGCAGTCTCGGGAGGATAGGATCGTGTAAAAGTCCGGCTTGATGCTCGGCGCCACGCGGCACGCTTCCAGCCATTCTGCCCGATCAAACGGATCGTTAGCTATGGCCTGCCAAAACCCAGTGATATCGAAAAGGTCCGCGATGGGGCCGGAGTTTTGACCTTGGAGGAGACTGACCAAATAAGTGGCAACACCGACCTGGAGACCGTGAAGGCGGGGCCGTTTGCTCAGGCTATCCAGGGCGTGCGAAATGAGATGCTCGCTTCCGCTGGCTGGGCGAGATGAACCGCAGATCGACATAGAGATGCCGTTCAATAATAGCGCGGTTCCGAGCAACCGAATTCCTTCGAGGTCACGTTTGGGCCGGGCCATGAATTGATAAACACTCGCGTCGGATACCAAGGCAGCAAAATCATCGACAGGAGTTCCGGTTTCATGAAAGGCTATTTTCCAATCGGCTACCGCTGTGAATTTCGAAACGAGATCGCCGACCCCGGAGTGCCAAAGGATAGCCGGAGCATTCAAACACACGGCGGTATCAAGAATGACGCCGGATGGCATTGCCGCAGGCAGCGAGTGGCGCCGGCCTCCGATAGTGAGACTGGATCGCGAACTGCAGAAACCATCGTTTGAGAGAGACGTCGGAACAGAGAAGTAGGGGAGGCGCCATAGAAAAGCAATGTATTTGCCAACATCCAGTGCTTTGCCGCCACCGAATCCAATGATGGCGTCCGCATTTCTTGGACACTCGCGAAAGAGATCAGTTACCTTTTCGAATCCAAGCGATCCCACGGGCGTTTGTTGCAGAACTTCGATCTTTCTCGCTCGGAGTGAAGCCGTCAAGCGCCCGATCAATCGCTCATCGAGATCCTCGCTAAAGAACAGAGCAATTCGCAAGAACTCGTGGCGTTCAGCATAGATGCCCAAACGATCCAAGGCGCCCGGTTTCACGCGCACGAGGGTGGGGATCGTAGTCTGTTTCGGGGCCAACATGATGTTTTCTGAGAAGCTAAGAGCCGTGAGGCTGTCATACCGTGCGCGGCTTCTTCAACACAATCGTCTACCTAACCACTCGGTGTATACCGGGTAATCTTTGTCCCCTGTATCCCGATTCCGCCCATCAAACCCTTTTGGCTGAAGAAGAAGACATAAATACCCTTTCGTAGCGTGGTGGTGGACAGCGACCTTGCTAACCCGGTATCGACCACGACCAGACTGGGAGCTGAGCCAACTTCCCAACCTCCACTCTTATTTAGATATCCCAGCGCCGCATCATTCATGAAAAACATCGCATAACTGAACTTCTGCAGACCGGCCTGAAAGCCGTAAGAGGCAGCGACTGTATTATAGTAGCCGGCCGTTCTGCCGTTAATAATCAGGGCGCCAACCCCTGCCTGTCCGCCAACCATGAAACCTCCTTTTATGATCTTGGGAAAAACGAGAACTGCCTTTGCCTGTTTTCCGACAGCCCTTGCCGCGGGATTGCTAGCGTAAAGGGTGTTTAGGGCTGCTTTTGCGTTTCTGTTTATCTCGGCTGCGCTATCGGCCAAGCCTGGCGCCGGCAAGGCAATTGCGCTCAAGGCCAAAGCGACGGTGGCGACGAGAGGGATAGGTTTCATAGAATTATTGGCTTCGACGTGATTGGCTAGTAGTTGCGAGGTCCAGATAAAGAATGCGTTTCAGCTCAGTAATGGTCTGAGGAAGAGCAAAAGACCCGTGTGGACCAGGTACGATTAATTCCGATTGGGCACCGTCAAGGTGCGCGCTCCAATAAGGTACGACGCCATCCGAACTGTTCGGTGTATCACCGCGACCCCGATCGCCAATGATTGAGTAATACGGAACGGCAATGGGCAGTGTATCGAGTGAGCGGAGAACAGGGGATCGCGGAGAAAGACCATTGATGCCGGTCGGTAAGCGTTTAAAGCCAAGATCCCTTAGCAGCGGACTGAGGATAACCAGCTCAACCCGGCTGATGACGGTAACGGGCAGCCGAATCAGACTGACCCCGAGTGAACCAATCCAATTGGTCGCAAGATAACTGCCGCGATGCGGGACACAGATAAACACAATCCTGCTCACGTGGGGGTTCGGGTCGAAGATCAGCGCTTTTTTGACCAAACTGTCCGGCGGAAGGGTCGCGTACAGCCGATCTGAATTTTGGCCGAACACGGCGTTCCATAACACCCGTTCACTGCGCACCGACTGCATCCGGGCAACTAATCCGCCCATACTGTGACCAACCAGGATCATGCCCTTGGTTCGCGGGTAAAGTTGGTAGATGCGAGTAAGACTCTCCCGAAGCCGAAGCGCCGATAATAGGATTGGATTACCGGTCGGATAGGCGAAAACCCAAAATTGAAAATGGCCGCGCAACTCTGGATCGGAGTCGATCGCGTTGATGGTAGGGCGCCACATCTGCGGTATCGATAGCAAACCATGGATAAAGACCACCGGGATCTGATCAGGATCATACGGTTCTAGCAGGTAGAGCCCGGTTCGGTCCTGGTAGTTTCCGGGGCGTATCATGGCGGCGAGACCCGCCAGCAGCGGATTTGGGTAATAAGCGGTCGGAGCCACGAAGTCGGCGGCTAGCTTCTCCTGCACATCGGCGAGCCGGATGGTTTCTCGTCTGCCCGGCCGATACAAACTAAATGTGACATCGCGCGCGCCAGTTTCTTGGGAACCTCGTCGGGCAATATCAACCACCGCGGTTACCGGGACGGCGAGGCCAGCACGAGGCAGGAAGTATTTCCTGGGATCTGGCGGTTTATGCACACCCACTAAAATTCCGCCCCAACCGTTCTGCCGTGTTTCGTCGATTGGCCTCTTGACGCGCAACTGTCTCGGCGTGCGAAAAAAGTCCAAATAAGCGGGGCCCCAAGTCCCTGCTTGGCGCGAGGCGCCCGCGAAATGCAGCCGATAGAGATGATCATGGGACTGAAAAACCTCTGCTCGATCCCAGAGCTCATTGTGGTCCCGTAATAAGAGAGCTAATTCTTGGCACGCGCTGTTATAGGTTAGCCGCACCTCTGTCGCCGCTTCCCCAGTGGTATTGTTCATTGAACGCAGGGAGACATCGGCGGCTTCCAAATAGTCTGCTGCAGCTATCCGTGGATCTGATCGCGCCTTGCGCGCTTCCTTCAGGTTCGATTGAGCTTCCGCCAGCGGCCCGTTCGTCGGTTGAGTGACACACCCGCTGGAGACTGACAAGCAACCTGCGAGTAGAAGAAGACGTGTCAGTTGCCGGTTCAACTGTCTCCCAGATCCGGATGGTAGCCTGCCGATCATGCTTAGAATTCGGTAATCATTGATCGCCAGCTTTCATTAGCTAATTCTCAGGCGATACTGTCTCGACAATTTCATTTTTTTTACTGTGGCGAAATAGGACCTTAGTCCGATACGCCCATCGATTTTTTTTAGCGACGAAATTGTCCGAATTCGAGTGGATAGCACCATGGTACAATTGTCGACTCTTGCTCGATGATTAGTCTCTTGTCGAGAAAATGAGGCTAAGTGGCTGATTGCCACGATCCATTTTTCAACGGCCAAGGCCTGATCCTAGTTCATCTAGTCTATTCAATGAACAACACCCTTCGAGGATCGATCGGATCCTAAGACGATTAATCTGGGCTTTCGCGTTGCTGACCCTCTGTCTAACCACAATCTGGGCGGCTGCAGCCTTGTACTTCGATCTGCCACCCGACTTGGCTCCCGGGGTGTTAGTTGCGATTTTCTACTTGGTGACTGTAGCCTCTCTCTTATTTAGCCTGAGGTTCAGTTGGTTCGCGCTCGGGTTCGGTTACGCTTTATTTGCTGGTGTCGCGCTTTGGTGGTGCTCAATCCGGCCGACCAACCGGGGAGATTGGCAGCCGGATGTTGCGGAGACGGCTTGGACTGAAAGAGACGGTGACAAAATCACCATTCATAACCTGCGAAATTTCGTTTACCGGCCAGGATTACCTCCCCAAGCCCGTTGGGAGACGAAGGTAGTGCATCTCAGCGATCTGCAGGCGGTCGATCTCTTCATCAACTTTTGGGGATCAACACTGATTTGCCATCCAATTGTCAGTTTCCAATTCGGGACTGATGACCACGTGGCCATCTCAGTTGAGACCAGAATGACTAAAAGCCAAAGTTACTCCACTCTTCGCGGTTTCTATAAGCAATTCGCCCTCATTTATATCGTGGCGGACGAACGCGACGTGGTTCGAGTCCGAACCAATTACCGGCACGAACAGCTCTATCTTTACCGCACTAGCATTAGACCGGAGCGAGCCCAGGCCTTATTTCTGGATTACCTGAGGACAGTCGATGCTCTGCATCAGCACCCTCGATTTTACAATGCGATAACCAGCAACTGCACCACCAACGTTCGTACGCACACCGCAGCCACAACGACTAAACCTGTGCCATGGGATTGGCAATTGCTGTTGAACGGCACCATCGACCACTTTGTGTATGAACATGACGGATTCGCCAGCCGTCTCCCGTTCGCAGAACTGAAAGCTAGATCACTAATAGACGAAAAGGCTCAAGCAGCAGACCAAGCATCGGACTTCTCTGAGCTAATCCGCGCTGGTCTACCCGGTTTTGACCAATGACTTCAGCTCCCAAGTCAAGACCGATTTCTACGCTGCCACGCCACCGGCTTGCTTACCCCTCGAACATTCACAAACGTCCGGTCTCCGCCATGATTTCACCAAGGACTTTGAGGCTATTTATTCCCAACCGGCCAACACTAGGCAGCTTGCCGGTAAATGTGTACCAGAGCCCGTTATTGGCCTTCGGATAATAAACGAAAGAGATGCCATCCGAAGTTTCACCTCGATAGACTCGTTCGGACTTATGTTCTTCGATGAATCGCGTAACCGGTTCAACGAATGGATGAGTTCCGTCGGGAAAGAGCTCAGTAACTAAGGTACGAAGTTCAACAACGGAAGCTTCACGGATCGTATTACGCGCGGATTCTTTCCGTTGGGCCAGTTTCTCAGCGTAGCTAGCTGGCCCGGTCGGTATATTAAAGGTATACATAGGATGTTCTCCCGGGGTCCTGTTAATTGGATAGATGCCTTGACCCAACACACCACAAGGCAGAGTGACAAATGAATTGTCCCACTCTGCCTCGGAACTTACAAGCGATCGTGTGCCGATTTTAGGCAGTATTAACAAACGATGGTTAGCAATCGACAGGATAGAGCGCATTACGGGCAAGGACGTTGATTGACGATATTCCCTTGTTCACCACGGCCTCGCAAGCGAGGCAGCGCTTCACGGGTCCGACCGATCGCCCTCGTCCCGCGGCAGCCGCTGATGCGCGTGGCGGCTATAAACTCAACTTCTGCCGGAACGCCCTAGCTGCTCTCCGTGACACCTCACATTCTTCGCCACCTTTCAGCCAGATTTTCAGGCCATGGCTGAACCACGTCTCAATCTTTTCGATAAAATGCAAATTAACCACTTGTTGCCGATTGATCCGGAAGAAATCTTCAGCGGGCAACCTCTGCTCCAGTGTAGTCAGAGATCGATAAATCAACGGCGATTGGTTCTCAAATCGAACCCGGGTGTAGTTACCTTCCGACTCCAGTAAACGGATTTTGCTGGCCGGAATGAACCAGCAACGCTCACCATCTCGAACAAAGACCTGATCAGACGAACGCAAGGGAGACTGGTCTGCAGACTCGGCCGGTTCGTCACGGACTCGGGATAAGGCAGCGGCAAAACGGTCGGGAGTAATCGGCTTCATTAAGTAATCGAGCGCGTTCACTTCGAATGCTCTTAAAGCGAACTCGTCATAAGCATTCTCGGCTTCACCCACAACTTTGACCCAATTAAAATCGTCCAACAGACGCCGGACCTCTGCCCGCGCCAGCCGCTCATCATCAATAATCAACGCCTTCATATCTACTTCACAGTCTGCGGCAGAAACATCTTCACCGTCACCACTCTTGGCTCTTCCTGGACAATGTCGAGGGTAGCCTTCTCGCCGTAAATTAAATTAAGCCGGCCTCGCGCATTGGCTAAGCCGCTTTCTCGGTACTTTTCCTCCGAGGGTAACTGGCCCGGATTAGTAACTGAAACATGCATACCGTTTGGGGTTGCCTGGATGACACAACTAATTATCCCACCTGCCGATTGCGGGTAAATTCCATGCTTGAACGCATTTTCGACTAACGTCTGCAACACGAACGGCGGGATCGTCATCTCCATCGCTTTTGGATCGACCTCCATCCGGATCTGCAATCTGTCTTCAAACCGTAATTTTTCTAGACCTAAATAAGCGTTCACCGTTTGTAGCTCTGTGCGTAGCGACACCGTATCCACCTCAGAGCTGCGCAAGGAAGCGCGAAACAATTCCGCCAAACGTGTGATCCCTTCCCGAGCCTTCAGTCGATCCTCGTCGATCAATGCTCGGATCGTATTGAGGCTATTAAACAGAAAATGCGGATTCACCTGGCTACGCAACGCTTTTAGTTCGGATTCCTTCACGGCCGCGTCGAGACGGAGTCGATCCAGCTGCGCCGTTTTCAGCATTTGTTGTAACCGGTAACCAAAATAGATCGCGGCCCAGGCAAACAGGGTCAGCAAAGTCTTCGCGAATTCGAAAGAGAATCTAACCAGGTTAGGAAACGTGGCCTCGGACGTTTCATTCCGATGCATTCTCGGCCCTAACGATTCGGGCCTGGGAACCAGTCGGGTTGAGACCTCGTGATGCAGCGGTGGACGAAGCGAAGTGAACGTCCACGATTCTGCGGCACTCAGTAATAAAATCATCAATAACACCCGTGAAAACTGAGAGGCCAGGCCGAGGGCATCCCAATGCAGTAAAAAGAAGATCGCTCGAAGCAAATGGGTAGCCGCTAAACCTAGCACACAAAAGAAGACTTGATCGACCAGGAAATAGGTCGTGCGCACATCTGATAAAGCGGAAGATCCGCCTCGGCTATCGTCATTCAGTCTAAAACCTCGCCTAATGATCTCGCCGAAACCACCTTCATTCTGACAAAAGATCGAGGAACGGCCATTTTAGCCCATCGAACGGCCACTCGGTAGGGATGAGCTCCCGACTCCGCAAAGCGACTCGACTGAGCTCGCCGAAGTCCTACGTCGCGGCCATGCTCGATGGTGAACCATGACCTAGGACTAAGGGCGCGCCAAAGCGAAGCGACGGCGGCCTGCTCATCCGCGTTTGACCCCTGACTCTCCTTTTTCCCGCCCCGTTGAGGGCCCGAAAATCACGTGACAACGACCCTGCGTACGTGCTACACTGGTGTAGCACATGAAAACTGCCACGGTCCGAGAATTGCGGAATCGTTACACCCAGCTGTTGAAATGGCTGGAAGCCGGTGAAGAAATTACTATTACGCGACGCGGGGTAGCAATCGCTCGGTTGGTCCCAGCCAACCACCTCAAGACTCGGCGAGGCGCCGATTGGAGTCAGAGTGCAGCCTTCGCGTTGGATCGCTTACAGCTGCGCCCGTTGACAGGTCGGGAAAGCGCAGAGCTCCTGGACTATAACCGAGGCCGCTACTAAACGGTTCTCTCCGCAGGAATACCCGCTGCCAATGATTACCTGCGATACATCCTTTC
>WNFI01349605.1_pt1 | contig 16809 bp, 14 predicted proteins | sample 5400471 | NCBI WGS metagenome assembly WNFI01 (sample SAMN13153348, study PRJNA577476) | soil metagenome | isolation source: 100 cm saprolite on Douglas fir-dominated hillslope | place: USA:California | collected 2013-09-17 | reverse complement strand
ATGTTTCTTAACGGTGCGTATCGCTGGGGATACACGGATACGCCTTTTAGTACAAACGGCTTTGCCGGTGCGTGTTGGCTCCTGGGTGTGGGCCCAGGCCATGCTTGCTAGAAAGCAAATCGCAGGATTCGATAATTACCCCTATGCTGATCTCAACGCCCCGCTGAATGGCATGTCGTTGCGCGCCTGTGATCTCCAGATAGACAATACGCACGATGATAATTCGCTATCATGCAGCCAGCTTTCCCCCAACACTATCATTGATGATGGCGGGGCCTGGCTCTTCGGAGTCACTGGCTCTGGCTCACTAGGCCACTGGCACTATTCCTTGCATCTTCCCGCTGGTATCAGAGTGCTGCTCTGGCTCTCTATGGATAACAGAGGGAACCTGGTATTTCAACATGGGAATCCTGTGTATCGTTATGACGAAGCGAGGCACATCTATATGCGAGTATAGCAGACCAGGGAACCAAAGCCCGCAATCTCTCCCTATTACCTACACAATTACCTACATGGGAAGTGGCGAGGCTCTCACCATGGGGGAATACGACTCAACTGAAGCAGAGTCGCAAGCAGTCCGTGACCATCAAGGGAATTATATGTAATAACTGTTTAATTACCTACATTATGTATGATGTAGGTCTCTTGTTGTATCAATTGATCAAAATGACTTTCTTTCTTCAATGTTTAAATCACAATATGCGTCGTCCGAAGGACCCCATATTTGCTCTTCTTGCCCGCAGCCACAATCAGCGCCCCTTCTCGCAACTCCTGTATCATCAGGGGAGAAACCTGCTCGCCCGAACGCCTGAGGATAGTCACACTACCGTCCACCAGTACAGCAATAGGCGTCGTGTCGCCTGTCATCTGATGTGGGACCGTCCCCGCAATAATATACATGTGTTGCTTCTCCGGCAGAGAAGCAACTCCCCTCACAGTTACTTGATGTCCATGGGCCAAAAGCGTTGCGATCTGTTCCGGAGATTCGTGCTGCACCTCCTCAACAAGTCCGTGATTCTGCTGAGCAGCACCTTTGTCTTTCTGCTCCTGTAAAGGAGCGTGCGGCTTTCCTTCAGCAACCGGTTTTTCAAACAACGCGCCGTTATATGTGGAGGGGATTGCTACCTGCACGGCACGAGGCATGGCATCGAAACGATAGGTGACCATCACTTGTTCTGCATTTCCAGCACTTTGGAGAGCTTTACGATCTGACTTGTTCAGGTAGTCCTTGAGCCTCACTGCGCTTCCATCCAGTTGCAAGTCAATTGAAGCCGGGACGCTGATTGTTATGCTGGCGCCATCAAAGTGTTCGGCTGTTGCGTTATCAGGCCTGCGCCGGAATAAAAACGAGGCGATCTGCTCTATTGTCTTCAGGATAGTGCCTGCTGTAATGACACACACTTCAAGCAGTCCATCATCGAGATAGGTGTCTGGCGTCATCTGCACGGGCATCCCGTAGCGGCGCGTATTGCCTACGATCACTTGAAAAGCCTCGCCTTTCCAAATTTTTTCGTCTTCGTGTTTAGTGCCGCTTACCCGTATTTCTACAGGGAAAGGATGTTGCCTGGGCAATTCTTCGGCTGCCGAGAGACCAACAGCCAGGGGGCCAACCCGGTACTTTATGTCCTTGGAGACATGCTCCATAATTGCGGCATCGATGCCCAGGCCGGCCATCAACAAGAAGTGATGCTTCGCTCTGGATGTAGCCCTCACCTCTCTTTTATGTATCCGCTTTCCTTTTTTGTCTTGACGCTTCTCCTGATCATCCCGGGCTGTACCAGGAAACGAGAGCCCTTGCACCTCGATATGCCCGATATCGATCTTGCGAGCTTCGCTGTTAATGAGGGTCAGAGCGGCTTGCACAGGGTCATGAGGCACGCCAATTTCAGCCGCCCAGACATTGGCAGTACCACCAGGAATGATGCCAACGATACTCGAATGCTCTCTGGTATTCATTACGCCATTGAGCACTTGATTGAGCGTTCCATCGCCCCCGTAGCCTATGACCAGGTCGTAGTTTGCCTTAGCTGCTTTGGCTGCCAGTTCCATACTGTGCCCGCCGTACTCCTTAATGGTGATGTCAGGACTCCAACCAGCCGCCGATAACACGGCCATCAGGTCGGCGATTTTTGTCACGTTCTGCCCTGCGTGCGGATTAATCACCAGGCAGGCTCTTTTGCCCTTCATAGTTCTTTCTCCTTATTGATAGACGACGTAAACCGGGAGCGCTTCTGCAAGATTGTAAGTCGTATCCTGACATGCATCGTTCGTATGCGCTATGCTCTCTCCTCAGCTACCAGGGCCTTGTCAGCGGCAACCCGGCTCACCGCAAGCAGCGGCAATCCCAGGTCGCGCACCTTCATCAACGCGCCATGCAATGTAGCCTGATCGACATTGGTCCCACTGAGGATAGCTTCACCCTGCTCGACATTGGTGATGGTAAAGCCGTCAAACCATTCGGTCCATTGCTGGCCGAGATGTCCCTTGACACGAATGAGATACGCATCTTGTGTCATACGCGTATTTTCCTTTTTTTATGAATCTGGTAGAATCACACGCTTCGCCTTAATGACTCCGCGTTTGCTCTTCTTGCCATGCGCGACGACCACTGCACCGTCTTGTAACTTCTGTACATGAGCAAGAGGAACATGCTCGCCAGTTTGCAAGAGCACGATCGTGTCATCGTCGATGCGCACAGCAACGGGTCTCGTTTCACCCGTACGCTGTTTTACTGTATTGCCCGCTATGATACTCGTGTGTCTCTCATTCGGGATTGCTGCAGCCCCCATTACTTTCACCCTGTATCCTTGCTCTAGTAACATGTTGACAAGATCAGAGGACTCGCTCTGCAATTGTACAAGCTGCTTATCGTCCTGCTCAGAGGTATCCTTTTCTGTGCGCTGCTGATCATCAGTAGAGCTCTCTTCTTGCTGGCCCACATGCTGAAACAAAGTATTGTCATAGGTACGTGGAATCGCCGCCCGCAGCGCATGTGGCACAGCATCAAAGCGATAGGTTACCATGACATGCTCTCTCTCTTGCTCTTGGAGGAGAACTTCGCGGTCCGACTTGCGCAAAGAATCTTCAAGCTCCACGGGACTTCCATCAAGATGCATGTGAATGGAGGCGGGCACGGTAACCAAGACCTTCCGTAATCACGCAGAGATCAAGCTTGCCATCATCGAGGAGGGCATCAGGAGTCAACTCTACCGCGTTGGCGTAACGGCGCGTATTGCCCAGGATCACCTGGTAAGCTTCTCCATTCCATATTGCGGGCTGATCCTGCCTATCTCCAACGACAGTTACCTCGATGGGGAAGGGATGTTGCTCCGGTAAAGATTCAGCAGCGGCAAGATCGAATGCGAAAGGGCCAACGCGCTGCTTCAGCTCTTTGGATGTGTGGTTTATTACTGCGGCGTCGATACCAAGGCCGGCCGTTAGCAAGAAGTAATGCTCACAGACTGGTGGTTGTTTTGCTTTTCTCTTGCGTCCTTTGTGTCCTTTTTGCTGTTGCTGCTGGCTCTCCTGAGGTACATCGGGAAACGTCATCTCTTGCACCCGGACTCGCCCCAGATCCACCGTGTGCACATTGCTGTCGATCAGAGCCAGTGCCGCCTTTACAGGATCAACAGGCACGCTCGTCTCGGCCGCCCATTGATTAGCGGTCCCTCCCGGGATTACACCAATGGCTTTCCGTCGTCCCTTACCATTGGCACCCATAACACCATTGACCACCTGATTTATCGTCCCATCACCACCGTAAGCGATGACCAGGTCGTAACCTTGTTCGACCGCCCTGGTTGCCAATTCCACTGCATGGCCAGCGTGTTGTTTCACAGCGATGTCCGTTTTCCAACCGGCTGCTGACAAGACAGCAAGCACATCGGCGATTCTTGTAAAGTTGTGCCCCGCTCGCGGATTAATGACCAAAAAAGTCTTTTTACAACGTATAAGGCTCCTCTTTGCATACTGTGGAGTCTGTACTGGTATTGCTTTGGTCATATGTGCCTGACTGTTTCACGGATACAGGGTTTTCAGCAGGCGCTGGCACATGCCGCATTTGTCCCAGGAACGCAGTTATCAGCCGGTTGAGCCTGTGGAAAGTATGATGGGAAGTTGTAGTGAGCATGCGTATTTCCTTTCAAGAGGCCTTACTGGTAACCATCCTTACTTGCCTGGGTGATGAGATCGTTTTGGGGGACACGGATCCCTTCGGCAAAGAAGGCGTTGACCTCAGCGCCGAACAGGAGAATAAGCGTGAAGAGGTAGAAGTAAAGTAATAGAATGATAACGAATCCTATCTCTCCGATATAGTAGCTCGCGGGGCTTGTCGTATAGATTTGAAGGAGGAAAAGACTCAGTTGTATCGCTCCTGTTGCCACAAGCGTCCCATACCAGCTCTTGCGCATATGGCGACCAATCGTCCGCATGCTGATATCTCGCGAAGGAACCATCACGTAGATGGCTTGAAACAGAATCAATGTGAGGATGATACTCCCCACGGTGCTAGCAACCTGGTAGATGAGATTGCTATCTGGAATGCTGCTAGGTGGAATAACGTGCAAGAGAGAGAGTATCAAGTGAGGTGCGGCCGCAGCCACAATGATGATCGGCGCGAGCACGACAAACAGCAGGAGCATGCCAAGGGCCACGATATGTCTACGTAGATATGGGCGTGGGGGGAGGTGAAAGATCACATCAAAGCACGCTTCCATCAGGGAAAAGAGGAATGAACCAAACAAGGCAGCAAGCAAAAAAAGAGCCAATTGGGCAATAAGGGGGGCATGCGAGAACATGTCGATAGCTTTGCTAAACATCGGCGTTGCCTGCGTTGAGAGTGGTGGTGGAAAGATCGCTTCAAGACGCCCGGTAAACAAATGCCGCGTCTGTATATCCAATGTCCCCAGAATCGCATTAAACATGGGCAGGAGAATGATAGCAATGTAGACAAGGGACGTGAGCAAGCTAAATGCGAGCGCCTGTGCCAGGTGGTGAATCCAATCATCCTTACATTTGAGGAGCAACTCCTCAAAGGGTTTCATTTTCTTTTCCACAACCTGCACCGTCGCTAAAGATTGCTCGCGCATCGAGTCTGCCGTTGGCAGTGGTTCCTGTGTTGTCATAGCTCTCCTCCTTCCTTCCAATTGGCTCCTTCGCATTTCGTAAGTACACACTAAATGTACAGTTGATCGGCGGAAATGTCATGCTACTTGAGTAGCATCTCGAGGATCAGTGAGTTGAAGAGGAGAGAATGCTACTTAAGGAGCATGGAGTTCCTGACCAGGAACGGTATACTAGCTTTATATTCGTGAAAATCCTTGAAGGAGTGCAAGGAGTACCTTATGCAACACGTGCTTGCGCGTGGGCGCTCGCTGGGGATGATAGCCATCATCGTGCTCTTGAGTATCCAGAGCATACTCGGGCTCCTCTTCAGTCTGCCCTGGCTGGCAGACCTGCTGGCACCGGGGCGTCCAGTCATTGTGGCTATTGCCGCTATTTTCACGCCCCTGGCTGCCGGAGCTGCCCTGGGGGTGGCGCTTGCCTCGCCCATTATCGCCTGGGGGCTGTGGATGCGCAAGCGCTGGGCACCGCAGCGCACCGTGCTGCTCGAGATCCTCAGCCTGGGTATAGGTTTGCTTGCATTCACACGACCCGAGATCAACCGAGGGTTACTGTACAGCTGCATAGTTATTGCTGTGCTGATCTTGCTCTGCTGGTCCATCGATCCCAGTGTACGCGCGCTGTCCCACGCCTGAGGCAGAGTGGCATTGGCGTCGCGAGGGAACAGGCGTGAGACTGCCACGAGCTACTGTCGTGTAGATGCTTGTCATATGCAAGCAGCAGAATCCATCGAAGGGAGAGGAAGAGGCACATGGAGAGTACAGCTCCTCTAGCGAATTCACGTTCACAGAGCCATGCGAGCAAGGCCAGCGGCGTTACACGAAGACATCGTCGTCTGCGCTGGGCGATTGCCATCACGCTCTGGGTGCTTGGCTTGATTCTCCTCGGCGTGGCTTCCGTGTTCGTTCATAGCCATCCTGGCCCCTGGCCGTTCGAACTCGAATTCACGCGAACTGTGCAGAGCCAGCCTTTCTGGTCGTGGCTTTCCCCCGTGATCGACTTTTTCGGGACCTTCAATAACCCGACGCCCTCCGGTATAGCCATTGGATTCGTCTTCACCGCGATCCTCCTCATGGGCTGGTATCGGCAAGCCATCTTTTTGGCGTTGGCCGTGGGCATCGGCGATTACATTGATACCCTCATCGGTAATTACGTTGCTCGTCTACGGCCCTCACCAGCCCTCGTGCGTGTCGATGTCGTGCTCAAGTACAACAGCTTTCCCTCGGGACATTGCTGCCATGTGGTGCTCTTTTACGGTTTTCTGCTGTTCCTGAGTTTCACGCGACCCGTGCGCAGGTGGCATTACCACTGGGCGCTGATTCCCCTGCAGGTCTTCGCCGCCCTCAATATCCTGCTGATCGGCTTTTCGCGGGTGTATGAAGGTGAGCACTGGGCCACCGACATCCTGGGTGGCTACCTTTCTGGCGCCCTCTGGCTGGCACTCTTCATTTTCCTGTATCAATGGACAGCGCACATACTGGAGGAACGGCGTGCCAGGAAACTGGCGCAGAAACCTATGCAGGTTCAGGAAGCCTGATACACGAAGTTATTTCGACAGCAAACACCAGGAGAAAGAGACAATGATGATACTGGCGCAGACTGTTCTTCCGCCGAAGGCATTAGCTAGTTTTGGCATCGCCAGTGCGCTGTTGCTAATGATAGGTACACTTTTTCTGGCATATGATCTGCTCGGACGTGAGAATGGGCCGCTGCGCTGGTTCACACTGGTCATCACCTGTGGGCTGGTAAGCGCCCTTATACTCGCAACAATCGGCACGATACTTCAAAGACTATTAAACAACGTTATCGATCTGAATTGGTCGTTGCGGTTCCTGGTGCTCGGTGGATTCATGGGGTTTTTCACGGTCATCCTGGTAGAATTACCCGCAGCGAAAACCAGGCCGCCGATCTTTTCGCGCAAAGGGAGTTTGATCGGAGTTGCACTTGGGCTCACATTCGCACTCGTCATCAAGTATATCTTGGGCGGCCCCTGGGAAGCAGCAGTGGCATTGGGCGTGCCATGCGCGGTCATCGTTAGCGTCTGGCAACACATCACCTGGGAACCATCTCTCGCCTATTCCAATGCATATGGCACCTGGAAGTTTGTAGCCTGGGAACATCCATCCTCCTCTCACCCTATACCGCTGGGTAGCTGGCAATTCGTCGAGTGGCAGCCATCCAGCGTTAAGCCACACGTCTTTTCGCGTCAAAGGTTTTTGCTTGGATTGGTGCTTGGATTCTTATGCTGGTTCATCATCTCCTTCATAGCCACTAAAGATATTACCGCCGCACTGCTGGAAAGCGTGCCATTCGCGTTGGTCTGTGGAGTCATCAGCAGTACCTGGCGGTTCATCAAGTGGGAACCACCTCACCCCAAGCCCCGCCTCTTTTCGCGGAAAGGGTTTTGGACCGGGTTCGTGGCCGGATACGCGCCCTGGCTCATATTATTCATTTGGAATGACAATCTTTTACAACAGGTTTCTGGGCCTCTAGCAAGCTTCGTAGCTATGATCAATTTATCGGTGTACTTACTCATCGTAGGGGCACTCGCGCTGGCGACTGCGGCTGCAGGGAGCATCGCGCAGTACACCTTGTGGAGAGCAAACAGGTTGCCCCACCGTATATTGGGAGCCTTCGGACTGGTGCTCATCCTGATTGCTACCGGTTTACAAGGGGTGCAACCATTCATCGATCTATTCAACAACGTGAAGTGAACATTTGAATACTATCGAGGGGAGTATCATGCTACTCCCTCTTACTTGTATATTGAGCGCATACGCATAGCACTACATTACTGGTTAGCGGAACTAACCAGGCTGAATGGAGGAGAACGATGGAAGGTACAACTGACATTCAAGGCAAACCAACGTTGGACGGTACCACTCTGGCTGCCGGTGTGAAGCAGCGGAATGCACGGGGTGTTGCGATCACTCTCTGGATAATTGGCTTCATTCTGCTGTTAGCAGCTGCTGTGATCGTGCGTTTGCATCCTGCACCCTGGCCTTTCGACCTGCAAACCACCATCACCTTGCAGCATCTGCAGCCACAACTCTCATCCTGGGTGAGTACTCCTATCGTTTGGGCCAGTCTCGTGGATGATCAAATTAATTCGGTTCTCGCCATGCTCTCAGCGTTCTTTGTGCTCTCGCTGATCGGAGATTTTATCTGGTACAGGGGCGGGTCGCCATTGCGCTGGTTCTTGGCAGCCATCTTCATCTTCGCTGGTACAGGTGTAATGGCTGGCCTGGATGCGATCATCGGCTTTATCGCGGGACGTCCTCGTCCAAGTCCGTCACTCATCCATGTTTTTATGCCCGAGCCAGTTGCTAGTTTCCCCTCCGGGCATGTGGAGAATGACATGGTCTTCTATGGATTTCTGCTCTATCTGAGCCTCAGCAAACCGGTAAGCGAATGGCGCTATCGCTGGATCTTGATCCCGCTCCAGCTCTACGCCGTGCTGAATATTCTCGTGATTGGCTATTCGCGGGTGGTAGAGGGGTCTCATTGGCTCACTGATGCCTTAGGTGGCTACCTGGCTGGCGCGCTCTGGCTCGTCCTGCTCATCTTCCTGTATCGATGGACACTCGACAGGCTGACAAAGCGCCGTGCAATGAGCATGCTGGAGCAATCAACACCGGCCCTGCAAGCCTGAGACACAGAATTTGCTCGCAGGGCAAGCACAGTGATCTTCTTGTTGATGGGTGAGCTTGCGGCCCTGCAAGCCTTGCCGATCTATCAATTAGCCCTCTCATTTTCGTTGGAGGCTTGGCGGCAGTTTGAGTACCGTCACAAAAGGAAGAAGAAGCAAGAGACGCCCTCAAGGGTTGCCAACGGGATCGACGCTGGGCAGGGCCCGCGTCGTCTTTTCACTGGAGCGTTTGGGAGGGCACAGCCACAACGAAACATGTGCTGGCTGCATCGTCTCCTCAACCACCGCCATCAGCTTTGTGCATAACTGGTTCAAGTCCACCTCATCGCGTATGGTTGCACTGAACGCAGCGAGCGTTCGGGCCGCGTCATACTTGCGACGGTAGAAGCGACGGTCTATCAACGCCTTAATGCGATCATGCAGTGGCTTGAACAGAAGCCCTATCAGTAAAGTGGAAGCGAAAATCGCCAGTTGGTTTCCCCTTATGAGTGTGAGACCGCCTAAAAGGGATTCTAGCGTGAAAACGCTGACTTCGTAGACCGCAGCCAGCAAGAACGTCAAGGTGCTATAGAGCAGCGTGCGGTGAATGATGATATCAATGTCCCAGAGCCGGAAGCGCAGAATGGCAATGCCAATGCAGAGCGGGACGATGAACAAGATTACGAGATAGGCAGTTGCAGTGACAAGCTGATAGAATGAGCCAGCTTGCCCCAGCGAAGGGAAGATCAACTGTGGCACTATTAATCCGACTTCGATGATCACTGCCACACTTCCACCGAAGAATAACCACTTGGTCTGCTGGCGCTGGAGTGGACTGGCAGCAGTGCGATAGTGATAGACTTGTGCGATCATGAGCAAGCCTAATGCTACAAGAGATACCAGAGTATAGAAGAACCCGTACATGAACATGAAATAGACAAATACCGCTACAGGCCAGCAGAGGAGAAGCCAGCGCACCCATGGTGTAACAAACCGCCCATCAGAGAGTGAAAGAAACAGCAAATACACTCCAGTTCCAAGTACAAACAAAACCATGGCAAGCCACCCCCATGCCGAGTTCATGTCCATGCCAAATACATTTGCGTTCAAGGCGACTGACGCCACCACCGCCAGCGCACCCAGGAGCGCCATCCAGTCATCGGACCTGCGCCAGAAAATCACGGCACCGAGGGTGAAGCAGAGGAACGCTAAGGCGATCGTGAGCGCGAGGGTGAAGGCGGCATAGGCGCTGACGGAGAGGCCAAGCTTCTGGAGGACCTGTGCGGAGTCAGGGGTGGGTTGCGCGGAACCACACACAGCGCCTGTGCAGACGGTCTGAATTGCTGTATAGTATGCCGGGAGCCTGGCAAGAAAGAGCGCCACGATCAGGCTGACCACTGTTACCCATACGACGCGAGCAAGGATGAGTCTGCGCCCACGTAAGCGCGTATCTGGCGCTCCTGATCGATCAGAACTCCTCGTTGCCGGGCTGGCTACAAATGCATCGTTGAGAGGTGTGCTCATGGTTGCCCTCTTCAAGCTGCGCATCAAGCGCTGAAAGGCGAGAAAAGCATGCACTACTCTGAAGGAGAGATGTCAACCTTCCTTGCTATCATCTGAAACACATTTAAAAATACTGTACGCTTGAATGAAAAACCAGAGGAAATTGTTCACCTGCAAAGTATACTCAATATTTATTGTGTTTTCAAGCAATAGCAATAGGCAGGGCTATGTAAAAGTGTAACTACTCTGGACTTCCCGCCACCTGCGGCAGCGAGGAGTAAGAAAAGAGCAAACGTGAATAGTCACGATTGCTGTCATGAGAGGTGCGTTATTCGTTCTCAATTTCGCCAACGCTGTCAAAGCTGCTATAGAGTGTGATAGTAGTTGTTGCCGGCTGGCTTTGGGGGCTGTTTTAGGGGTTTTGAGTTCTACTTGAAGTATAGTCATAAAGACACAAGAACACAACGTTCAAAAGTTTCATGCGCAACTTGGTCTATTGACACAGCGATAAATAATCATTACACTTAGTATGAGATATTGTACAGTTTTTCTGCATGCTTCCTTTGACGACTAAATAGCAATTGCCTGACATGGAGAGCCGCGCCACATCTCGTGTAGGTAATTGTGTAGGTAATTCCGGTTACCTGCATGAGGGGCACAGCTATGGCACGGCATCGCATTCCACAAGTGATCGATGGCCACCTTCAACAGATCGACACAACCGATGGCTCCCTGCCCGCGATTGTGGTGGGTTCTGCTGCCTGGTATACCTGGCTCAAAGGCGAAGCTACGCAGTCCTTTGCCTATCGCAGTACGCTCGGGAGCTTGACGGCGCGCCGAGAACGGCAGCACGGCAAGGGGTATTGGTACGCCTATCGCACTCAGCATGGACAGCTCCACAAAGCCTACCTGGGCAAACCCGAAGAACTGACACGTGAGCGGCTCAACAAGGTAGCAGCCGCACTGGAAGCAGATTCAACGCCCATTGCCCGAGGAGCATTGTCACAAACATCGCCAGATAGCACAACGAGAGCACATGAAAAGGCGCTGCTGGCCACAAAATTGTTCATTCCCCCTCCCGCACCCACACTGGTGGCCCGTCCGCGCCTGATCGCTCAGCTCACGGCAGGAGTAGCCCACGCCGTGACCCTGGTATCTGCCCCTGCCGGATGGGGCAAGACGACTCTTCTGAGTACATGGCATGCTGATCTCAGTGGCAGAGGATACCCTTTTGCCTGGGTTTCGCTGGATGCAGGCGATAACGACCCTGTGCGTTTCTGGACCTACGTCCTGGTCGCCCTGAACATGCTGTGTGACGGAGTGAGCGACACGGCCCTAACGTTACTGAGATCTCCACAGCCACCGCCGGTGGAATCGGTGCTCACGTCCCTGCTCAACGCCCTTATAGCGCTTCCTATGGATGCCGTGCTGGTGCTGGACGACTACCATGTCATCGAGGCTCAGCCAATCCACCACGCACTCACCTTTCTGCTCAAGCATCTACCACCACGGCTGCACCTGGTCATCGCCACCCGCGTCGACCCGCCACTGCTCCTGGCAAGGGTACGCGTGCGAGGGGCTTTGACCGAAGTGCGTGCCGCTGATCTGCGTTTCACTCCCGAAGAAGCTGCTACTTTTCTCACCCAGGCGATGGGACTCCCACTCGAAGCCTCGCAGGTCGCTGCGCTGGAGGCGCGCACCGAAGGCTGGATCGCTGGTCTACAATTAGCAGCGCTCTCAGCACAAGGACACCCCTCAGAGTCTCTAGGGCAGTTCATCGATGCATTTACAGGAAGTAACCGCTATGTGCTGGAGTACCTGGCCGAGGAAGTGCTGGGCCAGCAAGGGGAGGCGATACAAACCTTCCTGCTGTATACCTCAGTGCTCGACCACCTATGTGCCCCCCTATGTGATGCTCTGTTGACTATGGAGCAACGAGAAGCAGAGCCCTCCGGCCAATCTCAGCGTGCTGACGTCCTGCTGGAATACGTGGAGCGTGCCAACCTGTTTCTGATCCCTCTCGACAAGGAGCAGCGCTGGTACCGCTATCACCACTTGTTTGCCGAGGTGTTGCGCAGTCGCCTGCAGCATGCACAGCCTGAACTGGTGCCGGAACTACATCGTCGTGCCAGCGCCTGGTACGAGCAGCACGAGATGCTCGCTGAAGCGGTGCAGCATGCGCTGGCAGCATCCGATTTCGAGCATGCCGCCCACCTGATTGAACAGAGTGCTCTATCGTTGGCCCTGCGTGGACAGGTCCACAGGGTGCTTGGCTGGCTCAACGCGCTGCCTGATGCGGTGGTGCGTTCAAGCGCACGCCTCTGCCTCTGCCACGCAATCATGCTGATGTTCACCAATCAATTGGAGGCTGTCGAGGTTTGCCTGCAGGATGCCGAAACGTGTGTCCAGGCAGACATGCCGGAAGACCAGGCACGGGTCATCCAGGGCTGGGTCGCTGGGGTCCGAGCCAACCTCGCTCTCTTCTCAGGTGATCTGGCGCGCTGTGTCGCATTCGCACGTCAGACGCTGGACCTCCTGCCGGAGACGGAGGTGATCATGCGGGCCTCTGCTGCAACGGGTCCGGCCCACGCCTACCTGGTGAGCGGGGATGTGACGCAGGCCAGTGAAGACCTGGTCGCGGCATCCTCGGCACCCGTGCGTGCCTCGGGCGACCTGTTTGCGCTCCTAACAAGTATTACCCTGCTGGCCCGGCTGCAGGTAATGCAAGGGCGACTTCGCCAGGCCGCCATCACCTATGAGCAGGTAGTGCAAGTGGTACCAGAGCAGGAGATGCTACGAGTCCTCGTCGGCAGTGCAGGCTACTACTTTGGCCTTGGCGATCTGTTGCGCGAGTGGAACAAGCTGGACGCAGCCGAGCACACCCTGATGCAGGGCCTGGAGCTGGTCAGAGGGACACTGACTGTGGATGCCCAGGTGGTCACGCAGGGCTACATGGCCCTGGCCCGCCTGCTGCAGGCCCGCGGGGACTCCAACAGGGCCCTTGCAACACTGGATGCATTCGCGCAGCTGGCACACGAGCGTCACTTCGTCCCCCACCTGCTGGCCCGTGGGGCTGCAGTGCAGGCGCAGGTAGAGCTGAAGCAGGAAAACCTCGCCTCAGCCGTCCGTTGGGCGAACGGGAGCGGCCTCTCAGTTGATGACGATCTGAGCTACCCTCGTGAACGGGAATACCTGACCCTGGTCCGTGTATGCATCGCCCAGGGACGGGATGATACAGCGAGTCGCTTTCTCCAGGATGCCTTGAACTTGTTGGATCGGCTGCTCCAGGACGCCGAAGCCAAGGCACGCATGGGCAGTGCGCTCGAAATCCTCATCCTGCGTGCGCTAGCCTTAGATGCACAAGGTGACCACCAGGGCGCCCTGATCGCACTCGAACGAGCGGTGATGCTTGCTGAACCGGAAGGCTACACCCGCATCTTCCTCGATGAAGGTGAGCCGGTGCTGACCCTGCTCTCAGAGCTGCTCGCAACCGGTCATAGTGCCAGGGGCCATCTTCACACATTACTGGCGGCAGGTGACTATCGTGAGCATGGACATGCTGTTCCGCCAATGCCAGCATCCGCACAGACCTTTCAGAAGCCTTTGCAACCACTACTCGATCCTTTGAGTGAGCGTGAACTGGAAGTCCTGAGTTTAATGGCTGATGGTGCATCGAATGCCGGGATTGCCGAACAGCTCATACTTGCTATAAGTACGGTGAAACGCCACGTGAGCAATGTCTTCTCCAAACTCTCAGTGACCAGCCGCACCCAGGCAGTGGCACGAGCGCATGAGCTTGAATTATTGTAATAACTGCTGAGATTGATGCAAGAATGGTCAGGTGAGGCATGTCAGCGAGCATAGAGCAACAAATGAATAACTGGTGGGCAGAGGGTGATACACCGGTACACAATGATTCTCATGTCAGCTATGTCGTCGATGCCCGCTCGACCTTGCTCACGATGTGCCGCCATTTTCTGATGGCACGCAACTACATCTACATTGCGTGCTGGGGGATAACCCCTCCGATGAAACTGGTGCGTGGAACAGACCATCGCGCAGGACCAGATGGTAGCTCTGAACAGGAAGCGCTGCTGGCTGAGCTGCGTGCGGAGGGCCTACAAGAGGCTGAGATTGACTTCTGGTGTACCCACGATCTGACCGTGCAAGCAGTACTCGGTCACGCTGTCAGCAAGGGTGTCGAGGTGAAATTATTGATCTGGTGCAGTTCAGAGCTGTTTTCGCACTGTGATCCCAAAGCGGCGGATGAGCAACTCAGGCAGGCAGGCGTGACCTGCCTGATCGATGACAGTTCGCATGGCATATTCCATCATCCCATTGAATCATTGCATCAAAAAATCGCGGTGGTAGACGGCACCCATGCCTTCGTCGGCGGTATCGATATGCTGATCGAACTCAACGGTGATTTCGACCGTTGGGATAATCACTCACACCAGCTCTTCTCTCTGTTACGCAGGAACGACGTCGATATCAGCCCGCATCCCTGGCATGATGCACATGCCATCATCGAAGGGCCGGCAGTAGGGGACGTGGAACTCAATTTTCGCCAGCGCTGGAATGATGTCGTCCAGCGGCATCATATGGACAACCAGCTGCTTGTTCCCGAGCACCCGCTTCCAACTCCACTAGCCAGCAAGAGCCTGGTGCAGGTAGCTCGCACGATCCCCGAACACACCTATAGTTTCGCTCCTAAGACAGGCATCCAGGGTATCGCACGACTCTATGCGCATGCGCTGGGCAACGCCCAACAATTTGTCTACCTGGAGAACCAGTACTTCTGGACACATGCGATGTATGGTATTGACCTACCGTTCCTGGGAACCGATAGCCCTGACATGGAGCGCAACATACACGAGTTAGGGGCGGCATTGCAGCGTGGCGTCACAGTTGCAATCGTGCTGCCCGACCATCCGAATATGGGTCGCGCTTTCACCGATGCAGGGTTGACTCGCTTACGCGAGGAGGCGCCCGAAGCCGTGGCGCAGGGTCGATTACAAGTCTTCTGCCTGGCTACTTCAGCAAATATAGATGGCGATGAACACTACCGGCCCATCTATGTCCACGCGAAAGTCGCGATCATCGACGATCTCTGGTCGACCGTCGGTTCCGCGAATCTGAACAACCGGGGGATGCGCGACGACACGGAAATGAATGTCGCAACCCTCGATGCGGAACTGGCAGTTGGCTTACGCATGATGCTGCTGGCTGAGCATGTGGGGCTGATGGGTGAAGATGACCTGCTTACTGTTTCACGTCACCTGGGAGGCCAGCGTCAGGGGCAGAGTGCAGACCAGCGAGCGGTGGTCCTTATTCAACAGTTGCTAGCGACGGTGGATAAACCATTGATAGGGCTGCGGATGATGACCGAGTGCGCTCAGGACAACCTGCGCCGGTACAAAGCAAAACAGCCGCTGGTAGGCCACCTGCTGCCGTATTTAACGGCCGAGGAGGCAACGCAGCAAGGGCTGAATTTCCACGAAGCACACGGCTGGGTAGAAGCACCGAAGTGACGTACCACAGGTTACAACAGCTTTCCGCACGGATGAGTGACAAGAAAGCAAATCTTCTCCTCTTCTTTCATTCCCTAGGAATCAGAGCAATCCAAAAGTACTAATGATTGATGTGTTTCTGAACCCCGTAGCTCTTCGTGCTATAATTCTATGCCGTTGGGATTGTAGCTATCAGCAATGCTGGAATTGTAACTACCACGTAATGCCGTTTCAAAATAGGGCGTGTGTAATGGATGTCCTGGTTTAATTTTTAGTTTTGCAGGAGCAAGCAATGGGTATGTATGGAGTATACTCATGTCTGAATATGAAACGGCGACGGACCGCCTGGTGAACATAATACAATCTATCCAGCTTGGACGAGGCAGTGGGGTACTGACTGCTAGACGTGGAGAGGGCGCAACTCAAGAAGAAGGCCTTATTGTCTTTGTCAATGGGCAGGTCGCAGAAGCAAGCGTGGGTCGACGTACTGGATCAGGAGCCTTGAACTGGTTGAGCACCTGGGGGGGGTGTCGATTCTCATTTGTTCCGTCAGATGCATCACCAATCGCGACGCTTTCTCTTCCCTCGTCTCCAGGCGCAATAGGGGATCAACACAGGAATACCGGCTCCTATCCACGTATACAAGCGCCCACTTCAGACAAGCAATCAGGACCGCTGGGAAGGCAATCAGACTCACTAACACCAAGCGGTCCGCATACCTCGGCTGCGGGACAACCCAGCCCGTCTGCCCCTATAGCTATCATTCCCTCTACTACACTGCCCCTTGGCCAGGCCCTGCGCTGGATCGAGCAGAGCAGGCTTTCACGTATCCATAAGCATCTGTTCTTATTAATCGATGGGCATAGATCCGTCACGGAGTTAGTACGCCTGACTGGGAAAAACCAGGACGAGGTACATGGACTCTTGCGTGATCTGGTACATACCGGCGTTATCCGGATTGGAGAGCAATAATGGCTGATCACATTGGCTATTTTCTGGCAAGAGACAAAGCCCTGACAGAAATTGTCATCGCTCAACGCGAAGAAC
>WNFI01681978.1_pt1 | contig 16810 bp, 24 predicted proteins | sample 5400471 | NCBI WGS metagenome assembly WNFI01 (sample SAMN13153348, study PRJNA577476) | soil metagenome | isolation source: 100 cm saprolite on Douglas fir-dominated hillslope | place: USA:California | collected 2013-09-17 | reverse complement strand
TTGTAGAGGCCGGGCTTCAGCCCGGCAGTACTTTGGAGTGCGGCGGCTTGCCGCCGCTTTTCTTGCGGTCGCCCTGAATTGGACGCAAATGAGCTGACTTTTTTCTCGTGCATGTAAATCGCGAGGGTGCTTCACGCCTCGGTAGGAAGAAAAGCGGGAGCAAGCTCCCGCACTCCAAAGAGCTGGGTTTCGGGTTCAGTCCTCATGCTCATCCGCGAATATCAGGAACGCGATCTCGAGGCCTTGTGCGCGATTCACGCCGCACAAGGCTTCGACTACGCGTTGCCGGATTTGCGCAACCCCCTCTTCGTCACCAGGCTGGTCCTAGCGCAAGATGCGGAGTCTTCGTTTGTAGGGGCGCAGCATGCTGCGCCCCTACAGCTGCCACGCAGCGCACAAAGGAATTCGGTCGAACACGGTTCACAGGTGACGGACTCGGCCTTCCCGGCACAGCAGGAAGAAAACCGCCAGCTGGAAGCTGGCGCTACCAAAATCCTCGGCGCGGCTTTGCTGCGGCTCACCGCGGAAGCGTACCTCCTGCTCGATCCGCGCGCCGGCACGCCGCGCGAACGCTGGCAATGGCTCCTCGCGCTCCACGCCGCCGCCGACCGCGACGCCTGGCAGCGTGGCCTTGAAGACGTCCACGCCTGGCTGCCTCCGCCCATCGCCAAAAAATTCGGCAAGCGCATCGCGCGCCTCGGCTGGCTCCGCGACGACGCCTGGACGCCCTACTGCAAGAGATTGCCAGACCGGCCGTAGGGCACCCGCCGCAGCGGGCGCCCTCATCGCGCTAGTTCGGGAAAATCAGAAATCCCACAACTTGGAAGGTCACCATGACACGTTCTTTAGGCTCGGTGGCACACTCCCTGGCAAATCTATTCCACGATCGCTCGCAGACCCAGGAATATCATCTTAACCAAGGTCATCCACACCACGATTCCGACCATCTTCTCCTCTCGCAAGGCCACAACCAGGCCCGTCAGCATACCCACACACAGCCCAAATCTCGGACAACGCAAGCAGCGCATGCGCCCTCTGAACAGGAAGTCAGGGACTACCTCACTTCTTTGGCCAAAGCATATGATTTGCCCACAGATTTTGTCCATGCCGTCGCAAAGACCGAGAGCACATTCGACCCCAATAAGGTGCATAAAAATCCTCCTCATAAAGACAGGCACGGAAGGCTTGTACCCCGCCAGCGTGGATTATGGACTGATGCAGATCAACAGCAGGAAAATAGGGCGGGATGTGGTGGAGGACCCTGAAGGAAACAAGTTCAAAATCGGAGAAGATGTGAAGTCGGACTGGAAAGCCAATGCCCGGGCTGGCGTAGCGATTTTGGCGGAGCAGTATGAAGTCGCAAAGATCGAGCAAGGCGCTGTCACGAGCGCGCAGGATCGCGCGCAGCAAGCCTATTCGGGATACAACGGCGGCAATGCCAATCGTGACCGCTATTTGCACGAGAGGCGCGACGGGCTTCCGCACAACAAAAACGACCAGCATTTTTTGAAGAGCTATTCGGACGAAAAGAAAAACAGGTGAGGCGGTTGCCCGCTTAACCAGCATCTCCGCGGAGGGAGGTAACGGTGTTGATAATCTCTGCGGGCAGTTATGCCCAGCTTCAAGCAACTCCTCCGCACGGCACAAATCTTATGTGTATACTTGTGCTGTTACGTGATGAGTTGCGTTATTCTATTCTACCTGGTGCTCGCTTCCGGCATCCCCGCCTATGCCTCCAACAGGTCTGAGTGCAGGCAGGGGCGGGGAAGTGTCGTAAGGAAAATACGCGGATTTGAAATCCGAATCTCGCCGTATCCCGACAAGAGCAATCCGGACCTTGACGAATGCGAGGCCGAAATCTACGACCCGCGCGGCGACGTCATCTTCTCCGAACACGATTGGGGTTTCGCCATCCTGCTGGCCGGCGTAGACGTGAACGGCGATGGCATCCCTGATGTTGTGCTGGATGCATTCTCGGGCGGCATGCACTGCTGCTGGACGTACTACTTTTTTTCGCTGGCGCCCCGGCCCGGCTTGATCTTGAAATTCGAGAACAATCGTGACGCCTCATTCTTCGAGGACAAGAAGCCCGGACAAATTTACATGGAAATCCAGGACGGGGCCTTCGATTATTTTGACGGGTTATGTCATGGGTGCACCCCCTTTCCGGTGGTCTTTCTGCGCATCGAAGGCACCCGCCTCGTGGACGTCAGTTTGGAGCACCGCGACGTCTACGACGAAATCATCGCGGACAATCGGAAAGCGCTGAAAGCGAAGGATGTGAACCGCGTTGTTTCCATGAAACAGAAACCGACCGAATCCCCCGAGGTGAGCGAACCCGTCTGGAAGATACTGATGATCGTCCTTGCCTACCTTTATAGCGGCCGGGAGGATCAAGCCCATCACGAACTCCAGACCATGTGGCCGGAATTCGACCGGGAACGGATGTGGAAGCTGATCCAAGAGACCCGGCACGACGGCATATTGTGCTATACCCGCAAAGACGCCGCTTGCGGCCCCGACGCTGCCAGCGAGTAATCCTAGGACCCGGTCCGGCTCGCGGCATCGCCCAGCTCGCCGCGGACTCTGCAACGAATCTGCGCCTGACTCTTAACTTTCAACTTTCAACTTTTAACTTTCAACTCCTACTCTTCGAGGTGTCTCCATGGGACGCGGCGCACAAGCCAACACGCGGCAAATGACTGATCAGGAGCGCGCCAATATTGACGCGCTCAACCAGCAATTCCTCGGCCAGCAGCAGCAAGTCGGAAACATGCTCCTGCCTCAGTACCAGAGTATTTTGAACAACCCCGGCCTCAGCGCGGCGGACAAAGCCGCGGTGACCGGCCAATCGCAGGGCGCGCTCTCCAGCGCCTTCGATTCGCTACAGCAATCCGCGCAGAACCGCCTGGCGCGCACGCGCAACTCCGCCGGCTTTGCCGATCTCACCGACGAGCTCGCGCGCCAGAAGGGAATTGCCGAGGCTGGCCAGGCGCAGCAGAACCAACTCGCCTTCACCAATACCGCCTTTCAGCGCCAAATGGCCGCGTTACAAGGGCTCTCCGGCCTCTTTGGCGTGGACTCGAACCTCCTCGGCCGCACGCTCGGCATCCCCGCGGAGCTGTTGAACGTTCGCGCGAATGCCTCGCGCAGCAACGGCGGAGGCTTCTTCTCCGCGCTCGGCTCCGGCCTCGGCTCCACGCTCGGCGCTCTGCCCGGCGCATTTTTCTAGCTCTGTGGAAACGCGTTTCTGTGAGTGCCGCCCCGGTAGCGCCGCCATCTTGGCGGCGTTTTCCAATGAGCCGGCAAGGATGCCGGCGCTACAAGCCGCTGGGGAGTGCGGGAGCTTGCTCCCGCTTTTCTTCCTGCCGAGTAGTAAAACACTTCCGCGATTTACGCGCACCAGAAGAAAGTCAACTCACGCGCAACCAATTCACCGCGACCCCAAGAAAAGCGGCGGCAAGCCGCCGCACTCCAAAGGACCACCATGCCCGCACACTGGCACGCCGCACTCACCGGCATTGTCTCCGCCGGCGTGCAATTTGTATTGTTCCTCCGCTGGCTGCATCGCCGCATGCGCAATGACGAAATCACCCGCGCCTTTGTGCGTGACATCGCCACCAATCATTTGCCGCACATCTACAATGCGCTGCAAAAAATCGCCGCCCAGCAGGGAATTGAACTCGACGAAACGCCCCTCGTTCGCTTTGTGGACTTGAACGGCCACCGCCGCACCAGGTGACCAATACCCGTGAACCCTCCTTCTCAACTTGTCGTGCTGGCGCGCAAAGCGGCCGCGGCCCAGTCGCTCGATCCCAGCGTCATCTGCGCGGTGGTCGAGCAGGAATCCGCGTGGAATCCATGGGCGATGCGCTACGAACCGGCCTTTTTCACGAAGTACGTAGCATCCTTGTATACAAATAACAAGGTATCGGCGACAGAAGCCTACGCCCGCGGCTTCTCCTGGGGCTTGATGCAGGTGATGGGTCAAGTCGCCCGCGAAACAGGCTTCGATGCCCTGTTTCTCTCGTCCCTGTGCGATCCCGAGCAAGGCCTCGCCCTTGGCTGCAAAGTCCTGCGCAAGAAATTTGACGCCATGGCCGGCGACACCACGCGCGCCCTCCTCGCCTGGAACGGCGGTGCAAACCCAACCTACGCCGCGCAAGTCCTCGCCCGTCGCGCGCGTTATTTGTGACTGCCGCGACTTGGACGTCGGATCTTCCTTGCGATGCTAACCGCTGCGACGATTGCTAAAAGCCCACCGAGAATCGCAAACGGTGCAAACACGAAACCACCCCAGACATTCCGATAGTGCAACTTTCTCGCCATCAAGGACATCATGCCCATGGAAATCAGAAGTAAACCCAAGACGAGGTAGGTATACATCGTCTTCGGTGTCCACTCCTTCGGCGTAGTTTCGTGCTTCATCACAGCATATGTTTTACACCAGATTCTGCATTCGGCTGGAACGATTTGTCATAGGATTCACCCAATGTCTTCCCGACTTGCACTTCACCTCGTCGAGGTACTGATTGCCGTTGGTGTCGCCACGCTTGGATTCCAAGCTTGGCGCGCGGACCAGCGCGACCGTGCGCAGCTCGCCTCCGAGCTTGCCGCCACAAAACAGCTTCTCGCCGCGGCCGACGCGCGGCAACACGACCGCGACAATCAACTCGCGCAAACCCTCGCCACTCTGGCGGCCGAGAAACGCACCATCGTAACGCCCGCGCAAATTGTGCGCGAACTCCCGAGCCAAATCTCCCTGCCATCTCCCATCGTTCTGCAATCGGCTCCAGCATCGCCAAACTCCCCAGCGCCCCAAGCCACTGCCGTCATTCCCGCCGAAGACCTGAAGCCGCTCTACGACTTCACCATCGACTGCAAAGCTTGCCAGGCAAAGCTCGCCGCCACCCAGGACGACCTCACCGACGAACGCAAGAAAACCACCGCACTGACCCACGAACGCGACGACGCCTTGCGAATCGCTCGAGGCGGCAGTGCCTGGCGCCGCATCGGCCGCGCCGCCAAATGGTTCCTCATTGGCGCAGCCGCCGGCGCAGCGGCCGCCAAAGCCGCTCACTAGCGCGGTCAGGTCGCAAACGTGGCACATTTCTGTTGAGCACCGGACTCTGCAATCAGCAGCAACGCGTCTTGCAAATTGATTTGCAATTCGACAAGCATAACATCCAGCGATTTGAACGAAATACCGCCCAATTCCGCAACCGGCTGGCGCACCCCCCGCGCCAGCCGGAAGAGCAACCCCGGAGAGGCACATAACCCGTCGGAGGCCCAGCCAGATTTCCACAGAAAAGCTGTAACCAAGCCGCAGATTCCTCTTGACAATGCGTCCTATAAGTTATATTATGTTAACTAGAAAATCGGGCTAAACCAGCGCCCATTCCAGGCTCCTGCTCGGAACGCAGTCCAGCCTCCTCCCTCTCTACTACTTCTTGTCGGCGGTTTTCCCTGACTTTTGTTGGGCGAGTTCGTAGTTGATGTACTGCTCGAGCAGATGGGGATCGGCACCCACGATGCGCCGCCCATTCACGAAAATCGTCGGTGTGCTGTTCACGTCGAGTTGCTGGCCGTTCGCGCGGCTGGCATTGACGGCTGCGCCGGCTTCCGGGCTGGCCATGCAGGTCTTGAAAGCATCGGCGTCCAGTCCGGACTGGCCTGCGTAGTCCAGCATTTTTGTCCAGGCGTTCACGGCCGAAATGATTTCCTGATTGTCGTAGATGAAGTCATAAATCTTCCAAAAAGCCTTGGGGTCCTGCTGGTAGGCGCAACGGCCCGCGATGGCTGCGGTTCGTGCCCACGGGTGAAGCTGCTCGAGCGGAAAGTCTTTGAAGACAAGCCGCACCTTGCCGGCATAGTTTGGCAGCATGCCGCGCAATACGTCGTGAAGGCTGCGGCAGACCGGGCACTCAAAGTCCGAATACTCCACCAGCGTGACCACGGCATAAGCATCGCCCAGCGAAGGCGCATCTTGCATCTGAATCTGTGCCCGGCTCTCAGCGAGGGAATCTTTCCTCATGTCCGACAAATCGCCTCGGAAAAGAAACTTGCCGTCTTTGCTCACGTAAAATTTGACCGCTTCTTTATTGTCGCCAATGGTGAGATCTATCGTGGTTTCGAGCAACCCTTCGACCGGTGTTTCTTTCGGAGGCCCGACAACCAGCAGGACATCCGGACCGAAGGCATACAGATGTCGCAGGTATGCCTCGATATTCTTCTGTGTTGGCGATGGCGCAGCGATTGCCGGTGCCGCTGTCGCCGATTGTCCCTGCTGCGCTCGCGCTCCGGGCGCAATCGCGCTGAAGGATAGAATTAGAGAAAGGATCAAAGCTGTTTTCAAGAGGACCTCATGGTTTTACGGGATGAACTTCTGCGCGATCGGAAATGGTCTCCCAAAACCGAAGGCGCGCGAGGTGATTTTCAGGCCCGGCGCGGCCTGCTTGCGTTTGTACTCGTTGCGATCGACCAGGAGCGCAATTTCGCGAACCAGCTTCAAATCGAAGCCGTAATGATCGGCAATCTCCTGGGGGCTCCGCAAGTCTTCGATATAAGCCTTTAGTATGCGGTCAAGGACGTCGTAAGGCGGCAGGCTGTCCTCGTCCTTCTGGTCTGGACGCAGTTCAGCCGAAGGAGCCTTCTCGATGGTCGACGGGGGAATCAGTTCCCTCTCGCGGTTAATCCAGCTCGCCAGCTCGTACACCATCAATTTCGGCACATCAGAAATGACGGCAAGCCCTCCAGCCATGTCTCCGTATAGTGTGCAGTATCCGACGGCGAGTTCTGATTTGTTACCGGTACTGAGAACCATCGAACCAAACTTATTAGACAGCGCCATCAGGTAATTGCCGCGGATGCGCGCCTGAATGTTTTCTTCCGTCACATCAACGGGCCGGTCGCCGAATGCAGGCGCCAGCGCCCGCTTGTATTCTTCAAAAACATCCGTAATCGGCAAGCTGATGAACCGGATGCCAAGATTCTTCGCCAGAGTCGCCGCGTCACTCTTGCTACCTGCAGAAGAAAAAGGTCCCGGCATGGAAACGCCCAGAACATTTTCCGCCCCAAGCGCGTCCACGGCAATCGAGGCAACCACGGCAGAGTCAATGCCGCCGCTCAGGCCGACGAGAACCTTCTTGAACCCGCATTTGCGCACATAGTCCGCCGTGCCGGTCAGCAGCGCCTTGTAGGCATAGGCGATTTCGGTCGGTGGCTGTTCGTGAATCTCGCCCTGGCCTGTGACCGTATCAAAGAGGACGAGATCCTCCTGGAACGCCAGCGCTTGTGCGGCCACGCGCCCATCGGCGGCAATTGCCATGCTCGCGCCGTCAAAAATCAGATTGTCATCGCCGCCGACTTGATTGACGTAGACCACCGGACGCCGCTGCTTCACTGCGATGGCGCGCAGCATATCAATGCGCAGATTTCTTTTATCGATCGTGTACGGTGAAGCGGAAATATTCAGCAGGACGCTGGTTCCCTGCTTGCTAAGTTCCACCACCGGATCACGCTCGTACAGGCGCGTCGGCCAGAAGTCCGGGTCGTTCCACACATCTTCGCAAATGGTGATGCCAAGTTTTTCGTCCTGGAAGCTGTAAACTACTTGCTTATCGGCAGGCTGAAAGTATCGCGACTCGTCAAACACATCGTAGGTCGGCAGCAGCATCTTGCTCTGCTCAAAGACGACTCGCCCTCCGCACAGCAGCGCCGCTTTGTTGGCCACGGATTTGCCCGCGCCATTCTTCACACGCCCGGCGTAGCCGACCAGGCCGGGTAAGGGAATTTTGGCTGCAAGCGCTTTCAGTTCATCCATGTTCCGGTCTAGAAACATTCCCTGCGAAGTCGCCAACGGTGGGATTGAACTGCGCGAGCGCTATTTTCATGCCCGGACTTTAGGATACGGATGGAACCCGAAGATTGCAAACATCGACGCTCCGCAATGTCACTCGTTCACGGACAATTTGTCTTCAGCCCTGCTTGTCTAGCTTCTTCGCAACCAGGCTGGCGATTCCCTGCCCGGCGCGCAGTTCCCGGTAAAACAGGACACACAGCTCCGGGAACGCTTCTCGGAGCTCGCCGGTTTCAAGGAGGTAGTCCGGATTCCGCGGGCCGCCCGGAAACTCAAGTTGCGCGCGTGTGTAAGTCTCAAACAACAGAACACCATCCGGGCGAAGAGCGCGGGCCATCTGTGGAAAGAGCGATCGCTGCAGATATTGAATGCACAGGATCAGATCGTAGCGGCGCTCCGGGAGAGGGGCCCGCTCCAGATCCGCCTGCATCAACTCAAGGCCGCCGCGCAAAGGCCGCTCGGCCACGTTCAAGCTCTCGCTGCGCCGCACAGGAGCGCGCACGTTGCGTGCGCGAACTTCCAAAATGTCCAGAGCAACGCTGGAAAAATCTATTGCCGTGACATGCTGGCCGCGCGCGGCAAGAAACAGTGCATGCCTTCCCGTGCCGCAAGCGATGTCCAGCGCCGGGCCCGCCGGGAGGAGCGGCAAGAGTTCGCGGACAATGCCGGCGGGCTCGGAGGGAGGCGCCTCGGCGGCGAGCCTGTGCTTGGCATCCCAGTCGGATTGGCTAGAGGGCATAAAAAAGGCTCCTGAACATACCGCTCAGGAGCCCGAAGAAAAGTTTTAAAAGCGCGCCAGGCGCTTCCCGGCACGGAATTAGACGCTGAAGGAGCTGCCGCAGCCGCAGGTGCTCTTCACGTTGGGATTGTTGAATTTGAATCCCGCGCCTTCAATCGTCTCGATGTAATCGATCTCAATCCCGTCCAGGTACATGGAACTCATCTGATCGACCGCGACCTTCAGACCATCAAACTCAAAAACCTGGTCGGCATCGCTGGTCTGGTTTTCAAAAGCCATGTGGTACTGGAAACCGGAGCATCCGCCACCGACAACGGCGACGCGCAGGGCGGCCGGCACCGGGCTCTGCATGCTCATGATTTCCTTGACCTTGGTACTCGCAACGGGCGTCAAATTGATCATAATTTCTCTTGGCCTCCGCTCGCGGGCGCACCCGCGAAGCTATCAACAGTTACATTATACCAGAACTTTCATACGGCGATGCAACCCTACTTTCCTGCTTTGAAACGCTGGTATCCCCTCATTTCGACAAGCATGGGCGCTTCGCATACAATAAGATGCGATGATCATGCACAAAGTTACCCTCATCCCGGGCGAAGGAATCGGGCCGGAAGTAGCCGCTGCAACGCGCCGCATCCTGGAAGCCTCGGGCGTGCAGATCGATTGGGAAGAGATCGCAGGACGCTCCGACAGCTCCTCCGACCAGGGAAAAACCGTCAACCAGGCGGCAGTGGATTCCGTGCGCCGGAACCGCGTTGCGCTGAAAGGCCCCATGGCCACGGCCATCGCTGGAGGCGCACCCAGCGTGAACGTGGCGCTGCGCAAGATTCTCGATCTCTACGCCAATTTGCGTCCGGTGAAAAACGTTCCAGGCGTTAAATCGCATTTCGAAAATGTGGACCTGATTCTCGTGCGGGAAAATACCGAGGATTTGTATTCAGGCCTCGAGCACGAGGTCGTTCCCGGCGTGGTGGAGAGCCTCAAGATCATCACCGAGCGGGCCTCCACGCGGATCGCGAGATTTGCGTTTGCATATGCAACGCGCCACGGCCGAAAAAAGATTCATGCCATACACAAAGCCAACATCATGAAACTTTCGGACGGTTTGTTCCTGAGATCGGTCCGGGCGGTCGCGGCGCAATTCCCCGGCATCGAGTACAAAGAACTCATTGTTGATAACGCCTGCATGCAGATCGTGATGGATCCTCTGCAATTTGACATGCTGTTGCTGCCGAATCTTTATGGTGACGTGATGAGCGATTTGGCGGCGGGGCTTGTCGGCGGCCTGGGCGTTGTGCCCAGCGCTAACATCGGCGACGAATGCGCCATGTTCGAGGCCGTGCATGGCACCGCGCCCGATATCGCCGGCAAGGGATTCGCTAATCCAACGGCCCTGCTGATGAGCAGCATTCTGATGCTCGATCATCTCGGCGAACGGAAAGCGGCGGAGCGAATCCAGAATGCCCTCGAAAAGGTCTACCGCGAAGCAAAACATACGACGCGGGACGTCGGCGGCAAAGCCGGCACCGAGGAATTTGCGGACGCGGTGATCGCCGCCCTCAAGTCAAAGTAATTCTCAGCCAATACTTCTAAAGTACTAGCTGGAGGTTCCAAATTGTCAAAATACTTGTCTTTTAACTGGAATCGTGGCAGTATTCCGCCCGTAGCCTCGAGTGCCGCCCTCCAAGGCGGCTTTATGCAGAGAACTCGCTATCCCGAACGTCGGCGTACCACGCGCCTTTCCCTTCAGGTTCCTCTGACGGTGCGCTGCCGCTTGCCCGAAGGCGAAACCATCGATCTCAAGGCCTCCACCTACATCGTGAGTGCCAACGGGGCCCTGGTGCTCATGGATACCCCTTTGATCCCCGGCCAGACCGTCAAAGTCTTCAACGAGCATACCGCCAAGTCGGTGGACTGCGTCGTCACTTCCTTGCGGGAGAAGCGGGAAAGAAGATTCGTGGGCATGGCATTTGTCAATCCGAACATCGACTTTTGGCATGTTGTATTTCCAAAGTCCGGCACCCGCCAGGCGATCCGGTCCTCGGTGACGGGAGCGCTGGTGCCGCCAGGATTTCGGCAGGAAAATACTCCGCAATTCTAGTGGAGTTTTTCGCCGCGAGCTTCGCCCCGCTTGTCCGCGAACATCCGCGGGGGTACAGTCGAAACTGACACAAAAACTGACACAGTTATCAGCTCACGTCTTTTTCCTGATCACCTGCTTGGCGGTCCAGATTCTTTGCAAAGCAAATCGCCAACAAAGCGGGCATGATCCACGGCAGAATCCACCAAGCTGGCCCAGCTCTCATGTGTCCGGGCGCGAAGTATCCGGTTCCCAATCCGAACGTATCCATGCCGTAGGGCCCGCGCCGAAACACCACATCGAGAATAGCGCCCATCCCACAAATTACCTTCAGTGCCTTCGGCGGACCAGGACGATAGAGCGCAATGAGGGCAAACGGCATAAGCAGGTAAATCATCGCGATCGCGATCAGTTCCAGGTCAAAGCTGCTCCCCGGAACAGGCAGTTTGCCCTCATAAACCTTCGAGGCGATGTTCAATGCTGACCATTCAGTTCGGTTCAGGACCGGTGAATCGAGAATAACCATTGGCAGGAAAAGGGTGCATACCCCTAGTGAGATGAGCAAAAGGCCGAACCGCTTCCTTTGCTCCCCAAGTGGTTTCATCCGTGGCTTGTCAAGAAGATATGCGTTTAGACCATCTGGGCCGACATATCTCATATGTCATATTTTATCACCTTCGTTGTCACCATAATCGGCCCAGCACTGGAGCTGGAATGGGCTTGGGCCCTTTCGCCGCCGTGGACCGCCCTACCTCGCTACCAGATGGACAGGCGCATAGATCTGATAAACCATCAAATATACGATCACGCCCGTCACGCAAACGTAGAACCACAGCGGCAGCGTCCACCGCGCGATCAGCCGGTGTTTGTCGAATTTCTCCAGCCACGCGCGGCGCAGCGTAATCAGAATCAACGGCACAATCACAATCGCCAGGATCGTGTGCGAAGTCAGCAACGCGAAGTAAACCGGCCGGATCCAGCCTTGCCCTTGAAAGAGGACCAATTGCTTCACGCGGAGGTGATAGACCACGTAGGACGCCAGGAAAATAGTGGAAACAGTGAACGCCGAAATCATGAAAACCTTGTGAACGTCCCGCTTCCCCGCCCGGATTGCCGCATAACCTCCGGCGAGGAGCAGCGCGCTAATTCCGTTGAGAGATGCGTTGAGGGCGGGTTGGGAAAACATACGTGTCAGGGTGTCCTTTCTGGAGCGGCCCTTCTTGCGATGGCCCGATCACCGTGGGAGCTTGTCGTAAGCCATCAAGCCCAGGAGCAGCGGAATGTGCAGGACCGTTGCGTGCATGAGCCACTTGGCGCGGGCGTTGGTTTTGTTGCTGGCGGCCCACAGGCAAACTTCCACAAGGGCGGTGCTGGTGACCAGCGCGCCAAAGAAATACATCACGCCCGCCAGCCCCAGAATTGCCGGAAGCAAGCTAACGCCCACGAGTGCGACCGCATACAAAATGATTTGCCGGAACGTGCGCGTGCCTTCGCGGTCGACCACCGGCAGCATCATGATGCCGGCGCGGGCGTAATCTTCCCGGTACATCCAGGCGATCGCATGAAAATGGGGAAATTGCCAAAGGAACAAAATTCCAAACAGCAGCCACGCTCCGCGGTCGAGCGATCCGGTTGCCGCCACCCAGCCGATCATCGGCGGAATGGCCCCGGGAAAAGCGCCGACGAACGTCGCCCACACGGTGCGTTTTTTCAGCGGAGTGTAAGCCAGCAAGTAGCTCAGGCAGGTCGCAATGCCGAGTCCGGAAGCAAGCGCCCCCGCCGCCACATACAGGTCCACGGCACCGGCAATCGCCAGCGCGACGCCAAATACCAGCGCTTCCCGCGGCTGCAGAACGCCGGTTGGCAGCGGTCGCAAAGCCGTGCGCCGCATGTAGCGGTCGGATTCGCGCTCGATGTAATGGTTCAATGCCGCCGTGCCCGCGGCGATGAGCATCGTGCCGAAAACAGCGTGAATCAGGTGCAGCCAGCCGACGGGGCCGCGCGCACCCATGTAGTAGCCGGCAGCCGTCGTCATCAGCACAAGGAAGGAAACGTCCGGCTTTGTCAGCGCGACGTAGCCATTCGCGCGCGCAGAGAGCGTCAGTGCGGTTGTGCGTGCCGTGCTCATCAGGTAGTGACCTGCCGTGGCGCCGTCGCAGTAACTTCCCCTCCGCGCGGAATCAGCCGGTAGCACGTCAGTACGACCAACACCGAAAACGCGAAGAGTATCGCGCCAACGACCGTATGAATCACGGTTAACCATACCATGACGGGCATCGGCTGCGGGGCGTCCGCGGTACTGAGCCGCGACCAATAGGCTCCAAGTCCCAGCAGGAACTGTGTTCCGAAAATTGCATGCAGCAGGATTCGCACCCTGGAAAGCTCCCGGGATTGCGCAAACCGTTTGCGCAACGCGACCGCCGTCCAGATAACCATTCCGAGCACCAGCATGGCTCCCGCCATGTGCGGCCAAATCGGAATTTCCTTGTGGCGGAAGCCGGCGCCGAGGATCACCTGCAGATAGAGAACGGCGGCATTGAGGATGGCCAGAGAATGAATCGAAGGAGTTCCGCTGTCCTCCAGTTGCGGCTGATCGGAAACCCACCATTTGCTGGTGAAAACCGCGATACTCAGGACCGCTGCGAAGACGATTTGCGCGAAACTCGCGTGGAGGACCGGCAGCCAGTAATGCAGCAACTGCCGCACGACCTGGCCTCCGAGAAACGCTTGCGCAACCACTCCGCCAACCGCGGTCACCCCAAACCAGCGCATCCACGGCCGAGGGTCTCTCTTCCACAACCAAATCGCCAGGAACAGCACGAGAAAACCCATTACGGCCGCAATCACCCGGTGCGAGTGCTCGAAGAACGCACCCCCGGCCAGCATTCTCAAGGATGGGAACCAGGTTCCAAAGGATTTCGGCCAGTCCGGTACAGAAAGAGCTGCATCTTTGGAAGTGACAAGAGCCCCGGCGACGAACAGGAGGATGGTCCAGCAGGCAGTGAATACAGCTAATCTGTGCACACTCGGGTTGTACGTGGTTGTCATAGCCCTTGCCCCAAGCGAAAATTATACATTTTACTCGCTACCGTGGAAAGCCGTCCGGTTGGCTCACCAGCATCGATCCCCACGGCGCGCAACACGAGATCCTTCAGCGCGGCGATAAATAACGGCGAATCGCCCACCGCGGGCATCATGCGGAATGCCTCGATGCCTAGCTTGGTCGCTTCCTCGCGGGCCTCGATGTTGATTTCGTGGAGCGTTTCGATGTGCTCGGTGACGAACGAAATGGGAACGACGAGCACCTCTTTCACGCCATCGTGGCCCAACTGTTCGATTGTCCCGGTAAGTGGGGGTTGCAGCCACTTCGCGGGGCCCACGCGGCTCTGGTAGCAGAGCAAGTGCTTCCGGGGCCAACCAGGGTACTGCTTTGCGCCCAACTCGTTGGCCAGCCGCACCGTCTCCTCGATCTGTTTCGGATAAGGATCGCCCTTCTCGACCAAACTCATCGGCAGACCATGCGCGCTGAACACCAGCTGAATGCGCGAACTGTCCGGGAATTGCCGCAATACGGATCCGATCCGTTGAACCAGCGCCTGAATATACAATGGATGATCGTAAAAACTATCGATGGTGCGTTCCGGCGGTTTCCCGGCAGCTTGTCCCCAGTTTGCTTGATCGGCGACCCGGCGCCATTCCTTCAAGCTGCTCAGCGTAGTGGCGTAGGAATAGTGCGGATAGAGCGGCAACAAAACGATTTCATCCAGTGGCCCAGCCTTGCGCAACGTATCCACCGCCTCATTCGTGAACGGATGCCAGTAACGCATCGCCGTAACGGCCACAGCATCGATGTAAGGCGACACTGCCTCGACCAGTCGCAAGCGCTGCCGTTCGGTGAGGGTCCCAATCGGCGACCGGCGCCCGATCTGAGCGTAGCGCCCGGCGACGGGGACCGACCGGCGTGAAGAAATCAGCTTCGCAATCGGGCGGCGGAGCAGTCCGAAGGGCCCGAGCGGAATAATGTCGGGGTCCAGAAAAAGATTCAGCAGAAACGGCTCGACGGCCTCCAGCGAATCCGGCCCGCCGAGCTGAAACAGCACGATCCCGACTTTCTTCTTCCCTGCCAAGCTACTTGCCTCGGTTCAACGAATTCTTCAAGCGTTCAATTTGTTCCCGTAACGCCGCGGTGCGCCGCGCCACCGTGATGTAGTAAACGAAGAAGATTCCCCAGCCGATCATATAGGCTGCAAACACGCTGCCCAGATTCTTCATGCTGCCTCCGCTTCGCGTTCAAGGGATTGCACTTCCCCGCGCATGGCTTCGAGTGCGTACCGCTCACGAATGAAAAAAATCATGAGTATCACCAGGTTCAGAAACCAGAACCAGAAAACCTTTCGCATCGTCGGTTCCAGGCCCGAGCCGGCGCCGCCCATAATCACCGGCTGCGGGTGCTGCGTGCGCCACCAGCGGATGGAGCCGTAGACCAGAGGCACGTCCAGGAAAGCAAAAATCCCGTAAATCGCGCTGATCAAAGCCCGGCGGTCGGGATCCTCCACCAGGGTTCGTAGCAGCAGATAGGACGTGTACAAGAGCCACAGCACAAAGGTAAGCGTCAGTCGCGCGTCCCAGGTCCACCAAATGCCCCAGACAGGATGCGCCCAGATGGGGCCCGTGAGGATCAGGACGGTGCAGAACGCCATTCCCACTTCCGCGGCGGAAACTCCCAGCCAATCCCACTTGGGCTGGCGCGTGAAGACATACGCCAGATTCCCAACAAAGCAGACGAAGAAAGAGAGGAGAGCCACCATACCAGAGGGTGCATGGAGGTAAAAGATTCGTTGGATGGTTCCCATCTTGCTCTCGGTGGGCGCTATGAAGAGAGCCGCATACGCAGCAACGCTCATCAGCACGACCACCACGGCGGCAACGATGATTTTTTTCTTCAATCCAATACCCCCGTCAAACCCGGAAGCATGCGTCCACTCATTCTTCCAGAAGATATTCGCCGAAAAGCCATAGGGCCGTCAAAAAAACGACGTCGAACGCCAGCAAGAAACCCAGCCAGTCCCAACGCATGGCAGGATTCGGGACGAGCAGCGCCGCGGTCGCTTCCGTGCTGGCGATCAGCACCGGGGTTAGCAGCGGCAAGAGAAGCAGCGGGAGCAGCAGCTCGCGCATTCTGGCCTGCGCGGAAATCGCCGACAAGGCCGTTCCCGTTACGGATAGTCCCAGGCTTCCCATGAACATGACCAGCACCAGCTGCGGAAAAGCCGCCAGTACCGGGACGTTGTACAGAATCGAGAACGCGGGCAGAAGCAGAATCTGGGTGAATAACAGAAAGAGAGTGTTCGCCGCCAACTTTGCGAAAAAAATGGCAAAAGGATCGTTCACCGAGAGGCGCAGCGCGCTCAGCGTGTCGTTATTCTGCTCGCGCAAAAAGCAAGGCTGCAGCATCAGCGAAGCCGCGAAAAGAAAGGCCAGCCACAGTAGTCCGGGGCCAAAGCGGCGCGATTCGCTGACAGATGGATCGAAGGTGAAGCTGAAGAGGACCACAATCGTGAGAATGAAAACCACCGTCGTGGTGAGTAGCTCGCGCGAGCGAAACTCCGTGCGAAGTTCCTTGCCAAGCAGCACCGCCGTATTGGAGAGCAGCGCCATTCACGAGTTCGCAAAGGCGAGGATCGAGCGAAAATTCGCGCCGGTTCGCGTGTCGGCGACCACCGCACCGGCATCCAACCGAATCGCCCGCGTCGCCAGGGTGGAGACTTCCGACTCGCCATGCAGACTGATCAAGATCGTGCGGCCCGAATCTCTCAAATGCCGCAGCGTCTGCGCAAACCAGCTCGCTCCCTGCGGATCAAGCCCGGTCGTGGGCTCGTCAAGGAGAACCACGGCGGGTTCGTTCAGAAGCGCCCGCGCAATGGCCACGCGTTGGCGCATCCCGCGGGAAAACGTGCGCACCAGGGAGTTTCGGCGCTCCTCGAGGCCAACTTCCCGGAGTAGCGTCTCCGCGCGAGCGGCGGGCTCCGCGATTCCCTGCAGTCGCGCAAAGAGCAAAAGGTTTTCTGCCGCCGGCAGCTCGTCATAGACCATCGTGGCGTGCGCCACAAAACCGGCCGGAGGAAGCGTCCCG
>WNFI01316406.1_pt1 | contig 16811 bp, 19 predicted proteins | sample 5400471 | NCBI WGS metagenome assembly WNFI01 (sample SAMN13153348, study PRJNA577476) | soil metagenome | isolation source: 100 cm saprolite on Douglas fir-dominated hillslope | place: USA:California | collected 2013-09-17 | reverse complement strand
GAAGCCTGCGCCGACCGCGACCGCGAGCCGGCCGCCCGACAGCAGATCGACCGAGGCCAGGGACTGGGCGGCCTGGATCGGCCGGCGCAGGAAGGGCAGCAGCGCGCCGGTGCCCAGCGTGGCCCGTTCGGTTACCGGTGCAAGCGCGGCCAGCATTGTCAGCGCCTCGATGCGCGGGCTGATCAGGGTGTCGTTGACGAAGAGCGAGGAGAAACCGAGCTGTTCGGCCCGGATGGCGAAGGCGACCAGCTCTCGAGGGTCGCCGCCGGCGCCCCACTGGGCCTTGCCGGTCGGGAGGAGCACACCGACGTCCATGCCGGTGATCCTTACAACCAGCGTGAATATCCACAATTCCCTCGGGGGAATGACCGGAAGCCGCCCGCGGGTTACAACGGCACGTGGACTTCCCTCACGCCCTGCGCGAACGCCGCACCCGCCGTCATCTCAGCCAGCTCGGGAGAGCTCCCTCGACGACCCGGTCCTGGCCCCGGTGCGCACCGCGATCGACCATATCCTCAAGGGTCATCTGCCTTACCCGGCGCTCGTCGTGGACCGAAACGGGGACGTAGTCGCCGCCAACGAAGCGCTCGACCTGATCACCGAGGGCGCGGACCCGGGGCTCGTCGGCCCGGGGAGCAACGCCTACCGCCTTGCGCTCCATCCCCGCGGCATGGCACCTCGCATCCTCAACTTCGCCGAATGGGCACGCCACATCCTGGAGCGCACACGCCAGCTGGAGGCACTGCACGCCGAGCTCGCGCAGTACGTCCCTGAGCTGGAGCCGTCCGCCGACCTCCTCGGCTTCGCGGTCCCGCTCCGCCTGCGAACCTCGCGCGGGGAACTGCGCCTCATGACGACCGTGACAACCTTCGCGACCGCCATCGACGTAACGCTCGCCGAGCTGAAGCTAGAAGCCTTCCTCCCGGCAGACCAGGCGACCGCCGAAGCACTGCCTCTGGCATGGCCGCCGTGACTATCGTGAGAGGCCCCTGGCAGTCGTATGCGCGAGCGGAGCGCTAAATCCGGACCCTGCAAGTCGAGTGGCCTACCGCGTAGCTAGAGGCCCAGTCACGTAATCGGCTGGCAGACCGTTGCCTCAATGGCCCCGCTGGTCCCGGCATCCCCGCCAGCCCCAGCACCAGCCGCCCACCCAGAACACGGGCCGGCATGAATGTACCGATGGTGGCGCCAGAGAACCATCATCGGTACATTCACGGCGGGCGGTGCAGGCCGCCGGCCGATTCTCGATCCCGCGGCTGCGGCTCCGCGCGCCCGGGCGGCCTTCGCAGAGGTCGCTGTGCCGCAGCCCTACTTGACCGCCCCTCTAGCTCAGCTATCGGCTGGGGAGCGATCGGGGTAGCCCGAACCGAACCTGCGGCCCGAGCCGAAGATGCCGACGCAGAAGCGGGCCACGACGTCTCGGCCCTCGTATTCGAAGGGCATCGGCGGCATCGACATGAAGACGTCATCGGTCAGAAGGGCCACCACCGCGTCGAGATCGGCGGACTCGTACGCGCGGACGAACTTCGCCACGATCGCATCCTCGGAGGGTGAGCCGGACGCGGGGGGCGGTTCGCGATCGGCGGCCGTCGGCCGTCGGCGCTGCAGGCAGGCGCGCCCTCGTTTGAGGGCGCTGTTGACCGATTCGACGGTCGTGTCCAGCATGCCGGCCACCTCGCTGGCGTGGAATCCGAGGACGTCGCGCAAGATGAGGACGGCGAGCTGGCGAGGCGGCAGGACCTGCAGGGCGGTCACGAAGGCCAGGGAGATGGATTCGGTCAGCTCGTAGCGGGCCTCCGGGCCGGGTAGTGCGTCGATCGCACCCTCGAGAAGAGTATCGGGATATGGCTCGAGCCATACGACTTCACCGAGCCGGGTCGGCTCGGGCGGCTCAACGTTGGGCACGATCCACTCCTTGGCCTGGCGCCTGCTGGCTGAGCGACGCGCGTTGAGGCACTGGTAAGTGGCGATCCGGTAGAGCCAGGTGCGGAGCGACGCCCGTCCCTCGAACCCTGCGAGGGCTTGCCAGGCGGCCAGCAGCGTGTTCTGGAGGATGTCCTCGGCGTCCTGGAAGGATCCGAGCATCCGGTAGCAGTGCACCTGCAGCTCCTGGCGGTACGGCTCGGTCAGCTCCCGGAACGCGTCGCCGTCCCCGGCCCGCGCCCTTGAGATCAGGTCGGCTATCACCGCTGCCACCGTCGCGTCACCTTCTTCCCGCACCTTGTCGCACTTCCATCCTGTATAGACACCGGCGGAGGGGCGAACTGGGCGGCTGGTGGGCGCCCAGTTTCCCGAGGTCGCAGTGACTGCATTGTCGACGGCTCTAACAACCCGAGAGAAGGGAAGCAGCGATGATGCTGAAGGACAAGGTTGCAGTGATCTACGGAGCGGGAGGCGCGATCGGCGGCGCCGTCGCACGCGCCTTTGCGAGCGAGGGGGCCAAGGTTTTTGTCACCGGGCGCCTCCGGGCACCGGTCGACGCGGTCGCTGAGGACATCGTTTCCGGCGGCGGATCCGCCGAGGCGGCAACGATCGACGCTCTCGACGAGCAGGCGGTGGACAAGCATCTCCAGTACGTGATCCATAGGGCGGGCCGCGTCGATATCTCGTTCAACGCGGCCGGGATCCCGAATGCGAAGATTGTCGGCGTGCCTTTGGCCGAGCTGGATGCCGAGCAGTTCTCCCTGCCGATCACGACCCACGCCACGTCGTATTTCCTCACCGCACGCCTGGCGGCCCGGCGGATGATCCCCAATAAATCGGGGGTGATCATGACCGTCACCGCAATCCACTCGCGGACGGGCCTCCCATTGGCGGGAGGCTACGGTCCGGCGATGGCCGCCAAGGAGGCACTCACTCGAGATCTATCCGCCGAGCTCGCACCACACGGCATCCGCGTGGTCGGCCTGCGACCACAGGCCCTGCCGGAGACACGCACGATCAAGGAAGCCTTCGAGCGTCGCGCCAAGGCAACAGGAATGACCTGGGAACAGTTCCAAGATGTGCTCGCAACCAGCACCCACCCGCGACGGCTCATGACGCTCGCGGAGATGGCTAACGTCGCGGCCTTCATGGCTTCCGACAAGGCCAGCGGGATGACGGGAACCACCGTCAACCTGACCTTGGGCAGCCTGGACGACTAGCTGCTGCCAGCACTGATTCTGGCCGGCGTGGCGGGGGGACTTAGCGCTCCCTCCGCACAGATCGGGGCTCTGTCCGGTGTCGCAAACTCATTGACCGGTCTGGCGTCCGGGCTTGTCGAAACCATGCGCGAGATCGGGGGCGCCATTGGGGTGGCTGCCGTCTCGACGGTCCTCGTCTCGCGGGCCGGCGAGATCGCCGGTGCCGCCGACCCGGCGGCCCGCGGACTGGCGGCGGCGAACGCCTTCCACGCCGCGTTCTGGGTGATCTTCGTCGTCGCAGCCCTAGGGGCGCTGACGGCTGCGATTGCCTTCCCCCGGCGGGCAACGCAAGAGATCGAGCCAGGGCCGACTCCGTCCGACCTTTCGGCCGTCCCGGAACCGACCGAAAGAGTCTGACTGAGACGCGACTTAGGAGCGGTAAGGCGGGCCGCGTCGGACGTAGTGCTCGAGCTGCTGGAGGAGATGTGGTGATCAAAACAGGAGCCTATCCGCGAGCGGCGCGTGGGCGGACAGGTTGAACAGCCTGCCCAAGTACGTCGTGTCCTCGACCCTCGAAGAGCCCAAGTGGAGCAACTCGACGGTGCTCAAGGGCGAGGTGGTGGAGGAGGTCTCGAAGCTGAAGCAGGAGCTAGACGGGGACATCGTCGTCTACGCCAGCTATCAGCTCGGGCGCACGCTGATCGAGCACGACCTGGTCGACGAGCTGCGACTGGTCGTCTACCCGGTCGTACTCGGAGCCGGCGAGCGCCTCTTCGGCGAGACCAGCGACAAGAAACCCATGCGCCTCGTCGACACCAAGACCATCGGTGACGGCCTCGCCTTCCTCACCTACGAGATGGTCCGGGAGGCCTAGCGGGCGTCGGACCGCGCGCAAGCCAGGCTCGAACGTTTCGCCGCCTACGAAGCCGTTCGTTCCGGCTGCCGGCTGGCACCGTCGGCGAGGCCGCTGAGCAGTGGGATGGCCGTGCGCAGGATGCGCAGGTCCTCCTCGCCCACCGTGGACAGCAGGGCGGCCAGGGCCTGGGCCTCGCTCTGCGCGAGGGACTGGAGGGTATGCCGCCCGTCCTCGGTGACCAGGACGCGGGCGGCGCGGCCGTCGGCCGGGTCGGCTTCCCGGGTGACCAGCCCAGCGGACTGCAGCCCGGCCACCGTGATGGTCGCCGTCGGCTGCGGGCACGGGATCCGCGCGGCGAGCTCGCCGACGCGCAGCGGGCCGTGCTGGGCGAGCAGCGCGAGGACGATGAGCTGGGTTGCGTGCGGCGTGGCGATGTCAGCCGCCCTCCGCAGGAAGCGCGCGTTCGAGGCCGTGGCGAGACGCCTGCGTGATCTGCGCCTCGGCCGCGACCGCCCGGGCCAGCCAGTCCCGGCTGACGATGTCGAACACCGGGTGGCCGGGGCTGGACAGGTACTCCCGGGCGTTGCTCTGCAGCTTCACGGCATACCCCGGGTCCTGGGTGGACGGGTACGGGCACTTCACCCGCTCCACTACCGACTGCGGCAGCACGTCGCGGGCCGCGCCGCGCAGCAGCGACTTCTCCCGGCCGTCGTAGGTCTTGAGCGACCACGGGGTGTTGTAGACGTACTCCACGAGCCGGTGGTCGCAGAACGGCACCCGGACCTCCAGGCCGACGGCCATCGACATCCGGTCCTTCCGGTCAAGCAGGATCCGCACGAAGTGTGTCAGGTGCAGGTAGCACACCTTGCGCATCCGCCACTCAAAGTCCGATTCGCTGTCCAGCCGGTCGACCCGGGCGACCGACGTGTCGTAGGCGTCCTGGATGTAGCGCGGCATGTCCAGCGCCTCGGCGAGCCCGGGGGCCAGGATGCTGTTGTCGTCGCCGAAGTGCCGGGCGAATCGCACCAGCCACGGGAAGGTACGGGCCCGCTGGGCTTCGGGGTCGAAGAACTGCTGGTAGCCGCCGAAGACCTCGTCGGCGGACTCACCGGACAGGGCCACGGTCGAGTGCCCGCGGATGGACTTGAACAGCAGGTACAGCGAGGCGTCCATGTCGCCCAGGCCCATCGGTATGTCGCGGGCCCGGATGACCTTGGACCGCACCTCCGGGTCGGCGAGCTCGTCGGAGCTGAGCACGATGTCCTGGTGCTCGGTCCCGGATTTCTCCGCGACGTCGTGGACGTAGGGCGTATCCGGGGTACCGCGCAGGTCGTCCGGCACGAAGTTCTCGGTCTGCCCGACGAAGTCCACGGCGAAGCTGCGGACGGTCTGCCTCTTCTCGGCCAGCTGTTTCGCGGCGATGGCAGTCATCGCGGAGGAGTCGAGGCCGCCGGACAGCAGGGTGCACCGGGGCACGTCCGAAACCAGCTGGCGGCGGACGATGTCCTCCAGCAGCTCCCGGACGCGGGCGACGGATGTGGCCTGGTCGTCGGGGTGCGGGCGCGTCCGCAAGGTCCAGTACCGGGTGGTGCGCAGGCCGCTGCTGCTGACGGTGACGACCGTCCCCGGCTCGACCTCGTGCATGCCCTCCCACACGGCGTGGCCCGGGGTCTTGATGAACGCGAACAGTTCCCGGATGCCGTCCAGCGTGACTGTGTGCTCGGCGGCCGGGTTGGCCAGGATGGCCTTGGGCTCGGAACCGAACAGCACCCCGTCGGGGGTCTCGTAGTAGTAGAACGGCTTGATCCCCATGCGGTCGCGGACCATCACGAGCTTGTCCTCGCGGGAGTCCCAGATGGCGAAGGCGTACATGCCGTTGAGGCGTTCGGCGAGCGCGTCGCCCCATTCCAGGTAAGCGCGCAGGACGACCTCGGTGTCTGAGTCCGTCCTGAACCGGTGGCCGCGCCGGATAAGCTCGGCGCGCAGTTCGGTGAAGTTGTAGGTCTCACCGGAGTAGACGATCGCCACCGCGCCGCCGGGGGTGTCCGCGCTCATCGGCTGGCGGCCGCCCGGCAGGTCGATGATGGCCAGCCGGCGGTGACCGAGCGCGGCGTGCTCAGCGAACCACGTCCCGCGGTCGTCCGGGCCCCGGCAGGACATCGTTTCGGTCATCGCCTCCAGGGTCGCCTGCTCGGCGCGCAGATCGCGCCCGAACGACACCCACCCCGTGATTCCGCACATGAGGCACCCTCCCGTGTTGTCGCGGACCACATGCCGCACGTCCCGTACCTTGTCAGTTACGGTGTGCTACATACATTAGCAACTAATGTAAATCTTCTGTTACCCAGAGTCGTCCGTCAGTTTCTGAATGTGACGAAGACCACGTGCGAGGCATGAACCGGACGGCCAGCCCCTCAGGCGTCACGATGCGAGCGTGGGAGCGTGCTAGGTCGGAACAGCTGAGAGAACTCGTCTCACGGTGTCCGCGAGGGCCTCGGTCAGGTGCCGACGTAGGCCGCGAGGTGCGGTGGTGCTCGATGACGATGACCGACTTGCCGGAGTCGACGAGCCGGTCAAGCAGGCCGAGCAACTGCTCGACGTCGGCCAGATGGAGGCCGGCGGTCGGCTCATCGAGGACGTAGACGCCGCCCTTCTCGGCCATGTGGGTAGCCAGCTTGAGTCGCTGCCGCTCGCCGCCGGACAGCGTCGTGAGCGGCTGGCCGAGGCTTAGGTAGCTCAGCCCGACGTCGGCGAGCCGGTCGAGGATCTTCTCCGCGGCAGGCGTATGTGCCTCGCCCGTGCCGAAGAACTCCCGGGCCTCGGTCACCGGCATCGCGAGCACCTCGCTGATGTCCCGGCCGCCGAGGTGGTATTCCAGCACCGACGCCTCGAACCGCTTCCCCTCACACTCCTCGCAGGTGGTGGCGACGCCGGCCATCATCGCCAGGTCGGTGTAGATGACGCCCGCGCCGTTGCAGTTGGGGCAGGCGCCCTCGGAGTTGGCGCTGAACAACGCGGGCTTCACGCCGTTGGCCTTCGCGAAGGCGTTGCGGATCGGGTCGAGCAGCCCGGTGTAGGTCGCCGGGTTGCTCCGCCGCGAGCCGCGGATCGCGCCCTGGTCGATGGACACAACGCCCTCGCGGCCGGCGATTGAGCCCTGCACGAGCGAGCTCTTGCCGGAGCCCGCGACGCCGGTGACGACGACCAGCACCCCGAGCGGGATGTCGACGTCGACGTCGCGCAGGTTGTGCTCCGTCGCACCGCGGACCTCCAGCGCGCCTGAGGGCGTCCGGACCGTCTCCTTGAGGGCGGCCCGGTCGTCGAGATGGCGGCCGGTGAGGGTGCCGCTGGCCCGCAGCCCCTTGAGGTCGCCCTCGAACACCACCTCGCCGCCCTCGGTGCCCGCGCGCGGGCCGAGGTCGACGACATGGTCGGCGATCGCGATGGCCTCCGGCTTGTGCTCCACGACGAGCACCGTGTTGCCCTTGTCGCGCAGCCGCAGGAGCAGGTCGTTCATCCGCTGGACGTCGTGCGGGTGCAGCCCGATGGTGGGCTCGTCAAAGACGTACGTGACGTCGGTCAGCGACGACCCGAGCTGGCGGATCATCTTGGTGCGCTGCGCCTCGCCGCCCGACAGCGTGCCCGACGGCCGGTCGAGGCTGAGGTAGCCCAGGCCGATCTCCACGAATGAGTCCAGGGTCTGCCCGAGCGTGGTGAGCAGCGGTGCCACCGATGGCTCGTCGAGGCCGTTGATCCACTCAGTCAGGTCGCTGATCTGCATCGCGCACGCCTCGGCGATGTTGATGCCCTTGATCCGCGAGGAACGGGCCGCCTCGGTGAGCCGCGTGCCGCCGCACTCGGGGCAGGCGGCAAACGTGGCCGCCCGCTCCACGAAGGACCGGATGTGGGGCTGCATCCCCTCCTTGTCCTTGGTGAGCATCGACTTCTGGACCCGCGCGATCAGCCCCTCGTAGGTCATGTTGATGCCCGCGATCTTCATCCTGACCGGCTCGTGGTGGAGGAAGTCGTGCATCTCCTTCTTCGTGAACCTGCGGATCGGCTTGTCCGGGTCGAAGAAGCCCGACGCGCTGTAGAGCCGGTAGTTCCAGCCGCCCGCCTTGTAGCCGGGGACCATGATCGCGCCCTCGGCGAGCGACTTGGACTCGTCGAAGAGCTGGGTGAGGTCGATATCGGAGACCGTGCCCCGGCCTTCGCAGCGCGGGCACATGCCGCCGGTGATGCTGAAGCTGCGCCGCTCCTTCACGCTCTTCCCGCCGCGCTCGAACGCGACCGCGCCCGACCCGCTGATTGAGGCGACGTTAAAGGAGAACGCCTGGGGCGAGCCGATGTGCGGCTGCCCGTGTCGGCTGAAGAGTATCCGCAGCATCGCGTTGGCGTCGGTGGCGGTGCCGACCGTGGAACGGGGGTCGGCACCCATCCGCTGCTGGTCAACGATGATCGCGGTCGTCAGGCCCTCGAGCACATCGACCTCGGGTCGCGCCAGCGTCGGCATGAAACCCTGCACGAAGGCGCTGTAGGTCTCGTTGATCAACCGCTGCGATTCCGCGGCGATCGTGTCGAACACCAGAGAGCTCTTTCCCGAGCCGGAGACGCCCGTGAACACCGTCAGCCGGCGCTTCGGGATCTCGACGTTGACGTCCTTGAGGTTGTTCTGACGCGCACCGTGCACGCGGATCACCTCGTGCCGGTCGGCAACGTCCAGCGCAGTCGACTGCGTCTCCGTCCTCGTGGCCATGCTCTTCATGCCTCCATCTGTGCTGGTTGCCTTCGCCGGCGCGGCCGCGGCAACAGTCAGCTCGCGATCACTTGTCCTGTATCAGCCCGAGTACGTTCCCGTCGATGTCGGTGAAGGTGGCCACCAGGCGGCCGCCGCCGACATCCTGCGGGGCCTCCTTCACCTTGGCACCCGCGGCGGTCACCTCGGCCAGCTTCGCCTCGATGTCCGGCACGTGCCAGAAGGCCACCGGCGAGGTCATGCTCTGAGATCCACCGCTCGGCACCAGCCCGACCTGCTGGCCAGCGGCCTCGAAGCCGACGTAGTAGGGCGAGTCGGCCATCGGCGGAACGCCGAGCAGGGCGGTGTACACCGCCTTGGCCGCCGCAAGGTCGGAAACCGGATGCAGCACGGTCTTGATTCCCTCGGTGGTAGAGCCGGTCATGGTCACTCCTTAAGTCGTGGGTCACATGGACCCGGTGCGTACGGTCGTGTTAGGACGAACGGCGAGGCGCGGAATCGACAGTGGGCACAAGTCTGCACCCCACGGGGTCGGCGGCCGACGGCTCCAGGACGACCGACGGGCCGGGCTGGTCGGCGGGGCCGACCGTGATCCAGCGCATCCCGCCGTATCCGATGCCGGTGCGGACCTCGAAGCCGAGGGTGTCGCGATAGCAGGCCAGGTATGCGTCCGGGTCGTCACGCGGGAGGAAGGTCTGGTGCATCGTGATGTGCATAACGGTCATGCTAGGCGTGGCTCCGTGACCTGCGCTTCTCCAAAACTGCTCACTTTCGGCCGACCCTCCGGGCCACAGGGCGGCCGAGCCAGGCCCTCGGCTCGGCGCTCGAACTGATCGCGGATCGCTTCCGAACCGACGAAGTGATCCGTATCAGGCAGCTCTGCGCGGCAATGCCGCCTACCTAACCTCGCTCGACGCACCCACCCCGGTAGGGAACCCTCACCGTGCACCGAAAGCCATCACGTCCCGCCAGCAGCAGCGGCGCGACTATGGTCGCCGGGAAGAAGACCGCCCTCGGGCGGGGCCGCGCCGGGCCCGTCGTCACCTTCCGGGCCGCCGAGGACGCCGGGACTACCGGCCCGTGAGGTGATGGCATCCGCACCGTCCGCCTCTCCGCCGTCCAGGCTGTCGGTGACAGCGAGGTCCGCAAGCCCGGCCACGCCGTCCTTGCTTCCCAGCAGCAGGGCGAGGACCTCGCCGATGGCGGGCTCCCGGCTGGCGGGCTCCCGCAGCGGCAGGTGCGCCTGGATCCGGTAGCGATTGCGGCGGCCGTCTCGCTGCTTGATCACGTAGCCGGCCTTGGTGAGGTCAGTGACGATGCCGTGAGCGCTGCGCTCGGTGATGCCCAGGCTGGCCGCGATGTCGCGCAGCCTAGCGCCCGGGTCGTGGGCGATGCACAGCAGCACCCGGGCGTGGTTGGTCAGGAAACTCCAGTCCGCCACGCTCCATAACATAGCACAACTCATTTCCGGAAACAGGTTGCCTGCTTTTGCGCAGTGAGAACCGGACCTGGCCACTCGAGCGATGGCGATGCCGTCCTGGTCCCTGGCGACGTGGCCGGCTGCGCCTTGGCCGGTGATGACCGCGGGCATGCGCTAGGTGATGCTCGGCGTTGCGCCGGTGTCACGCAGGGCGCACCGGGCGCCCGGGCATGGCTGGTGAGGAAGCCCATCCCGGCGTCGGCCAAAGTTTAGGATATATGTTTCTTGAAACTTATTGCTAGTTTTGTGAATCCGGCGTAGCGTCGGTCACGGACATCGAGGCCGGCCGTCGCCGACGGCCAGGCTGCTCGGGGGTTCAGCGAGAGGACCGGTCATGGGCGAGGATCGGCTGCACGTCGTGTTCGGGACCGGCCAGGTCGGCAGTGCCCTCGCCGCGCACCTGGCCGGGCAGGGTCTTCCGGTCCGGGCGGTGTCCCGGCATAGGCCACCTGCGCTGGCCGGCGGCGTTGACTGGCGGGGCGCGGATGTCACCGACCCCGAAGCCGCCGCCGACGCGGCCAAGGGCGCTTCGGTTGTCTACCAGTGCCTCAACGCCCCTTACGCCCACTGGCCGGAGCGCTTCCCGCCGTTGCAGCGGGGCGCGCTGGCCGCCGCCGAGCGCAACGGCGCGCTCCTGGTGGCCCTGGAGAACCTGTACGGCTACGGCCCGACCGGGGGCAGGCCGATGACCGAGGACCTGCCGCTGGCCGCGACGACGGTCAAGGGCCGGACCCGGGCGGCCATGACCGCCGAGCTGCTGGCCGCCGCCGAGGCCGGCCGGGTCCGCATCGCCATCGGGCGGGCCTCGGACTTCTTCGGCGCCGGCGTCACCCAGGGGTCAACACTGGGGGAGCGGGTCTTCGGCAACGCCCTGGCCGGCCGGCGCGCCGACTTCATCGGCCACCCTGACCTGCCGCACACCTACAGCTACGTTCCCGACATTGCCGCCGGCCTGGCCATCCTCGGCACCGACGCCCGCGCAGCCGGCGAGGTGTGGCACCTGCCCGGCCCGCAGACCGTCACCACCCGGGCGCTGCTCGACCTGGTCGCCCGCGAGGTCGGGCATCCCGTCGCTGTCCGGCAGGTGCCCAAGCTGGTCCTGCGCGCCCTGGGACTTGTCAACCCGGTGCTGCGGGGGCTGGCCGAGACGACCTACCAGTTCGACCAGCCGTTCGTCCTGGACACCAGCAAATACGAGGCCGCCTTCGGAGCGGCCGGCACCCCGCTGGCCGCCGCCGTTACCGCGACCGTCGCCTGGTACCGGACCCGGCCGGGCACGCCATGACAGCCAAACCAGAGGCGCCAAGCGCCGGGCTCACTCGCGCCGGCCTCGATCAGCTCCGTCGCAGCGAACCGCGCCTGCTCGCGGCGGGCCCGTTCCGCGGCGGTCAGCTCGCCACCATCGGGGTACCTCATGATCCTGGCCTAGCCCAGATGCCTAGGACGGTTTCATTACGGAACTCAGCCTAGAAATCAGCCACGCTGCGCGGTGCCAGCGCCATCCGCCGGACAGCGCCGCCGGTGGTCGTGTGTTCTTCGCCGCCGCGCCGGTGCTCGAATCACAGCTCCCTGCCCCGGCCGACGGCTCGCGCAACAGCGTTTCGGCGCATTCGGGGCCCGTCCATGCCTCATCCGTGAGGGGTGGTGCCGACCTGTGCCGGCACCCTTAGTGTCCCAGGTGAAAGGCCGCGAGAATCGGAGCAGGCACCGCATGTCCACGACGAGTTCGTCAGCACGGGCCGCCGCGAAAGACCGGGCCGCCGGGCCGGTGCGGCCGCGGAACCCGGCAAGAAGCCGGGCACGAGATCAGCGGGGGACGATGGCGTGGATTCCTGGCGGCATGTTCTTGATGGGCTCGGCCAGCTTCTATCCGGAGGAGCGCCCCGTGCACCGGGTCACCGTGGATGGGTTCTGGATGGACACCAGCCCGGTGACGGTCGCGGAATTCCGGCGGTTCGTGACGGCGACCGGGTACCAGACCATCGCCGAGCGGCCGCTGGAACCGGCTGACTACCCCGATGCCGACCCGGATCTGCTGGTGCCCGGATCGCTGGTGTTCCGGCGCATCCCTGGCCTGGTCGACCTGCGCGATTACCGCAACTGGTGGGCGTACGTCCCCGGCGCCTGCTGGCGCCACCCTGGCGGTCCTGGCAGCGACCGCGGCGGCCTCGCACGACACCCGGTGACCCATGTCGCCTATGAGGATGCCGAAGCCTACGCCGCCTGGGCGGGCAAGGAACTGCCCACCGAGGCCGAGTGGGAGTACGCGGCGCTCGGCGGCCTCGACGGCGCCGTGTACGCATGGGGCGATGAGTTCGCGCCGGACGGCCGGATGATGGCCAACACCTGGCAGGGCACGTTCCCCTGGCAGAACCTGCTCACCGACGGCTACGAGGGGACCTCCCCGGTAGGGTCATTTCCCGCCAGCGGCTATGGGCTGAATGACATGACCGGCAACGTCTGGGAATGGACCTGCGACTACTTCACCCCGCGTCATCCGGCTGATGCTGCCCACGCGTGCTGCGTGCCGCGCAACCCGCGAGTCACCTCGCCGGAGCGCAGCAAGATCGTCGGCGAGCCGGGCGCGCACCTCGCGCGTAAGGTCATCAAGGGCGGCTCGCACCTGTGCGCACCCAACTACTGCCTGCGCTACCGGCCGGCCGCCCGCCAGGGCCAGACCGTCGACAGCGCCACATGCCACCTCGGCTTCCGATGCATCAGCCGTGCCGCCCCACGGCTCACAGCGCCGCCACACCCGCCGTGACCGCCGATAACGCGGGCGTCGTGCAGGCCATCCGCTCCTCCATGGACGCCGAGCGTGTTCCGGGGAGCCGGCGCACAGCAGGCTGAGGTCGCCCGCAGCCGTCTGGGCTCTTTCGAGGCGTCTCTCCGCGCGCTCCGGGCATCAGACGAGCAGGCGCCCTGACCGCCACAGCGCAGGCCTTGCTGGCCAGCTATTTCGGTCAGAAAACTGCCGCGAGCATGCCCGGATCCCACCGCTTCCAGAGGTACGAGTAGATCAGGCAGGCGAAAATCAGGTCGAACACCAGGATCGGGGAGACTAATGCGCGATTACGGGCACAAAGTCTCCCCGATCAATAGGTCGGCGATCACCGAAGCGCTTACTCCCGCGCCAGCATGGCCTGGGCTTCGCGCTCCAGATCGACATAGGGGTCGCCGCTGACGTCGACCGTGACCCGCTTGATCGTGCCGCCGGTGAATGTGTGCGGGTGATCGCCGGGGTAGTCGTCAGTCACCGGCTCGCCGCTGTCCCGGCCGACGCACAGGCCCTCGCCGGCGAGCGAGAACATCCCGGGCTGGGTCCTGATCCGGCCCTCGCCGACCTTCTTGTCCCCGTGGTACAGCGACAGGATCCCGGTGGACACGTGCGGCGGGTCCTCTCCGTCCTTGTCGAAGGAGGCGGACAGGATCAGGTTCTCCCCGGTGGGGACGTCCTGGGTGCCGTCGATCTTCTGCTCGGCCATGCCGACGAAGTTGTTGACGTAATGCAGCCGGTTGTCCTTGACGTAGAGGGCGTGCCCGCCGAACCGCGACCCGTGGGCGAACAGCACGCCCTGCGCGCCGAGGCCTGGGATGTCCACCAGCGCCCCGATCGTGAAGGAGCGGTTGCGGACGTTCACCGCCTGCAACTCGGGCACCTCCGCGGTATCGGGGAAGTAGGCGTACCGGTCGCGGGCCGAGGCCAGCTGCGGCCGCGGCGTCGTGATGATCTCCAGCGCGGACCGGTCATCCAGCGGGAAGGTGCCGTTCTGTCCTGCCTCGGCGAACCACAGGTTGACTAGCTCGCGTAGCTTGTCGGGGTGCTCGGCGGCCAGGTCGTGCAGCTCGGCGCGGTCGGTGTCGACGTGGTACAGCTCCCAGGTGTCGTCGTTGAAGTGGCCCCACCCGGCGAGGGTCGGATGGGTGGTGACGGCCTTCCAGCCCTCGTGCCAGATCGCCCGGGAGCCGAGCATGGAGTAGAACTGCGTCTTGCGGGCCGACGGCGCCGACGCGTTGTCGACGCTCGATCGCATGCTGACCCCGTCGAAGGGGCTCTGCACGTGGCCCTTGATGGTGGCCGGGGCCTCGACGCCGAGAAAGTCCAGGATGGTGGGCACGATGTCGATCGCGTGGTGGTACTGGTGGCGTATCTCGCCCTTGCCCGGTCGGGGATGCCGTTCGCGAACAACATCTCGTTGACCGAGCCGTCCGGGCCGCCTTCGCCACTGGCCCCGTTATCGGACACCAGGATCACCAGCGTGTTCTCCCGCTGCCCCGATTCCTCCAGGTAGTCGAGCAGCCGGCCGATGTGGTGGTCGGCGTGCGCCAGGAACCCCGCATAGACCTCTGCCATCCGCGCGAAGAGGCGCTTCTCGTCGGCGGACAGCGAAGCCCACGGCCGGGTGACGTCCAGTGGCGGGAATGGCTGGCCCTCGGGCCCCTTGCGGGTTTCGGGGGTGCCTATCGGGTTGACCGGCGGCAGCTCGGTGTCGGCCGGGACAATGCCCTGCTGCTTCTGCCGGGCCAGCGTCTGCTCGCGGATCGCCTCGTACCCCATGTCGAAGCGGCCCTTGAACTTGTCGATCCACTCCTTGGAGACATGGTGCGGCGCGTGGCAGGCGCCGGGCGCGTAGTACAGGAAGAACGGCTTATCCGGCGCGACCGTCTTGGCGTCCTTGACGAACTCAATGGCCTTGTCGGTGAGGTCGTCGGTGAGATGGTAACCCTCGGCCGGCAGCTTAGGCTGGTCGACCGGGTGGTTGTCATACACCAGGTCCGGGTACCACTGATTCGTCTCCGCGCCCAGGAACCCGTACCAGCGCTCGAACCCGCGGCCGGACGGCCAGTTCCGCCGCGTCGAGGCCAGGTTCATCTCCACGGTCGGGCACAGGTGCCACTTGCCCACCATGTAGGTGTTCCAGCCGCGCTCACCGAGGATCTCGGAGAGCATGCCGTTCTCCGGCGGGATCGTGCCGCTCGCGTTCGGGAACCCGACCGCGCCCTCGGTGATGCACGCCATGCTGTTGCGCGTGTGGTTGCGGCCGGTCAGCAGGCACGAGCGGGTCGGAGAGCAGAGCGCCGTCGTATGCCATTGCGTGTAGCGCACCCCGTCGGCGGCGATCCGCTCGATATTCGGCGTCTCGATCGGGCCCCCGTAGCAGCTCATGGCCGAGAAGCCCACGTCGTCGAGCACGATGTAGACAACATTGGCTGCGCCGTCGGGTGCCTTGGGCGGCTCGAACGGTGTCCAGTCCGGCTCCGAATCGCGGATGTCGATGTTGATCGTGCCCTTGAACGGCTCGCTCATTTCACTACTCCTCGCGCCCGGCGGGCATCTGAGCGGGTCTCACGACGGGAGGTGGCCTCCCCGGAAGGTGCTGTCGTCTGCGCCCCACCAGAGACCCGCCTAACGATGCTGGCAGCGCTCAGTCGGCCGGGCATCATCCGGTAAGGATGAGCGGTCAGGTGAGTGTCATCACCGTGACTCGAAGTTCGCGCCGGAGCATGAGCCCGCCGATGATCTCGAAGATGCCCATGATGATGAACCAGATGGCGAGCAGGACGGCGAGGAAGGTCAGGGAGGAGGCGGGCGTCGCCGCGACTACTATCCCGGCGATCAGGCTGATCACGCCGAACGCGATCCACCAGGCCCGCCCTTCGCTGGCGTCGCTGGAGACTCCGCCGATGAGCGCGGCCAGCCCCTGAACTATCTTTTCCGTGTTCCTGGCCGCTGTGCTGGTGCTGCTCAGAGTCTCTATTCCGGCTCATCCTGACGTGCCTGGAGCATGGCTGACCGATTCGCGGCGCAGAGCCGCGGTGGCGATCGCCTTGAACCTCATCCCGTTCGCCGGGATCGCGTTCTTGTGGTTCGTCGGGGTGATCAGGGACCGGATCGGCGAGCGCGAGGACCGCTTCTTCGCAACGGTCTTCCTGGGCAGCGGCCTTTTGTTCGTCGCCATGATCTTCGCGGCCGCAGCGATCGCGGGCAGCGTCATCGCGGACGCGAGCGCCGGCTCGCCGAATGCGAGCACCCTCGCGCTGGGCCGCAACCTCACCGCGAGCCTGATGAACGTCTACGCAATGCGAATGGCAGCGGTGTTCACGCTGACCACGGTGACGATCGCGCGCCGCACCGAGATCGTCTCCAGATGGCTCACCGTCGCCGGGCTCGTGAGCGCGCTGGTGCTCCTGGTCGGCATCGGTATCTCGCCCTGGGTGGAGCTGCTGTTCCCGGCGTGGATCCTGGCGCTGAGCATCGATATCCTCGCCGCCGGGCTCAGGGGATCTGCGCACCCCACGGAAACGGCGCGCGCCTGATTGCCCGGGGTGCGCCGACGTGCGCACTTCTTCCGCCGTCCGCGAAAGTGGGTCAGGTGCCGAGCAGTTTAGCCTTGGCGGATGTGAATTCGTCGTCGGTCAGAACGCCTCGCTGATGCAGGGTGGCGAGTTGATTCAGCTGATCGAGCATTGGCGAAGGTGCTGCCTCGGCAGGGGGCTGCTGGTAGGGCGCGGGTGGCGCCGCCTGCTGCTGCTCGAGGTCGCTGATCCGCTCGTTCTGCTCGTCCTCCCCCTGATCACGCTGCTCCGCTCGACGGC
>WNFI01105520.1_pt1 | contig 16814 bp, 13 predicted proteins | sample 5400471 | NCBI WGS metagenome assembly WNFI01 (sample SAMN13153348, study PRJNA577476) | soil metagenome | isolation source: 100 cm saprolite on Douglas fir-dominated hillslope | place: USA:California | collected 2013-09-17 | reverse complement strand
GGTGTTCCAGAAGACCTGGTTGAAGAGCCCGAGGTCGAAGCCAAACGAGTGGTACGACTCGTGTCGGAGCAGCGACAGCGCGATGTATGTCATGGAGTAGGCTGCCACGAGCCCGACCGCGACCCAACGGTGGTAGCGCAACCAAAGCGAGGGCAGGCCCTTCACAGGGTTAGATTCTGCATTGGGCCCCTCAACTAGGACATTCGCGATACTCAATCCCGGGTTGCATCGTTACTTGATCTAGTGGGTAAACGGCAGATCGTCGGGGCGGCAACCGGCCTCGTGCTGATGACCGCTTGTGGGGCTGTTCCCGTGGGCTCGACGCTGGGGAGCCCTGCGGCTGCGCCGTCACCATCAGTCTCTCCGCCTCCATTCCTGTATCGGCCTCCACCCCCTTATCGGCCCCCGAACGGTAGTCAGACTGCCTCCCCTTATCCCATTTCCGTGACGGGCTGCCGATTGCCGTTCTCGGAAATCTCCGAAGCGAGGGGCGGCTTCATCGCATTCCCGGGAGGGGCACGCCAAGACGATCCGTCGAGCGTTGTCGCGCTGCCCGGTAACGCGCCCGGCGAGATCGGCGTGAATCCAGGGTTGGCCTACGATCGCATCCTCGGCCATTGGGTGCCCGTGCCGCTTGACTGGTTGGCCCCAGGCGGCCAGACCTACGCCTATCAAACGTACGGCGGCAAGATTCGAGCTGTCACCGTCCTGGACGGATCGTCAGGCAACGTGACGACCAACGGATCGTGGGAATTGATCTCGACTGCCGATAACGGCGTGTACGCCGGTCAGTTGAATATTCCAGGCGCTTGGTTCGTGCCGTTCGGTGGAGCCCCGAGGCAGCTCGTCGACCGCGGCACGTGGCAGAGCTACTCGAACGGCGCCCTCTGGGGAGTCGACAGCGCGCACAATCTGATCCAGCACGACGTGACCACCGGCGCCGAAACGTCCTGGGGTGCGGTATCAAGTGTTGCGTTCGTCGTAGGGAACGCGACCTCTGGTGAGCCACTCGTGGTCACTGGTGGGGTGTTGGTGATGCTCCACCTCAACAGTGCGCCAACGACTCTGTGGCCGGGTACTGGTGGCCTCGGTGAAGGCGGCCGGGCTTTTGCGGATACGGTGGGAATCTGGTTCGAAGTCGACGGCTCGAGGATCGGGGAACCGGGTACAGGGATCTATCTGTGGACCGCCGACAAAGGACCGCAACTGATCACGTCCGAGGTCGTGCATGTGATGGGCGCCTGCGGGTGAACGGGTAAACTGCGTCGAACCCTGGCACGACCAAGCCGCAAGGCAATCTACAGATCCACCCTTCATCGCACCGTTTGAATGAACACACCACTGCTGTTCGGAACAATGCGGAGAGTGCTTAGCCAATTCAAGCCGATTTGGTCTAAATGACGCGTCCCGCAGCCATCGGGCGGCTGCCCAGCGTGCTCTTTTCACGGCCGCATCGCCGGCGCCGACGAGCTCTTTGGGCGATTGCGATCGCTGTCGTGATCATTGGGTGCAGCGGCGTCGGAACCGCGATTGCGTACATGTCAGTGAAGTCGCAGGCCAATCTGCTGCAAGCGCAGCTCACAGTTCACTTGCAGCTCGGACAGAGCGAGTTGGAGGCAGCCAAGGCCAGCCTGAAGGCGGCCAACTCAGCACGCGACGAAAAACTCATCGCCCAAACCGACGTGCATTTCACGACCGCCAAGCTGCAATTCATGGTCGCGCGCCAGATGGCCGACAGTAGCGAGCTTCTCAGCCGGCTCGAGGGCTTACCGGCGGTCGGGAACCTGGCGCAATCCCGGCACACCGCAGTCGACGGAATCGCCGACATGGGCGTCGCTATCTCCGATGCCGGCCTGGAACTTGCCCAACTGGATGGGCAGCTCATCCAACCAGGGGGCGCGGGCGGTCAACAGGGCCGAACGTTGCTGACCGTGCTCGACCAGGCAAGCAAGAGCCTTGTTGTAGTTCGTGCAGACCTCGACCGCGCGCTGAAGGGTGCCAGACAAGTTGACATACGCGTAGTTCCTGTGGGTCAACAGGCAACATTCCTAAAGGCACAAGCCACGATCATTACAGCTGTTGCAGCGGCCGATGAGTTCGCGAGCCTTGTGCCCATCATTACTGAAGTACTGGGTGGCAATGGCGCTCGGACGTATCTAATCGAGCAGGTTAACCCAGCGGAGTTGCGCCCAGGCGGGGGCTTCATCGGGACTTACAGCATCCTAGAGGCCAACCACGGCGTTTTGAAACTCGTTCGAAGCGGAAGTGCCGCTGATCTTATTGGCACCCGGTCGTCACCTGGCCAACCAGGTTACGTCACACCCCCCGGCCCCATAAAAGAGTTCGTGCCAAACACCAGCTGGAGCTATATCGATTCGAATTTCTTTCCCGACTTTCCGTCGAACGCTCAGGCAGGGATTCGCTTCGCCCAACCTTACGTCGGTCATATCGACGGAGTTATCTCAATCGACTACTACACCGTGGCGCAAATGCTCGCGTTGACGGGTCCCCTTACCATTCCTGGCTATGCGATTACGGTAAACGCTACTAACTTCGTGCCCCTTGTTGTCCAGTACGACATTCAGCTTGGAGCAGATCCCGTCCACAAAGCGATCCTAGCTGCAACTGCTGGAACGCTTATGAACCGGATTGCCACTCTTCCCACTTCCCAATGGCCTGCTCTACTTACGTCACTCAACGACCTCGCAAGCTCACGCCATCTCCAGGCCTATTCGATCAACGCCACTATCGAGAAGCAGATTACCGAATTTGGGTGGTCGGGCATTCAGAATCCGGCTGCCTCGCGGGACTACATGATGGAGGTCGAAAGCAATCTCGGTGGAACCAAAGCCAACTATTTTGTCGTTCGCCGCTTCACGGTTGAACTTACGCGAAGCGGAAACACCCTCCACCATAAGGTCACAATCGACATTACTGACAATATGCCGTTCGCATACCGACCTGGGGAGTACTACACCGCCTACATAAGACTATATGTGAGCGATTCGGCCTCCTCAGGTGGCGATAATCTGAGGCGCGTGAAATACCCCAATCCCGCGCCGCCTGCAGGTATGCAGATGATTGATGGGTGGGTTCCAACCTTCCACGGTTACGGCCACTCGGCGCAGGCTGTGTTCACCTACGACACCCCGTGGATTGCAGATGGGCGCGGGGAACGACAACTCTTCTTGCAGAAACAACCGGGTACCCTCACTGACGCGGTCACGGTCAGATGGAATGATGGGAACGGCCACACGTACACAGTGAGTGGTGACCTCGGCCAGGATCGAGTCATTATCTTCTCGTCCAGGGGAGCCAGCATTGAAGCCGCGGAGGCGGCTCAAGCCAAGTTGCCAAGCCTGAGTCTTGGCTAAACGCACTAGCCTCCGGACGGTTCATTAGCCTACGGAATAATGCTCGACGCGTTATCGTGGCTACGATGCGCGTATGGAAGTCGTGCGCAATCTACCGGGGGGAGCACGGGCTCGTGGTTACCAATCTGAGCATCCATCGCACGTAGAGTTCCGATGACCCAGGTCGCACCTTCGTATTACTCGAACAAGATTTCCGCCCTCGCGGACCTCTTCGGAGCAAAGAGTGTGCAGGTCGAGGAGAGGGTGGTCGTTGTCGATGGGCGACGATTTCCCGTGGTCGACGATGTGATCGTTCTTCTCGAACCTGGCATGTACACGCGTCAATTAGCCGACTGGCTTGGAGCTGCTCCTGATCGAGTCATCGAGAGTCGCAATCCTTTCGCGTCTGATATCCAGACAACGTTCAGTCAGGAGTGGCTAGCGTACCCGGAGGTGCTAACTGAACACGAGGATGAATTCCGACAATACTTCGACCTCATAGAGATGGGGTCGCTGGAGGGCGCCACCGTATGCGACCTGGGATGCGGATCCGGTCGATGGAGCTATTACCTTCACAAAAGATGTCGCCGACTAATCCTCGTGGACTTCTCGGATGCGATCTTCGTCGCGCGACGCAATCTGCAGGACTCTACGAACACACTCTTCTTCATGGGAGATCTGACCAATCTTCCTTTTCGCCGCCAGTTTGCCGACATGGTCATCTGTCTCGGAGTACTTCATCATCTCCCCGTACCGGCTCTGTACGCGGTGCGCAGGCTTAGGACTATGGCCCCCCGCATCCTTGTCTATCTGTACTACGCACTGGACAACCGTCCTGCACATTTCGGTATTGCCCTACGGGTCGTGACAGCGATTCGCTGGGGGACGAGACGACTACGGCGACCTGCGGCTCGCAATGCTCTCGCGTGGGCCATTACCGTGAGCGTCTACGCCCCAATTGTGGCCGTAGGCGCAACAGCAGCCCGCCTACGGCTGGGCAAGTTTGTGCCGCTTCACGACACCTACAAGGGCAAGAGCCTCCGCAGAATTAGGCAGGACGTCTACGATCGCTTCTTCACGCGGATTGAGCAACGCGTGACCAAGGCGTCGATACTCAAGCTATGCGATACCTACGGAACCGTCACGATTTCCCCAAACCTGCCGTACTGGCACTTCCTCTGTGAAACCGCACCCAGTGATCTGTTACTTCGGGATCGACCCTAGAACTTTTGAAGCGTGCCAACAAATCTAGGCGTTGTGGTCTTGCTTTCCGTATGCCGCTCCACCCCGAGACCGTACGAGCCCAGACTGAACGGTACGCAAACCGTACACACCGACGCCGGCGAACGCGATCATAACGACCAGAAGTTGAGCGCGCTCGCGGTAGCTCGTCCCTAAGTTTCCGAGGACCAAGGCATAGCCAATGCTCAGGACTACGAAGAACGCAAGCAATGGGAGACATTGAGCGGGTTGAAATCGGCGGCTAAACGCCAGCCCCACAATCGCCGCGACCAAGATTGCGTAGTACAGGATTGTTTCGGGAACCACGATGGGTCGGAGGCCACCGAACTGCTCCCATGGGAAGGGCCTTAGCAGCAAATCAATCAGGCCTCGTGGCAAAAAGGCAATTGCCCCGCGTAGCGTCTGGAGGCCGGGATCAGCGTCGACAGCGGATCTCGCTCCTGCGGACAAATTGTGTCGGATGATGGCCAATTTGTCCAAGCCGGCTCGCACGTACAACGTTTGGAAGGCGCTCGGGACAATAACTACTGCGGCTACGACTGCGACACCGACGCTAGCAAGCGCGTAGGCAACTTGTCTGGGCACAACAACGCGCGGGGCGAGAATGGCAACAGCAATCGCTGTCGCTAGCGCGACGACCGTGTATTGACGAAGTGTGTACAGCACTCCAATCATTGGTACGAGACTCAGCAAACGTCGGTAGGGGGCTGCCTCGTGAAGGTGTGATATTGCGAGTAGGCTGGCCAGAATCAGGCACTGCACGTCTACGTCCTTGAGGTTAAGGCTCGACCAAAGGACCAGACTTGGAAATACCGCCAGCAGGATTGCACTCCACGTCGCTCCAGAATGCGCACCCAGTCGCTTTGCTAGCAGGTAACCGAAAACAGGGGTGAGTGCGCCGACCCCTGCATTCCAGAGCCGAGGCTCTAGCCGATTGACTCCGAACACTTGAATTAGAAACGCGTTGAAGTAGAACCAACCCTGACCGCCTGCGACGAACGCCTGCGTCAAGTCGAGCGGGTGGCCGGCAAGCTGCTCTGCGTGCGCGAAATAGCCGATCTCGTCGGGTGCGAAGTAGCCGTAAGGGAGGGAGTAGTAACTACCAATCGCGACGAGGAGTCGCAACAGCAAGGAGCCTAGGAAAATCCACCGGAGCACCACCATTTCGCCGGTCTCCGGTGACTCGTTGCTGATCGTGAGGTAAAGGGACGCCACCAATAGGCCAAGAACCGTGGTAATCAGCACGATTGGAATGATGGTCACTTAGGCGAAGCTGCCTGTGCGCGGGGGCTCAAACGAACAGCTGACATAAGAAATGAGCGTTCCACGGGTGAGAGCACAGCGAACCAGGAGGCGCTCGCAAACACGGCGAGCAACGGACCAGCGATCAGAGCCTTTTCCCAAGTTGGACCGTCAAATAATGTCGTGGCGCCGACAAGGATGACAGTGGCAGGGCCAAAAAGACGCTTGCGCCAAGTCCGAGTGATTGGGCGCAAGAGCCGATACGCCATGAAGTCAACAACAAAGTAGTCGATGCTTGCGCGGAGTGTCCACGCCAAAGCCACTCCGGCGATTCCTCCGCGGCCGACAATTACGACTAACAGGGGCACATAGAGAACCAGCTCGATGACTTGAAGCTTGGCTGCCCAGGAAGGATGCCCCGACCCTTGAACGACGCCGTACGGAACTTGAGCAATACCATTTGCCAATACTCCTGCGGACAGCCATCCTAGGACTGGCGCCGCCAGAGCAGCGAACTCCGGGTTGATCCAGCTCCCTAATAGCTCACGTGCAAATAGGGCCGTGATCAGGAGGGCTGGAAATAGACCAACGGCGATGTATTTGGAGCCCTTGTCAAGGAGAGTGACCGCTCGCTCACGGTCGTGACGGAAGCTAGTGGCGAAAGCCGGAAATAGGACACCGCCTGCGGCAACGGGAATTACCAATATTCTCGTGACAGCTTCGAATGGCGTCGTGTAGTAGGCAACGATCGCGGCTGACATCACGGCCGCTAATACGAAGCGGTCAACATATGCCGTGATCGGGCCAACTATATTTACAACCGAGATCCAACCGCCGAAGACCATCAACCGTCTGACCGCACTAACGCGGAACCTCACACGATGCGTTGCGGGGGTGGACAGCAAACAGGCAACCATGTAGGCAATAAGGGCTAGCACTCTGGTTACGGCTAGGGCCCCGAGTATCGCCGCGAGACTAGTTGTAAACGGAAGGACCGCGAGGGGGGCAACATACGTCAAGGCGCCGAGTGGCCCGCGGACCAGATTGCTCAGCCCAAACTTTTGTTGAGCTTCGAGCACCCCCCTCAGGCCCGTTGTGACGACCACCAGTGGCACCGTGGCCGACATGATCAACGCAGCGATGCGGGTTTCGCCGTAGAGCTGGGCTGGGACAAGCGATGTATGCGCAAGTAGGGCAGGAATAGCCGCCAGGCAAAGGATGCCCCCTATCAGTCCTCCGACGGCCATAACAGCGAGGCCAGACCAAATGGTTGCTGGAAGTTCATGCTCGTCGGGACCACCCAGAGCGTGTGCCACAGCCTGGGTTAGGGCGCGACCAAGGCCGAAGTCAAACAGACTGAAGTACCCGATGAAGACCCAAGCCAGCGTCAGAATTCCAAACCGAGCAGTCCCCAGACCTCGAAGGAGGATGGGTATGGTCACTATCGCAACTGCCAAAGGCGCTATGCCGCCGGCAAGGTTCCAGACAGTGCTCCGGGCGAGAACCCTGCCACTGAGAAGGGCACCTGGCTCCGTCGGACCCTTGCTCTCTGTTTCTACTCCCATCGCTGTACGGAAGGTTGGCGCATCTCCCCTGTTAGACTCCCGACGATCTTGGCGACTTGGATATCAAGGGCCCGACGACTCCTGTTTTCAGGCGATCCCGATTTCGTTCGATACCTTCTTGCTGAAAGAGTCTCCAGGTGGGTGTACTCGAAGTACATTTTTAGTGAGTACGCCCGCACGTGGCTGGACGACCGTGAGTTCATAGAGGCCTATGATCGCTTATGCCCATCTAATCGACGTTCTGCCGATCGAAAGTTCTTGCTGAGGAGCCTGCTCTCTCTAATAGAGGATGTCCCGGGCGACACTGCGGAATGCGGTGTTTATCAAGGAGCCTCCTCATACGTGATTTGTCGGTACTCGATGGGCCCCGAGCGGACCCATCACGCCTTCGATTCCTTCGAGGGCCTATCTGAGCCTGACCGAGTAGATGGGAACTACTGGACTAGTGGGGACCTCTCCTCGTCGGAGGAATCAGCGAGGCGAAACTTGGCCCAGTTTCCACGTGTCCAGCTCCACAAGGGATGGATTCCGGACTCCTTCTCAGTAGTCCCCGAGGGAACCAAATTCGCTTTTGTTCACCTTGATGTCGACCTGCATCAGCCCACATTCGATTCGCTTCGATACTTCTATCCTCTCCTTAGCCCCGGCGCTGTCGTGGTTTGTGACGACTACGGATTCGCGACATGTCCGGGAACGACACTTGCGTGCGATGAGTTCCTCGCTGACAAAAAAGAGAACATTGTTAACTCTCCTACGGGCCAGGGCTTTTTCATCAAGGCCTAGCCCTAGCTCGTGTCTATCGGAGCCGAAGGCTGGTCGGCCAGCGACTTCTTTCCGATGTACAGGAGGTGTGGCGCCTTGCGCCGTACCAACCTGTTCGCGGCTGTAAAAGCCTTCGTGCCAATCAATGTCGACCGTAGGTAAAGGGTGTCGCAGCGCAATTTGTCGAATCCGGACATCTGCATGTGTTGTTCGAGACTGCTTCGGGTCCACGATCGGACATGTTGCATCCTGTGGAATATGCATCCACACTCAGGACAAACCACCTCGCCGGCAGCGAGGTTGTCCTCATTCGGCGTCGTGACGACGATGGCGCCTCCGAGCTTGATTATGCGATGCAACTCTGACGATGCTGCGGCCATGTCGTCGTCCAATAGGTGCTCGATCGTCTCCACGAAGAAGACAACGTCGTAGGTTTCCTCGGCAAGGGCTGACTTCGTCCCGTCGAGTAGCGTGGCGCCACCAAACATCGGCTCGCTCTCGAATCGTCGGCGAACGCCCGCGACCGACTCGGGCGAGAAATCCGCTCCCTCACATCTAAGTCCGCGGCGCAGAAGAGCAGCGAGGAGGTCTCCGACACCGCATCCATAGTCAAGGACTCGACCCGATAACCCGATGTCATACGATTTGACCACATCTATGAGCGCGCCGCCCACCATCGCACTGAAATACCGATTCCGAAGGTCGCTTTGCGAAGACATTGCATCCCAGAACCGGGCGCTCTGATCGTGGGTCCAGACAGTTCTGTGTGGATGGAAGGTTGTCATGTAGACTCTCCTACTTCGCTATCCGGGCTCTGCCTCGCAGATACCATCTCCGAAGCTCCGGTATTGTCAGTACACCGCTGCCTGAGGCGAACCACAAAGACAACTCTAGCAATGCCATTGCCCGGTTTAACGCGGAGGTCGCGGTCTGTCGGCTGACTTGACTCCCGTGCGGGTTTTGAACGTCATCAACAACTTGATGATCGGTGGTGCCGAAACTTATCTGGCAAGGATCGCGCCTCGCATGCGAGCGCTGGGGGTCGACATCGAGATTTGCGCCCTTGAGCGCCAAGGTTCACTGATCGGACAACTCGAGGCCTCTGGAATTCAGGTACTCAGCACTCGGTTCCAATCGAAGCTCCGCTCAGACCCTGCAAGTCGTGCGGTCGATTTCGTACGAAGCATCAATGACCTTAGACGAATCATCAGGCGAGGCGGATACGATGTGGTCCACTCGTACTTATTTCTTGCTGACCTCGCGGCGGTATCCGCCGCGCGTTTGACAAACTGCAAACGGATAATAGTGAGCCGCAGATCGATGCACAGCGCGGTGCATCCGTCGAACCCCTTTCTCCATGCTCTGGAACAGCTCGTGAACATGTTCTCCACGGAGCTGATCGCTAACTCGAGAGCTGTGCTGAAGGATGCGGACGAACATGAGGTGTGGTTGCCGTCGGTACGAACCGTCATCTACAACGGCGTCGACGTCGAGGCTTACCAGCCTGCTCGACCGAGCTCGAGCGGTCCTCTTCGCTTGGTGACCGTAGGCTCCCTGACCCCTCTGAAGGGGCAGAGATACGCTATCCAGGCTGTGGCGACACTCAGAGACTCCGGCATTACCGCGACACTCGAATTAGTCGGAACTGGACCGGATGAGTTCATGCTCAGACGGGAGGCCTCCGCTGCTGGTCTCACTGACTCGGTTATTTTTGCCGGCGAGCAAGCCGACCCGCGGCCCTTCCTAACTCGCGCTGACGTGTTCGTCTTGCCCTCTCGCGTCGAGGGATTCTCCAATGCACTTCTCGAGGCCATGGCTAGCGCGCTACCCGCGGTTGCGACTGATGTCGGCGGTAACTCAGAAGCGCTCATCCATGGGGCGGGCGGCCGCATAGTTCCCCCCGGACAACCTACGGCGATCGCGACCGCAATTGTTGAGCTTGCGAACGCGCGGTCAAAGCTCCCGGAGATGGGCCAATTCAACCGACGGCGCGTGCTGGAGCAATTCAGCTTGGAAGCGTCAGCACGACAGCTGGCCGACTGGTACTTGCATGGACCGGTGGGACAAGACGCTTCGGCCCCTTCGATCGGACGACGTGATTAGCCGCTGACGCGAGTTCCCTGCATCGAAGCTCGAGATCCGAGTGTCCTTAGCTCTACCAGACCGTGTCGCTCGAACCAATTCTTCAACTCAGCTTCCGAATGTTTCCACTGGTACTTCGGTGAATACCAGTCGAAGGTATCGAGTACTCGCCAATCAGGGTTTGGGTGCAGGCTTACAGGCAGCAACACCCAACTAACACGCCCCACCACAGGTAGTTTGTCCAGGTAGTAGAGGGGTTTGGACACCTGGCATAATCGATGAAGCATGCGCTTGGGGAGGCGTGTCGTCAGATGACGATAGGCATCCGAGGACCAGGACCACTTTCGAAGCGTTGAGCTGTAAACCCATATCGCAATCTTGCCTCCCGGTTTCACGAGTGGGGGTAGCAGGTCGAAGGCGGCTCTGGTGTTGGGCGTGTGATGTAGGACGCCGATACTGAAGACGTAGTCGAAAGTAGCGGCGGCGAATGGCAACTTGAAGATGTCAGCCTGTGCAAGGTTTACGCTCCTGCGGGTTGCCAGGTTTCGCTGTGCGGCGTCGATTGCCGATGTAAGGTCGACCCCCACCACTCTTGCTCCCCATCGTGAGGCCACATCAGAGAATCGACCCATTCCGCAACCAACATCAAGAACCAACTTCCCTCGCAACTCACCGGGCGTAAACCCTGTCTTCGCGATGAACGTTTCTTCGGACTCACGCATCGTCTCAGTGTCCAATTGAGTCGTGCTGTGCAGATTCCACTCGAAACCAAAGTTTGCGGCGTAGCCGTCGGTCGAGACGAACCGGGGAATTCCGCGGATAATTTCAAAAGAGTGGCTCGCGTCACACGCTAGTTGTCCGCCAATTACATCGCCACCAGCCATCTCTGGCATCTTTACGCTAAGTTGTCCTTGGCACTCGGGGCAAACGAGCAGATCGAGGAACTCGTGTTTCAACAGGTTACTTCTACTCTTGGGTCAGCCTCTCTACGAACTGTAAGGGCCTGCCACATCTTCATATGCTTCGAGTGGTAAGCGCCTGGTGCCTCGGCACGGGCTGTTCGTCGATAAAGACCTGGTGCCATCGCTCCAGGAGTAGCAGATCCCACAGCGTGTACTGAAAGCGGTTGCTGCCGGCTAGATGCTCGTTGACCATTTCTCGTATAGCATCCGGCTTGAAGTAGCCGCGACCAAGCGCCCGATCGGAAAGGACCGAGTCGGTCAGTATCTCCTTCAAGCTGCCTCGTAGCCACGCACCAAGCGGTACGCCAAAGCCCATCTTTCGGCGATCGAGAATCTCGTTCGGGAGAATCTTGCGCAGAGCGCTCTTAAGCAGGTATTTGCTCTGTCCGTGCCTAAGTTTCTTATCCGCCGGTAGGCGAGCTGCGAACTCCATCAGCTTATGGTCGAGAAATGGAGAGCGCGCTTCCAAAGCGTTGGCCATCGTGGCAACATCCATCTTCACCAATAGGTCGTCTGGCAAGTAGTTGTTGACATCGGTGTCGAGCATAGAATCGACGACCGCGCCGTGTTTGGATGATCGCATCAAGCGGACGGGTGAAGGCAGGTCGTCGCCGAGGTGATCGATGAAATCAGGGCTATAAAGGCTCGGCTTGTCCTCCGGGTGAAGGTGGACCAGCGTAGCGAAATAAGCGTCGGCGACCGTCTGAACTGATGGACGAGCCAGGCGCTGGGCACGGCCCATATAACCCGCGAACGGGCGCGCAATCGTCTGAAGTCCACGCCGAAGCGACAGTGGTAACCCGAAGTAGTTGTGGTAACGGCTCAGGTGGTACCGGTCATAGCCGGCAAAGCTTTCGTCGCCGCCATCTCCGTTAAGGACGACGGTCACATGAGGCCGGGTAATCCGAGCAACCTGGAATGACGGAATTGCTGACGAGTCGCCGAACGGCTGGTCGTAATGCCAGACGATGTCATCCACGAGTCGGGGGTCGCCCGCGTCGACTAGGAGTTCGTGGTGATCGGTGGCGAACTGTCGAGCAACCATTCGGGCGTACTGAGACTCGTCGAAGCGAGCAGGTTCAAAGCCGATCGAGAAAGTCTTGAGTGGCTGAGTCAGCGCTTCCGCTGCAAATGCTACAACCGCACTAGAGTCGATACCACCTGACAGGAAAGCGCCCAAGGGTACCTCGCTTTCCAGCCGGATCGTCACTGACTCCCGCAGGAGCCTCAGAAGTTCTTCGCTAAGTTCCTCTGCCGAAAGTCGGAGCTTCGGCTCGTATTGAAGGCGCCAGTAGCGGCCCAACTCGACGTGCCCGTTGCGCCATCGGATCCAGTGTGCCGGCGGTACTCGCTGGATACCTTTGAATGCTGTCCCGGGTGAAGGCACGTACTGAAGTGTCAGGAACTGGTCGATTGCGTCGTAACTCGGCTCTCGCTGCACGTCCGGGTGCTGAAGAATGGCCTTGATCTCTGAGCCAAAGACAAAGACGCCGCTCGGAAGCAATGCATAGTAGAGCGGCTTCTTGCCGACACGATCTCTAGCGAGAAACAACGACTGATCGCGGCGATTCCAAATCGCGAATGCGAACATCCCGCGTAGGTCAGCCAAACAGGCCTCGCCTTTCTCCTCCCAAAGATGCAGTACCGTTTCGACGTCAGATTTGGTCCTGAAGCGATGGCCGCGCTGGACAAGACCTGCCCGTAGTTCGCGATAGTTGTAAATCTCTCCGTTGAGGATGATCGCCGCGGATTCATCCTCGTTAAAGATTGGTTGACTGCCGCCGGCCACGTCGATGATGCTTAAGCGGCGAAACGCTAACCCTGCGTGATCGTCGAGTAGGACACCAGACGCGTCGGGGCCACGATGGGCGATCGCGGCACCCATTTGTTCCAGGATATCGGGATTAGGCCGCTCGCCAGCTACTCCAGCGATGCCGCACACGGCGTTGGGTCTCCATTGATGTTTCCGTGCGAAACACAGTTCATTCTGGCGAGGGGTACGACCCCGTCGCTGAGGGCTGACGAAGGCGGCTCATGACATTTCGGGTATCCACGATCATTGGAGCGTACTTGAGAACTGTGGTCCAATCGATGGAGTCATGGTCCGCCACGACAACTGCACAATCTTGCTGGGCAAGAAACGTCTCGAGAACGGCCTCCGAATAGAAGACACGGCCGTTCACGCGCAGGGACGCCACGTGCGGATCGTGATACGTGACCAATGCGCCTTCCTTTAGAAGGAGCTCGATCACCTTGATACCGGGCGACTCTCGAACATCCGAGGAATTCTTCTTGTAGGCGACGCCCAGGAGCCCGACTTTCGCCCCGTTCAGTGCGCGCTGCTTCGAGTTCAGGAGGTCATCGACTTTGTGCACGACGTATTCAGGCATCCTCGCATTGACGCGACCGGAAAGCTCGATGAACTCGGTGTTGACATTGAGCTGGCGAGCTTTCCAGGCGAGATAGAAAGGATCGACCGGCACGCAGTGCCCGCCCAGGCCGGGGCCTGGGTAAAAGGTCATGTACCCGTAAGGCTTTGTGGAGCAGGCCCGGATGACCTCCCAGACGTCGATGCCGAAGGCATCGCAGATGACCTGGAACTCATTGACCAGGGCTATGTTCACGCCTCGGAAGATGTTTTCAAACAGCTTTTCGATTTCAGCCGTGCGAATGTTAGAAACTGGGACAAGGGTCTTACAGATACTGCTGTAGAGAGCGATCACTAGCTCCAGGCACGTCTTGGTGAGCCCGCTGACAACCTTAGGGGTGTTGCTGATATCCCAATCGCGATTTCCAGGATCGATTCTTTCCGGTGAGTAGCCGATGAAAAGGTCCTCACCCGGCTTGTAACCGAGGTCGCTGAACGCGGGCACCACAATCTCCTCTGTGGTCCCTGGGTACGTGGTGCTCTCCAGGACGACCAAGGTGCCCCGCGCCACAACTTTCGCCAGGCTCAATGCCGCCGAACGCACGAAGCCCAAGTCGGGCACCCGGTATTCGTCGATTGGCGTCGGTACGGCGATGATCACAACCTCGGCACTTTGAACTCGGTCGTAGTCGCTGGTCGCACGCAACCGGTGCTCTTGCACCAGGCGTTTGATCTGGCTCGAAGGCACATCCTCGACGTGAGAGCGTCCCTCGTTGATGCCCTCCACCTTCTCAATCGAGAGATCGATGCCTTCGACACGGTGCCCCGCCTCCGCGAGGGCGCACGCGAGGGGAAGCCCAACATAGCCCAGGCCGACGACCGCGATCGTCGCTGACCTCTTGTTCAGGTTTTCGAGCAGGTGTTCCTTATACGCCGCGTGCATGGCGAACCTCGAGGGCTGGGTGAGTCGTCAAAGCATATGGGTCGACACGCAGGAGTCCGCCCCAAGCGACCACGAAAGCCACCACGATCGGGACGGCCAACCAAGCCTCGGAGAGTGGATATCGCACTGCCAACGCAGCCGCGGCCCATGCGGCGAGGGTCCCAGCCGCGGCGACGGCCAGAACCTGGTAAGGACTCAAGCCAAGAAGCCTCAACCTGTGTGAGAAATGGTCTTTGAGAAATGGTCTTGGCCGCCTAGCTGGACGGGTCGGCGCGTCATCAGGCGCGAAACGATAACGAGCGAGGTATCGAACAGAGCCACGGCCACCGGAATAATAAGGATCACCGCAGAGTGCAAGCCGCGAGTACTGTTGGCCGCGCTGATCGAGCAAAGTGCCACCCCAAAGCCGAGCATCAGACTTCCGGCGTCGCCCATATACATCCTCGCGGACGGGCGGTTGATCAGCAGGAAGCCAACAGACGCACCGGCCAGCGGTACAGCGATCACAGCAGAATCCGGCACCAGGACTGCGATTGTGATCAGAGAAAGCGCGGCTACCGTTGAAGCGAGGCCATCCATGTTGTCGAGCATGTTGAACGAATTGGTTAGCCCGACGAACCACAGCACTGAGAATCCAGCGTTAAGGCCTGCCGAGTCACTCAGGTGCCATGAGAAACCGAGGGCCACTGCAGCGCATGCGACCGTGGCTTCGCCGACGAGCTTCACCCAGACGGGCAAATACCGGACATCGTCGATCAGACCGATGGCGGTAATCGAGGCGAGCATGACCACAACGGTCCACCACTCGGGGCGGAGCCAGAGCACGGCGGTGCTCAAGCCACCGAGCATGGCCAGGCCGCCGAGGTAGGGCACTGGATCCTTGTGGATCTTCCGGGGACCGGGGTCATCGAGGATGCCGAAGCGCAACGCCAACTGGCGAAGAGGCCATAGCAAGGCAAGCGTGATGACAAAGGCCACCAGTGAGGAAAACAGTGTCATTGCGCGTGCGCCGACTCTCGAGCGAACTCGATCATCCTGTCGACGGTTTCGACAAGGGTCGTGTCACAGCGATAGCCTGTTGTGGTCTCGAGTTTGGTCGTGTCCGCTGATCGCCGCGCCATGTCCTCGAAGCCTTCGCCGTAAACCTCCTCGAAGGGAACGTTGACAATGGCCGATGAGGACCCGGTCCGGTCAATGACCAGTTTCGCGAGCTCGTTGATGGTGATCTCCGAGCGGCCGGCAATGTTGAACACATCACCCTCGGCTTGCGGGGTCTCCATCAGTTTGGTCATCGCTCCGACCACGTCAAATACGGATGTGAAGCACCGAGACTGGCTTCCGTCGCCATAGACGGTAAGCGGTTCGCTGCGAAGAGCCTGCGACACGAATCGCGGTACGACCATTCCGTAGTGGCCGATCTGGCGCGGGCCGATGGTGTTGAACAGCCGGACGACCACGGTGGGTAGGCCAAGCTCTTTGTAATAAACGAAGGCGAGAATCTCATCTACGGCCTTCGAGGTCGAGTAGCTCCAGCGAAGCTTGCGAGGCGAGCCGAGGACGCGATCGTCATCTTCTTTAAACGGTCCGTTCTGGCTCTTTCCGTAGATCTCGCTCGTAGAGGCGAGCAGGATTTTGGTGCGGTACTTTTGAGCGGACTCCAAGACGTTCTCGGTGCCCTTGATATTGGTGATCAGGGATTGGAGTGGCCTGTCGACGATCAGCTGGACTCCTACGGCCGCAGCTAGGTGGTAAACGACATCCACCTGGCTGATCTCTGCGTCAACTGCCTGTGCGTCGAGCACGGACGCGTTGCTGAACCGAAAGTTCGGGTTGTCCTGGAGGTGTCGAATGTTGCGAAGGCTGCCCGTGGAAAGGTCATCGATGACTGACACCTCGTCCCCCTGCTGGATCAAGTAATCGACCACGTGCGAGCCTATGAAACCCGCTCCGCCGGTGACTAGGACGCGCATGTCAAGCGGGCTCCGGTCTTAGGTTTGCCTGCTCAAGGAGCCCTCGATAGACCCGTTTAAGCTCACTCACCATCCGATCCGAGCTGTGCCGCTCCATGACCATCTGGCGGCCGGCGAGGCCCATTAACCCGCGGCGGGCGGGATCGGCAAGCAATTCGTTTATCGCGGCCGCCAACGCGCCGGCATCACCGCTCGGGACCAGTAGACCATTCACACCCGCCGCGATGATATCGGGGATGCCCCCAACCTGTGTCCCGATAACGGCTTGGCCAGCCGCACAGGCCTCGATTAGCGACACAGGCGTGCCCTCGTTGCGGGAGCAGCA
>WNFI01017172.1_pt1 | contig 16815 bp, 16 predicted proteins | sample 5400471 | NCBI WGS metagenome assembly WNFI01 (sample SAMN13153348, study PRJNA577476) | soil metagenome | isolation source: 100 cm saprolite on Douglas fir-dominated hillslope | place: USA:California | collected 2013-09-17 | reverse complement strand
CACTATTCCCCCTTACACCGTCGCACCCAAGAGACATCTCAATTGATTAAGCGCGGAGAACAATGTCCAACTTGGTCCCTCTCCTCCACAAAGCGCGCGGAATTTAAATCCGGATCTCGATCCAATGAAACGCTCAAGAGTTTTCTTCCCGCAAAAGGAAAACTATGAAGTGTTGGGTTTTGACAAAGCGAGCCCATTCATATCGCTAGTTTTGCCGCCGAACCATTTTTTCGCCAATAGGCGCCGAGTATGAGGCGATGCAATGACCCGACTTAATAGTTCCGTCATGTTTCCAATTATGGGTACCTGTACATTGTAATCAACACTGTGGAGGATGATTCCTGACATCGTCCCATTGATAGAGCGTGTCAATGTTTACCATTCATTGGCGACGGAACAAAATCGATCCACCTTGGACAGATTTGTATCTGACAACTACGAGGACGACGAAAAAAAGACTTGTCAACAACTTTGCTTACCTACCATTACCAACACCTTTGTTTGCGGCGAGGAGGGGCGTGCATGACTCAGTTTTTGCTTCTACATCCTTGAAGCGGGTGAGGAAATTACACATTACTATGATAAATGGACCAAGGAACATACGCAAAAACCAAGGACAAGGCAAAAAAAAAAAAGAAAAAGAAATGAAGGGTATGATAATTCCCAGCGCCCCCCCCCCAAATCCAAATCAAACCGAAATCATGTACTCATCTTCAACTCCTCTTCCGGGACAACGGGTGACCTCGATCTCACAATGGTTCCATTCGATTCCGTCGCCTCCGGGAATGTCTTCTTCAACCCATTTGAGCTAACATTAGTCGCAGTAGACGCAACGTCCGCCTTGTACGATGACGACTGCCTAGCTAAAGTCGGGATAGCTGGATGTGATGGAGGACCCGAGGAGGAGGCGGAGGAGGAAGGAATTCCAAACCCTCTACTTATAGGACTCCATCCATCTTCCACTCGATCTTCGGAACGAATCAAGCTGGCAATACTGGCAGTATGTCGATGACTTCTCGCTACTGAGGATCCTTTCATGAATGAGTTGAGAGTCCGTGGACTAGGTGTAGATGGGAATGATGATTGACGCAAGTGTCCATATGGGGTGAGAGGATTAGGAGGGACTTCTTGATCGGATAATGAATCCGCACCGGGAGAAGATGGGCGATAGCCACCGTTCATCGTCGTCCGAGGATAATCCAATCCATACTCTTCATATTTACTCCTAGGATCTCCATGGACTATTGCGTAGCTGAGATTCGAAGTGTTATCAGGGAATTGCAACGAATGTGGCATCGTGATATAAAACCATGCCGTCGCCAGGCAGGCGCCACCGACAACATCAATCAGATAGTGATGGGTGAGGTACATTGTGGCCCAATAAAGAATGCCAGCGTAAGCGAAAGCATATGGACCCGCGAATGGCCAGAAATGGGAAATGAATAGGGCACAGGCTGTCGCATTACCTGCATGTAACGAAGGGAAAGCTCCGAAAACAAGAGGTGCATTCGAGAACGCAGATGTATAACCATGGGTGTGGAAGATGGCGTCGATGCGAGCCAATCCCCCTGGCGATCCCGGCATTCCATAATTAGCCGGAGTTAACCCATTCCGAAGTTCATACCCTACAACCAGAAATGTAAAGTCAGCTTCATCTTCTATAACCACCCACCACTCTCCAGAATAACCTACATGGAGCAGCGCATGGAAAGATAAGTTGGATCAAAACTCCTGTAAGGTTCATGTACCCAAATGCTATCGCGAAGTACTTGAGCGCTCCTCTTGCAGCAAATAGCCATAAGAAGGCTGCAAGAACAAAAGGTCCCACGAAATGTATGACTCCGTAAGACAGCCAAGCAGGTATATCAAGAACTGGATGAGTGAAACGTGTGAGAATATCAGAGATATTGGCTCCGTATAACACAGACTCGAGAGTTGGTAGGACAGAGACGGAGATGCGTGGACGATATCCAACGGGGATGAAACGGGAGGAAAAGAATGTGAGAACCCATGTTAGAATGGGTAGAGCGGGGAATAAACTTGTTAATGCATATATAGCTCAGCTTTACAAGAAAGTCGATGGACAACACGAAGAACTTACAATTGAGCAGTAATAGGAAGGGCTAGTTTTCGAAGCCAGAATCATTGAGGAAAAGGTATGATAAGATAAACTACCTTGAAGGACTCACATATGGCAATGAGATATAGGATAGGTATCCCAAATCTAAGCAACGCTGAAGGTATCATCGACACAATGAATATCCACAATGCGACATCAAATGCGTATTCCAAGTCATAAAATGACCATCTGTGCTCCCTTAGACGAGAAAAAGTCACATTGGGATCCACACTCGTTTCAAGTCTTGATACTGCGGTGCATAGAGTAAGCCAAGTATAGATGAGGGCCTGCCGGACCGTTCGATGACGCCGCCTTGAGCTGACCAGGGATTGATTTCACGATAGGCGCGTTGATATTTCATAGTCTTCCTCATGATCGAGCGACAGTACATTCAGTCATCAAAAATATTACCACACAACGAACTATCTCTGTACAACCCCAGTAAAACAACGGAAGTGGAATGTAGCCTCATTTGTGACTTTGAGGCTTGTCAGGCTAAGTATCCGTGTACTCCTTGGACCACTCTTGGATAAGTCTCAGCAATCATCTAGGATGACATGAACCTCGTCAGATTACATCCAGAGAGCAAAATGTCTTATTGACACTCACTTCAAACAATTCCGGTGCCCGTATCGCGAGAACACCCGGGTCTTCACCTAATCCGACGAATCTAAGGTAGTTGTAAAATGTTTTAGTAGAGTGAGTTAATACAACAACCAGGCATAGCCCACATAGTGGAGACCCCTGCTTCGATGGCGGATACAAGAGTCGTACCTATATAATTGGGAAAGAAGTGTGAACATCACAAGAGCTGACAAAAAAGTTGGCATATACTTGCAGCATTGGAAACCAATAGCAAACGCTAGAAACATGACAATGGGAGTATATTGCCCGTTGTCATTATAGACAGGATGGGTATCTGCAAAATTGGAAGGAATTAGCAATACTACGTAAGAGAGTTGAATCGTTACGATTACGAACAGCGCAAATAAAGATACGCGAAAAGACTGGAGAGTAGTCCGACCATGTATGTGGCCCAAACCATTGTTATACCGATAATCGAATCATTGATCAATCCATCGATGCCTTCCACGTATCAGTGGTAGTTGTGAGGTTAACCGGGCAACAGATACCTCGATCCCGGAACATCCGCCATGTATCTTTCGCAGCGGCAATGTATGGCTTGCCGTAGAGTGCAATCTCAATATAGGCATATCGGTTGAAGTATTCAACCATTCCTTCCACGCCTTGAGGAAAGCGTGATGAAGTGATCCAAAGAACAGAAGTCAGGACTTACAACCAACGAAACATTCGGCGCAGACTGCTAGGCATACTTCCATGGCTATGGAAATTGCGACGTAGGTGGATATTAGAGAATAAAGATGAATCGATCGGTCGCGGCCACTCACGTTGTCCATCCGCATTGGCATTGTTTCTGATTGCTTGCAGCGTGAGTCGTAGGAGGTCGAGAAGGGTAACGATGAGCGATCCGAAGGCTATTGATCCCAAAGAGAAGCTACATGCTCTTCCTAGAGACGACATCGTCGGATGCGGGGGCTAGAACGATGCTAATTAAAGGCGATATTCGAACTAGAATGCTCTCACTCACCATTCCTCCATCCCTCGCGCCTTTGGGCCCGAAATAGTACCAAGCACCGAATGGGCCCCCAGCTAAAGTGGCCAAGGCTATGTTACTAATTATAACATCATTTGCGATTCATCAGACTCTCGCATTAAATGGAAATACTAAAGAAGCCTGCAAACCTTACGACTTGTGATGTCCAGAGGAACGAAAATGTTTCAAAGGCGACGAGACCCGCCACCTTTCCGCTCTTCGGAGTTCGTCATTAGGATGTTCGATGAGACGGGGCTGGACCTACAGAGCAAGACGTGCCCTTCCCACAGCCTGAACGACATCATTAGACGAACAAAGTCTGCCAATGGCTGAATCCATGCGTACTTGGGTTGCCAGGGGACCAGTTGATGTAACTAGATAAGGTAAGGTAGATAAGTGAAGATATGCACGTGTGATGAAAACGTGCCGCCTCACGTAGCCATGCTAGTAAACACGAACCACCTACATATGGAAATCCAACACGTGTTACCAGGCACAATGCAGAAGAGACGAATACGCGACTTGCCCAGAAAGAACGGCTTGAATGAATATCGCACCGAATGCAACTGCATACACCGATAGATGGTGCTTTGCGATGTCCATCACAATCTGCAATAATAGAGATGCAAGTGGTATCCGGCTTCTGAAAGCGGCGTATGAAAAAATGTTGAGCAGAGCAATAACTGTAAAGACAATAGCTCCAGAGTAGTCTAGAGAATAGGGTGAGTACAAGAGCCTTGCAGAGGTTGATTATTCACATTTCTAGATTAGAAAGAATTTGGTGGGCATTTAGATCATTTAGGCCAAGATATTTTCTGACCATGTACCAATAGTAGACGCAAACTCCTATATTTAGAATGATACTAGGTAAACGAAAAAGTGAGGAGGAAGCCACGTAAGTTTAAAGTTTGGACTCACTTGAGAACCAATGTAATGTGCATTATGCTCCTTGTGAACATTCGAACGAGCCCCAGATAAGCGGTGGATAGCAAAAGAGCGGCGCCAGTCACAAGCAGAAGCAGGTAGGCTGTGTGTCTGAATCCTATCACCATGAGGCTCCCTTGCTGGGCAGAATAGATCAAGAACGCACGCACTGGTTGAGACTATACCGTGTTCCGGTGCCTAGCCCGTCGGAATTGCCCCCGAGTCCTCCTCCATCACCTTCGACGATGGCAGTTATTTGTCTGCCTTGATCGACATCAATGACCAATTGGACTTACCACCTCTCTTAATCCAATCCCTTATAACATACCCCGATAATGCGCAATATCCGAGAAACTAGATGGAACAGTTGTAAGAAGTGGAATTCGATCGCACATTGCACCGGGAGTACAGACCTGAGCAATGAAGAAAAAGAAAAAGAACGGGTCATTCAGCCTCTTCCTTGGGCGAAACCTTGCGATATCCCCGTGTCTTTTGCTTTCATGGGATATGGGTTGCTGCTGAGGAGGGGATGTGCTGGCGTATGGCCTCGATGGTTGGATGTAGTATTGTGGCGGGTATCCTTGGGGATATTGCTGGGAATATTGTTGGGGATATGGTTGAGATCCCGGGATATACTGCTGCTTTTGCATGTCCACTGGTTCCAAGCTCTGCTGGGGCAGAAAAGGTTCCCTCTCGAACGTGAGCGCTTGTGGCGATGATGGAATCATTTAAAGTGAGTGGTTACCATGCGGCATGTGCCGTACTATGATCTATCATGAAATCGGTGGCATCGAGATCACTGTTGGGAAACAGGGTTGAACACAATAAACTCAAAAGGCGTCACGCGCCGGAAAAGTTGTAAGTGAAATACGAACATTCTAGCCAAGCTTTCGTTATGCGCGCTAGTGACATAAACATACTGTATCCACACGGCTAATTTTAGGGTTTGGTCACTGGTCACAGCTGTGAGTTAGCGCTCAGATGTAAGGGATATGGCCAATTGATTGTACTGTAAGTACACGATTTACGGATTTACGGTATTGGCTGGAGTAAATCGAAGGAAAAAAATGTACTTACTGTAATTCCGATCGTTGAGACCCAATTGACCTTGGTTGGACCTCCTAATGTTTACAACCAAACATCGAAAATGCGATATGGAGTGGGTTTGTGGTATATATGGATACAGACAACACTTCCTAATGTGGCTACTAGGAAGTGGAATTCAGGGCTCGCGCTCACTTTCAGTCAGAAGGTGGATGAGCTCCTCCTTCTTGAGTATGATCGGGTCCGGAATAGCGGGGAAAACAATACCGTAGGTGCCCCAATCGATGTCAATGCTGGCCACCCTCCAGACATCGGCTTGCGCTGAGTCATCTGCGGAGTGACCAGGCGTGTAGATCGTGGGAATGCCGATGCAACAGATCCCCCGCGGGTCAGGTAGTCGCGTAAACCATCACGGCGCTTCTTGAGGACCACTTCGCCTTCCACCTAAGAGGTCGGGGGCTCATTTATACGATGGGGAACCTCTTCAAGTATCATTTGATACTCACTGTGGAAATGCATGGGGAACACAAATCTCGGAGAAAAAAAAAGTGTTGTGTTGCTTACAGCTCGCCGTAGCGTTTCACGTATACTCCAGTGGCACCACGAACACCATACAATGGACCCAGTATCATGTACAGATGCACAAGTTGATTAGCTACCAAGGCATGATGCATTGCCATGGAGCGACTGTGTATTACAATCAGGCACTTGCTTGAAACCACGAACATTCCGACAAGTCTACGCACTCTTCAAAGGTCACACATTTCTTTTTGAGAGCCTCGTCGTAACGTGCCAAGCCTGCCTTCAACTCGTCGACCCTAACGGACCCCCGTGGACCAAAGATACGAATGCTAACCCCTGGTCGTCCAGTGAAAAGAAGTTGGGTGGTCGAGTTTTAGGGTCATGAACGATCTTCTGCATGCTGTTGAGTTTCGTGGGATCAAGGGCGAAGACCTCAGCGGCGCGGACCTGCACGCGTCCGTATTCGATCATCAGCTGGGCTAGTTGCTCGATGGTTTTCCAGACGGCTGCGTGACAAGTTGAAGGAGCTCTAACTCCTTTTCCGTGTATGATACTCGGCGAGTGGGAGGCATGAGTCGGTTGTGTAGTGTGTTCGTTGGTGCAATATACTGTACTAGGAAGGTAGAGGTATACGCAAGAAATCCGACCAATAATTATAACCTACGTTCTCACGGCATAAGACCTTGCTTCAGCGCCACATTCGGATTATTATCTTGCAGCTTGCTCCAACAATGCCAGGTCACTTCTCGTCACGTAGATAAGCCATAAGGCGAGCGTGGCAGAGCTTGCTTCCACACACCCTACTTAACTTACTACCATGTTCGCTCGTCTCAGTGTCTTTCAACAGCCTTCAGCTCGAGAGCATCAAGTCCCTATCCGAATATGCCTCCAAGCGATGGGTCCTTCATCATCCGATTCCATGGTTCACGGGGGGGATAACCTGAAGCCGCTGTTTCCACACGGGGGAGAAGAGGACGGATATCCCTGTACTCCTGTAGGTTCTAAATCGCCAGTGGATTGGCCTCAGTCATGGTAATAAGCCTCTAGAGGCCCCCTCCGACTAGAGGTTTTTTCAATCCCTCGTCCTCAAGCGCGCCCATTCCTTCTTTCATCCCCTTCTTAACGTATTCTGTCTCCGTTCCCAAGTCCCATACCCCTCAATCTGCAACTTTCGATATCGATGTTCACCCTTCAGCCGGACCAGCTGCCGTCGCGCCTTGGACCGTGGCGAACAAAGTTACACTTTCCGCCGAGGGAATTTCCGTGACACTCGCTTCTCAATAAACTTCTGTGAATGAAGGCGAAATAGGTGGACGAGAGCGACATTCAGGGCGGAGTCTTAATGTTAATGGAGGCACTATTTGAACAATTCGGAAAGCAATGTATTCGGGACTAGGTGCCCTTTTCTACCTTGTAATCTTCAGCTGCATTTCGACTCTCTCCTCACTTTATGACCCCTATAACCCATATCCTGTACTTGTGTTTGCATTTGTATTCTCCACGCTCGTTATGGTTCGCATATTGCCCTCGTCTCCTTTCCATGTACTTCTCCGTCCGGTGTTCCCGCGATGTAGACTACCGTCCCCATCATCACCAATTCAACCCTATCTCAAGCACTTCCCTGGACCATTTGTCATATACATTTCTTGGGCGTATAACGTCAAGTGATTACATAGGATCATACTATAGATGACTCAATCTACTCGTTTAAGTGTCGTCAATAGGCCCCCATCCTCCAGGAACGCTCTGTCCACTAATTGTTTTTCGCTCTTCTACTTCTTCCTCCTCCAGCAACTTCCTGGCCAACATCGCATCTTCCTCCTCTTGACGTCTTCTTTTAGCAAAAAAATCTTCCCTCTTCCTTAATTCTGCGACCTTCGCGTCATCTTGAGAGACTCTAGAGGGCGAACCTGCTACCGCAGAAGAGAAGCGTGTGTTTGTGTTTCTTGCACTAGGTGAAGGGGTTCGACCTCCATATCGTTGGTTACCAGGTTGTAGAATAGGCGTTGAGGTCGCTCCGGATCCAGATGAGATAGTGAGAGAGGGGTTACTGTTTGGCAATTCTTGGTAGGTACGTCGAGGTAATTCAGGACGTTGAGATTTCGGAGAGGGACCAGTTTGATTTGATTTTGAGTTAGGGGTGAGGGGTGGTGTAATAGTCGGAGGTAAGGCGAGATTTGTTTCTCTAGAGGATGGACCTGCTTTGCCCGAGGAAAGGCGTGTCTTTGTGTTTCTTGCTGGTAGGAACGTGAAGGTAATTCAGGAGGTTGAGATTTCGGAGAGGGATCAGTTTGATTTGATGTTGAGTTAGGGGCGAGGGGTGGCGTAAGAGTCGGAGATAAGGCCAAGTTTGTTTCTGGAGGGTTAGCACTTGGCGGAGGCCGTAAGCGCCCAGAAGATACCGCAGGTGGCTGTGAGGCGGGACGTGAGAGAGGCGGAGAGGACGGGATGCGAGGTGATGGTGTATCCTGAGCATTTGGTGATATCGGCGGTCTCCAAAGACGCTCAGTTGGGCTAAGCTTAGAAGGTCTCTGCGAGAGACGTTGGGCCTTTGTATACGGAGTTTGAGGAACAAGAGGTTGCTTCTGAGATGTAATGATCACCTTACCACAGGAAAGTAGGTCAACTCTAGATATATCTCTCCCCTCTGATTACCATCAACAGAGAGGGGAATCCATCCTGATCAAGATTCGTGAGCATAAACAATTCCGACAAGTTCAAGAAGGGACGACATAGCCTACCATCAAACTCTCTAGTGTCCAATACCTCATTGATTCTAACTTCTCCCTCGCCCAATCTCTCATCCATGCGCTTAGTCCCTTTAGTATACACCCCTACCCCAAGTGTCAACGGTTCCCCTTTCTTCAGCTGCTCCTGACTCGACCTAAAGACAGGAAAGCGAATCTCTTCATCCCACACAGGATGCTGACCTCCCTTGTAGTCCTCCTTGGTGCGCTGTCCTCCACCGCCGAATCGGACAAGGACATACGGTGACTGTTTGTAGAATGAAACATTATTTAGATTTCTGGCCTTCAAGATGACTACAACAAGGGTGCCTATTTGTTTCGAGGTCTTAGACATTAGTAAACGTGCCCAATGGATGATGATCTTAATGGTTCACGGATGAGAGCCTTCAGCGGCAACCTCCAGAGGATATTCTCACGGGTGTCGATGATATCTCCCGCCAAACCATCCACCAGAGTTTGGGATACGGACAACACCAGGACTTCAACTTCTGTAGCCAAGGAGCGCTGCACACGAAGAAGGTAAGATCATGCCAAATGCACATGCAGGTCCAGCTCAATGGACATTTCCAAATAGTTGAACTAGCCAAATAGAATATCATACAATGGAGGCTTGGCGCGCGCCTACTATCCGGTCCAAGGTCTGAAAGGATGCATCAGCGACTCGTAATCATCCTATCTGGACACAAGATACTCACCGGTCCTATGTACGGTAAACTAAGAATGTTGCCAATGACAGGTAGTTGTCTTAGGAACGTGAGCACCACAGGGAAGAAGTCACTACAAAAATACTAAATGTAGAAAGCATATTGACCCGCGTATCTTCTGCTTTCGGGAAAAAAAATAGAGCGTTTTTTGAGGTCCAATTATTAATGTCAGGCCTGATACAAAAAGTATCTAAACCAAGTTCATTTGCATGCAACCAAGCATCAGCCTCGTTCCATTGTTTAGACCCGCCCAGACTCACATTCCCAAGAGCCAAGAGGCCACGATCAAAGAACATCAATACGCCACCACCCATGAAAAGTGCGCCGAACGAGGTAAGCGCTACGCCAAATTCTGAGGACAAAATCAGGCAAACGCTGCACGTGGGACATGACAGCAGTAGACATTGGTAGACCCACTCTGAGCATCAGTCAGCCACATTATGATAAGGGTGTCCTAGTATAATATCCTTGGCACTTTGATGGAACGGGCGTGGGGAGCAAGCGATACTATTACTAGAACGTGTCCTAAGAGAACTGTATCAGCCTCGATCAAAACAAGCAATCATAAACTACTCCCTGAGCAGGCCCAAATACTAGATCTTCCGCGTAGCCGTTCAAAGGTCTTTGATGATACTCAGATTCAAACTCCGACTTGCGGAGACTCCATTTCTCTCGATCTGACCGCTCAAGCGAAACTTGTCGTGCATCACTAGCAAATTCAGTCTGTTATTGCTCACTTTCTCACCACACTGGTGGGATTGAGTTGAGCCGCCGTCCGGTCCGCGTCCCAACTTTCCGTTTATCATTTCTTCTGACAATTTGAAGCCAAAGGGGAAGCAGCATACGAGGCTGATATATCATCTCCATCTTGATGATGCTCGTGGCCGGGCGCATGTCAGGAATGGTGTTCATTCATTGAGTTCAGGCGGCCAGGGCCTTTTACTTCTGGCTTACTTCTGCGCGTAGGTCAGGGTGCCACCGGACATTGCGGTTGACATTTGACTGGTGTCCCGAAATGATTTGAATGGAAGCTATTTTGTTTTTGATTTCTCTCAAAGATTTCCATCTCGGCCTCGACCTCTATCTCTGTCGTAGAGTCGAGGATTTTGGGTCGCTTATGTACGCCATCAGACTAAAACGATCTCCGGGTACTCGTTTTATTCTTGTATAACTGGATTCTCGCAACTGTAGGAATCTTCTAACTTGGCTTAAAGATTGGTCCAATCGTAGTGGTTTTCCGTATCCTTGCCAGCTTATTTATTTCCCACCAAGTGCATAATAGAGTGGAGATGCGCAAGGAATATCTGAGCGTCTTCACTTTCAGCACATGTGATGCACCGACATTGCAGAGGTGCCCGGATCCTTGAAGGGGGAAACTTGGTATTGTATTATCCATACCTCCTGTTCCTGTCTTCCCAGCTATTGGGTTTCTGGTAAATAATTACTACACAACTGTCGATGCTCGTGCCCATCTATGATGTGCATAGCCAAAAGCGGATGGATTGAGGGGAAAGCTGTCATAAGGGCCGCTACTCGACTTGGTTTCTCTCAAGGAGTAATAGTTGCGCTTCCAGGGGGTTGGACTATTAGGTGGAAGGTTGACGACGGGAAATCTCAACCCAGAAGTCCTACAGGCACTGGGTGTTAACAGTCTGCACGGCACCTTAGAAGATGGTCTGTTGCTCACTTTAATCTCAAGAAACCAGTGGTACTGTATCACCCATGGCGCATTGGGAGAAAGTTCCCCACTTAACTCGCGCCGAGAAGATGTACCCATTCGGAGGCACTCCGGCGAGATTCTGAAAGTGTACCGATGGAGTAATGGTGGGATGACTTTCGTCATCTCCATGAGCGATATGTTCTTTCCGATGCATACAGTTGATCCGGCACCGAACTGCATCAACCTCTCAATAACACAGAAGTTACGATGGGATGCAAAGGTTTGACTCACCGTAAGGAAGTTCCGCTCCATAACAGCACGTTGCTCCTCATTTAGCCCCAACCACCGCTCCGGTTTAAATTCGGCCGCATCGGGCCCATACGCCCCCTCTGTTCGATGATACACGTACGGGCTCACCCCAACATTCACCCCCTTCGTGAGCATCACCGTCTTCTTTCCACTGTCCTTATTCGGACCAGGAGAAACGGCAACATTGAGCCCTTCGTCAGAGACGACTCTCTGCAACTCCATACTGATAGGAGTGACAAGCCTCAACGTCTCCTTGATACACGACTGCAGATACTCCATCTTGACTCCATGGGCGTACGTCAACGTGCTTGCCTCAGCCTCTGGTTCGTCCAGCCAGCCAAGACCAAGCTCTGCATAAGTCTGGTCTACTTCCCTCATGATTGTTTCATAAACGTGAGGGTTTTTCAGGACAAAGTAGAAGAATCCGTTGAGTGCGCCTGCTGTGGTGTCACTCCCTGCGCTGAAAACTGACGTAACTTGCGCGGCGACTTCCCTCGGCGTAAGTGTTTCGTTTTCTTCCTGACTATCAGGTTGCTTCCTGCTGACTTTCGGTCGCTTACAAGCAAAGAAACCTGCGAGCATGTCCTCATTGATTGGGTTGCCTGCGTTCCGGCGCATCAGCTCGAAGCGCTCATTCACCTTGGCGATGGCTAACGCTTTGATCACACTCGGTTTGGCGCTGGATAAGCGCCACATAAGACGGATGGCGAGAGTACTTAGTGGGTAAGGGAGGGTGCCAGCAATTCCGCCCAAATAGGAAAGGTTAAGGAAGCTGAGTTGGAGCCGATTAGGATCAGAACCTGTATGGAGGAAGTTGAAGTGGCTTCCGAACTATATTTCATACCGATTCAGATATTATTGAATAGTAATCGGGAGCCAGGATGAACTGAACGTACGGCAAGTTCGCCTACGGCGTCCGAAGCAAAGAAGTGGAGCCATCTGCTCAGGTCGACTATAGCTGAAGACGACACAATATTGGTGTCAAAAACATCCAATAAGAGCTTGATGACCGGTTCGATGCAGGTTTCAAGCCTAGTCATCGAGCTCATACTGTACACCTTGGCAACCTGAAATGACCGCTTAATCGTCTCCCAAGTTGAGACTACACGATACAGACGTACCGCTCGTCTTCTGATCGCATGCGAATGAGGATCGATGTCTGCGAACAAACTTGGATTATTCGGATCGGACGCTACGGTCCCAGGGATAAAACAATATTGATAACACTGACGGGCTGTTTCGCTCACCGAAAGGCAGATAAAATCCGGACTTATGGAAGCTACTTCCATAGCAGTATATAGATTTAACGGCAGCAGGATCGTTCGTTGACACCGAATTTGGACCAACTCTGATAGTCGTCCCATATTTATCGTGGAGTGACTTGAGCCTCCATGCGTAGGTCTTTCTCCATGCCGCATGGAATCGAACCAATGGGAAACCCAATCGAGCAGAAAGCGGACCGGGTAGACTTGAGAGAGGATGCAAAAAGAGGTTGTACAGGCAATACGAAGCCAGAAGAACAATCCCTATCCCACAAACGCATAGCAAGGGCGTTGAGAGAGTCAGGACAGGGCGCTCGAATGACACGAATCCTGACGACACCGACATTGTTTGAACAGCAGTCTAAAAACTAGAAGGCAAATGGAAGGGGCCTGAGCTAGCAGGCCCCAGATTATATATTGGTGTGCTGGTGCGCATTCTGATAAAGAAGCAGCAAGTGCGGGCGCGGTCTTAAACCATTTAGCCCTGGTGTGCATGACCTAAATTCTGGGAGGTTGGAAATAGATGAACCGGAGCATCGGAAACAGACCAGCTCAATAGATTAACCGGCGGACATTGTAAGGGCATATATATATTGGCTTCGGGTTGAAGAAGTGTCAGCAATTTAGTTGAACGTTTCCTGTTCGTACTCAGGCTCACAGAGCTATGCTCCTGTTATAATTCGAGCACCGAGATACAGGGCATTACAGAGGCAGACTCCTCAGCCTTCGACTGGAGAGATATCCCAACAGCCTTTCACTGTTTACACGTGGAGCGGGTCGATCCGGGTTCCGGGTATATAATTGAACTTCGATTCGTCCGTTGTGCCAACAACATATGCATCTAGTGCAAACATGTACATAGGATGGGCCACTAATTCTTCCAGAGAACAACACAGTTGATTAGGAATAAGGATGAGTGCAAGCTAATGCCAGGAATGAGGATATCAAATACTTAGACATCGCTATCTACCACTGAAATGACTCTGGGCGTTATGCCATACGGAGTTGAGCAGGAATGCTTCGCTTAGAAGTAGCTCCACTTCATGATCGCCCCAGTCCTGGGTAGGGAGCGACTGGAGGAACATGATGACGCCCTTTTGGGAAAAGATGGCATCGGTCAGGAAAGTTGTCCAGCCCGGCGGGAACCAACTAGGCATACCTGGAAGTCCATCTCGCGCAACTTCTTGCTCCATTTGACTAAGAATGCACAGCAAACGTACAAGTGAAATTGCGAAAATGCGTCAGTGCCTTCCGACTTTCATATGGATTATGACTTAGCTACCCCGAGTTTCGATTCAAAAGGACGAACTCACGAGATACGTATCCCACATCCGAATCGTGTTCTGTACACTCAGTTCGCGCATGAGTAAGCAGTTCATCCACCGGAAGGCAAACTGCATGAATTCAACACCCTCAGCTTCCAAATGCGCAGCAAGCGGGGCTAAATCACGGAAGAGGTCTAGTTGATTGGAGGGGCAATTATCAATGAAGCGCTGACCATCAATCCTGCATACCACGTCTTGCATTCGCCGCACACTTCTTTGTATCCCAGGCTGGTGCGATATGTAATTATCCTGGATACCGTCGAGTAGCCGAGATAGACACCAAAAAGAGTCTGCTTCTATAGCATTTAGAATATCTTCTGGTAGGCATCCTGGGTCGAAGTAATCTGGGTCGCAGTCTTTTGGAGTACTGTCATATCGGCGGCACGACTCGAAGAATTGGTGAGACACGTGCCTATATAAGCGGACAAGAAGACTTGGAAAAAGGGTGTGACCAAATCATTAATGCCCTGCACGTATCCGCTGGCGGGATGCCGAATCGCCCATACGTATAAAATCCTTTCAAGGCTCTATGACGTTGTAATGAAGGCCATGAAAATCAAAAAGCGTATCTCATGTGCTCTACCTACCCGCTGAGTTCCTCTTGCCATCCATAGCCGAACGCCTGGACGTGTTCGTGGCACGTCAATTTCAATTTGATGCCATATTTGTTGATCCAATCCTTCCTTCCCTCGTGTGAACGTGAGACGAACCAAGGATGCGTATTCCTCTCGTTTACGGGCTAGCACTTGTCCTCGCGTCGCACGCGAGAGGGGGTAGTATCCAAGGAGAAAGGGCCACACGACAGCCCGTAAATCGCTTGGAAGTCCTGACCAAGCAAGCTTCCGCAGCTCCGCTACCTCATTGTTAGAAGGTGCACCCACAAACAATGACAAACAGTGAAATACCTACCTAGATCCACATCCGGGCACATAAGGCACTCGGTGACTTTCTCATGTTTTCTGGTTGTGCGAAGGCTCCGTCCCCGAGATAGGCCGGACGTTTTTGAAGACTTCCTTGCAGTTCTTGTCTGGGAGGGATCCAATAGTGCCCCAGATCCAGTGCCTCGCCTTGCAATTGACGGACTAGATCGGTGAGATTCGAGTGCATGGAATGGATCTTTATACTTTTTTAGTCCGCAATGTGAAACAAGCGGGAGCTTAATCGTCTTGACCTTCAGCAAGCATCCAAGCGTCCTCCCTGATCGCATTCTTTCCTTTAATCGGTTCATCATCGGAGTCATCTAGAGTCAGCGTGTCCGGATCGAATCCCCCAACTACCATATCCCCGTCCACATCTGCATCATTAGCGGCAACCTGGCTGTCGAAGTTATCTTCGACACCTTCGGACCGAACAATAGTCCAACCCGCCCTCTCCCTTTCGTCTCTTTCTTGTAAATCAAGCTCCTCTGTAGAGTTAGAAGAAGCGCCTTTTAAAGGGTACGAAGAGAGCGAGGGTGCCTGAACGTGTGTATAAGAGAATTCTAGATTTCCCCCAGATGGAGACGCCCTGTCTATGCCAGTGGAACCGGCACTTCCCTTGTGGACGGGGATGCCTCGGCTTAAGGAATGGCTTCTCGTAGAGATCGGTATCGGTTTAGGACCCTTGAGATCGGCTGATGCTTTGCCCTTCGAAGTAGTGGATGATAGCGAAAGGGATAATGAGCGGACATTAGTTACATTTTCAGAATCAGACCCCGAGTCCCAGGCATCAGCTTCATCCCACTCGAATCGACTACGTGAGAGCCGAGGACGCAGAGGAAGATTAGCGATGTGAGCTCTTGCAGGAGGCGCAGTCATTTGGGGAGCGCGGTCACGTGGATTCGGACTCTGAGGCATCGAACTCTTTTCAGCATACAGCATGTCTGAGGACTCCTCTCTCGAGGAGACGCTCAGTAATATCCGAAGACATATTAAAAGCGGGCTGCTCAACCAATCGAGACCCGCTAACGTCCTTGTGGCTGTTGAGGCTACTTTAAAAGAACAAAGTCAGACAGCCACTGCTGTGGCATACTATGCCTCGTTACAGTCAGTTCTAAAAGAAGCCCTTTCTCGAGAAAGTGGCAATCTTAAGCTTGGGGAGGGCGACCTCATTCCTGCTGTCCTATACCTTTTATCCCTTGTCTTACCACACGTTTCGCATAATGTTGTCCGTTCGCACTTGTCAAGTTTGTTAGAATTAATTGCACCCCTCTTCCCCCATCTCGAAAGAAGTGCCCCATCTTTGAGGTCCCAATTAGGGATCTATGGTGCCATTTTTCCTGCGCTGGACCGGAATTTGCTCACATCCACTCTGCTACTTCGCCAATCATACGCCTCGATTCTGCAATATACTCTGGATGTTCGACCTAAAGTGCGCAAGAAAGCTCAAGAAGTTGTTCTGGCCGCAATTTCCTCACCACCTCCACCTCTGATTACTCATCCCTACGCAAATCAGACCGCTGAGGCTATCATTGGTGTTCTCGAGGTGATTGCGAGCAACCCTGGAAAGTCGGATAGCGCTCAGACTGGAATCTGGATTTGTTCCTTCCTGAAGAGCCTTGCACCTGCCTGGCCGCCATCAGTATGTCCTGTCAGAGCGCTATCCG
>WNFI01123155.1_pt1 | contig 16821 bp, 18 predicted proteins | sample 5400471 | NCBI WGS metagenome assembly WNFI01 (sample SAMN13153348, study PRJNA577476) | soil metagenome | isolation source: 100 cm saprolite on Douglas fir-dominated hillslope | place: USA:California | collected 2013-09-17 | reverse complement strand
CTGGCCCGACGAAGCCGATGGCGCCAAGATGGCTGAAGTAGCAGACGTACAACGTCGCAAGAATGAGAATGGCCCAGCCGATTCGGGCGGCGATGCTGGCGGGAGGGCTGTCGGCGATGGGAGCGGTAGTTTCAGTCACGGAAAGCCGAGTCTAACATCGAACCACTATCTTCCAGCGATGGACCTCTTGCATACTGTCGCCCGGCGGGAAACACGCGAGGACTCGGGCATTCCATGAAAGAGTGGATCGCATACGCAGCGGTGTGGGGCATTTTGAAGGGGCTGGGTGTGTTGCCGCGGCCGCTCGCGCGGAGTCTCGCCGCCGGGGTGGTGCGCATTTTCTATGCGGTGCTGCCTCGACTGAGGAACACCGCTGAAGTGAATTTGCGAATTGCTTTCCCGGACTGGAGCGCGACGCAGCGCAAGGCAGTCGTCCGCGGGATGCTGCGAAATTTGGGTTGGATGGCGGCGGAGTTTGCGCGTTTTCCGAAATATACGAAGGAAAATATCGAGCTAGTCGTCGCACTGGACGGGCATGAAAACTTTCTGGAAGGGCAGCGGCGCGGGAAAGGAGTGCTCTATTTAACGGGGCACATCGGCGCGTGGGAGTTGTCTTCGTTTGCTCACGCGCTGTACGGATTTCCACTGCACTACATGGCCCGGCGAATCGACAACCCGAAGATCGATGCACTGGTGAACGGTTACCGGTGTTTGTCCGGGAATCGTCCGATCTTCAAGAATGAGTCGGCGCGCGTGATGCTAAAGGTTTTAAATGAGGCGGGAACGATGGGGATTCTGGCGGACCAAAACACCATGCCACAAGAAGGGGCGTTCGTCGATTTTTTCGGGAAGATGGCAAGTACGACGACCGGAATCGCACGCGTGGCGCTGCACACCAATGCGGCGGTCGTCCCGGGATACGCCATTTGGGATGAGGCCAGCGGAAAATATCGATTGCGTTTCGAGCCGCCCTTGGAGCTGATTCGAACGGGGGATATGGGCGATGGAATACCAGGCCGGCGGGCGAGCCATCGCTATACGATTTCCAGTGAGGCTGATCATGAGACGAACTGCCAAGGAATTAGCCGAAGCGATTGGCGCGAGACTCGAAGGCGACGGCGCGTTCGAACTGGCCGGAATCGCCGCGCCAGGGCGTGCGGGAGCACGCGATCTGATTTACGTTGACGCAGCGAAACATACGCAGCGCGCTGCGGCTTCGGTAGCGGTCTGTGTGATAGCGGCTGAGGGCCTAGAATTTCCTGGCAAGACGGTTTTGCGGAGCGCACAGCCGAAGGTTGCCTTCGCGCGGGCCGCCGAGCTGTTGCTCGGACGCGCGCCGATAGCTGCGGGGGTTCATCCAACGGCGATCGTGGCGCCGCTTGCGCGCATTGCAGCGGATGTGGGTATCGGGCCCTACGCCGTAATTGGAGAAGATGCGCACGTGGGTGCGGGCACGCAGATCGCGGCGCACTCGGTGATTGGCGCGGGCTGTTGGATTGGCGAGAATTGCCGGATTCACCCGCGCGTGACGCTGTACGCAGGAGTACGCTTGGGGAGCCGCGTGGAGATTCATTCCGGCGCGGTGATTGGCGCAGACGGTTTCGGCTACGCGTTCGGGGAAGGGAAGTATTGGAAATTTCCCCAGGCGGGGATTGTAGAGATTGGCGATGACGTGGAAATCGGAGCGAACACCACGATTGATCGCGGTTCACTGGACGACACCCGCATTGCAGAAGGCGTGAAACTGGACAATCTCGTGCAGGTAGGACACAACTGTCAGATCGGGGCGCACTCCGTGATTGCAGCTCAGGCAGGTTTGTCCGGCTCGTGCGTATTTGGAAAGCAAGTGGTTGTGGGCGGGCAGGCGGGCTTTGGAGAGCGATGCCAGCTGGAGGACAAGTCGGTGATCGGCGGGCAAAGCGGCGTACTGGGAGGAAAAACAATTCGCAGCGGGGAGACTGTTTGGGGCACGCCGGCTCGTTCGCTAGAAAAGTTCAAAGAGTTATTCGCGTGGTATGGCCGGCTTCCAGAACTGGCCGCGCGCATCAAAGGAGTAGAGGAAAAGCTTGGCGGTAAATGAAAAAAATTCGCTAGCGCATTGGCGCTTGATAGTTGTTGGCGGGCACACGCGCAGTATTGGCAAGACGCAACTGGTCTGCGACGTGCTCTCCGCGTTTCCCCAGGCCAACTGGATTGCTGGAAAAATCACCCAGTACGGGCACGGTGTTTGCGCGCAGAATGGCGAGAATTGCGATTGCGCGCCGGACGAGCATGTCTGCGTAATCAATTGGGAAACGCGAGCGGACACGGGAACCGACAGCTCACGCTTTCTGGCCGCCGGGGCGCGGCGCTCGTTCTGGCTGCGGACGAAACAAGGATTTCTTGCCGAAGGATTGCCGCTTTTGCGGGCGGCTTTACTTCAAACACGTGAAGCGGGTGAGCAGGAAACTCCGCCGCTGATCGTGGAAAGCAATTCTTTGCTGCAATTTCTCAAACCCAGTTTGTATTTCGCCGTGGTCGATCCCGCCAAGGAGGACTTCAAGGATTCGGCTCGCGCCGCCCTGGACCGCGCCGATGCGCTGGTGCTCCGCGGATCTTCGGACGTATTTGGTGCGGCTGGGCCGTCATGGATCAAGCTTTCCGCGCATGTGTTGAAGGAAAAACCATCCGTTACGCAACTGGAAGGGCAACCCTTGCCCGAGCCTCTACACGTCCTTGTGCAGCGCGCCCTGGACGAACCCGCGGTTGTTTCGATTTGACAACTTCGCTTGGCGATTATCGCATCTTAGCCGTTGACCGCCTTTAGGAAGGCGGCGATAATTGAGTAGTACTCGTTTTTCTCAAACCCGCGCTGCTTTTGTGGGGAAGTGATACGCAGCACGGCAGTTAATTTGATTCTAATGCTGGCTATAACGGCTTGCTGAACATGTTCTGGCAGGGTGAGCTTGAAGCGGATACCACCCTCGAATCCGATTACATCTATTACCTGCATGTTCTTGGAAAGGCTGATCCGGAGCGCATTGCCAAACTGGCAAACTACGTACGCCGACGGCAACTCCCCGATGGCGGCTGGTCCATCTATCCTGGCGGACCTTCCGAGCTGAACGCGACTTGCAAAGCGTATTTTGCGTTGAAGCTGGCAGGCGATTCGACAAACGCGGACCATTTGGTGCAAGCACGCGAGACCATTCATCGTCTCGGCGGCCTGGAACTTACAAATTCGTACGTACGGTTTTACCTGGCGCTGGTTGGCGCCGTCGGCTGGGAGCTTGTTCCCTCGATCCCGCCGGAGCTGATGCTTCTGCCCACTTGGTTTCATTTCAATATTTACGAAATGTCTTCCTGGACGCGCGGCATCGTCATTCCCATGGCTATCCTGTCCAGCTTGCGGCCCGATTGGCGTTTGCCGGAGCGCGCGCATGTCGATGAATTGTTCAAGGACCCGACGAACAAGACCGCGGCGTTTGATTGGAGCAAGCAGCTTCTTTCCTGGAAAAATGTTTTCCTGGCGTTGGATCGCGGGCTGAAGCTCTACGAAAAATCTCCTTGGAAGCCCTTCCGCCAGCGCGCGCTTCGCGAAGCCAAGTCCTGGATGCTGAATCACCTCGAGCGCACCGAAGGGCTTGCCGCCATTTACCCGGCGATGATGAATTCGATTTTTGCGTTGATGGCTCTAGGACACGGTCCGGACGACCCGCTGACCTGGCGCGAAATCAAGGAGTTTTCACGATTTGAAACAGGTGCTTGGGCCGGGCGATTGGCAAATCAAGAACAAAGACGCGGAACCCGGCGGCTGGGCTTTTGAATTTCGCAATGATTTTTATCCCGACGTGGATGATACCGCGTTCGTGCTGATGGCGCTCCAGCGCGTGAAGTATCCCGACCCCCAGCGCATGGAAGGCGCGATCCGCCGCGGTCTTCAGTGGCTTCTGAGCATGCAGAATCGCGACGGGGGCTGGGCGGCCTTTGACCGCGACAATGACCAAGAGTCCTTGTGCAACATTCCTTTTGCGGATCACAACGCGATGATCGATCCCTCCACGGCAGATGTCACCGCTCGTGTGGTTGAATGCCTCGGCAGGTTTGGCTGGCCGGCGGAACATCCCGCCATCCAGCGTGCCGAAAGGTTTTTGTTAAAGGATCAATCCGAAGATGGCTCCTGGTTCGGCCGGTGGGGCGTCAATTATATTTATGGAACCAGCGGCGTGCTGCGCGCTTTGGAAACGGTTTCGCTGACCGCTCGCGATTATTGCCAGCGCGCGGTGGCTTGGCTTCGCATGGTGCAGAAAGCCGACGGCAGCTTCGGCGAGTCCCTGCTCAGCTATGAAGTGCCCGAAACAAAAGGGCAGGGTCCGAGTACGCCTTCGCAGACGGCTTGGGGTTTGATCGGTTTGCTGGCGGGCACGGAGCTGAGCGACCCTGCGATCGTCAAAGCGATTTCTTACCTCGTGCACCACCAGAAAGAAGATGGCTCGTGGAGCGAGCCGGATTTCACCGGCACGGGTTTCCCGGGCGTGTTTTACCTCAAATATCACCTCTACCGGAATTCCTTTCCGGTCTACGCATTGGCGCGCTATTCCAATCAGTTGCGCAGCGCGGATGAATACGTCGCGCTGAAATTCCAGCCCAGCGAATTCCGGCTGCGCAGCGGGTTTTAAAGCGCATGCTGCGGTTGCCCTTGCGGCTTACGGCGGACCTCACCAGATCCCGGCTTGCACAGACGGTGCGTCCTGCCCCGGACGCCGGCCCCGTTCAATTTGTGGACGCGGCTGAAATTCTGCATCACGATTCCAGCCATCCCGTTTCCCACGAAAGAATCCGCGAAATTAATTCGAGCCGCTCTCCGGTCGTTTGGATCGGCGGAAGCGAGCCGCTCCATCATCCTGGCGTTTCGCATCTGGTCCGAGCGATCACCCGGACTGGTCACTTCGTTTTTCTTGAGACGGATGGAACAAATCTTCGCCGCCGGATTCATGAGTTTCAACCCACGTCACGGCTGTTCCTGACCGTTCGGCTGGAACCTGATGCGCAGGGGCGTACCTCGGAAAGCCTTCGAGCAAGCGCATTCGAATTGGCTTGTGAGGGCATTCGTGCGTCGCGGCTTTCCGGCTTTTTGATTTGCGTGCATGCGCGCGTTCACCCGGAGACGGACCTGCAGGAGATGGCCGAGTTCATTCAATTTGCGCACTCGCTCGATGTGGATGGAATTGTGATTACCCAGGGAAACCGCGGGCCGACCTCCGCGGCTCCGGACGCTGCCGCCTGGCAGCGAAAAACGGCGGAGGTGCGAAAGCTCATTGGAAGCATGTGGTGGGAAACGTTTTCGCGGATTGGTGAACCAATTTTGAGCGGAGGATTGCTTGCCGCCCGAAGCTCCAGCGACACCGGCGCCAGCATCGAACAGGAAACTAGCGCGAACGAGGAAGGCGTAAAAGTCGCATGACCACGCTGGTAACAGGCGCGGCGGGGGTCCTGGGCAGCCATGTGACGCGGCAGCTCGTGGTTCGCGGCGATGAAGTACGCGTGCTTCTGCGCGCTTCGAGCACCAATCGCGCGATTGCGGATTTGTCACTTGAGTATGTGACCGGAGATTTGCGCGACCCCGCGTCGCTCGATCGCGCCATGAAGGGCGTCAAGCGCGTTTTTCATGTCGCCGCGGATTATCGCTTATGGGCCCGGCGCTCGCGCGAGATTTATGATTCGAACGTCGGCGGAACGAAGAATCTCTTGGATGCCGCGAAGCGGGCTGGCGTCGAGCAATTGATTTACACCAGCACGGTAGCGACGATTGCCGTTGACCGCCCGCAACTTCCCAACGAATCCACGGACGCCAAGCTGGCAGAAATGGTTGGTCACTACAAGCGCTCGAAGTGGATGGCAGAAAGGGAAGCGCTCAACGCGGCGAAAAGCGGGCTGCCAGTTATCGTGGCCATGCCCACCACGCCGATAGGGCCGTGGGACTGGAAGCCGACGCCCACGGGAAAAATTATCTTGGATTTTCTGAATGGCAAAATGCCTGGTTACGTCGAGACTGGCCTGAATTTTGTTGGCGTGGAGGAGTGCGCGGCGGGACATTTGCTGGTTGCCGAAAAAGGCAAAGTAGGCGAGCGCTACTTGCTGGGTGGAGAGAATCTGACGCTCAAGGCCATGCTGGACACGCTCGCAAAAATAACGGGACTGCGCGCGCCCAGCTTGAAAATTCCTCACCGGCTCGCGCTGGGTGTAGCCTATGCCAATACGGTGTTCTCGCGGCTGGTCGGGCGTGAGCCGGGAATTCCCATCGAAGGCGTGAAAATCGCGCGGCACATGATGTTTGTGGATTGTTCGCGCGCGCAGCGCGAATTGGGATTTCAAGCCGGTCCGGCCGCCGCTGCGCTAGAGCGCGCCGTGCGGTGGTACGAAGCCAACGGCTACATCGCCAAAAGTCGCGCGAAGCGCATGGCCCGCGCCGCCGCTTAGGCTTGTAGTGGCCGGTCTTCAGACCAGTGCTTTGTTTTGTAGCGTCGCCCTTTAGGGCGGCATCTGAACATAACTGATGCACATCCTTGTTACATTCGCGGTTGAAGCGGAATTCGCCCCCTGGCACAAGAAACGCGAATTTAGATGCATCGCCAAGACTCCGTTCGAAATCTATGACGCGAGTGTTGGTCAGCACACTGTGCGTGTACTTCTGACGGGGATAGGATGGGAATGTGCGAGACGAACGACGGCATCTGTGATGGAAGGCATGTTTGACGCTTGCATCTCTTCAGGACTGGCAGGAGGTCTGAAGCCTGAATATCACGCGGCAGACATTCTGGCATTTCGCGAAGTGGGGGAGATTAGGGGCGAGCGCGTCATGCCATCAAGCAAGTGGCTTTTGGACCACGCAGCGAAGCAAGGAGTCCCCGTTGCGGGAAAGCTTCTAACTTCAAAAAAGCTCGTACTAACCGCAAGAGAAAAAAAGCGATTCGGCACGTTCGGCGATGCCGTGGACATGGAGAGCTTTCGAATCATGGCTGCAGCGCAGGGCCGTGGCATTCCTGCTCTAACGCTGCGTGCAATCTCCGATACAGTCGAGGAAGATCTGCCAATGGATTTTAGTAAGCACGTGTCAGAGAACGGGCGGATTGCAGTTGGAAGAGTTCTCGGCGAGATTGCGTTTTCTCCTCAGATTATCCCCGCAATGATTCGCTTTGGCTCGCGCACGAAGCATGTTACTGAACGACTGGATGAATTTCTCGATGCGTTCATCCAAGGATTGAGGGCAGACTCAGCTGCGTCCATGGAAGAGGTCGCTGCCCGATGAGCCGGACCGGAACAACACTCGGAGCCCTGAAGACGCTTGGTCCAATACCCCAGACCATGCGCGCCGGCGTCTACCGCGAAAAGGGAATCGTGCGTGTGGAAGAAGTCCCCGTCCCCGAAGTGGCCGACGGCGAAGTGCTCATTAAAGTTGCCGCTTGCGGCATTTGCGGCACCGACATCAAGAAGATTTATCATGCCTACGTTCCGCCGCCGCAAATTCTTGGCCACGAAGTGGCCGGCACCGTTGTAGCCACTGGCCGCGGCGTGACGAAATGGAAGCTCGGCGACCGGGTGATGAGTTTTCACCATATTCCCTGTGGCCAATGCTTCTATTGCGAGCGCCGTCTCTTCTCGCAGTGCAAACAGTACAAGACCACCGGATTAACCGGCGGATTCATACCCAACGGTGGCGGCTTCGGCGAATACGTAAAGGCTATGCGTTGGGTGGCGGAACGCGGGATCGTTGCTCTGCCCAATAACGTCAGCTTCGAGGAAGCCACGTTTATTGAGCCGATCAACACGATTTTGAAAGCCGTGCAGAAGGCGCGCGTGTTAGCAGGAGAATCCGTGCTTATCGCCGGATGCGGCCCCATCGGCCTACAATTTCTGATGGTGGCAAAACTCCAGGGCGCCAAGCTCTTTACCAGCGACCCCCTATCCGTCCGGCGTGCCAAGAGCATGTCTTTAGGAGCTTTGGAGTCCTTTAACCCGAGTGATGGTAAGCTTGTGGAACAGATCAGGGCCCGGACGGAGGGTCGCGGTGCCGATGCCGTCCTGGTAGCAGTAGCGCACCCGTCTGTGGTGGTGGAGGCTCTGGCAGCGGCAAGACCGGGGGGGCGCGTGCTGCTTTTCGCCGCGAACGACCCGGTAACTCGAATTGAGTTTCCTGCCGCCGCCGTGGGGATCGACGAAAAAGAAATCCTGGGCAGCTACAGCGCGGCCGTGGACATCCAAGAAGCAGGGGCCGATCTTGTGCTGAAGAAGAAACTGCCGGTCATGGATATCGTGACGCACCGTTTTCCGCTGGCTAGAATCCAAGAAGGGTTGGATCTGGCCGCCAAGCCGACGGCGGAATCACTCAAGATCTTAGTCACACACACATGAGCACGACGACGCCAAAGAAACTGGAAGCAGGCGAACAAGTGAAAGCTGCCGTAACCCACGTCACTGTGCCCTCGAAGATGACCGCCGCCGTGCTCTATGGCAGTGAAGATCTTCGCATTGAAATGATTGACGTGCCCGCTCTCTCCGCCGACGAAGTCCTGGTGCGCGTCCGGCTGGCGCTTACCGACGGCACGGATCTCAAGGTCTGGAAGCGCGGCTATCATGCCAAAATGATTCAGCCTCCTGCCGTTTTTGGCCACGAACTGGTCGGCGAAATCGTTGCTATTGGCAAACGTGTGGATCCGCGCTGGCGGATCGGTATGCGCGTTATCGCCGCGAACTCCGCGCCTTGCTTGCGCTGCTATCATTGCCGCCGTGGCCAGGAAAATCTTTGCGACGACTTGTTATTCAACAACGGCGCTTACGCGGATTACATGCGTATTCCCGGTCGTATCGTCGTCGAAAATATGCTGGAAGTGCCGCACTCGGTGGATGATCAGAGCGCCGCGCTGGCCGAACCGCTGGCTTGCGTGCTCCGCGGAATTCACGAGATGGAAGTGCGGACGGGCGACACTGCGGCCGTGATTGGTTGCGGTCCCATAGGATTAAAATTTGTGCGCATGCTTTCGCGGCGGGGAGTTCGCGTTATCGCGCTGGCACGGCGCGCGGCGCCGCTCGACATCGCCAAGCGGCTGGGCGCGGTGGCCACGTTCAACGTGGCCGAGACGGAAGATGTCGTACGTGGTGGAAGCGGCGGGCAATCCCGCCACTTGGAAGCAGGCCCTGGCCATGGTGCGGCGCGGCGGCGTTGTGAATTTCTTCAGCGGACTGCCTTCGGGCACGCGCGTCGAAATCGATCCTGCAGCGATCCATTATTCCGAGATCAAACTGATTTCGCCGTTTCATCACACGCCGCGGTTCTTCCGTGAAGCGCTGGAAGCCATCCGGCGCGGGGATATTTCGGCGCGCGATTTCGTCACCGAAGAAATCCGGCTGGCCGATCTGCCGCAGGCGTTCGCACGCATGAAGTCGCGCAGCGGCGAAATCAAGCTGGCCGTGCGGCCGTAGTCTCAGGTGCGTACCAAACCCACCCGTCACTTAATGTTTGTGGGATCCGACTTCCGAGGCGGGCCGCTGACGACACATTTGTCACCGATGCCTATGCAAGGAGATCTTCTCTTCTAATGTTGCGCCCCGGCGAAATCGACATCACGCGGCACGCGCCCGAGCCCCGTTGCTCGGTGGAAGAAGCGCAAAAATATACGCGCTGGCTGGCCACGCATCACTACGAAAATTTCAATGTTGTATCGTGGCTTCTCCCTAGAGCACTGCACCAGCATTTTTACAATGTTTATGCCTACTGCCGCTGGGCGGATGATCTTGGCGACGAAGTTCCCGATCCCAACCGCGCGCTCGAACTGCTCCACTGGTGGGAGCACGAACTGAACGCCTGCTACGAAGGCAGGCCGTCGCATCCTGTTTTCGTAGCACTGCGCGAGACGATTGTCGCGAAGGATATTCCCAAGCAGCCCTTTGCTGATCTCCTGAAAGCCTTCCGTCAGGATCAGACCGTCAAGCGCTATCCAAACTGGGATGCCGTGCTGGGCTACTGCGTGAATTCGGCAAATCCCGTGGGGCGCCTGGTCTTGTATCTGTGCGGCTATCGCGATGAGCAGCGACAGCTCTTATCCGATGCCACTTGCACCGCCCTACAGCTCGCCAATTTCTGGCAGGATGTTTCCCAGGACCTTGACATCGGACGGATTTATATTCCCTTCGATGCCGCAGCGGCGCACGGGCTCTCCGAGAGTGACATCGTGGAGCGGCGCTTCGACAATCGCTACGTCCGCTTAATGAAGGACCTGATTGCTCACACTCGCGCCCTATTCGTCGAAGGTCAACCGCTCGCAAGAATGGTGGATGGGCGCCTTAGCGTAGACCTGGAGATGTTTACCCGCGGCGGTTTGGCCGTCCTCGAGGCCATCGAAACGATGGGCTACGACACCCTCCACCAACGGCCTTCTATCGGGAAAGGGAAGCAAGCGCTTCTCCTTGGACGCTCGCTGCTCGCGTATTTGGCTGGTTTGGAGCGAAGGTCGGAAAAGGGCGAGAGAATTCCGGTCACATTGCGAGCGGAACAGAGTACTCCCGAAAAGCGTGTCGTCATCGACGACTCCTATGCCGAATGCCACGGCATCGCCCGGGCCTCGCACAGCAATTTCTGACGAAGGCGCGGATCTTGCCGCAAAACAGCGCGGCCTGGCAAATTGGCGCGCTGCTCTCGATGACGCCATCACCGGGTACGAGCAGCATTTCGACGGCAACGCCGCGATGACCTCGCCGACCGCAACGCTCGGTGGTGCCGATGAAATTTTGCCCGCTCTCGTCGACACCATGCAACGTTACAAAATGCCCGCTCGTTATCTCCACGATCTCATCAGCGGCGCGGAAATGGATCTCACCGTTCAGACCTATCCGACCTTCGATCGCCTCCGCGAATATTGTTATCGCGTAGCCGGTACGGTCGGCCTCACCTGCACGCATGTCTTTGGCTTTAGCGATGCTCGGGCTCTCGATCTCGCGGAAAAACTTGGCCTTGCTTTTCAACTGACCAACATCATTCGCGACGTCCACGACGACTACCAACTCGGGCGTGTCTATCTCCCCGAAGAAGATTTACAGCGCTACGGGGTTTCAGCGGAAGACTTTGGCCGCCATGAAGGAACTCTAGGTGTTCGCGAATTGCTGCGCTTCGAAGCCGAACGCGCCTGGGGATTTTACCAAGAAGGTTCATCGTTATTGGGTTTGATCGATAAAGACAGCCGCGGCGCGTTGTGGCTGCTCGTTCATACATACAGCGCGCTGCTTGGCCGCATCGAAAATGATGTTCATCGCCAAGGCGCGCTTCGGCCGCCACACGGAAGAGAATATCCTTGAAAAGCGTGATCGTGATCGGCGGCGGGCTGGCGGGACTGGCGGCCGGCGTCGCGCTGGCTGAATCCGGCTGGAGCGTACGTCTGTTCGAACAGCGTCCATTCCTCGGTGGCCGCGCAACGTCCTACGTGTTGCCCGACGGCGAGCACGTCGACAATTGTCAGCACGTAACCCTCGGATGCTGCACCAATCTGGAAGATTTTTACAATCGTATCGGCGCTGCCGGCAAAATCAAATTCTTCGACCGCCTCCTCTTTCTTGATCCGCAAGGACGGAAAGGTGAGATGCACGCCGGCCTCTTGCCCGCGCCATTTCACCTGACGGGTTCCTTCGCGACCTTTGCACCACTGAACCTGCTCGACAAACTTTCCATCGCGCGCGCCATGCTCGATATCGTGCAGACTCAGGGGAAACCTGCTGACCTCCGGGAAAAGGGCGGCATCTCCATGCTCGAATGGCTCCGCCGCGGCGGCCAGACCCAACGCGCCATTGAGCGTTTCTGGCGCGTTGTTCTCGTCAGCGCTCTCGATGAAGAACTCGATCGCACCGACGCTCGTTTCGGCGTTGATGTTTTCTGGAAGGCTTTTCTCTCCAACAGCACCGGCTATCGCATGGGAGTACCCGCCGTCCCGCTCGCCAATCTTTACGACGGGTGCAAGTCCGAAATCGAGTGTCGCGGCGGCGAAGTGATTCTGCGCGCCCCAGTGCGCGGGTTGCAAATGGAAACCGGCGAGATTGCGGCAATTCGCTTCGATGAAGGCCGCGAAGAATCGGCCGATGCTTACGTCTTCGCCGTGCCCCATACCGCGCTCGCGGAACTGCTGCCAGAAAGTGTGAAGCAGAGCGATCCGTCGCTCGCCAATCTGGACAAAATCAAGGTCGCTCCCATCACCGGCGTGCACTTCTGGTTCGACCGCCAGGTCATGGACGAGCCATTCATCACTCTCTTGGACACCACCACGCAGTGGATCTTCAACAAGACTGCTCTTTACGCTGATGCGAGCGAAAAAGAGAAGAACCCTCCCGCCGGTCAGTATCTGCAACTGGTCATCAGCGCGTCTTACGATCTCCTGCAGAAGCCGCGCCAGGAAATCATCGATCTCTGTCTAGCGGAAATCCGCCAGGCTCTACCTGCGGCTCGCAACGCCGAATTAGTGAAGGCAACGGTGATCAAAGAAGCCGCGGCCACATTTTCCCCGGAACCCGGAGTCGATCGCTGGCGCCCGAAACAACAGACCGCCATACCGCGCTTGTTCCTAGCCGGTGACTGGACCGATACCGGCTGGCCCGCCACCATGGAAGGTGCCGTGCGTAGCGGTTATTTGGCGGCCGAAGCCCTTCTCGAATCCGAAGGAACGCCCCGGCAATTTCTCCAGCCCGATCTCGCCCCCGATGGTTTCATCGCCATGTGGCTGGGGATAGCGAACACGGCGACAAATGTTTGACACTCATTCACTGCTCAACCATCTCGTACCAGCCAACCCGCCTTTCGCTGCGAGTTAGCTCTTCCCCCGCAGCATCCAGCGTCTTGTACTCTTTCTGGTGGGCTGCCATAAATTTTTGGTAAGCTTCGCGCGAATTCCAGAAATCAAGAGTTAGGTAAATTGTAGGACGAAAGGGATCATGCAGAAGGCGAGTCTCTTTGTGGCTCGAGTCGCTGCGGAACAGCCTGACCCACTCCCCGCCTGGGCCATAGGAGTTCTCGAATCTTTCTTCACAACCCGGCTTGACTTCGTACTCCCACAGCGCTACAAACATAAAGGTCCCATCTCCTGCTCGTTGGACGTTCGCCATTCTGCAAGGTAACTTCTAGGAATTGAGTGCGGCGTCCAGCCGAGTGTAACAATCCGATTGGATACAAGCCAAGTTGGCAAGCGCGTCAGCGCAAAAGCATGAGTTGTAGCTGTTCCATTCCGTCGAGACTGGCGGACGGAGGCGTTTGTGGATCGAAAGTACGGACACCGCGGTTACCGCGACGCGGAAAAGCAAGATAAAAAAGACAAGTCACACGACCGCAAGCCCCCCGCTGGCGGCCCTCGCGGCGCCGATCAATTCGGCCCGCGCACTCCCCGCATGGTCGGCACCGTCACGCGCGCGCGCTGTTCCAATTGCGGCGCCGTCCTCACTCCCGGATTCGATCCCAGGGGAACATGTCCCAAGTGTCAGGCCGAATTGCATTGCTGTAAGCAGTGCCGCTTTTTCGATTCCGGCGCGCAATTCGAATGCACCCAGCCGATCCAAGAGCGCATCTCTCCTAAGGACGCAAAAAACTCCTGCACCTTTTATGAATTCCGGATGACCATCGAAAAAGATACCGCGCCAACCTCTTATACTCAGCCGAACGCTTCTGGCTCAGCGCCACCCCCCGGACCTCCGCGCCACACCGATGCGCGCCAAGCCTTCGAAAACCTTTTCAAGAAGTAGCTTCCATGAAGCCCTCGCGGCGATCCTTTCTCGAAGCCGGTCTCGCCCTCCCTGCACTTCTTGGATCTTCTCCGCCTCTCCTTGTCGCGGCGCCAACATCTAAACCGGTCCCTTCGAAAGATTCGTCTTTCGATCCCTGGGTGGAAATTCACCGTGAGAATCTGCGGCACAACGTGCAGGAAATTTCCCGCCGCGCCGCTTCTCGTCCAATCCTCGCGGTCATCAAAAACAACGGCTACGGCATGGGCGTCGCAAACGTCGCCCAGATCCTCGAGCCCCAGCAGGAAATCTCCCTCGACAAGATCGCCACCAAAACGCAAAAGCCCGTCCCCCTCCATGTCTGCATTGACACCGGCATCGGCCGAGTCGGCGTGCCCTACCACCAAGCAGCTCCTCTCATTCGTGATCTGGCTGTCCGCAAGTCCGTCAGCATTCAGGGCACCATGATGACCTTCACCGAAGATCCCGACTTCGACAAAGAGCAGCTCCGGCGCTTTCACGAAACTTGCGCTTCCCTCGAGAAAGACGGCATCGCTCTTGGAAAAAAGCACGCCGCTTCCAGCTTCACTCTTTTCCAGCATCCCGAGGCGTTTTTCGACATGGTGCGCCCGGGCATGGCGATTTACGGCATCTATTCCGAAAACGAGTTTCGCCACACCGCGATCATGGATCTCCGTACCGCTATCAGTCTGAAGGCCCGCGTCATCTACGTGAAGAAGTTGCGCAAAGGCGACAGCGCTGGCTACAACCGCGCCTATATGGCCAAAGACGACGTCTGGGTCGCCACGCTGCCCGTGGGCCACGCCGACGGCTGGCCGCGAGTCGCCGCGCTGAACGGCGACAAAGGCGCGAAAGTCCGCATCAAAAACGATCTTTATCCTGTGATTGCCTCAGTGTCCGCCAGCCATTGCATCGTTGAGATCGGTAGGGAAGAGCGCGTGAAGATCGGTGACGTTGCCACTTTTTTCGACTCGCAGCCCGGCTCGCGTCCCGAGGATGTCTCTGAAGCCTGCGGCGTCTCCGTCTACGACCTCGCCATGCACCTCAATCCGCTTTTGCCTCGCCGAATCGTCTAGTGGTCCGCGCCCTTAGGGCCGGCTTTACGCCGCCATACTCTTTTCTTACGCTTGCGGGGTGACTTCTACGCCAGGAATTTCTCCAGCGGCTCCCAATAGTTCATTTTCCATCCTGCCGCTAGGTGCTCGCCATCGCCCTTGGGAAAAGCGCCATGGTCAAAGACAATCTTGGTCCCCCCGGCTTGCTCCACGAGCTCGAATTTCGCGATCGAATAAACCCCCGGATCCCAGCCTCCCGCGCGCCATGCTTGGACGATTCGATCGTTCGGCACGAGCTCGATGTGGCGTCCCGTTACATATCCGCCGAAGAGCGAAAACGCGCCGCCCGCTTCACGGAATGGATTCCGCTGTTCGGGAAACCTCCTCCTCGGCTCCAGCCCAAGCCCGCGTTGAGCCCAAGGCGAAAACACCAGCCGCGGCTGCAACTCCCGTAATCACTTGCCGCCGTGTCGGCAAATTCATCAGGGCCATCAAATTCGTTCTCTCGCTCATCTTTGTCCTCCATCTTGTCTTCCCTCGACCGCAACGCATCAGACCACCCCTCCAAAATATGTTCAAGATAATCTTTTGCTGGCAAGGTACCCTCCTTCGAGGCATACTCGCACCACGAACAAGGAGCCCCCATGCCTTACCCTTCTGGTCATCGCCAGGTAGTCAAGAAAGCCATCATTGGAAGCGCGCGCAAGCTCTTCAATCGCCACGGCTTTGAGTGTGTCTCCATCCAACAGATTATGGCAGGAGCGGGATTGACGCACGGCGGCTTCTACAGTTATTTCAATAGCAAGAGCGATCTCTACGCCGAAGTGTTGAATTGCTTCTTCACCGACCCGGAATGGAAGAGTTGCTGGGAAGGCGTGAAAGTGGATCTCTCCTCCGGCGACGTCGGCCCGCAAGTCGTCCGTGCCTATCTCTCTCGCCAGCATTTTGAAAACGTCGAGGATTCCTGCCCCATGGTGGCGCTGCCCACCGACGTCGCGCGCAGCGGCAAAGCTGCCAGGAGCGCTTTCGAGACCGTTTTCAAATCGATGGTCAGCGTATTAGAGCGCAGCCTGATCCAGAATGGCCGCCCTCGCCGCGCCATTTCGCAGGGCATCGCTTCCTTGTGCATCGGTGGCATGGTCGTCGCCCGTGCCCTTGTTGATCGCACTCTCGCAGATGAATTGCGCGACGCCTGCATGTCCGTCGCGCTCGACCTCGGCGGCTGGACCAAAACGCCCAAATCGAAGAACGGAAAATCCAAAGCGGCCGCCTCCTCCACCCTCTAAGGGCGATGTCACCATCTTGCGCAACGTTCTCGTTGGGGTCGCGTAGGGCCGTCTCTTTAAGGCGCCATCTTTTCCTCTCTGCATCTTCAGTGGCACAGGCTTCAGCTGTCGAAGCTAGTCTTGTGTAGTGGCCGGGCCTTAGCATGATGCTTTTGTGCGGACCGCCATCTTTCTACCTGTCCGCATCTTTAGTGGCTGTCCGTGATCGCAAAAGAATCTGCTTCACGTAACAAAGTACTTGACAGTAAGAAGTACAGGCGTATCCTACTCCCATCCGCCTCCCTTGGGCGGCCGGAGGTCTCTCGATGGATACCGCACTCCCAAGTCAATCTCAGGATCTTGGCCAATCCCCATCTGGCCCGTTTCGCGCGTTCTTAACTGACGCCATCCGGTTCTGGGAGCCACGTCGCCTTATCTATAACTTTGTCCTCGCCGTGGTCGTTGTGGTCTGGATTGTGGCGAGTTGGCCCCATTTCCGCCCGGCGTTTACGCTGCATTCGCTTCTGCTCCTCTCCGTCCTTGCCGTGCTGGCCAATGTTTGCTACTGCGCCTCCTACTTTGTGGACATTCCCATGCAGAGTCTGTCTGTTGGCAATGCCTTGCGGCGTCAGCGCTGGGGACTGTGGGTGATGGGAACGCTCTTTGCCATTCTTTTCGAAAATTACTGGATCGTCGACGAAATTTATCCGTTCGTCCGCTGATACCGGAACCAGGCCGCGGTCCCCTTCTTA
>WNFI01229592.1_pt1 | contig 16825 bp, 12 predicted proteins | sample 5400471 | NCBI WGS metagenome assembly WNFI01 (sample SAMN13153348, study PRJNA577476) | soil metagenome | isolation source: 100 cm saprolite on Douglas fir-dominated hillslope | place: USA:California | collected 2013-09-17 | reverse complement strand
TATTACAACAAGTATTTCCCCGGCCACGCCATCAAGATGCCGAAGCCGCTGTCGGACGATCAGGTGACGTATGATGACGGCACGCCCCAGAAGCTCGATCAATATGCCAAGGACGTCTCAGCCTTCCTGATGTGGACCGCCGAACCGCATCTCGAAGATCGCAAGCGGCTGGGGATGCAGGTCATGATCTTCCTGATCATCTTCGCGGGATTGATGTACTTCACCAAGAAGAAAGTCTGGGCCAACGCGCATTGATTTGTGCGTGGATGATGCCGCTTCGAAGAAAGCCCCTGCGGGGGCTTTTTGTTGGAGTAATGTGGAGTGCCCAGGCGACGCGCTTGGCGTGCTCCCTCTCCCGCTTGCGGGGGAGGGGTGGGGGCTTATTTGACCCATGGATGACACGATGAATTGAGCGCGGTGCCCGGCCCCTCACCCGGATCGCGCCGGACGATCGCATCGCCGATGCGATCCGACCTCTCCCCGCAAAGAGCGGGGCGAGGTTAAGCCACCGCATCGCGGCAATTGCGTTGTCATCGCACTGACGCCAAAATGGCGGCCAATTACAGACATCTCGCGACAGGAGGACTCCATGGGTACCAGCATTTCGTTCAAGCGGCCGGACGGCAAGGACGCCAAGGGCTATCTGGCCAACGCCTCCGGCGGTGACGCGCCGGGCGTGGTGGTGATCCAGGAATGGTGGGGCCTGTCGGAGCAGATCAAGGGATTGGCGGACCGCTTTGCGCTGGCGGGTTTCGACGCGCTGGCGCCCGATCTCTACAACGGCAAGGTGGTGCCGTATCACGACACCGATGCGGCCAACAAGGAAATGGGATCGCTGGATTTCATGGATGCAACGACCCAGACCGTGCGCGGCGCCGCGCAGTATCTGGCGCGTAACGGCGCCAAGGTCGGGTTGACCGGCTTCTGCCTCGGCGGCGCGGTGACCGTGATCGGCGCCTGCAAGATTTCCGAGTTGAGCGCCGCCGTTGCGTTTTACGGCATTCCGCCGGAAGCGGCCGTCAAGCCGGCGGACGTGAAAATTCCGCTGCAGGGCCATTTCGCCAGCCGCGACGACTGGTGCACGCCGGCGGTGGTCGACGCGTTCGAGAACGGGCTGAAAGCAGCCGGCAAGACCGCGGAGATCTACCGCTACGAAGCCGATCACGCCTTCGTCAACGAGCAGCGCCCCGAGGTCCATAACCGCCAGGCCGCGGAGCTTGCCTGGGACCGTGCGACGGCGTTCTTCAGGAAGCATCTGGGGTGAGGTGCTGATGAGGGCGCCTATGATCAGGCGCGACAGCGCTGCAGGCAGTGCGGGATCTCTCCCCCTTTGCGGGGGAGAGTTGGAGAGGGGGCAACCCCAAGTCGCTGAGATCGGGTTCTACTTCACCCCCTCCCTGACCCTGCTCGCAAGGGGGAGGGAACGTTCAGTGCTCGCGAAGAGGTCAAGGGTGATGGAGAGGGCAACTCTTGACATACCCCGTCGCGCCATGATGACTTGCCCGCCATGAGCATCGCCGTTCGCAAAGCCCGTCTCTGGTGGCCCACCTTCTGAAGGTGGCCGGTGCGATTTTTTTGTCTCCCAATCGTCGAAGGCCGTCATCGCAGTGCGACGGCTCTCGTTTGTCCTGTGTGGCGTTCCTCCGGCAAGTTTCGTAAGAGGATCACATGAACAGGACCGTTTTCTCGCTGCCAGCCCAAAGCGACTACCGTACCGTTGCCGGCCTCGATGTGTCGCGCTCGGTGGAGCAGTTTACCGGCGGTACCCGGCTGGATGACCTGATCGAGCTCCTGGATCGCCGTCGCGGCGTGGTGCTGTCGTCGGGCACCACGGTACCGGGACGCTATGAGAGTTTTGATCTCGGCTTCGCCGATCCGCCGCTGCGGCTGGAAACGGCTGGACCCGACTTTTCCCTTGCAGCCCTGAACCCGCGCGGCGAGGTGCTGATCGCGTTCCTTGGCGATACGTTGAGCGAGCCCTGCGTCGTCATCACCGAAAAGGGCCCGGCTCGCCTCAAAGGACATATCGTGCGCGGCGCTGCCCCGGTCGATGAGGACCAGCGCACCCGGCGTGCCAGCGTGATGTCGCTGGTGCGCGATCTCGTCGCCGTGCTCGGCTCATCGGCCGATCCGATGCTCGGCCTGTTCGGCGCGTTCGCCTACGACCTCGTATTCCAGATCGAAGACCTCAAGCAAAAGCGCGCGCGCGAGACCGACCAGCGCGACATCGTGCTGTATGTGCCGGATCGGCTGTTGGCCTATGACCGCGCCACCGGCCGCGGCGTGATCCTCAGCTACGACTTTGCCTGGAAGGGGAAATCCACGAAAGGCCTGCCGCGCGAGACGCCGGAGAGTGTCTATGCCAAAACACCGCGCCAGGGATTTTCCGATCATGCGGCGGGGGAATATCAGAGCGTGGTGGAGAAGGCGCGCGCGGCGTTCGCGCGCGGCGATCTGTTCGAGGCGGTGCCGGGACAATTGTTCGCCGAACCCTGCGAGCGCTCGCCCGCCGAGGTGTTCCAGCGGCTGTGCCGGATCAATCCGTCGCCTTACGGAGCCCTCATGAATCTCGGCGACGGCGAGTTTCTGGTGGCAGCGTCGCCGGAAATGTTCGTGCGCTCCGACGGCCGCCGGGTCGAGACCTGCCCGATTTCCGGCACCATCGCCCGCGGCGTCGATGCCATCGGCGACGCCGAGCAGATCCGGCAATTGCTGAATTCGGAAAAGGACGAATTCGAACTCAACATGTGCACCGACGTCGACCGCAACGACAAGGCGCGGGTCTGCGTCCCCGGCACCATAAAAGTCCTGGCGCGGCGGCAGATCGAAACCTATTCAAAGCTGTTTCACACCGTCGATCACGTCGAAGGCATCTTGCGGCCCGGCTTCGACTCGCTGGATGCTTTCCTCACCCACGCCTGGGCGGTGACGGTGACCGGCGCGCCGAAACTGTGGGCGATGCAGTTCGTCGAGGACCATGAGCGCTCGTCGCGGCGCTGGTATGCCGGCGCCATCGGCGTCGTCACCTTCGACGGCGGCATCAATACCGGCATCACCATCCGCACCATCAGGATGAAGGACGGCCTCGCCGAGGTGCGGGTCGGTGCGACGCTGCTGTTCGACAGCGATCCCGTCGCCGAGGAAAAGGAATGCCAGACCAAGGCCGCGGCGCTGTTTCAGGCGTTGCGCGGCGACCCGCCGAAGCCGCTGTCGGCCTTCGCGCCGGATGCTTCCGGCTCCGGCAAGCGGGTACTGCTGATCGATCACGACGACAGTTTCGTGCACATGCTGGCGGATTATTTCCGCCAGGTCGGCGCTACGGTGAGCGTGGTCAGATACATTCACGCCCAGCAAATGCTCGACCGCCAAAATTACGATCTGCTGGTGCTGTCGCCGGGTCCCGGCCGGCCCGAGGATTTCGGCATCGCCAAAACTATTCGTACGGCGCTGGACAAGAAGCTGCCGATCTTCGGCGTCTGCCTCGGCGTGCAGGCGATCGGCGAATATTTCGGCGGTCAGCGGGGCCAGCTCGCGCAGCCCGCCCATAGGCTGATGCAGAATTTGCCCAATGAAATCGTGATCGGGCGCTATCATTCGCTCTATGTCGAGCGCGACAGCATCCCCGCGGTGCTCAGCGTGACCGCGAGCACCGAAGACGGCGTGGCGATGGCGATCGAGCACAAGACCCTGCCGGTGGGCGGCGTGCAGTTTCACCCGGAATCGCTGATGTCGCTCGGCGGTGACGTCGGACTGCGCATCGTCGAGAATGCGTTCCGGCTCGGCCTGCCGGCCAATTGACAGGGAACTGTTTGGATGATTGCTGGAATTTTGAAAGAAGCAACGATGACCCTCGAAAACGATCTGAAGGCTGCCGTCCGCACCATTCCGGATTATCCGAAGCCGGGGATCCTGTTTCGCGACATCACCACCCTGCTGGGCGATGCGCGCTCGTTCCGTCGCGCGGTCGATGAACTGGTGCAGCCGTGGGCGGGATTGAAGATCGACAAGGTCGCGGGCATCGAGGCCCGCGGCTTCATTATCGGCGGCGCGGTGGCGCATCAATTGTCGGCGGGCTTCGTTCCGATCCGCAAGAAAGGCAAGCTGCCGCACACCACCGTGAGCATCGCCTACTCACTGGAATACGGCCTCGATGAAATGGAAATGCACGCCGACGCCATTCATACCGGCGAACGGGTGATCCTGGTCGACGACCTGATCGCTACCGGCGGCACCGCGGAGGGCGCAGTCAAGCTGATGCGCCAGATCGGCGCCAATGTGGTGGCAGCGTGTTTCATCGTCGATCTGCCGGACCTCGGCGGTGCCGCCAAACTGCGCGCGATGGACGTGCCGGTCCGGACGCTGATGGCATTCGACGGGCATTGAGGGATTGAGGCACTCCCGCGATCACCGCCGTCATCCTGAGGAGCGCGTTCTTCTGCGTCTCACCTTAAGGACGAAGTGGCATAAAACTTTGTAGCAACCATTAAACCGCACCTCGTAAAGTCCTCATGGTGAGGAGGCGCTTCAGCGCCGTCTCGAAACATGAGATGCGAAGGATGGACGCAACGCATGGACTCGCGGCCATCCTTCGAGACGCGCGACCGGACAGCGCAAGTGCGCTGCCGGGAGGGCGCGCTCCTCAGGATGAGGACTCTCACAGTAGGCGTAGGATGGGTTGAGCGCAGCGATACCCATCAGATTTTTCAATGCAGGCGATGGGTTTCACTTCGTTCAACCCATCCTACCACCTCAATCTCGCTTTCACGACCTCTGCAAGATCATGCTCAGCTCGATCTCGCGGAAACTGAAATAATTCTTCCGGATCCATTGATGCAGCTCGGTCGATGAATCCTTTTCCGAACGCAGATAGCCGGTGAAGGAGAAAGTCAGCCGATCGATATAGGTCTTCAGAAACAACGGCAGCGCGGCGACGCGGACCACGCGACCGCGCGCGAATGCCGCCGGCATTTCACCGCGCACCACGTACTCATTATCGATCGTCACCAGCGCGGACGCCGGGATCTGCGCTTGCAGCATGACATGGCCGCGCGCCGAGACGCGATCGGTATCCGCGACGAACAGGATGACCGGGACAACGCCGCGCCGGGCCGCTTCCTTCATGAAACCGATTTCATCCGACATCTTGAAGAATTCGTCGAAGGCGTGATAGCCGAGGTCGATCACCTTGGCGATGCCGTCGTTCATGATCAGGCGGTCCATCAGCGCCATCTTCCCGAAGGTATCGTCGATCTCGGCGGTTTCGGTGAGCTTCGGCAGATAGTCAAGCAGCGACGGCTCCTTGAGATTGATGTCGAAGGCCGTCACCGCGCCATGCTTCAGCAGCAGAAATTCGCTCAGCAGCCGCGCGATCAGCGTCTTGCCGACCAGCGGGCGGGGCGAGCAGATGATGAAGACGGGCGTGCGGCGCATCAACGCAATATCGGGCGCATCCCGCGCCTTATCCAACCAAAAAATCTCCGCTTTTCAATTATTTCTCGCCCGTGCGCGAGCCGGGCTTGTCGCCGACCAGGGCGGTGAGCTTGATGCGGTCGAATTCGCTCCAGACATTGGCCAGCCAGTGACGCACATAGCCGCGCAGCACGAATGAGTAATTCTCGGTCTCGTCGTGGACGCCCTTGTTGGCCACGAACTTCAGGAACGGCACCGAGGCGACCTCGACCTGCTCATAGGCCATCTCGTTGAGCTTCGGGATGGTGAGTTCGGTGGCATCCTTGATGCGGTGAAAGTAGGAATTGTAGGTTGACTGATCCCACTCGAAGAAACTGGTGTTGTTGATGAAATTCTTCACCAGGAAATATTTCGCGCCCTGCATGAAGCCGGCGGTTTCCGCGATCTCGTCGAGCGAGGCGATCGAGGGTCCCAGTATATGGAACACCGCGAAGGTGATCTGGCCCGATTTCGCCGCATCGAGAAAGCCGATGTCGCGCAGCGAGGCCAAAGCCGGTGACAGCAGGCCGGCGCGGACGTCGATCACGGTGACCGAGGGGCTGGCCGAATTCAACGTGTCGAAGATCTTCATCTGGTCCGATGTCGTCGTCATATCGACGATCTCGGTGATGTCGGGATGAAAGCGCTTCAGCGTGCCGCGCGGCGATTCGGTATCGAAGGCGCGGGTGGGCACGTTGTTGGCGCTGAAATAATCAAGCAAGGTCCGCGAGACCGTGGTCTTGCCGACCCCGCCCTTGTCGGCTCCTACGACAATCACTACTGGCTTCGCCATGAGATCCCTTTTTGCGTGAGGCTGTTGTCCGCGACCGCATGAGCTATTCACGCGAACGGAACGCCTCCCCCAGCCTGCTTTGGGCGCGAACATGGCAGAAACAAGGGATAATTCAATTCCCCAGACCGAAGCCCCGGGGGATCCTTGCGAATTTGTTAATACACGAGGCCGTTCCAGTATAGCGAAATCGGCCCGGTTGATTGAAATTGCGGTCTGCGCGGGTACAGCAGCCGCTATTGCCGGCCCCACGGGCCGGCAGGCTTGGCCCACGGTCCTTGAGACGGTCCTTGAGACGTGCCGGCGGGTGGGCTGGCATCGCTCCACGGACCGGACGGCAGTGGCGGCGGGGTTTGCCCCGACGGCGCCGATGGGCCGGGTTGCGCTGTCTGGTCGTCGGGATCATCGGCCGTGTCGGATGGCAGCGCCAGCCGCCCGGGATCGTGGCCGCCGGCAAACTTGACCAGCGCCGCAACCCGCGAATCCACCGAAGGATGGGTCGCAAACAGATCGGCGAAACCCTCGCGCGGGTTGTCGACGCACATCTCCATCACTGCCGAGGTGGCGCCGGGCAACTCGCCGCGATTCTCGATCTTGCGCAGCGCCGAGATCATGGCGTCGGGATTTTTTGTCAGTTCCACCGAGCCGGCGTCGGCAAGCAGTTCGCGCGAGCGCGACAGCGCCAGCCGGACCACCAGCGACAGCGCCCAGGCCAGCGCAATCAGCGCGACAGCGAGAATGACCGCGACGATCGCACCGCCACCGCCCTTGCTGTCGTTGCTCGACGAGGAGGAGGGGCGGGACGACGACCGCCCGCCGCCAAAGCTCCAGCTCGAATTGAAGAACAGCCGGAAGAAAAGCTCGGCGATGAAGCCGACCACGCCGGCGATGATCACCGCGACCACCATCAACTGCACGTCGCCGTTGCGGATGTGGGTGAGCTCGTGGCCCAGCACCGCCTCGATTTCCTGATCGTTGAGCGCTTTCAAGAGGCCGGTGGTGACGGTGACGGAATATTGCCGCGGATTGAGCCCGGTCGCGAATGCATTCAAGGCGTCGCTGTCCATGACTTTCAGTTTCGGCATCGGGATGCCGCGCAAAATGCAGAGATTCTCCAGGAGATTGTAGAGCCGCGGCTGCTGTTGCCGGGTGACATCTTCGCCGCCGGTGACGGCGTCAATGATCGATTGGTGGAAAAAATAGGCGATCACGATCCACAACGCGGCGCTCCCGGTTGCGTAGGGAAACGCCCTGACCAGATCGCGCGATGCCGCGGCCAGATAAGTATCGACCGAGCCATCGCTGTTGAGCACCACTTCGGCGATCAGCGCGCCGGCGAATACCAGCACGTAGATCAGGAGAAACAGTCCCGCGAGCAGCACCATCGAACGAAACTTGTTCGATGCGATGTGGGTGTAGAGACCATACGCGGCCATGATGCGCTGCTCTAGAGCGTGATCTGGAAAAGTGGAAACCGGTCTTCCCGGACAAAACGAATTCGTTTGTCCATCAATCATGCTCCAAAAAAAGATCGCGCGATCAGAACTTGACGGTTGGCACCTGCTCGACTTCGCCGCGGGTAGCGCCGAGGTCGAAGAAATCCTTGCGGATAAAGCCGAGCGGCGCGGCAAACAGCGCGGCCGGCATCTGCTGGATACCGGTGTTGTATTCCTGAACCGCATTGTTGAAGAAGCGGCGGCTGGCGGCGATCTTGTTCTCGAGATCGGAAAGCTCGCTCGCCAGTTGCTGGAAGTTGGCGTTGGCCTTGAGGTCCGGATAGGCCTCCGACAGTGCGATCAGTTTGCCGAGCGCGCCGCTGAGCTGGTTCTCGGCAGCGGCGACCTGTCCGGTTCCCTGTGCCGACATCGCGGCGTTGCGGGCCTTCACCACGTCGTCGAGGGTGCCGCGTTCGTGCGCGGCATAGCCTTTGACGGTCTCGATCAGATTCGGAATCAGATCGTGACGCTGCTTCAGCTGCACGTCGATGTCGGCGAAGGCCTGGCCGACCCGCTGACCGAGGGCGACAAGGCGATTGTACGCGGCAATCGCAAAAAGAACGAGAATGACGAGGACGCCGAGAACAATCCAGCCGGTCGACATGGGATAGGACTCCTGATGAGACGACGAAGGCGTGCACCGTAGACGAAAAATTCGCCGTGCGGCAGGGGCCGCGGAGGGGTGTAGCGCCCATTGGTCGTTTCGGGAGTGGAATGCGTTCAAAGGCGAGATGTATTGGATAGTGCCAAATGTTTCTGCGACTGCGAGGAACGGTCGCGGCCCGTGAGAATCATTCCCCGGAGGTGTTTCCGGCATCGGAAAGCGCATCGCCCCAATTCAGTTTCCGAAAGCGCGCGTGGGCGGTTTTGTCGCGGTGTGGCGCGATCACGCGCGCAATGCCCTGAGCGGTGCAGAGTTTTGCGGTGACGGCGATCTTGGTGACGACCGGTTGCGCCAGCACGCGGGCATGTCGCGGCGCCACCGGCGCACGCGACAACGCCACGTAAATAAATTTTTCATCCTCATAAGGAAGTTCTGCGGCTTTGAGTTGCTTATGCGCGCGCGATCGCGGCAGCCTTTGCGTGAAATGACACCAGTCAGGTGCAGCAAGCGGACAGTCGAGGTCGTGCGGGCAGGGTGCCGCGACATGCGCGCCTTGCGCGATCAACCGGCGCCGCAGATCGAGGATGCGCTGGGTGCCCGCGGGGGTTCTGGGTTCGACGACGAGCAACGTATCGCGCGTCTTCGCCCACATCAGATCGGCGAGTGCCGCGCGCGCCGTGTCGTCCAGTTCGTTGATCATGTAGCTGGCGACGACCAGGTCCGCGAGCGGCGCGGCAACGAGCCTCGCGCCGGCGTCGCCCTGGTCGTAACCCATCACCGACAAGCGGCTGGAATTGCGTGCAAGATCGAGGGCGAGGGTGCGCAATGCGGCATTGGCGTCGAGCAGCGTGAACGACTGCAGTGAAACGAAAGTTTCCGCTGCAGCCCACGTCGCCGTGCCCGGGCCGGCGCCGACGTCGAGCAGGCGTTGCGGTGTGAAGTCCGGGCGCACCGCGCGCAAGGCGTTGAGGCTCGCGATCACGGCGGCATAGGTCGCCGGCATTCGCGCCAGCGCGTAGGCGAGCGCATCGGCTTCGCTGCGGATGGCGCCGGAGCCGCCCCCGCCGCGATAGGTTTGCGAGATCGCGGTCGCCCGCTGCGCGGCTGCGTTGCGCGACAGGCCGTGCAGCCTGCTTTCGAGCGCGGCTTTCAGTTCGGCGGGAAGGTCGGGAGCGGTCATAACGCGAGCGTTGCCCTCTCCGCGGGGTCATCCCGGCGGATGCCGGGACCCATAGCCCCTGGGCTCAGTGTCGAAAAGAAGGCCTCTGCTCCGTCGCAAAAACGCGACTCCGCGTCGCCGCGATGAGCGCGATTGCGCTCACGCTGGGGTCCCGGCATCCGCCGGGACGACCGTTGAAGGCGTCACCGGGCCACAAGCGCTTGCACGCGCGGAGCGCCAGCAAGGGAGGGACGTATACTACGCCACGTGCTGGTCGAGAATTTTCACCGCGTTTTCGAGATCGACCGAGACCAGTTGCGACACGCCGCGCTCGGCCATGGTGACGCCGAACAGTCGGTTCATCCGCGCCATCGTGATCGGATTGTGGGTGATGATGATAAAGCGGGTGTCGGTCGAACCTGTCATCTCGTGCAGCAGGTCGCAGAACCGCTCCACATTATGATCGTCGAGCGGGGCATCGACTTCGTCCAGCACGCAGATCGGCGACGGGTTGGTGAGGAACACCGCGAAAATCAGCGACAGCGCGGTCAGCGCCTGCTCGCCGCCCGACAGCAGCGACAGCGTCTGCGGCTTCTTGCCGGGCGGCTTGGCGATGATTTCGAGACCGGCTTCGAGCGGATCGTCGCTCTCGATCAGGTGTAATTCCGCGTTACCGCCGCCGAACAGTTCGGTGAACAGCCGCTTGAAATGTCCGTTGACGATTTCGAACGACGTCAGCAAGCGCTCGCGCGCCTCGCGGTTGAGGCTCTGGATGCCCTGGCGCAGCCGCTTGATGGCTTCCACGAGGTCATCGCGTTCTGTGGCGAGCGAGGTGTGCTGGGTTTCGACCTCGCGCAGCTCTTCCTCGGCGCGCAGATTGACAGCGCCGAGCCGTTCTCGATCCCGGCGCAGCTTTTCGAGATCGGTTTCGATCTCGGCCAGCGGCGGCAGTTCATCGCCGGGCTTGATCTCGGCCAGATTGGCGACGCCTTCCGGCTCGACCTCCAGCATGTCGCGAATTTCACGTTCGATGTCCTCGAGGCGGCGCTTCGCGCCATCCATGCGTTCTTCGGCGCGGGCGCAGGCTTCGCGGGCAGCCGACAAGGCTTCCAGCGAAATCTTGGCGGCACGGTCGGTCTCCGCCATGAGATTTTCCGCGGCCGCCAGCGCGTCGGCCGCGACGCGACGGGCGTTTCCCGCGGCCTCGATCTCGCTGATCAGCGCACGGCGCTTTTCGGCGAACAATGCGGGGGCATTGTCGAGTTCGGCGCGTTCGGCCTTGACCTCGGTGACGCGGGCCTCGACGGTCAGGATCTGCGAGGCGGCGCTCTGCTTGCGACCCTGCCATTCGGCGCGCTCGGCAAGGATCGCCTGCACGCGGCGGTCGGCGAGTTCAGCTTCGCGCGCCAGCGCCTGGGCTTCGGCGCGGACCTGCGCGGCGAGCCGGCGATGGCCGTCGATCTCTTCGCGCACCGCACTGAGCCGGCTCTCGGTTTCGAGGCTCGGCGGCAGTTCCGCCAGCGCCGCTGCCGCGCTCTCATGGGCGCCATTGGCCTCGTTGCGATCGGCGGTAAGGCGGGAATGCGCCTCGGTCAGGGCCGACTTGCGGGCGGCGTGGCGGTTGATTTCACGCTCGGTATTGGCGTGCCGCTCGCGCGCGGCATCGACATCGCGGCGCGCGGCGCGCAAAGCATCGCGCGCCGAGGTTTCGGTGGCGGATGCAGCCTTCAGTTCGGTTTCGGCGGTTTCCAGTGCTTGGCGCTTGGCTGCGGCATCGATGCGGGCATGTTCAAGCTCGGTTTCGATGTCGACCAGCCGCGCACGCTCGGCGAGCCGTCGCGCCGCGCCGGTCGGCGCATGCGCCGCGGCGACAAATCCATCCCAGCGCCAGACATCGCCTTCGCGCGACACCAGCCGCTGGCCGGTTTTCAGCTGCGACACCAGCGCCGCGCCGCGCTCTTTGGCGACGACGCCGATCTGCGCCAGGCGCCGCGCCAGTTCGATCGGCGCGTTGACGTGGGTGGCGAGGGATTCGACGTCTTCCGGCAACGCCGGATCGCCCTCGGTGACGCCGGCATTGGTCCAGCGCATCGGCGCCGATGGATCGACCGGCGCATCGAGATCGTCGCCCAGCGCTGCGCCCAGCGCCTTTTCATACCCCTTGGCGACACTGACGCCGTCGATGATCGGCGGCCACAGATTCTTGGTCTCGCCGTTGACGAGTTTTGAAATCGTCCGCGCTTCGGTTTCAAGGCGCTGCACGCGCTTGTCGGCTTCGGCGAGCGGCGACCGTGCGGCTTCGAGCTTCTGCCGGGCGGCGACGTGGGCGGCCTCGGAGCCCTGGGCGGTGGCTTCGGACTGTGCCAGGCTTTGCTGCGCGGCCTCCACTGCACTGGTCAGTGCGCCAAGATCGCCGAGTCCGATGGTTTGCTGCGCCAGCTTTTCGACTTCGATCACGACATTGGCGATTTCCTGGTCGAGCCGCGCGAGGCGGTCGCGATGGGTGCGCAGGTTGGACTGCAGCTGATTGCGCCTGGCGGTGAGGTCGGCCAGCGCCGTGGTCAATTCGGCGAAAAGGCGCTCTGCAGCCGCCAACGTCGTCTCGGCCTCCGACACCCGCTCATCGGCGCCGCTGCGCTTCTCGATGCGCGATTTGATCTCGTCCTTCAACAGCGCGTCCTCGGCATCGAGCCGCTGCAGCGCCACGTCGGCGTCGGAGGATTGCCGCTGCTCGCGCTCGACATCGTCGGCAAATTGCATCAGCCGGCGGTCGAGTTCGGCAACGCGGTCCTTGGCCCGCTGCTCCTCGCGATCGAGCGTCTCGCGCGCATTGGTGAGCCGCTGCAGCCCGGCCGCCGCGCGGGCCTCGGCCTCGCGCAACGCCGGCAGTTCCGATGCCCGGATCGCCTGCACGCGAGCCGATTCAGCCTGCTCTCGGGTCCGCTCGGCGAGTTCGCGGACGTTGAGATCGTGGGTGCGCACGGCTTCCGCCACGTCGGCGTGGGCCTCGAGCCAGCGCAAATGGAACAGCATGGCCTCGGCCTTGCGGACCTTGGCGGCGACTTCGCGGTAGCGGATCGCCTGGCGCGCCTGCTTCTTCAAACCGTCGATCTGCCCGGCAAGCTGGCCGATCACGTCCTCGACGCGGGTGAGGTTGGTCTCGGCGGCTTTCAGGCGCAGTTCAGCCTCGTGGCGCCGGGCATGCAGGCCGGCGACGCCGGCGGCATCTTCCAGGACGCGGCGGCGCTGTTCCGGCTTGGCCTGGATGATCTCGCCGATCTTGCCCTGATGGACCAGCGCCGGCGAACGGGCGCCGGTGGCGGCATCGGCAAACAGAATCTGGACGTCGCGGGCGCGCACGTCGCGGCCATTGATGCGATACACGGAACCCGCCTCGCGCTCGATCCGGCGCGAGATTTCCAGCGTCTCCTGGTCGTTCATGGCCGAGGGCGCGGTGCGATCGGAATTGTCGATCGTCATCACCACTTCGGCGTGGTTGCGGGAGGGGCGATTGCCGGAACCCGCGAAGATCACCGCGTCCATGTCGGCAGCGCGGAGAGATTTATGAGACGTCTCGCCCATCGCCCAGCGCAGGGCCTCGACCAGATTGGACTTGCCGCAGCCGTTCGGTCCGACCACGCCGGTCAGCCCGGGCTCGATCACGAAGTCTGTTGGCTCAACGAACGACTTGAATCCGTGAAGGCGAAGGCGCGTGAGTTTCATGAACACGGTGCTCGGTTGGCAGGCGCGAATCTCCCTGCGAGGACAATACCATAAGAGGCAATGTCATGTTGCGGGTGAGTCGCGCCCTGCGGCTCTCATGGCCGCGACAATGGCGAGGCCGGAGCCCGAGGGCAACCGCTTGAGCGGGCTTTTCCAGAGGCTTTTACAAGGGTTATGACAGCCGTAGTGCGGATGGAACCATTTGCAGCGAGGTGCCTCTTTACCTCGCCTCGCTCTTTGCGGGGAGAGGTCGGCGCGTATCGCCGGCTGAGGGGCCATGCACGGTATTCGCCAAGCCGATAACGTCTCGGGTCAGGAAGCGCCGACACATGCAGAAGACTTGTCTATGCGGCAGTGCGACCCGCGAGGCGTGCATTTGAATTTAGCGCGGTGCCTCGCCCCTCACCCGAAATTCTCGCGGAGCTTGTGCTCGGACGGCGCGAAGCGCCGATCCGGGTGCGCGAATTTCGACCTCTCCCCGCAAAGAGCGGGGCGAGGCAACAAAGCGGCCCTCAGCTCTTCAGCAGCGGCGTGATACGCTTCGAAAATTCCTCGAACGAGGTTTCGCCCTTGAGCATCTCGCCGTTGATGAAGAAGGTCGGGGTCGAATTGACCTTCAAAACTTCGCTGGCGTATTTCTGGTCGGCCGCGATCTTGTCGAGCAGGGCCTGATCCTTGAGGCAATCCTCGACATTCTGTTCGGTGAGGCCGGCCTGCTTGCCGATCCGCTTCAGAGTTTCAGTGGTCTTGGGCCCGGCCCATTCGTTCTGTTGCTTGAACAGCAAATCGACCACCGCGAAATATTTTCCCGCGTCGGTCTTGGCGATGCAGCGCGCCAGCATCGAGCCCGCCGCCGCCTTGATGTCGAGCGGGAACTCCCGGAACACGAAGCGAATTTTGCCGGTGTCGATAAATTCCGATTTAAGCTTCGGAAACACGTTTTCGGTGAAGGCGGCGCAATGCGGGCAGGTCATCGAGGCGTATTCGACGATCGTAACTGGGGTGTCGGCGGGGCCAAGCGCCATATCCGGCAGCGATACCGGCTTGGCGACGTCGGCCGCGGTTTGCGCCATCGCGCCGGTGATCAGCCGCAGCGGCGAGAGACCGGCGAGAGCGGCAAGCCCGGCCAGGGACAGGGCGGCGGTGAAGGCGCGGCGCGTGATGATCAACGGTCTGCTCCAAATTCGGCGCTGGCGTGCGCTATAAAAAGAAGTGTTGGCTAGCTTGAAACGAGAATTGTGGCAATGGCGGGCCGTGACGCAAGTCCGGCGGCAGCCTCAATTTCGCTTGATCGATGCACCGAGCCGGGCCAGTGCCGCGCGCAAATCCTCGTCTTCCACCGAGGACAGCGTCGCCGCGACCCTCGCCACGCTGGCGGCATCCGGAGCCTTCGAGGCCTGGCGCGGCTTGCCGTGCGACAGCGGCGCCTGCCGCAGCGCCAGCCGCCCGACCGCATTCCAGCCGAGGAAGCGGTTGACCCGCTGCAGGATCACGTCGGAGGCATGCTGGATTTCCAGCGCCATCGGGCCTTCGACCCGCAGCACGAGCGTCGCCGGTTCCTGCGGCTGGCCTTCGACCGGGCGCGGCCACTGGATCTTCAGCGGTTCTGAATGCGCCGCGACCTCGGGCCCGGCGATTTCAGCCCAGCGGGTGACCAGTTCACGCGAGGCAAACCCCTGTTTCGCATAGGCGTCGGAAAATACATCGCCCAACAGGACGGACAGCGGTTTGGCGGAGATCGGACCGGGCTTGGACATGGCTGGAGGCTTTGCGTACATAAGACCATGACTCTAGCAGGCGCCGCCACCAGACGAAAGAAAGTCTCGCCCCGCGATCGCGAGAACACAGCCCCGGACCGTCCGGCGCTGCTGCTCGGCTGGTATGACCGTCACCGCCGCCGCTTGCCTTGGCGGCCGCTGCCCGGCGTCAGCGCTGATCCGTATCGGGTCTGGCTGTCGGAAATCATGCTGCAGCAGACCAGCGTGCAGGCGGTCGGTCCCTATTTCGAAAAATTCCTGAACCGGTGGCCGAGCGTCGAGGCACTGGGCAGCGCGTCGCTCGACGACGTGCTGCGGATGTGGGCCGGGCTTGGCTATTATTCGCGCGCGCGCAACCTGCACGCCTGCGCGGTGGCGGTTAAGCGCGATCACGGCGGCGCGTTTCCCGACACCGAGGACGGCCTGCGCGCGCTCCCCGGGATTGGAGCCTATACGGCAGCCGCCGTCGCCGCGATCGCGTTCGGCCGCCAGACCATGCCGGTGGATGGCAACATCGAACGCGTGGTGTCGCGGCTGTTCGCGGTCGAGGAGCCACTGCCGAAATCCAGGCCGCTGATCCAGCAACTGGCGGCAACGCTGCTCGCGACCACACGCGCGGGCGACGCGACCACACGCGCGGGCGACGCGAAGACGCGCGCCGGCGACGCGAAGACGCGCGCCGGCGACGTGAAGACACGCGCCGGCGATAGCGCGCAGGCGCTGATGGATCTTGGTGCTACGATCTGCACGCCGAAGCGGCCGGCCTGCGCGCTGTGCCCCCTGAACGACGGTTGCGCGGCGCGCTCGCGCGGCGACCAGGAGACCTTTCCGCGCAAGGCGCCGAAGAAAGCCGGTGAGCTGCGGCGCGGCGCGGCCTTCGTCGTCAGGCGCGGCGATGAATTGCTGGTGCGGACCCGCGCCGAGAAAGGCCTGCTCGGTGGCATGACCGAGGTGCCGACCTCGGATTGGCTCGCTGCGCAGGACGATCAGGCGGCGCTAAAGCGGGCGCCGGCGCTGAAAAGCGTCGCCCGCTGGCATCGGAAAGTTGGCGTTGTCACCCACGTCTTCACGCATTTTCCGCTGCAGCTCGTGGTTTACACGGCAAGCGTTCCGGCGCGCCACCGCGCGCCGCCGGGAATGCGCTGGGTGCCGATCGCAACATTGCAGGATGAAGCGTTGCCCAATGTCATGCGCAAGGTGATCGCGCATGGGCTGGGCGGATGACCGGCCGGGCTAAGCGGACAATGTCAGCCGCGGGACTTTAAAGCTCATCCGCTGCTGGCTGGCCATCAGCTCAGGCCGCCTGCCGCTTGGGCCGGTCCAGTCCGCGCCCAACCTCGATCATCATCTTGCGGAGCCAGATCGAGCCCGGATCCATCTGGGCGCGGGTCGGATAAAACATGAACTGCTCGTCGATTCCCGGATCGAGCGGTGGCGCAACTGTCGTGAGTGAAAGCGGCTTGGCCAGTGTAGCGATAAGACGGCGCGGCACGAAGGCGACGAGATCGGTGCGGGCCGCGACATGCAGCGCCTCGATGTAGCCCGGCACCACCAGCGCGATCTGCCGCTCCAGTCCCTTATCTCGCAGCCAGTCGTCGATCAGATCCGCATTCTGGCCGCGGATGACGACGGCGACGTGCCGTGCCTTCAGGAAGGCTTCGCGCCGCTTCAGCTTCGCAGCAACCGGGTGACCGCGCCGCACCGCGAGGGCGTCGCTGTCTTTATAGAGAAGCTGGCGGTGAAATCCCTTGAAGGCGTCGCCGATGCTGATCACGAGGTCGAGCGTGCGCGCGAACTCCGCGGTCATGATGGCCGGACCGCGCCAGGGCACGATGTCGAGCCGCAGGC
>WNFI01147470.1_pt1 | contig 16829 bp, 15 predicted proteins | sample 5400471 | NCBI WGS metagenome assembly WNFI01 (sample SAMN13153348, study PRJNA577476) | soil metagenome | isolation source: 100 cm saprolite on Douglas fir-dominated hillslope | place: USA:California | collected 2013-09-17 | reverse complement strand
GAGGAAAAATTTCGTCAGCATCCTGATTTGAATTTGGCTTACCTGGCGCTGGCCGATTGTCATTTTGCGTTAGCAGCGAACGATCCTTCGCACTTTGAGAGTGCAGCTCGCATTTATGAGCGCTTGCAGGATCTCCCGAGTGCGGATCCGGACATGCGAGCGGAAGCGGCCTACAAGTATGGATATGCGCTCAAGCAGCGAGGAAACCTCGACAAGGCGCAGACGGTATATTGGTCGGCGGTGAATGCGTTTTTGCTCGATGAATCGATTGCGGCAAAGCTCGGGCCGAAGGGACGCCGCTGGATGTCGCGGACCTTGTTGGATCTCGGAAGCATTTTGGAGCAACAAGCCAAGCTCGATTCTGCGCGTGAGGCTTATCAGCTGATTTTAAAAACAAAACTTCCCGGACAAGCTTTCGCAGCGGCCAAGCTCGCGCCGCAGCGCTGATTCGGATTTACGCCCACACTTTAACTTAGTCATCTCATCACAGGATATGTCGGTTTTCGATCTCTCTCTTTTCGATAAAGGCGGCCCCATTTTATGGGTGCTGTTGCTCGTGGCATTGTTTGCCCTGGTGATCTTTATCGAACGCTCGCTCTATTTGCATCGTGGACAAATTCGCTCCACAGCCTTCGTCAACGGCATCAAAAATATTTTGGCGAAACGGCGGCTAATGGAAGCGTTGACGGTCTGCGAAGAAACACCGGGCAGATCATTCCGTTGCTGGGGTTGTTGGGAACGATCTTGGGAATGATCACCACATTTCAGACATTTACGGCGAACGGTAATTACGTGTTAGCAAGCATCCTTGCGGATGGCATGTGGCAGGCACTGATCTCCACTGCCGCAAGCTTGATGATCGCGATACCGATTCAATTCGCACACCATTTTCTGACAGGGCGGGTGAGGGCGTTGGTGCGCGACATCGAGTGGTCGGCCAACGAGATCATGCGTTACTTGCTGCAAGAGTACCGCAACGAGGGTCCCGCGGCAGAGGAGGTCGTGACAAAATGATCACGCGCCCGCTCAATCTAGAATCTCATCTACGTCCCAAGCCTAAGAGCATGGACTGGGCGTACTGGGTGAACGTCGGGTTGATTGCATTTTTCTTCACGTTCTTTGGCTCGAGATTTGTCTTGTCGCCAGGCTTGTCCATGAGCCTTCCCAATGTCGCGGCGTCTGCGATCACGCCCGTAGCGACTAACGTCGTGCTCAGCATGCGCCGCAGCGACATGATCGTTTTTGAAGACGGGGTTTATAATCTCTCGACGATACGAACGCGGTTGGAGTCTTATGCGAAAAACAAAAAAGAGCTTTCGCTTTTGATTCGAAGCGATCGACAAGTTCCGTTTCAGGACGTCTCAGCGGTGGCGGTGGCGGCTCGAGAAGCTGGATTTCAAGTTACTCTTGCGGCGGAGGCTGGGTCGCCCGACACGGGCCTTGCGGCGCCGGCAGGGCGTTGATTTACCATGCCGTCCGTTAAAAAGATCTTTGGTTTTTCACAGCGGGCATGGATCGCTGGCGGGGCAGGGCTTGTGATATTCGTTGGTGTATTGGCCTCGTTTAGATCGCCCATCACCAAGCCTCTCGTCCCGCCGATCGTGCCTAAACCGTTTGCGAACATCGCACGGTTGGGCAGCGTGGAAGCCAGCAGCGTGGCGTTGAGGGAACAGGCCGAGCTTTTTGACCCAACACCGCTGTTTCTGCCGACCGAATGGAATTATGAGCAGCGGGACCTGCCTCGGGGACTCCAAGGCCGACCGGAAAATACGTTTCGCGATTTCCCAGAAAAACTGAGCTTTGCGGAGGCCAATCCTGAGCTAAAACTGAACCCACCCCCGGCCTTGCCCACCTCTCCTGCGCAAGTACTTGCAAGCGAAGTGCGCGATCCGTTTCTGGGGATAGGTCGCGAAGAGGTCCCCATCACCGGGTTGGAGCCAAGACCGGCGTTTATTGAAGTAAAGGCGCTCGGGGCAACCCAGGCAGTGCTTAGACAGGTTCTCGACAAAGCACACCCGCCTGGAACCGACTGGGCCCCGTTAGAATTTGTAGCCGCAGTTGACGCCAGCGGACTGTTGGGGCAACCTATGCTCACATCGAGTTCCGGCGCTGAGGAAGTTGATGCTTATTTTGGCACATTTCTCTCCCAGAATTTCAGGGTGGGAGAGCGGCTTGAATCGGGCTTTTATCGGCTGGTAATCGGGCCGTAGTGAAGAATTTGCCAAAACAAGCAAAAAAACCATTGACGCCTAGAAATCGGCGGATCACTTTGACCATTCTTTTCGTTTTTTGACCCACAGCTTGGTCTGCCCAGATAGCTCAGTTGGCAGAGCACGTCCTTGGTAAGGACGAGGTCGCCGGTTCAAATCCGGTTCTGGGCTCCAGGTCAAAGAAACGTCGCTAGACTTCGCGACGCTAAATTTGAGGTCAACCATCTAACCACATAACGTCCCAAACCCAAAATGGCTAAAGGCACATTCGAACGCACAAAACCGCACGTCAACGTCGGCACGATCGGCCACGTCGATCACGGTAAAACCACCACGACGACCGCTATCCTCGCGGTACAGGCTCGCAAGGGCCTCGCCGAGGTTAAGTCCTACGCGGATATCGCGAAGGGCGGTACCGTCCGTGATGCTTCCAAGATCGTCACCATCTCGGTTGCCCACGTGGAATACCAGACAGAGAAGCGCCACTATGCTCACGTCGATTGCCCGGGACACGCGGATTTCGTAAAGAACATGATCACCGGTGCGGCTCAGATGGACGGCGCTATCCTCGTCGTTTCCGCTGCTGACGGCCCGATGCCGCAGACCCGCGAGCACATCCTGCTCGCCCGCCAAGTTGGCGTGCCGAAGATCGTGGTCTGGCTGAACAAGGTCGACCTGATCGACGACAAAGAGCTCCTCGATCTCGTTGAGATGGAGATCCGCGAGTTGCTGACCAAGTACCAATTTGATGGCGACAAGGCCACGATCGTTCGTGGTTCCGCTACCGCCGCCCTTGAAGGCAAGCCAGAAGGCGAAGCAGGCATCACGGCCCTCATGAACGCAATCGACACCGACATCCCGGAGCCCGTCCGCGAAATGGACAAGCCGTTCCTGATGTCCGTCGAAGACGTCTTCTCGATCACGGGTCGTGGCACCGTTGCCACCGGCCGTATTGAGCGTGGCGTGATCAAGGTCAACGACACCGTCGAGATCGTCGGTCTTAAAGACACCGTCACTTCGGTCGTTACCGGTATCGAAATGTTCCGCAAGCTCCTCGACTCCGGTCAGGCTGGCGACAACGTCGGTATCCTCCTCCGCGGTATCGAAAAAGAAGGCATCGAGCGTGGTCAAGTTTTGGCTGCTCCGAAGTCGATCACCCCTCACAAGAAGGCCAAGGCTGAAATCTACGTCCTCGGCAAGGAAGAGGGTGGCCGCCATACGCCGTTCTTCAACGGTTACCGTCCTCAATTCTACTTCCGCACCACCGACGTGACCGGCGTTGTCTCCCTTCCGAAGGGCGTCGAAATGGTCATGCCTGGTGACAACATTAACGTTGATATCGAACTGATCTCGCCGATCGCCATGGAGAAGACCCAGCGCTTCGCCATCCGCGAAGGTGGCCGCACCATCGGTGCTGGTCGTATCACCGAAATCACCGAGTAAACAAAAACCTTCTCGACCCACGCCGAGGCTCCATTTTCGGGGTCTCGGCTGCGTCGTCTAAGAAACTAAACCACAGGGGTGTAGCTCAATTGGTAGAGTAGCGGTCTCCAAAACCGTTGGTTGGGGGTTCGATTCCCTCCGCCCCTGCCAGCTTTCACGATGAATCCCTTCCAAAAGACCCGTTTGTTCTTCAGCGAAATGCTCGGCGAGCTTAAAAAAGCCGACTGGCCGACGCGTACCGAACTTCGGGACTCCACGCTCGTTGTGGTCGTGGCTGCCGTTATTCTGGGACTCTTCACCAGCATTTCCGATTTCTCGCTTTATCAGGTTGTTGACCTGTTCACCTCCTGGGTCAGCTAAAACTACCATGTCCGCTCAAACTTCCACGCCCGTCGGCGCCCAGTGGTTTGCCCTCCATACTCTCTCAGGCCAAGAGGGCAAGGTGAAGACCTATATCGAGAAGTTCAAGAAGGTCGAAGAACTTGACGATTTCATCTTCGAAGTGCTTCTGCCCACCGAGACCGTTTCGGAAGTAAAGAGCGGGAAGAAGTCGACGAAGGTCCGCAAACTTTATCCCGGCTACGTTTTCATCCAGATGCGCCTGTACGATGAAAACGGCAAGGTCATCAATAAACCGTGGTATTTCGTAAAAGAGACCACCGGCGTCATTGGTTTCGTTGGTGGTGACCATCCCGCGCCTCTGCGGCAGTCCGAGATCGACGATATCAAAACCCGTGTAGAAGCCGCTTCGGGCAAAGAAGTGCCCAAGGTCGTTTATACGGTGGGTGAAGAAGTTAAAATCAACGACGGTCCCTTCCTCAACCTCACCGGCCGCATCGACGAAGTCGATCCCGAGCGAGGCAAGCTCAAGGTTTCCGTTTCCATCTTCGGCCGTTTCACCCCGGTCGAACTCGAGTACTGGCAGGTCGAGCGCGCCACGAGCTAAACACCAAGCGCTCCACATAGTTCTAACACGTTTCCGCAATGGCTAAGAAAATCCAAGGTTACATCCGCCTCCAGCTCCCCGCCGGTGCCGCTAATCCCGCTCCTCCGGTCGGCCCTGCACTCGGTGCACAAGGCGTCAACATCATGGCGTTCTGTAAAGAATTCAACGCCAAGACCAAGGACCAAAACGGCATGATCCTGCCGGTGGTCATCACCGTCTATTCAGACAAGTCTTTCACCTTCATCCTGAAGTCGCCTCCGGCTTCAATTCTTCTCAAGAAGGCCGCTAACATCGCCAGCGGTTCGGCTAATGCCAACAAAGACAAGGTCGGCAAAGTCACGCGCAAGCAGCTCGCCGAAATCGTCAAGATCAAGAAGGCCGATCTCAACGCCACGACCGAAGAAGCCGGCATTAAGATCATCGCAGGCACGGCCCGCAACATGGGCATCGAAGTCATCGACTAAGTTTCTCTCAACCCAATACCACCCGACAAATCGCGGGAGTCCCCTCGGGGACGCATGCACCGCAAGGAGTCAATTATGGAAAAACGCAGCAAACGTTATCGTGCCTCTCTTCAAGTGGCCGACCTCACCAAGGAGTACGCGCTTAAAGACGCCGTGGAACTCCTTTCTAAGTTCCCGAAGGCGAAGTTCGACGAGACCGTCGAGCTTTCGTTCCGCCTCGGCGTAGATCCCGCGCAAGGTGATCAAATGGTGCGTGGCACCACCCCGCTTCCTAACGGTTCGGGTAAGAAGGTTCGCATCTTGGTTTTCACCGACGATCCCCAAAGGGCGCTCGCCGCCGGTGCGGATATCGCCGGTCTGCAAGACATAATGGCTAAGATCAACGAAGGCTGGCTCGATTTCGACGTCGCCATCGCCACGACCGAAGCCATGAAGCAAGTCCGTACGCTCGCTCGTATCCTCGGTCCCAAGGGCCTCATGCCCAACCCGAAGAGCGGCACCGTTACCGACGACATCGCTGCTGGTATCAAGGCCGTTAAAGCCGGCCGTGTTGAGTTCAAGATGGACAAGACCGCCGGTATCGGCGTCGGCGTCGGCAAGCGCAGTTTCTCTGCTGACCAAATCCTCGAAAACGTTTCGACCGTTCTCGAAGCGGTAGGCAAGGCTAAGCCGGCTTCCTTCAAGGGCCGTTATATCATGAATGTCGCGCTCTCTTCCAGCCAGAGCCCCGGCATCAAAATCGCCTCGAGCGAGTACACTAAATACTAATCCGGAGCCACTGCCATGAGAGTTGAGAAACAATATTTAATCGACGAAGTTTCGATCCACCTTAAGAAGTCCGACTACGTTATCCTCGCGAATTTCACGAAGATGACGGTCAGCGACGTTGCTGAACTTCGTAAACGCCTCGCGCCTGAAAAGGCTGAGTTCCACGTTGTAAAGAATAGTTCGCTACGCGTTGCGGGTAAGGCTTTGGGCCTTCCTGAGTTTGAGGCCGCTTTGAGCGGTCAGACCGCCATAATCGTCGGCGGTAAGAATTCCCCCGGTGTCGCCAAAGTTCTTAAGAAGTATTTTGCCGATACCCAAAAAGTTGAAGTCAAGGCCGGCGTTCTCAGCAAGAAGCTCATCTCTTCCAAGGATGTTGCGAAGCTTGCCGACATGCCCTCGCTCGACGTCCTCCGCGCCCAGTTGCTCGGTCTGCTCAATCAGCCCGGCACCAGCGTCGTACGCGTCCTCAACGCCGTTCCGCAAGGAATCGTCAACGTCCTCCAGGCCAAGGTCCGCGCGGCCGAATCCAAATAAACATTTAAACCCTTTCCGGCCGCTAAGCTTCATAACTTGGCTACCGGATCTAACCAAAATCCACAGAAAGCAGGCTAGGGGATACGTCTCTTAAACGCGCTTCAACCAATCTCGAAGCCGCTAGCCGTTTCAAGGAAGATACCATGAGCACCATTACTAAAGATCAAGTCGTCGAGTGGCTTTCCAGCCAGTCTGTTCTCGAAATCTCCGGCCTTGTCAAAGACCTCGAGACCAAGTGGGGCGTTTCCGCTGCCGCTCCCGTAGCCGTCGCTGCCGCCCCCGCCGCGGGTGCTGCCGCCGCTGCAGCTCCTGCTGAGGAGAAGACCGAGTTTACCGTTGTTCTCCTTGAGGCAGGCGCGAACAAGATCGGCGCCATCAAGGAAGTCCGGGCCATCACGGGTCTGGGCCTTAAAGAAGCCAAGGACCTTGTTGAAGGCGCTCCTAAGCCCGTCAAGGAAGGCGTCAATAAAGCCGAAGCCGAAGACATCAAAAAGAAGCTCGAGGCTGCCGGCGCCAAGGTCGAGCTCAAGTAAGTTAACTCCTTACGCTCGTCCTCCCGCACAGTTCAAATTCTACGGGACAGGCCGCGATCACCCGCGGCCTGTCCTTTGCCTTTTTCAAGTTTGTTCTTTTGTTAGCTGTTTCTTTCGGCGCTGCCACCAGCGCCCGCGTTTGATTTTTTTCAACCACTCAACCGAGAAGACCCATGGCCGATCGCACTCCGGAACGCATTAACTTCGGTAAACTCAGGGAAGTCATCCAGCCTCCCAACCTGATCGAGATTCAGATCACCTCCTACTTGGAGTACCTCCAGAAAGGTGTGCCTGAAAAGCAACGCAAGGCCCAAGGACTTGAAGCTGTTTTCCGCGAGGTTTTCCCGATCGAGTCTTACGACAACCGTCTCGTCCTCGAGTACGTTTCCTACACCATTGGTGACGCCAAGAACACCGAGATCGAGTGTCTGCGCGAAGGCATCACGTACTCCGTTCCTCTCTATGTGAAGCTTCGCCTCCGCGAAGAAGACTTCATCAAGGACGAAGAAATTTATATGGGAGAAATCCCAATGGTGACTGAACGCGGTTCTTTCATCATCAACGGCGCAGAGCGCGTCGTTGTCTCGCAGCTCCATCGTTCGCCCGGCATCGCGTTTGAACGCGATTTCCACCCGAACGGCAAAGAGCTCTTCGCTTTCCGCATCATCCCCGACCGCGGCACCTGGCTTGAAGTGCAGTTCGACAATAACGACCTGCTCTACGTTTATCTCGATCGCCGTCGTCGCCGCCGTAAGTTCCTCATCACTACGCTGCTCCGCTCCATTGGCTATTCCAGCGATATCGATATCCTGAATCTTTTCTACGAGATCAAGGAACTGAAGATCGCCAAAGCCCTCGAGCTCGAAAACGTATCCAACTATGTCTTGGTTGAAGACGCCATCGATGCCCAGAAGGGCGTCGTACTGGCCCGCGCTTTTGAACCGTTGACCAAGCAAATCGTTCGCACCTTCGAAAAGCACGAAGTCGCCGCGATTCGGGTCATCGATACGACGGTCGACGAAGGTGCGATTATCCGCGCCCTCAAGAAAGATCCGACTCGTAACGAAGAGGAAGCCCTCAAGGAAATCTACAAGCGTCTTCGCCCAGGCGAGCCGCCGACCACCGCCAACGCCAAAGCCCTGCTCAAGCGTCTCTTCTTCGATCCGAAGCGCTATGACCTCGGCCGCGTCGGTCGTTACAAGATCAACCAGAAGCTCGGCCTCAAGGCCGACCTCGAACAACGCATTCTGGCCAGCGACGATATCGTTGCTGCCACCAAGTACCTCGTCCGTCTCAAGCGCGGCGAAGGCGTTGTTGACGATATCGATCACCTCGGCAGCCGCCGTGTTCGTACCGTCGGGGAACTTTTGGCCAACCAATGCCGCGTCGGCCTCGCTCGTACCGAGCGTTTGGTCCGCGAGCGCATGACCCTTTACGATCAAAGCGTTGATTCGATCACGCCGCAAAAGCTGATCAACCCGAAGGCGCTGAGCACGGTTATCCGCGATTTCTTCGCGCGCAGCCAGCTCTCGCAATTCATGGATCAGATCAATCCTCTCGCCGAAGTCACCCACAAGCGCCGCCTGTCGGCCCTTGGGCCAGGAGGTCTGAATCGCGAACGCGCCGGCTTCGAAGTCCGCGACGTTCATCCGTCCCACTACGGCCGTATCTGCCCGATCGAAACCCCTGAAGGTCCGAACATCGGTCTGATCAATTCGCTCTCGATCTATTCTCGGGTCAACGAATTCGGCTTCATCGAAACACCGTATCGTATCTGCAAAGACGGTCGCGCTCTCGACAAGGTTGAGTACTTCACCGCCGATCAAGAAGAAGGCAAAATCATCGCTCAGGCTAATTCTGAGCTCGATGACAAGAGCCACTTCATCGGCAAGGTCACCGTTCGTAAGAGCGGCGACTTCCTTGAAGTTCCCGCCGCTGATGTCGACCTCATGGATGTTTCCCCGAAGCAGCTCGTTTCGATCGCTGCCGGCATGATTCCGTTCTTGGAACATGACGACGCCAATCGCGCGCTGATGGGTTCCAACATGCAACGCCAAGGCGTTCCGCTGCTCCAGACCGAAGCTCCTTTCGTGGGCACCGGTATCGAAGAGCGAGTTGCCCGCGATTCGAAGACGGTCATCGTCGCCGAGCACGCTGGTACGGTCGCTTCTGTTGACGCAAAACGCATCGTTGTCACCAAAGATGGTGAGCTTCCCCGCAATTTCGACAAGCATCCGAAGTCGGACGAGAAGAACGGCGTGCACGTTTACGAGCTGCGCAAGTTCATGCGTTCGAACGCCGGTACCTGCTTCACCCAGAAGCCCACGGTCAAGACGGGTCAAAAGATCAAGCTTGGCGATATTATCGCTGACGGTCCCTCGACCGATCGGGGCGAAATGGCACTCGGCCGCAACGTTTTGGTCGGTTTCATGCCCTGGAACGGTTACAACTTCGAAGACGCGATCTTGATCTCCGAAAAAGTTTTGAAGGAAGATATCTTCACTTCGATCCACATCCAGGAATTCGAAGTCACCGCTCGCGATACCAAGCTCGGGCCTGAAGAAATCACGCGCGATATTCCGAACGTCGGTGAAGAGGCGCTCAAGAACCTCAACCACGACGGCGTCATCCGCGTCGGTGCGGAAGTGAAGCCTGGCGATATTCTCGTCGGTAAGATCACGCCGAAGTCCGAAACAGAACTCGCTCCGGAAGAAAAACTTCTCCGCGCGATCTTCGGTGAAAAGGCCGCTGACGTGAAGGACACTTCGCTCATCGTTCCTTCCGGTACCGCTGGTATCGTGATGGACGTTAAGGTTTCCAGCCGCGTTGATTTCGAGAAGGAGAAGCTTTCTCCTTCCGATCGTCGTCGCCAAATCAAGCAGATCAACGAAGACTACAAGACGCAGATGGATAAGCTGCGCGAGTCGCTCACCGAGGCGCTGTCCAACATCCTCCTCGGCGAAAAAATTCCGCTTGATGTCGTGAACGGCGAGACGGGTGAAATCATCATCCCCGCCAACCGCAAGATCACCAAGACCCTCCTCCGCAAGCTCGCGGCGGTCTCCAAGCACGTCGAGATCGATCCTTCACCGGTTCGTATCAAGATCATGGAGATCATCAGTTCTTACCAAGGTAAGTTCGACGAGCTCGACGCCGACAAGGATCGCAAGACCAACGGTATCGAGTCCGGTGAAGAGTCCGGTCCGGGCGTGATCAAGCAGGTCAAAGTTTACGTCGCCACGAAGCAGAAGCTCGAGGTTGGTGACAAGATGGCCGGTCGTCACGGTAACAAAGGTGTGGTCGCCAAGATCGTGCCCGAGGAAGATATGCCCTTCCTGCCCGACGGTACTCCGGTTGAAATCTGTCTCAACCCGCTCGGCGTACCATCGCGTATGAACGTCGGTCAGGTGCTCGAAACCCATCTCGGTTGGGCTTGCAAAAAGCTCGGCTTGAAAGTTGCGACGCCCGTGTTCGACGGTATCTCCGAAAAGCGCGTCCGTGAATATCTAAAGGAAGCGAAGCTTCCGCAATCCGGTAAGAGCCCGCTCTATGACGGTCGTACCGGCGAGAAGATCGATCAAGAGGTCGTCGTTGGCTACATCTACATGATGAAGCTGAATCACTTGGTCTCTTCCAAGATTCACGCTCGTGCGGTGGGTCCGTACTCGCTCGTCACTCAGCAGCCGCTGGGTGGTAAAGCCCAGTACGGTGGCCAGCGCTTTGGCGAAATGGAAGTGTGGGCGCTCGAAGCCTATGGCGCAGCGCACACCCTCCAGGAACTTCTCACCGTCAAATCTGACGACGTGCAGGGACGTACCAAGATCTACGAATCGCTCGTCAAGGGCGATAACACGTTGCAGGCCGGCACGCCGGAATCCTTCAACGTTTTGATCAAGGAAATCCAGTCCCTCGGTCTCGACATTAAACTCGGCAAGCGCAACAGCCTTGGGTTCGGAACCTAAGGCTCCCGCCCCCTTGACGACTTTAGTAACTTTAACAGGGAGAAATTAATCTAAATGAGTACGGATACAATAGCCCCAGCAGCAGCCCGCGAGAGCGCGCGCGAAGAAGCCCGTTCGGTTCTCGGTCTCGACGAGAACCAGTTTGACTGCGTTACGATCTCGGTGGCTTCGCCTGAAGTCATTCGCCAGTGGTCCCGCGGTGAGGTGAAGAACCCCGAGACCATCAACTACCGCACCTTCAAGCCCGAGCCGGGTGGTCTTTTCTGTCAAAAGATTTTCGGTCCGGTGCGCGATTACGAGTGCGCGTGCGGTAAGTACAAACGCATCAAGTACAAGGACGTCATCTGCGATCGTTGCGGCGTCGAAGTCACTGTCGCCCGCGTTCGTCGTGAACGCATGGGTCACATCGAACTCGCCGTTCCCGTCGCCCATATCTGGTTCTTGAAGAGCATGCCGAGCCGCCTCGGTTTGCTCCTCGACATGACCGCTCGCTCGCTCGAACGCGTCATCTATTACGAGAACTATCTCGTGATCGATCCGGGCAAGACCCCGCTCGAGCAGAAGCAACTGCTCACCGAGCAGGAGTACAATCAGGCCGTGGATGAGTACGGTGCGGATTCCTTCGTCGCCAAAATGGGCGCCGAAGCTGTTCGCGATGTCCTCATGACCATGGACATGGAAGCGACCGTCGCCGAACTCCACGAGACGATGCGCGCCACCAAGTCGAAGCAGATCAAGAAGAAGCTCTCGAAGCGTCTCAAGGTGATCCAAGGTTTTATCGGATCGAAGTCCCGTCCTGATTGGATGGTTCTCTCTGTATTGCCGGTGATTCCGCCTGACCTGCGTCCGCTCGTTCCACTCGAAGGTGGACGTTTCGCGACCTCCGATCTTAACGATCTCTATCGTCGCGTTATCAATCGCAACAACCGTCTCAAGAACCTCCTCCAGCTTAAGACGCCCGATGTGATCATTCACAACGAAAAGCGCATGTTGCAGGAAGCCGTTGACGCGTTGTTCGACAACGGTCGTCACGGCCGCCCGGTTACGGGTGCCGGCAATCGTCCGCTGAAGTCGCTCTCTGACATGCTCAAGGGCAAACAGGGTCGCTTCCGCCAAAACTTGCTCGGCAAGCGCGTCGACTACTCTGGTCGTTCGGTCATCGTCATCGGTCCTGAGCTCAAGCTCCACCAATGCGGTCTCCCGAAGAAGATGGCGCTGGTTCTTTTCGAACCATTCATCATTCGTCGCCTCAAGGAACTCGGCTTCGTGCACACCGTCCGCGGTGCCCGCAAGATGATCGAGAAGAAGTCCCCCGAAGTGTGGGATATTCTTGAGGAAGTCACCAAGGGTCACCCTATTCTCCTGAACCGCGCTCCGACGCTCCACCGTCTTTCGATTCAGGCGTTCGAACCGACGCTCATCGAAGGTGAAGCCATTCGTATTCACCCGCTCGTTTGTACCGCTTACAACGCGGACTTCGATGGTGACCAAATGGCCGTGCACGTCCCGCTTTCTTTGGAAGCGATCATGGAGTGCAAGCTGTTGATGATGTCGACGTCCAACATCTTTTCACCCTCCAGCGGCAAGCCGATCCTTACGCCTTCGCAGGACATCGTTCTCGGCGCGTACTATCTCACCATCGAGCCTCGCAAGAAGCCGACCAAGGACCAACGTCTGCCGATCCTCAGCGGTCTGCAGGAAGTTCTCTACGTCGAAGCCGACGGCGCGATGAAGAAACACGATTGGGTCGAAGTTCCGAATCCCGACTACAACCGCGACACCGTTTACGGTAACAAGGAGCGCAAGACGCTCCGCACGACCGTTGGCCGCGTGATCTTCAACCAGATCTGGCCAAAGGAACTTGGGTTCATCAACTTCCCCGTGCCGAAGGGCAAACTGGGCGACCTCATCTTGAACACTTACAAGTCTTCTGGTGAGCAAGTGACCGTTGAGACCCTCGATAAGCTCAAGGAACTCGGTTTCAAGACCGCATTCGAAGCCGGTATCTCCATCGGTATCGACGACATGATCATTCCTGAAAATAAAAAGGATATCGTCGCCGAGACCCGCCGTAAGATCGCCGAAGTCGAAGCTCAGTTCAACAAGGGTATCATCACCGAAGGCGAACGTAGGAACAAGGTCATCGATCTTTGGACCAGCGCCACCGACCAGATCGCCAAGCAGGTCTTTAAGAAACTTGAAGACAACGACGGCAAACCTGAGGTGAACCCGGTCTACATCATGATGGACTCCGGTGCTCGTGGTAATAAGCAGCAGGTCCGCCAATTGTGCGGTACCCGTGGTCTCATGGCCAGGCCCTCCGGCGAAATCATCGAGCGTCCTATCCTCTCGTCCTTCCGCGAAGGTCTTACCGTTCTCGAGTACTTCATCTCCACCCACGGCGCCCGTAAGGGTTTGGCCGATACCGCGCTCAAGACCGCTGACGCCGGCTACCTCACCCGTAAGCTGTGCGACGTGGCCATGGACGTCATTATCGCCGAAGACGATTGCGGCAGCCGCGATGGTATCTGGAAGAAAGCCATCTTTGAAGGTGACGATCTTCTCGTTTCCCTCCGCGAGCGCATCACCGGCCGTTGCTCGGCTGACGATGTTTACAACCCGCTCAATCCGACAGAACTCCTCGCGGGCGCCGGCGACCTCATCACCGAAGAACTCGGCCGCAAGATCGAAGATTGTGGTGTTGAGCGCCTCAAGGTCATGTCGCCGCTCACCTCTACGACCGAGTCCGGCATTGATGCGAAGTCTTACGGTATCAATCCTGCCACCAACAAGCTCGCCAAGATCGGCGACTCCGTCGGCATCATCGCCGCTCAGTCTATCGGTGAGCCTGGCACGCAGCTCACCATGCGTACGTTCCACATCGGTGGCGTTGCGTCCGGTGGCTTCAAGAATCCTGAAATCAAGGTGCGTAACACCGGTATCGTTAAGTACCGCGGTCTCCGTCTCGTAGAAACTGCGGACGCTGCCAGCATTGTGCTTAACAAGACGGGTTCCGTACAGATCGTCGACGAAGATGCGCGCGAACTTGAATCCTACAACATCGTTGTGGGCTCGGTCCTCACCACTGCGGACGGCGCCAAGATTCAGAAGGGCGCTGTTCTCGCGATGTGGGATCCGTACAACATTCCGGTTCTCTCCGAAAAGGCCGGCATCGTCGGCTTCAAGGACATGATCCCCGGCGTAACCGTCAAGCGCGAGCTCGACGAAAGCTCCGGCCGTATCGCCTCCATCGTTATCGAGCACAAAGAAGACCTTAATCCGTCGATCGAAATGCGTGATGAGAAGAATCATCCGATCGCATCGTACTCGATTCCGGTCGGCGCTCAGATCGTCGTCAACGAAGGTGATATCATTTCGCCTGGTGCACTTCTTGCCAAGACGCCTCGTCAGGCGTCCAAGACCAAGGACATCACCGGTGGTCTCCCCCGCGTCGCCGAGCTTTTCGAAGCTCGCCGTCCGAAGGAAGCCGCCGAGATGGCCCGCATCGACGGTGTGGTTTGAAGGCTCCGCCGATCCGCATGAAATCCTCGAGATTCTCGGACCGTCCGCGCTGTATGAGTTCCTCATCTCGCAGGTTCAGGAAGTTTACCGCCTGCAAGGTGTGACCATCAACGACAAGCACATCGAGACGATCATTCGCCAGATGCTCCGCAAGATTCGTATCACCGATCCAGGTGACAGCGAAGCCTTCTGGGGCGAGCAAGTGGATCGTACGACGTTCCTCAAAGACAACAAGCGCATCGAAGAAGCCGGTGGTAAACCCGCCGAGGGCGAACCCGTCCTCCTGGGCATCACCAAGGCTTCCCTCGAAACCGAGAGCTTCATCTCGGCCGCGTCCTTCCAAGAAACCACTCGCGTGCTCACCGATGCTGCCACCCTCGGTAAAGTCGATATGCTACGGGGCTTCAAGGAAAACGTCATCATGGGTCACCTCATTCCTGCCGGTACAGGCCTGCCTGCTTACAAGAAGCTCCGCATCAGCCTGCCCTTCGGCAGCGAGGCCCCGATCGAAGAGACGGCCAAGCCCGCCGAAGCCAGCGCAAGCTAAGCGGTATCACTCCTTCAATTACAAAGCCCGGCTCTTCGAGCCGGGCTTTTTTTTGCCTCACTCCTAAAAATAACAATTAAACCACAGAGTCACAGAGGGAAATTCGATGTGAGCCTTGAAAACGATTTCACCCTATGAGTGAAGCTCCACGCTGTGTAGTTTAGTTCGTAACGAATTGGCTCTGTGTTCGCTGTGCCTCTGTGGTTCAAATATGTCTGCTGAATTTGGGCTAATAGGGAGTCACACCGAGGACGTGACGGTCCACCGGAGTGGAACCCACCATCGTGGGCCCGCCTACCTCTGCACTGGCCGAGGCTTTCCCGCGTCGTCTACCGCCACGTACGTGTACACGCCTTCCGTGACGCAAACTTGCGAGACATCGGTGAAGTGTTGTACCCAAACTTCAACCGCGATGCGCGTCGACGTGCGGCCTGTGCGCAACACCGTCGCGTAGCAGGCAACGGTGTCACCGACGAGAACCGGGTGAAGAAAGGTCATGCCCTCCACGGCCACGGTCACCACGCGGCTTCGTGCGACTGTTCGCGCGAGGACCGCACCACCCAAATCCATTTGCGACATCAGCCATCCGCCGAAAATGTCTCCGTTTGCGTTCGTATCGGCGGGCATCGCGATCGTTCGGATCACTAGCTCGCCTTTCGGTACCCGCGGCACTTCATTGGCTTGTTCGCTCATACGCGAAACGTACGCGATACAGAAAGAAAGACACAAGGTTCAAGGTCTGTCCGTCACTGTTCCTCGCAAGATAGCCCAGCCGTTGGATCAGGGTCGAAAAGTCGGAGCTTGAATGTCGGGGCGTGCTCTGGAGGGACGCGCCAACCCACCTTTGCCGCCATGGTTAAAGACCGACACTTATTTTAGAAAAAACGTCCTCCTACCTTTAACCCCTCAATTTCCCTCGGAGCACAGCACTCCACACTCAGTCGAAACCTATCCTCAACTAAACGAAGGAACCCAGTCGACCGTCCGAACGGTAGTCCAGTTTTCACCGCTCTTTTCCAGGGTCACCGTGAATCCGTTTTCGTCGCCGGTCCTCAGGGTGACCGCAACTTGCGTTGGGGTTAACGGGGCGATGCTTTGCACGCGCGCCGCTGGATAAGAATACATGTTCTTCGCGTAAAGGGCTGCCCGACTCTTGATGTCTTCATTGGAACGCACGAAGTCGACCACATCGACGATGAGCTCGTTGGACATCTCGCCTTTCAATACGATCGGATTGTAATCGCCGTCTAAATTCTTAGCCGTCTTCCATTCGCTCTGGTCCTTGGGCAGCACTTGAACGACGGTTTGCCGTTCGCTGCTATAAGCACCCCACAGCTCGCCGACCGTGACTTCCGCATTGGGCCGGCGGGAAAGAAGCTGCCGTGGTAAAAAGGTAACTTGAGTCAGCCGTCGCATGCGTGCCTGTTCAGGTTCGCTGGTGGCGTAGGCGTCGAAAACCTGTGCATCTTCAACATCCCAGGAAACATGATAACCCTTGAGGTACACGAGACGCGTCGCACCTGAGATTGATGCGGTGAGTGAACTGAGGTCCTTGAGATCCGCGGGAGGTGGTCTTTCGCCCAACAGAACCGGGTCGGTCGATTTGGGTTGGGGTTGGCTGTGAAGAAAAGAGCAAAAGCCAAGAACCAGGAACGTGGCCAGCAAAAGGAGGGAGCGCTTCATAAGTGCAAAGGGGTTACCTTTCTTATGACGGTTTAAACGCGGGGTGATTACTCGAAGAAGTGCCTCGAAAAACTCCCGAGTAGCGATCATCTCTTTCCTGATAGTTTCGCTTCGGGTTTCTTTAAGGGCCTTGCTGCGCGAAAATTTTAATGAAATCTTAATATCTAAATAGTTTTTATTTAGATACTACAACTGTCCATTCCTTGAAGCTTGCTTC
>WNFI01098310.1_pt1 | contig 16830 bp, 11 predicted proteins | sample 5400471 | NCBI WGS metagenome assembly WNFI01 (sample SAMN13153348, study PRJNA577476) | soil metagenome | isolation source: 100 cm saprolite on Douglas fir-dominated hillslope | place: USA:California | collected 2013-09-17 | reverse complement strand
GGACGATACGCCCGAAGTCGACGGCGAGATGGACGCCACGTCGATGTTTCTGCCAAGCTCCATGGGATTCAGTTTCATGGCGGATGTGGCCGGAGGCATTCGCATCGAGGCCTCCTGGGGCACCTATAGCAAGCAGGAGATCGACGGCTACCCCGGAGTGCTCCAGCCGGAAGGGGCGAAACCCGGCAGGAAGTCGGAGTTATGGTTCAGGATTCCCGGTAGCAAGACCATCACGTTGTCCGCGAAGGACCTCGAGTCCGGAAGGTTTCGCGAAAAGATCAGCGCTGCAGGATTGGAAGGCGATCTGTACCTCGACGTTGTGAGCCGGCCATGGAACGGCCGGCGCCTGATGACGGTCACCTTGATCAACGGGACACCCACCTCGAAACCGATAAACGAGAAGTGCTTTTTCCAGAGCCGGTGTGCCGTCTTCCCCGAGGGTCATTCGCGCATCCATCCCTATCCCGGACGACCCGAGCGCGACCAGGACCCGGAAGAGCGCTCCCTTTCGCTGCTCTATCGGCATCGACCGAACTACGCGATCGGCCACGGCTGCTCGGTCGATTGGCGTGTCGAAGACGGCACGGTCTCGGAGATCCGGACCGAGGTGCTTCCGGTGTTCGAACAGGCTCCGATTCTTCCGCGCGACACGCTCGACAAAGTCGAACTCTCGATGAAGCGGCTCGCGGACGGAGATCGTGCAGACATCGTGGCCGCGTGCTCGGCGTTGGCCGAGGAATACCGAAAATGGATCGGGGACCGGGAGAAGCAGATCGAGGCGGATGGTACGTTGACGCCGGAGCTCAAGGAGACGGCCAAGAGACATATGGATATCTGCCGCGAGTGTCTCGCGAGGATAGAGTCCGGCACGAAGATCCTGGGCACGGACGACATGGCGCTCGATGCGTTCCGCCTGATGAACAGGGCGATGCTCGAACAGCGAGACCATTACAATCTGTCGGTAACCGGGCGGCAGTGGGTGGAAGGTCCGCTCGGCGCGCCCGTGTCGGAGCCTCCGTACGTTCAACCGACATATTCGGACACCAAATGGCGCCCCTTCCAGCTCGCGTTCATCCTGATGAATGTCCGAGCGTTTGCGGAGCCTGAGCACGCAGATCGCAACGTCGTCGACGTGATCTGGTTTCCGACAGGTGGCGGCAAGACGGAAGCGTATCTCGGGCTTGCCGCGTTCGTCATCCTGCTTCGACGTCTCACCAAGGCGGAAGATGCCGGGACGACGGTGCTCATGCGCTACACGTTGCGGCTTCTGACGACGCAACAGTTCCAACGGGCTGCCTCGTTGATCTGCGCACTCGAGCGCATCCGACGGACCGAGCCGCAGCGCTTCGGTTTCGTGCCGATAACGATCGGCCTCTGGCTCGGCGGAGCGGTGACGCCTAATCGGCACGCCGACGCAGTGCAGCAGTACAGCCGGCTGAGTCGCGAGGGCGGCGCGAACCCGTTCGTCGTACTCGCCTGTCCGTGGTGCGGCGCCCAGATGGGAGCGCAGCGCTACGGCGCCATAACGCGTGTCTTCGGATACAAGCCCGATAAGCCAGGAAAGGATGGCCGCGTCCGCTTCGTCTGCGACGATTCGGCTTGCGATTTCTCCGGTCCCGCCGGTCTTCCGCTGGAGGTCGTCGACGAGGGCATCTACGAAACTCCGCCCACCCTGGTGATCGGGACCGTCGACAAGTTCGCGATGATGCCCTGGGAGCCAAGATCGCGAACGCTCTTCGGCATCGACAATCCGGAAACTCGGGTCCGCTCGGGTCGATGGTCGGACACTATGAGACGGTGATCGACGAGTTCACGATGCATCCCAAGACGAAAATTCCGGCGAAGATCGTAGCCTCGACCGCCACGATCGCGAGAGCCGAGGAGCAGATCAAGAACGTCTACGGCAGGAAGGCGAAGCTGTTTCCGCCGCAGGGTCTCGTCGCCGGCGAGTCGTTCTTCGCGCTCGAAGGCGAGCCGGCCGCCGGCCGGGCATACGTCGGAGTGCTCGCCACGGCGCTTCCGTCCCACGTGACCGCGCAGAAGGTCGTTCTCGCGACGCTGCTGCAGGCCACCGCGCTCGTCGACGGTCCGGACGGCGCGGTGGACCCGTACTGGACGTTGATGGTCTATTTCAACAGCCTGAGAGAACTCGGGCGCGCCTCGACCCTCGTTCAGGCCGACATCCGCGAACATCTCAATTCGCTCTGGGATCGTATCGGCCTGATAGAAGCCATGCTTCCCGGGTCGAAGACGCTGCGGCGCTTCATCAACAATTTCGACGAATTGACGAGCCGGCTCCGAAGCTCGGATATCCCGGCGATCCTGCAGAAGCTGTTCAACCCGAAAGGCAAGGACGTCGTCGATCTCTGCTACGCCACGAACATGATCCAGGTCGGCCTCGACGTGCCACGGCTGAGCCTGATGTGCGTGGTCGGCCAGCCGAAGGGGGCGTCCGAGTACATCCAGGCCTCCAGCCGCGTCGGCCGCGGCAAGGGAACGCCGGGACTGGTCGTCACCAACTACAATCCCTTCAAGCCGCGCGACCGTTCGCATTTCGAGAGCTTCCGCTCCTTTCATGAGAACGCCTACAAGTTCGTCGAGGCCACCAGCGTGACGCCGTTCTCGATTCCCGTCTGCGAACGGGCCATCCACGCACTTGCGGTCTCCCTCGCGCGTTTCCGGTATCCGGAACTGCGCGAAACCCCCGTCAGAGGCATCGCCGCCAGGCGCGCGGATATCGTTCGCACGATCGTCGAGCGGATAAAGATCGTGGCGCCCGACGAACTGGGCCGCGCCACGGCGATTCTCGACCGCTTCCTGAACGATTGGGAGCGCAGAAAGCCTCAATTCTACGGAGGCATCGGCGGCCAGCAGGACGACCCTCTGCTTTGGCCCGCGGGAAAACCGATCCGCCCAGATATCGCGTACCTCGGTCAGAGGCTAAAGCAGACTCCTTCGTCGATGCGGAACGTCGACGCGGAATGCGTTGCCGTGCCGATTCAAGCCTACGGGCCGGAGGAGACGATATGAAGCCCGCATGGAAGTCAAAAAAGGGGGCGTTCGGCGCCAAGAAGACTCCGCCGCCGGCGCGACCGGTCCGCCGCGCCCAGTTGATAGCGCCTTTCGGCATCGGATCGATGAACGATTTCCGCAACGACGAGGCCTTGATGTGCGCGGGTCTCGACAACTGGTTCACAGCCCTGCCGGAGCAGGCTCTCAGGATACAGGAAGAGCGGCTTGCGGCGCGACTGAACCGGGAGTTCTTTGTAAGGCCGCCGGAGTTTTCCGAGGAGGCCGGTCCCAAATACAAGATACCTCACGTCCGCTTTCCGCTTTGGCACTACTGTCCGCGGTGCTTCAGGATGAAGAGAACGACACTCTTCGGCGGTCAGCCGCTGTGCGAAGAGAAGACCTGCTCGAGATCCGGACGCGGACGACGCATGATTCCGGTGCGTATCGTGACGGCCTGCGAGTCGGGACACATCGAGGATTTCCCTTTCCGCAAATGGATCGGTTGCACGTGCGCCAGCGATGTCGATGCCGAGATGTACTTCAAGGCCGGGCGCAGTGCGGCGAGCCTTGCCGGCATCAAGATCGAATGCGCCAAGTGCAAGCAGAAGCGCTCCCTTGCGGGCGCGTTCGAGAAGGAGTCCCTCGCGGCGGTGAACGCGACCTGTTCGGGAGCGCAGCCATGGCTCGGTCGTGAGGTCGGATCGGAGTCGTGCGGCGCCGGTCTCCAGACCGTGCAGCGGGGCAGTTCGAACGTCTATTTCCCGTCCGTGCAAAGCTCGATCTACATTCCCCCGGCCCAGGCGGCCGAGAACGAGGAGATCAGGCGCGTACTGGATACGCCCGCGAACTGGATCGGTATTTCCTCCGGCACGATAGATGGCAAAGTCAATCCCCAGGTCGTCGCCGCCTTCGCCGCCATGATGCAAGTGGACGCCACCGCCCTCGCGGCCGCGGCCCAGGCGCGGCTCGACGGGTCGACGGGCCAGCGGATCGCCGTCACGGAAGAGGAATTCCGGTGGCAGGAATACGACGTGCTGTGCAACGCGACCACCGATCCTGCGGACGAGCTTTTCGTCGAACGGCGCAGCGGACAGGACTACGGTTGGCTTGGCGATTACGTGCGGCAGGTGGGTCTCGTCAGGAAGCTTCGCGAGACGCGGGTACTCACGGGCTTCTCCAGGCTGATGCCGAAGTCGGATCTGAGCGACCCGGCAGTCCAGCGCCTCTCCATCGATCAGACGCTTCCATGGCTTCCCGCGATCGACGTGCGCGGCGAAGGCATTTTCATCGAGATCGATGCCAACGCGATCAAGAAGTGGATGGGCGCCTCCAAGGCGGCCGGGCGTGTCGGCCCGCTGGTCGCCGATTTCAACGCGCGTCGGACCGCCCGGATGCTGCGCCCCCGGGACATCGATGCGCGCTTCATGATGATCCACTCGCTCGCGCATGCGCTGATCAAGGAGTTGACCTTCTCCTGCGGATACGGGTCGGCGTCGCTCAGGGAACGTCTGTACTGCAATCTGGCCAACGAAAAGCTGCCGATGAACGGCCTGCTGATCTACACGGCCTCCGGAGATTCGGAAGGCACGCTCGGCGGCCTCGTCGAACAGGCGAGGCCCGATCGTCTGCCGAGGCTGTTCGAGGATGCCCTCCGACGGGCTCGCTGGTGCTCGAACGATCCGATCTGCATGGAGTCGCCAGGTGACGGGACGGTGTCGTCCAATCTTGCTGCGTGCCACGGCTGCTCGCTGCTTCCTGAGACCAGTTGCGAGGAAGGCAACAGACTGCTTGACCGAGGTCTGATCGCGGGCAAGATCGACGATGCACTCCTTGGCTTTTTCAATGGCGCTCCGATCCCCTAGGAAGAAGGCGGTTTCACTGCCGGTAAGGCTCCACCGGGGGGACATCATGAGCGTTGCGACCCGCAGCGCAGTGATGTCGCGGATACGGGGGAAGGGCACCAAGCCCGAGCGCGCGGTGGCGGAACTCATGGCTGGGGCCGGACTTCGGTGGGAGGAGCACTGCAAAGACCTGCCGGGGCGTCCCGACTTCGTGCTGCGCGACCTCAGGATCGCGATCTTCGTCGACGGAGATTTCTGGCACGGCTGGCGCTTCCCTGCGTGGAGGCTGAAGCTTTCCGAGCACTGGGAGCGGAAGATCGAGGGCAACATCCGCAGGGATGTGAGGAACTTCCGCGCTCTCAGGCGAGGGGGCTGGAAGGTCATCCGGATATGGGAGCACCAGATCCGCAAGTCTCCTTCGCTCTGTCTCGAAAAAATATTGTTGGCGAAGGACTCGCGAGACCTGGCGGAATGCCGGACGGCCTGGCATGGTGGACCGACAGACACGGCTGGCGGTCATGACCGAGGATCAGGAAAACCCATCAAACGTCGATGCACGGGAGCCGCTATTCGACGTTCCTGACAATCTCCGTCGGGACGGATCCAACTACGTCGAATGGATCTGGTCTCTTCTCGACGACGGGATCGACATTCCGCTGTCCGGATCCTTCGTCGACCTGCGGACAGAGACCGGCGAGAGGCTCCCGGACCCGGATATGGTTGCCTACCTGGATGACCAGATGAAGGTTGCCCGGCGCGCTGCTGACGCCAGGGGCCACAGCCTTCAGGACGTCATCACCTGTTGCAGGGCACGTGGACTCGACGCGGGTCCGCTCGCCGACGAGTTCTGCCGCCTGTTCTTCACCGATTGCGAGGCCGCGCTGTCGAGGGCCAGAGCGATCGGCGAGATCTGTGAGGTTGCGGAGAATTTCTGCAAGGAAGCGTTGAATCTCAAGGCCTCGTTGGCCACAGATTCCGCTCTTCCCAGGCAGCTCCGTCGGGTCATCGACGCGTCTCTGGCAGACGGCTAGTGGCCAAGATCATTGGTTGGCAGCCGAATCAAGGTTAACAGCCGAATGGCCGCCGCCGCCGCGCGCGGATCTGTAGGTTGGGTCCGCAACGGGTGAATGGGTGGAAGCATGAGGGGAATTGATCTCTTTTCCGGGGGAGGTTGCGGCAGCGCGGGCGCGCGTCATGCCGGTCTGACCATGGTCGCGGCAGCGGACGCCTGGGATATCGCCGCGAGGACCTACCAAGACAATTTCCGTGAGGCCGAAGTCGTCACCGCGCGCCTGACCGACCGGAGCGGACCCGAGTTGTTCGGCCGGTTGGGCAAGATCGACATGCTGATCGCCTCGCCGGAGTGCACGCACCACTCGATCGCAAGGGGCAACAAGCCGGTGGACGAGGAAAGCCGTCGCTCGGGCTGGTACGTGATGAACTTCATCCGGAAGCTGGATCCGCGGTGGATCGTTCTCGAAAACGTCACTCCCATGCGCCATTGGCCCGGCTTCGACGATCTCATCACCGAACTCAAGAAGACCTACAAGCTCCGGATCGAACCGCTCGACGCGGCCGACTTCGGCACGCCTCAAAACCGGAAGCGCCTGTTCATCATGGGCGACAAGCTGGGTACGCCTGCTCTGGTGAAGCCGATCCTCAGAACCGAGCGGGATGCATCGAGCATCCTGGATCGGGTCGGCACCTACGCCGCTGAACCCGTCTACAACGGAAAGCGGGCCGCCTCGACGATCGAACGCGTTGAACGCGGCATTGCCGAGCTTGGGTCCAAGAAGGATTTCCTGATCGTCTACTACGGGTTGGACCGCGCCGGAGGATGGCAGCGGCTCGCCCGCCCCCTTCGGACGCTCACGACCCTCGACCGCTTCGGGCTTGTCCAGTGGATCGACGGCGAACCGACGCTGCGGATGCTGCAGGTTCCTGAACTCAAGCGCGCCATGGGATTGACCCATCTGAAGGACCAGAGGGGCGACGGCGTCAAGTTCGAACTCGATCACGGGACCCGACGCGACAAGATCAAGGTGCTGGGCAACGGAGTGTGCGCGCCGGTGATGCGTGCGGTCGTCGGCTCCTTGATCGGCGGCGATTGCAGCGACCTCCTGGAAGAGGAGGTCCGTCCTCGATCTCGGCAAAAGGCTGTCTCGCGACGGCAGAGCAAAAAACCCGTACGACACTGATCAGGCGCCTTATGCGATCCCCACCGGATGGCGAATCGCGCACAGTCGTCCTCCATCCGCGTGCCCGGGGAGGGGATAGGTGGACGAACGCATCATTCCATTCGCCGAGGTGGCGCGATCGCCCCTCATAGTGGACGCCGTCTATCAGGGCGATCGGAAGGGAGGCGCTGCCGACGATCCGCTGCCACGGCTGCTGGACGTTTCGAACCAAGGTGGCTTCCGTTATCGAGGCCGCCTCGACAGCCTGGATCTTGTCGTCCTCAAGACCTCACTCGACGACCCGGATTGGCCCGACGCTCTCGACAGGGAGAGCGGGACATTCATCTACTATGGCGACAACAAGAAGCCCGGCCACGGTCTCCACGAAACACGTCGTTTCGGCAACGAACTGCTCCGGCGCTTCTTCGATAGCCTTCACGCCGGCGAGTCCGGTCGACGGTCGATCCCGCCGATCTTCGTGTTCTCGGGAACCGGCGAGCGGCGTGATGCACGCTTTCTGGGGCTGGCCGTTCCGGGCGGACCGGACATTGAGAATTTCGACGATCTGGTCGCGGTGTGGCGCTCGAGCGAAGGGCTTCGATTCCAGAACTACCGTGCCCGTTTTACGATCCTGGATGTATCCGAGATCTCGCGCGTCTGGATCGAGGACCTTATTCAGAGGCGCGATCCGCTCGCACATGCTCCCGGCGTGTGGGCGGACTGGGTTCTGACGGGTCGCTGCCGTCCTCTGAAGGCCGTCAGGTCGATCGAACATCGAAGCCGATCGGAGCAGCTTCCCGGTCCGCCGGCGGACCCGGCGATGATCACGACGATCCACGGATTCTTCGAGTCCCGGCCACACGACTTCGAGCGCTGCGCGGCCAGCCTGGCAAGAATGTTGATTCCCGAGATCGTCGAGGTCGACGTCACCAGACCGTCGAGGGACGGTGGACGCGACGCGATCGGAAAGATGAGAATAGGGCGCGGCCCGGGTTCAGTCCTGGTCGATTTCGCGCTCGAGGCCAAATGCTACGGCATCGGGAGTTCGGTCGGCGTCCGGGAGATGTCCCGCCTGATCTCCCGGCTTCGTCACCGTCAATTCGGGATCATCGTAACGACGAGTTTCGTGGACAGTCAGGCATACCGCGAGATCAAGGAGGATCAGCACCCGATCGTCGTTGTTTCCGCCGTCGACATCGTGAACGTTCTGAGATCGCACGGCTACGGAGACGCTGCTGCCGTGCAAGGTTGGCTCAACACGGAGTTCGGCAAGATCGAGCGCTAGGTTAAGCGTCCGCTGGGGGAGGCGGTCCGCTTGATGAACGTGGCCGGCGGCGATGTGGTGTGCGGTGAACATCACGCGCCGCCCGGCTGGGGATCGAAGAAGGGCGCGCCAGCTGATTATGCGTCGGCCTCCGAAGCCTCCATCAGATCCTGAGCGCGCGTCCACCACGGCAACACGCCGTCGAGCCTGAAGGGATAATCCTTGCGAGGGAGTGCCTCGGGTGCGCTCTCCCGGTAGACCTCCCGGAATTGCCAACCTTGAAATCTTTTCTCTTGAGTGGACTTGAGTGCGGCCAAAAACGCATCTTCGGTGGCCGTGACGAGCACGCCTTCCAGGTCCTGTATCGTGCAGAAGACGACTGGCTTGCGGTCCTGATCGGAAATCTCCCCGTCGCCGTCAGCAAGTGCTTTTGCTGCTTCGACAACCTTGGACTTGAGATCATCGCTCATGTAGAGAAACCAGTCGAGGGTAAAGATCATCACGTATGCATCGTCGGCGACGTTGGCTTCGGTCAGGCCGCGGCGTACGTGCGAGTAGTAGCGCCACGCCTGGAAAACACCTTTCGCGATTTGCTCGTACTGTTTTCTGGCGGCCTCGAACGGGCTCTCTGCAAATTGCGCAAGATAGGAGAGCTTGGTTGCCTTGCAATCGCCGACGACCACCAGCTTCTCGCCATCCTTGACCAGAACATCCGGAGAATTGAACTTGGCTCCTTTTGGGCCATATTGGTGGCTCCTGGTTGTGGCGAAGCGGGGCATCATTTTCGAAATGTAGTCGACGCAATACTGCTCGAACCGGTCGTTCGCATCGTTGAGCAGGGACGCACCTCCAGGAACAAGGTCGTAGTAGAGGCCTGACGTGATGCGCATGAGCAGCATTTCAGGAATTGGCGCGATGAAGCGCGTTAGATCTTCGTCCGTGGAAACAAGCGGAAATTGGCGCAGAACATTTGGCAAGTAGGCGGTTGGGAGAGGGCCACCGTTCTGTTCCACCATCAAGCGGTTAAGAGCCGCCGTGCGCTCGCGCGCGTTCTCGGTAGAGAGAGCGAGTAGGGGCAAAGCGCGCTTCACCAGGTCTTTGCTGACTTCGAGTTCAGGAATGGCAAGCGGCTGCATCAGCCACGGTGTGCGCTCATGAGCGGCGAAGAGCGCAAAGCCGATAAGCGTCAAGTCGGTGATGGCAATGCCATACGTGCGTTCGAAATATTCACCGCACTTGCCCTGACCATAGATATAAGAATAGCGATAGAGCTGCGGCAGGTTGTAGTAGCCGTGCTGCCAGTGAAATTGGCGTTGGGCTATCCGATGCATCTCCATCAAAATGCTGCGGTCCTTCAGAAAGACGGCCGACTCGACATCCTCGAGCTTGCGTAGCCGGTTGATCGTCTCGCGCATTGGATCGAACTTGGTGCAGTCGAGGATGAGCTTGAGGTCGGTGCCGATCTGCTGCTTGGGCGTAAGGAAAAGGGCGATCAGAAGCGTCTCGAGTTCCCAGCGATGAATTGCGTATGGGCTGACGAGAGTCGATTGCGCCGCTTCTTTCGGGTAGGTCAGCAAGCCGGCGATGACGTCCGATCGGTCGTCCTGAAGCGCGTCGATGGCCCATATCATTTGGAGAAACGCGTGGTCGTCTGCTCGCGCAAACATTTTGCGCAGCTGCCCCAAATGATATTTCGCCTTGGCCTCGCTGCCCTTGGGCACCTTCAAAGCAGTCACAGAAAACCTCGCTCTGGACGACGAGCAGCGGTACTATCTGTCGCTGCTGGTTTGAGACCCTGTCTATTTCTTCCACGTAATTGTCACGTTCTCATGGGGGAGGCCATCTTCCCATGAGAGCTGGATGCGGTGGGTGGCGGCACCCATTTTAAAATCAAACGCTGCCGGCCTGTAGAGCGCTTTATCAAGGCCAGTGCCGGCGACCTCGTGATCGGTCGCGAGAAGCGCGAACTCTAGGCCCTGTAGGTCCAGCGTGATACCCACGATCTCGTCGCCACCGGTCTTCACGACCGGCGCGATCTGGATGTTGTCACGCCGCCAGAACTGATGGCCGAGGCCGCGCGTCAGGTAGAAGCCGAGCGGCTTCCTCCACTGCTTCACGTCTTCAAGTAGCTCGACGATGCGCAGGCGATTCACGAAATCCGGGTCGATGACCGCGCCGTCGATCGAGAAATTGCCCGAGACGCCGAAGATCGCGAGCGAGCGCAACATCCAGCGCTCGACATCGTGGCCTGACAGGAGGAATAGCTGGCCGGGACCGGTATCGGTCATCCCGCTCTTCTGGATCGCTTCGAAGAGCTTCGCCCCAACGGTATCGATTGGCGACAGCAGGCTATTGTGCCGCGCGCACAGACAGTTCGTGGTCAAAGCGCCGAACCCCAGCATCTTCTTCTGCCCCTTCAGCCAGGGCAGTCCGCTGAGCTCGACCTGCTTGTCGGCGAGGACCTTGAGAACGATTTCGCTGATAAGGTGTTCGCCGGAGATCTTGGTGTCGCAGGCGCCCGTGCCCGCCATGTAGCAGCGGTCATGTCTGCCGGTCAGACCGGTGTCGCGCAAGTTCACGGTCACCGGCATCTTATGATAGCCACGTGTCGTCCAGCAGCATTGGCCGGCTTGTCGACCGCTGCCGCAGATGCATGGCAAGGCCTTACGTCGCTTCGCTTCGCCCATGACAACGATTTACCGCGGATTTGCCGCCCCCACAGTTTCCTCAGTGCCGGCCGACCAGCCGGAGAGCAGGGTGGTAACCGGTCCGCCATCGGCGCTTCAATCTCGCTCAGTTGGGCTTTTCGAGATCGCGAACGCCTCGGCGACCTTATTGTGCTTTTCGGCCCGACGTCGGCTCGAGACCGCATCCTATCGCTCGATCGCGTCGGGCGGCCTCGGGCGAGGGTACCTCAGCGCACCGGGCACACTGGCGACGCGAAAGGCACGGCAGGTTTCGCCGGACCAAAAACAAGAACGTCGGCAGAACAAAAGTCGGTTCCAAACGCCTAAAATTTAGCGATTCCATATATATAGTGGCTCAAAGATAAATCGGTAGCACATCTTGCGCCATCGGACTCGTCACCTATCTCAATAGGTGCGTCCATCCGATCTTCAATCGAGTGGCGGGGCTACAGGGATTTATTCAATCCGCTCAAGGGGATCGGAATGGCTGTTAAAACTATGCATTTCCGCGTCGACAACGGCGACATGATGCTGATGGTGCTCGATTCGGGCAAGCGCGTTCTCGTCGACATCGATATCCGCGCCGACGCCGACGACGAGAATACCGACACGCCGGACGTCGGTGGACAGCTCCGCAAGGAGCTCGAAGACCTCGGCCGCGACAGCAAAGGCCGGCTCTACGTCGACGCCTTTGTGCTCACGCATCCGGATCAGGACCACATCCGCGGTCTGTCGAACCATTTCCATCTCGGGCCGCCGAACGACTGGTCGAAGTCGGCCGACAAGATCCTTATCCGCGAGCAGTGGTCGTCCCCCATCGTGTTCAGGCGCGCATCCAAGGACCACAAGCTCTGCGACGACGCCTGCGACTGGTCGGCCGAGGCCCGCCGCCGGGTCGGGAAGTTTCGCGATGAGGGCGCGCAGGCCGACGGAAACCGCATCCTCATCATGGGCGAGGACGTCGACGGCAAGACCGACGATATCGGTGCTATCGTGATCAAGGTCGACTCCCTGTTCTCGACGATCGCCGGATCGACCGACGATTCCTTCGAAGCCCGTCTGTTGGCTCCGCTCAAGGCCGACGACGAGGCGGAAGAGGAGCTCATCAGCAAGAACGACTCGAGCGTGATCCTGCGCGTCGACCTGAAGGTCTCGAAGGTCGTCAAGGCGCGCTACCTGATCGGCGGTGACGCCGGTGTCGCCATCTGGGAGCGGCTCTGGGATCGCAACAAGAACCAGCCCGAGCGCCTCGAATATGACGTCCTGGTTGCCCCGCATCACTGTTCGTGGCGCAGCCTTTCTTACGACAGCTGGTCCGACAAGGGCGAGAAGGCTAAGGTCAACCAGGCGGCGCGCAACGCGCTCGGGCAGGCGCGCGACGGCGCCCTGATCGTGTCCAGCAGCAAGCCGGTGAAGGACGACAAGGACGATCCGCCCTGCATCCGCGCCAAGCGCGAGTATCTCGACATCCTCGACGGACCGAACGGCGAATTCAAATGCGTCGCTGACGGATCCGGAGACAATCCGCTGGTCATCGAGATCTCGTCGGCGGGGCCCCGCGTCAAGCGTGCCGTATTCGCCGTCAGCGTCGCGGCCGGCACCGGCATCGGCAGCCAGCCGTTGGCCCACGGATGATCCGATGTCGGGGGCGACGACGGACGAAATACCCGTACCGGTCCGACGGGCGCTGCGCCTCATCGAGGCGCATCCGTCCGTGGTCCGCGTAGCCGCCCAGCGCGTCGAGAACACCGGGGCGACGCTGGCCGTCGTCGATATCCGCACGGAGATGGCGAATGCCTGGCGCGCTGCCGGGATCAGCCCGTCGGGCGTACGCGAGATCGAGCCGGTATCGTTGCTCTTCACCGCGGGGTATCCGCTTGGCGCACCCAGCATCCTCCTCCGGAGCGACTTCAACCGCAGCCATCCCCACATCCAACCCTCCTGGAGCGGAGGCCCGCCGGAGCCCTGTTTGGTGGCCGGGTCGCTACGCGAGATCCTGCGCGTTCGCGGAATAGGTGGGCTGTTCGAACAGCTCGCCGATTGGCTCGACAAGGCGGCCACGGCGCAATTGATCGACCCGCAGCACGGCTGGGAGCCAGTTCGGCGGGACGGCATCGACGACGTCATCGTGGCCGACGCAGGCTGGCTCACGCGCATGCCGACACGCGACGGTGGCTGCTCGGTGTTCCCGGCATGGTACTACTCGCACGGCACGGGACCCATGACCCACAGGATCGGTCTTTCCGAGACCGCGCCGGTCGCGCTGGGACAGAACATCGTTGCCGACTGGCGCTTCGTTCGTGTCGGCGACGCCGGCTACCGCGGAAACACTCACGCTCTAGTCGCCTGGTCCGGCAAGACTGCTACCGGACAGCCTTTTGTCGCCGACCGCTATCTCCCGGAGACCGTCTCTTCGATCGACGAATTGCTCGCCAGAGCCGCTGAACTGGGATGCCGTGAATTCCTGGAGCCGAAGCTCGGCATTCTGCAAACCCGGGTGTCGGCGGCCAAGCTGAGGATGGAGCAGCCGATCGCGGTCCTACTGCTCGCCCGGCGCCCATGCGACGTGATCGGAACGGGTTCGCCGATCGAAATCTGTCCCTACGTGGTGGAACTGCGGGGCCGGGACGCGCTCGCGAGGGGCAGCGCCAAACCTGTCAGAACCGCGATGCACCGCGAGGAAATGTCGCCCGAACTGCTCCGGCGTGCCGCCGGTGACGACGGCCAAGCGTCGCGTCCGTGGACGCTCATCGGGTGCGGTAGCATCGGCTCCAAGATCGCGATCCACCTAGCGAGGTCGGGGCGGGCGCCTGCGGCCGTGGTCGACAACGGCGTCATGCAGCCGCACAACTTCGCCCGTCATGCCGTCCTGCCGTCAGAGAACATGGCAGAGAGCTTCTGGGCGATCCCGAAGGCGTTCTACCTGGCGGAGGCGCTTGCGCCCTTCAGGCAGCAGTCGGTCCCGCACGACGTGGACGTCGTCGTGCACGCGTTCGACAACAAGTCTGTCGCGGGCATCCTCGCGCCCGACAGCTTCGCCCTCGTCAACACGACCGGCTCGGCTAGTGTGCGCGAGGCGCTGGTGCTGCCTGGCGTAGCCGCGAGCCGACCGCGGACGATCGAAGCCTGCATGCTCGGGATCGGGAGCGTCGGGTTGATGACCGTCGAAGGGCCGGAGGCGAATCCGTCGACCACGGACCTGATCTGCGAGGCGTATCGGTCGATCCATGCGGACCGTGACCTCCGGGCCGAGGTGTTCAACACCGAAGCCGAGGCGATCGCGATCGGGCAGGGATGCTCCGCGGTCACGATGCCACTTCCGGACGGGCGGCTGTCATCCTTCGCGGCTCCCATGTCCGAACAGGTGCGCCGGTGGCAACGCGACGGACTGCCGGGCGCCGGCGAGCTCCTGATCGGCCGACTCGCCGCCGACGGTCTGAACCAGAACTGGAGCCGCACGGAGGTCGGACCGCGCATCATCGTGGGCGACGGAAGCGCGAGCGTCGTTCGTCTGAGTCCGGAAGTCGACCGGATCGTCCAGGCGGAAGTCGCGGCGCGTCCAGGCTCCGAAACCGGCGGCATCCTGGTCGGCCGCTATTCGGACGTCACCAACGTCTTCCACGTGGTCGGGACCATGCCCGCGCCGCCGGACAGCAAGTTCTCGCGCGACGAGTTCGTGCTCGGCACCGAAGGACTGAAGCCGATGTTGCAGGATCTCATCGAGGGATCGGGCGGCGCGCTCTACGCTCTCGGCACCTGGCACAATCATCTCTTTCCGAGCGGACCGTCTGGACGCGACGTCGCGACCGCCGCGAAGCTTTCGATCAGCCAGTATTTCCCCCTGCTCATGTTGATCCACACGCCGACCGGCTACGTCCACTTCACCGCGGAAGCCCTATCGGCGGCCGGTCCGACCTCTTCCGAGGAGGAAGCCAAAAAATGAACAATCCGCTCGACGCCTACACGATGAAGGCGCGGCTCGTTCCGGCAATCATCGCCGGCGCGCCGGCGTTCGCCTTCGCGGCCATCTTCGTATCGTGGGGCAGTCTCGGCTTTACGCATCTGATCGCCGGCACGGCGCTCACCGTCCTATTCGCCGCGTTCGCCGACGTCGCGCGCCGGCGCGGCAAGGCCATCGAGCCCAGACTGATCGAGCGGATGGGCGGACTACCGACAACGACAACGCTCCGTCACCGCGACGAGGCCTACGACGCCGACACAAAGGCCGGATTCCACGCGTTCATCGCGGCCAAGCTCGGCAAGCCGGCGCCCACGGCCGCGGAGGAGGCCGCCGATCCGGCCGCGGCCGACGGCTACTACGCGCGCGGCGCCACCTGGCTACGCGAGAACACCCGCGACGCGAAGAAGTTCGACATCCTGCTCAACGAGAACATCAGCTACGGATTCAGGCGCAACTTGCTCGGTCTGAAGCTGCCGGGCTTCCTGTTGAACGCCGTGATCGTCGCGACGTGCCTCGCCATCTTCTGGAAACGATGGCCGATCGACCTATCGAACGGCTTCGACGCGAAGTTGCTCGCGGTCATCGTGATCGCCGTCCTGCACGCCATCTATCTGGCGCTGTTCGTGACGGAAGCGGGCGTGTTCGAAGCCGCCAGGACCTACGCCCGGCAACTGCTGCTCTGTTCGCAATCGCCGCATCTGGGCGGGACGCCGAAGCCGAAAGAGACCCCGAAGCCCCGGAAACCCAAGGCGCTCGGCAAATCCGAGACGGCGGAGAAGGCGTCATGAAGAGGCTCGCGATCTACCTCGACGGCACGTTCAACACGCTCAACAACAACACCAACGTGTGGCGGTTGAACTCGCTCACCTCGCAGACCGCCGACCAGCGGGTCTACTACAGCCAGGGCGTCGGAACGAAGCGCAGCGAGGTCGCCCGCGGTGGCGTCGCCGGCTACGGCATCGACGACCAGATCATCGAAGCGTACACTTGGCTCATCCAGAACTTCGACGACGGCGACGAGATCTTCATCTTCGGCTTCAGCCGCGGCGCATACACGGCGAGGAGCTTGTCGGGCCTGATCAGCAAGTGCGGGATCCTGAAGCTCGGCGCTCCGCTTTCGATCGAGCAGCTCTACGCACGGTACCGGTTGTACGTTGCGCCGACCATCAGGGCGCTGCTCGGGAAGCCGCTGCCGCAGGACGCTTCGCTCGAGGAACGGTGGCTGCCGAAGTATTCGCGTCCGACGAAGATCAAGTTCGTCGGCGTTTGGGACACCGTGGGCTCGATGGGCATCCCGCGGGGCAGCATCGAGGCCAAAATTCACAAGTACCGTTTCCTCGATACGCATTTGCGCCTCGACAACGAGTACGCGTTCCACGCGCTTGCCCTCGACGAGCACCGCGAGGATTTCGAGGCGACGTTCTGGACCCGCACCGTGAAGACCGGGGAGGCGGGGCCGCCCGAGCGTTCTCTGGAGCATGTCGAGCAGCGCTGGTTCGTCGGCTGTCACGCGAACGTCGGCGGCGGATAGCCGAGCGATCCGCTGTCGCAGGGCCCGCTGGTCTGGCTCATGGGAAAGGCCGGCGCGCTAGGTCTCGTTTACCGCGACACGGTCGAGATCGACGCAACGCAGATCGCGCCGCCCATCAACGATTCCTACCGCGAGTTCGGAAGGGGCTTCTACCATCTCTTCTCGAAGCCGTTCTATCGCTCCGTGGGTACCGCGCCGGACAAGGGAACGGTGGCGACGACGTCGCGGATCAACGAGACCATCGACGGCTCGGTCTTCGACCGCTGGCGTGCAGACGCGTCCTACCGTCCAGAAAACCTGCTGGCCTGGGCGCAGGCGAAGCAGGTCGATCCCGGCAAACTCGTCGGCACCGTCATG
>WNFI01657141.1_pt1 | contig 16831 bp, 13 predicted proteins | sample 5400471 | NCBI WGS metagenome assembly WNFI01 (sample SAMN13153348, study PRJNA577476) | soil metagenome | isolation source: 100 cm saprolite on Douglas fir-dominated hillslope | place: USA:California | collected 2013-09-17 | reverse complement strand
TCAAGGCGTGCATCAATGATTTGCTCAGCGTTCTGACCTTACCCGCCATCTGGAGTGGCCATGAGCCATCCCGGATTGCCAGTACGCTGCTCGACGCCCTCCTCGGTATGCTGCGCCTGGAATTCGCATATTTCCGGTTGAGTGATTCGAACGGCGGCACGCCAATCGAGATGGTCCGGGTGGCTGGGCGCCGAACTCCGGCTGTTGAGGCGCAGGAGGTCGGTCGAGCCCTCAACCCCTTGCTGGCGGACATGCGCCCCTCGCCTTTCGTGGTGCAAAATCCCGTCGGAGAAGGGAAGGTATCGATCGCACCCCTGCGGCTGACGCTTCACGACCAGCTCGGGATCCTGGTAGCCGGCTCTCAGCGTGCTGATTTTCCAACAGACGTCGAAGTCTTGCTGCTGCGAATCGCGGCCAACCAGGCGGGGATCGGACTGCAGGAGGCTCGACGCATCACGGATCAAGAGCACACGGCAGAGGAGGAGCGCCGGGCGCATTTGTGGTTCTTGGAGAGCATAGATAGCGTCAACCGGGCCATTCAGGGCACGAACGACCTCGAGCAGATGATGCGCGACGTGCTCGACGCGGTGCTTTCCATCTTCAATTGCGACCGAGCGTGGCTGGTTTATCCCTGCGATCCGGAAGCAACGTCGTGGCAGGTGCCAATGGAGCGTACTCGGCCGGAATTCCCCGGCGCTTTCGCACTCGGCACCGATCTCCCCATGGATACGGAAGCTGCCAACGTGTTCCAGACTGCGAGAGCTTCCAGCCGGGCCGTGCGACTCGGGCCCGAGTCGGAGCATCCGGTTCCTGCACAGCTCGCGGGGGCTTTCAGCATCCAGTCCATCATGGCAATGGCCCTGTACCCGAAGGTGGACAAGCCGTATCTGTTCGGGCTGCACCAGTGCTCGTACCCGCGGAACTGGACGCAGAAGGAGGAGCGTCTTTTCCAGGAGATGGGCCGAAGGCTGGAAGACGCCCTGACCAGCCTGTTGATGTTTCGCAACTTGCGCGAGAGCGAGGCCAAGCTGGAAGAGGCCCAGCGCATCGCGCATGTCGCGCATGGCGAGCAGCACTTCGACGTCGATCGCATCACTCTGTCAGAAGAAGGCTATCGCATCCTCGGTCTGCAGCCGCAGGAAGGCACTCTCACTCTTGCCGAGTTCCAGGAACGGGTCCACCCGGACGATCGCGAGATCAGGGTCCGGGCAGTAGCAGCGGCACTGCGTGGCGGCAACCGTTACGACGTGGAATACCGCGTCGTCCATCCCAGCGGAGAGGTGCGCATCGTCCACAGTCAGGGCGATGTCATCCGGGACGACTCGGGCCGACCCCGCCAGACGTTCGGCACCATCCAGGACGTCACCGAGCGCCGGCAGGAACAGGAGGCACTGCAACAGAGAGAGCAGGAGTTGAGGAAAGTCCAGCGTCTGGCGCAAGTCGGGAGCTGGCAGTGGGAGCCCGGGGTCGATCTGGTCACATGGTCAGAAGAGACTTATCGAATTTTTGGCTACGCCCCCAATCTTCCCGCACCCTCTTACAAGGAACATTCTCGGCTGTTCACCGCCGAGAGTTGGGGACGGCTGCAGCGCGTGGTCAACGAAGCCCTGCGCGCCGGAACTCCCTATGCAATCGATCTGGAGACGGTTCGGCCCGACGGCACGACGGGATGGCTGACCGCCCATGGCGAAGCCCGGCAGGACAACACCGGGCGAGTGGTGCGACTCAGGGGCACGATGCAAGACATCACCGAGCGTAAGCGGGCGGAGGAGGCCCTGCGGCGGAGCGAGGCTTATCTTGCTGACGCACAAAAGCTGAGCCGTACGGGCAGTTTTGCGGTGAATGTCACGCCCCTGGAGATAACTCACTCATCTGATGAGCATTCCCGCTTGTATGGCTTCGACGCGGAAATGGGCGTGCCGTCCGCTGAACAACTTCAGCAGCGCATGCATCCGGAGGATCGAGACAAGGTCGCAGCGGCCTTCAACAGGGCGGTCGCTCAAAGGACCGATTACGAAGTGGAGTTCCGAATTCTTCTTCCGGACGGCACCATTAGATATGCCCACGGAGTAGGACACCCTGTTTTCAACTCAGCCGGCGATCTCGTCGAATACGTGGGAACCGTAATGGATGTGAGCGATCGCAGGCGGTCGGAGCAAGAGCGCGAAAGATTGCGTCAAGCGGAGGCGGACCTCACGCACATCAGCCGGGTGACCACGATGGGCGAGCTGACCGCCTCGCTGGCACACGAGATTACGCAGCCGATCGCTGCCGCACTGACCAACGCCAACGCCTGCCGGCGATGGCTCACGCGTGATCTTCCCGATCTGGGAGAGGCACGCGAGGCTGCTTTGAGAGTGACCAAAGATCTGGGACGGGCATCCGACATCATCAGCCGGATCCGATTGTTGTTCAAGAAGAGCGCTCCGGAGCGCGAGTTGGTCGACGTCAATGAAGTCTTCCGCGACATGATCGTTTTGCTGAGCGACGCGGCGAACCGATTCTCCATCTCCATCCGTCCCGACGTCGCCGACGCCCTTCCCAAGGTGATGGCAGATCGTGTCCAACTCCAACAAGTATTGATGAACCTGATGCTCAATGGCATCGACGCCATGAGGGACATGAACGGCGCGGGCGAGCTCACCGTCAAGTCGCAGCGGGGCGGCGATGGAGAGCTGCTGATCTCGGTCAGCGACACGGGCGTGGGACTCCCGCTGGAGCGGGCGGACCAGATCTTCAATGCATTCTTTACCACCAAGCCGGACGGCACCGGCATGGGACTGCCGATCAGCCGGTCCATCGTCGAGGCGCATGGCGGTCGATTGTGGGCCGCTCCCAACTCCGGGCGGGGAACGACCTTTCAGTTCACTCTGCCCAGCGACGTCGAGGCACATCAATGATCTTCGCCGACGCCGCTGGGCTGATGCATCAGGCTCGCTCGCACTCGACGTAGGCCATGGGAACGCCGAACGCGAGCGCGCCGTCGCGCTCCGCGAGGGCGTTCAGGTTCGCTTCGAGGCGCGCGAAGAACGCGCTCGCGTCGGCCGGAGCAGAGCGGCGCGCCACGGATCGACGCCCACCGCGAACCCCGTCGGGCCCAACCGTGGCGCCAGCTCGAGCAGCGGAAAGCCGGTCCCGCAAGCCAGGTCGAGCACCCGCATGCCGCGGCGGAGCGGGACATGCTCGAGCAGGAGCTGGCCGAACGGCGCGGACCAGAGCGGCAGCTCGTCGTAGTCGGCGGCGATGGCCGCCCAGTCGTCGAAGCGGTCGTCGAGGTAGTCGGTCATGCGGCCCTGCATTGTATCTCACCGAATTGGGCAGTAGGGCGACAATGCGTCTTCCGTGGGGCGACCCAAGTGGTCTGGCTCGCAAGCGCAAAGTGGCTCTGGCAGCGGGCGTCGTCCTCCTGCACAACCTCCAACACGCATTTTCCCGGAGGACTCCATGTCGAACCCCAGCCGCTTCAGCTTCATCCTCGAAACGCCCGCCGCCACCGTCGACGTCGCCCAACGCCACTTCGAAGCCAAGCTCGCGGTCGAGACCGATCCGTCCGACGTGCACACCGACCTCACGCGCCACAAGACCGGGTTCGTGGTCGCCGACGCCCGCAGTCCCTCGGCGTACGCCGATCGGCGCGTCCCGGGAGCCATCAGCCTCCCCGCGCGAGGTATCGACGAGAAGGCGGTCCAGGATCTCCGTAGCAAGGTGGTGGTCGTCTATTGCTGGGCGGCGAGTTGCAACGCGGCAGCCAAGGCCGCGGTCCGGCTGAGCGCGCTGGGCATTCAGGTGAAGGAGATGATCGGCGGGCTCGAGGCGTGGGTGCGCGAGGGTTATCCCGTCGAAGGCGACCTGCCCGCCGCCGTCGGCTTCGATGAATATCTCCGCTGGCACCACGCGGGGAATTCGGGACAGTTTCGGCAGTCGGCGGCACCGGTCGTCGTCACCGCATGACCAGCCGCACACGCTCGCGCTTCGTCGTCGTCGCGGCGCTTTTCACCGTCTACCTCGTGTGGGGTTCGACGTACGCCGCAATTCGAATCGCCATTCGTGACATTCCGCCGTTGCTCATGTGCGGAGGCCGCTTCCTCCTGGCGGGGACCCTACTCCTCGCCGCCGTTCGGGCGCGCGGCGCTCCGGGCTTGTCGGCGCGCAATTGGCGGTCGGCGGGGATCGTCGGAATTCTCCTGTGCGGCGCCAATGGCCTCCTTTCGGTGGCCGAACAGAGCGTCTCGTCGAGCCTGGCGGCGGTGGTGATCTCGTCGGTGCCGGTCTGCGTGGTCCTTCTCGGCGCTTTCTTCGGCGCGATCCCGTCGGTCGGCGAGATTGCCGGCGTGCTCGTCGGATTCGTCGGCGTCGCGGTGTTGCAGCTCGGCGGGCAGATCGACGCTTCGGGGACGGGTCTGCTCCTGCTCGTCGTTGCGACCTTGAGCTGGGCCGCCGGCTCAGTCTGGAGTCCCCGGCTCGATCTGCCGAAGGGCCTCGCTGCAAGCGCGGTAGAGATGATCTGCGGTGGCGTCGCCGTACTCGCCATCGGTGTCGCGAGCGGAGAGCGCCTGCGCGAAGTACCCGGCGCGGCTGCGCTCGGCGCCTTCGGCTACCTGGTCCTCTTCGGGTCCATGCTCGCGTTCAGCGCCTACTCGTTCCTGCTGGCCAACGCCCGCCCCGCGCTCGCCACCAGCTATGCCTACGTCAATCCCGTGGTGGCGATCGGCATCGGCGCCTGGCTCCTGCACGAGCGCATCGGGCCGCGCGTGCTCGCCGCCCTCGTGCTCATTCTCGCCGGCGTCGCGACGGTTGGCCTCTTCAGGAAGCGCAACCGCGCCGCAGTCACTCCGCTGCCGCCGGCTGCGGAGGCGGAGCTTTGATGCCGCGATTCGCGTTCGCGACATGGAAGGGTCTGCCGGCCCTGTCGCCCGACGATCGGCAGGTCGCGGCCGCGCTCGAAGAGCGCGGCGCCCGCGTCGAGTCCTGCCTCTGGACCGACCGCTCCGTGGAGTGGGAGCAGTTCGCCGCAGTCGTGCTCCGGTCGACGTGGGATTACCATCTGCGCGTTGCCGAGTTCGGCGACTGGTTGCACTCTCTCGAGCGAGCGGGGGCGCGCGTCTTCAACCCCGTGCCGCTGGTGCGCTGGAACCTGGACAAGCGCTACCTCGACGACCTGGCCGCGCGCGGCGTACCCACGCTACACACGCGCCGCGTCGGCAGGGGCGATCGGGTGCGACTCGGCGAGCTGCTCGCGGAGGAAGGCTTTCGCGATGCCGTGGTGAAACCCGCCGTCTCGGCCTCGGCGTTCGGCACGTTTCGCACGGGCGAGCTCGGCGCGGCCGCGGCGGAGTCCCGCTTTCGCGTGATGCTGGAAGAGCGCGACGTCCTCGTGCAGGAGTTCCGCCGGGAGGTCGTCGAGGACGGAGAGTGGTCGCTCTGCTTCTTCGACGGTCGGTTCAGCCACGCCGCGCTGAAGCGGCCGTCGCCGGGCGACTTCCGCACCCAACTCGAGCTTGGCGGCAGCTGCGTGCGCACGAGCCCGCCGGACGTCGTGCTGCGCGGAGCCGAGAACGTCCTTTCGACCCTCGGCGAGACGCCCCTCTACGCGCGGGTCGACGGCTTCCTCTGCGCGGGCGAGTTCCGCCTCGTCGAGCTGGAGCTGATCGAGCCTTCGCTCTACCTGGCGGGAGACGCGGAAGCGGCGGCAAGATTCGCGCGCTCCATCCTCGAGGCCGCAGGGCGGACGGATTGAAACGGATCTCTGAACTGACCCTAAGCCGCTGCCTGGGAGCGGCGGCTCTCCGCGCCGTCGAGGAAGAGCCACTGCGCCTGCGCGCCGCGGGCCGCTGCGGAGCAGGCGCGCCGCTCGAGGGCCGCATTGCCGTCGCAGGCGCGCTCGAGGGCGGCGAGCAGATCGGCGGCGTGGTGCACGTCGAGCTCTTCGTGGAGCGCGAAGAAGGCGACCTCGTTCACGCCGTAGCGCTGGGTCAGGCCCTCTCGCTTGGTGCGGGCGACGCGCGCGGTCTGCAGCTCGTAGGCCCAGAGCGCGGCAAGCGCTTCGATCTCACCCTCGCAGCAGAGATCGCGCAGTGCATCCGCGGAAGCGCGCGTCTGCGCAAGCGGCTCCTCGGGGCGCGCATCGAGCGACGCCGCGAAGCGCGACCAGAGCGCGGCGTGGGCGGGGCCCTCCCTGCCCTCCTCCTCGGCGAGGTTGCGATCGATCGCTGCGCGGGCCGTTCTGTCGGCGGATACCTCGCGCGCCGCCCGCAGCAGCGACGGGAGCTCCTCCACTTGGTGCTGGTACTGCGCGGCGTAACCCGCCAGATCGGTGCGGGTCAGCGCGCCCATCGACCACGCCTGATAGAACGGGTGGCGGAGCAAGTCGTGCGGCTCGACGGCGGCGCGGAGGCGGAGTTCGAGGGTCATCCAGGAACCCTGCCACGGCCTCCGTGTATCTTCCACTAGAATCGTGGCATGGACCCGAAGCTGCTCCAGCGACTGCGCGCGCCCCAGCTAGCTGCGGCTCGACACCGGGCCGGGCCTAGATTTGCGCGATACCGCCGTCGACGAAGAGCTCGATTCCGGTGACGTAGCTGCTGTCGTCCGACGCGAGGAACGAGGCGGCCTTCGCGACTTCATCCGGCTGACCGATACGCCCCAGGGGGACGGTCCCCGAGAAGAGCGCGTTCAGCTGGTCGCTATCCGCGTTCCGAAGCCCTCGGAGGCCGGCGGTGTCGATGGGCCCGGGGCTCAGGGCGTTCACGCGGATCTTGCGACCCTTGAGGTCGGAGGCCCAGGTGCGGGCGAACGAACGCACCGCCGCCTTGGTCGCGCTGTACACGCTCGTCGTCGCGCTCCCCTTGGACGCGACGATCGACGCGTTGAGGATGATCGAAGCGCCTTCGCGAAGCAGCGGAAGGGCTTTCTGCACCGTAAAGAGCATGCCCTTCACGTTGATATCGAAGATCTGATCGAAGTCCTCCTCAGCGATCGCGCCGAGGGCAGCAAACCTCGCGATGCCCGCGTTGGCGAACAGGATGTCGATGAACCCCTTCTTCTCCTTCACGGTAGCGTACAGCCGGTCCAGATCGGCGAGCCTCGCGACGTCGCCCTGGACGCCGGTGACGTTCCGGCCGATCTGCTTGACGGCCGCGTCGAGCTCGCTCTGCCGACGGCCCGTGATGAAGACGTAGGCCCCCTCGCTGACGAGCCGCAGCGCCGTCGCGAGACCGATGCCGGACGTGCCTCCGGTGATGACGGCGACTTTCCCCTCGTGCTTGCCCATGACGTCCTCCGGGTTGGGGGCTGCCATAAGGATGAGGTGTGGGATTTTTAGATTCGGGTGCGTCAGATCGACAGGGTGGCTGGCCAGTTCGCCTGACGCTCCGCATCTTGTCCGCTGCAGCAGAGCAGGAGACATCATGGGCAACTTGTACAAGACGAGCGCTCGCTGGCTCCTGCTGCTCGGGCTGGCGAGCCTGCTGCCCGGCTGCGTGGCGGCGGGTGCGGCCGCCGCCGGCGTCGGCAGCGGGGTGTACTTCACCAGCCGAGGGGCGGAATCGATCCTTGACGGCCCGCCCGACCAGGTCGAGAGGCGGGCGCGCGCGGTCCTGGAGAAGGACGGCGTCCGCATCACCGGAACGCAAACGGAGAAAAGCGGCGACAAGCGCGAGCTCAAGGGGACGAAGAACGATCTCGACATCACCGTCACCATGGAACGCCAGGATGCGAAGAGCACCAAGACGGATGTCTCTGCGCGGAAGAACCTCGTCACCTGGGACAAGGACTACGCACAGCAACTCCTGGGCAAGATCGTCGAGCAGAAGTGAGCCCTGGCACGAGCACGTAATCCGGGGCCGCGACGAATAGACGATCGTGAGGTAGGATCGCAGCCCATGCGCATCGTCATCGCCGCCCTGGGGCTCGCCGTTCTGTTCGCCGTGCACCTCTCACAAGCCGCCACGTCCGGGCCGGCGATCGCGCGCGTCTGGCACGGACGCGTCCCGGCCGCCAAGGCCGACGACTACGCGAAGTATCTGACCGAGTCGATCAAGAAGTTTCGCACCATCCCCGGTAACCGCGGCTATCAGATGATGCGCGAGGATACCGGCGCCGAGGTACATTTCATGGTGATCAGCTTCTGGAGCTCGCGCGACGCGATCCACGGATACGCCGGCGCAGACATCTCCAAGGTACGATCGTTGCCGCGCGACGGCGAGTTCTTGATCGATCCGGAGGCGACGGTGCGGAACTACGACATCGCCGTCGACGATCTGCAGCGCTAGCCAAGAATGCCGATACGAGACGCCACAGCTAAAGTATCTCCCTGTGTCCCCGCTGAGTTCACCTCTCGCCGCGCCAGCCGGCCAGAACGATGTCGACCTCGCCCCGCACCGCCTCGCGCGCCTCGCTCCGTTCCATTCCGCTCATGAGCAGCTCGTCATAGCGCGTGCGCCCATGACGGACGGCCGCGACGACCGCGAGGACCACTCTTCCGCACCGTCGCGTGGCGCGCGATGGCTTCGGCCTCTTCGGGCGGGCAGCCCGGAAAGAGCCTCCGGATCCCGTCCGCCATCGACCGCGCCAACTCCTCGTCCTGCCCAGCCCGCCGTTCAGCCTCACGCACCTTGCGCCGCGCCCGCACCTCGACGTCCGCGAGGCATTCCGCCTCGGCCTTCTTCAGCGCGCGCTCCTCGACTAGAAGGCCCTGCCGTTCGTATCGCTTGCGCGATCGGCTGAAGCGGATCACGACAGCCCACAGCTTGCTTCCCGCCTTGGCGCGGCGCGTGAGCGCGGACTCGCCGCGGCCCAGGAAGACGAGATGGTCCAGCTCGGCGCAGCTCAGGCAGAGAGGTCCCGGCCCCTCCATGACGAGCAGGTCCCCGCTCCCCTTGCACTCGCGGCAGGTCCAGGCGCTCAGCGGAGAGATGACGACCAGTTCCTTCATGTCGGGGAGCGATGATAATCGAGCTCGGTGGCCGAAGACCTGATCCCGCTGGCGCTCGCCGTATCGCCCTCGGGCGCGGTGCACCTCGACGCGCGACCTTCTTCCGAGAGCTGCGTGCCGGCCGCGCTGGGGCGGGCGCTCGCCGCCGACCTGGCCCGCGGGCCTGGCCATGCCATCCTGCAACTCGCCGCGCGACATCCCGGCGAGACCTTGCCGCCCAGCGCGGCCTTCTTCCGCGATGTGGGGGCGCTCTTCCTCGCCCGCGCGTGCGCGCTCCCCGAAGCGCCTGTCGGCGCGCCCTCCGAGCAGCTCGCTCGCCTGGCTTCCGAAGCACCGCCGATCAGCGGCGGCGAGTATCTGAGCGTCGCCGCGCTCGAGGCGCTCTGGCTCGATCTGGACGCCGCCCTGCGCAGCGAGCTGAAAGAGACGTCGCTCGAGCAGTGGTTCAAGGAGCGGCACGCCGCGTGGAACGTGGTGGGCCGAGTCTGCTTCCACCTCGCCGAGAACAAGGCCGACGAGACGCGGCCCTTCGCTTTCCTCGCTACCTACACCACGCGGCTGTCGCGCGCGGCCCAGCCGCAGCACCGGCCGCTCGGTCAGGCGCTGCGCGATTTCGCCTCGGACAAGAGCGCGCTCCTCTCGCTGCTTCAGCCCGTGCAGCGAGCGTCGGCAGAGAGCGCGCTAGCCAAGGAGCTGGCCGACAGCGGGGAGCTGTTCCGCACGCTGGCCTGGACGCCGGCCGAGGCGCTCCGCTTCTTGAACGATGTGCCCGCCTTCGAGGCGGCGGGCATCCTCGTGCGCATTCCCGACTGGTGGAGGAAGCGGGCGCGCGTGGGCGTCGAGGTCACGGTAGGGGGGCGCAAGGTCTCGGGGCTGGGGCTCGATGCCCTGGTCGATTTCGACGTCCGCCTCGCCCTCGACGGTGAGCCGCTGAGCGAGAAGGAGTGGAGGGCGCTCGCGGCGCAGAGCGACGGGCTTGCGCTGGTCCGCGGACGCTGGGTGGAGCTCGATCGGGACAAGCTTGAACAGGTCCTGGCCCATTGGAAGGACGCGCAGCGAGCGGCGCGCGGCGGAGCGCTTTCGCTGCTCGAAGCGATGCGCCTTCTGGCCGGAGCCGAGGGCGATGCGGCCGCGCCGGTCGAGCAAGGCGTCGCGGACTGGTCGCGTGTCAGCGCTGGCCCATGGCTCGCGCAGGCCCTCTCCGGCCTGCGCAGTCCAGACGCATTGGCGAGGCTTCTCCCCGGCCCCGAGCTGTGCGCCGAATTGCGGCCGTACCAGGAGGTCGGCGTTCGCTGGCTCTCCTTCGCGGCGGGGCTGGGCCTCGGAACTTGCCTGGCCGACGACATGGGCCTCGGCAAGACCTTGCAGGTGATCGCGTTCCTTCTGGCCCGCAAGAAAGCGGGGCAGGCCGTGGGCCAGAGCCTCCTGGTCGCGCCGGCGTCGCTCCTGGGAAACTGGAGCGCGGAGATCGCGAGGTTTGCGCCCACTTTGCGCACGCGGATCGAGCATCCCTCGGAGCACGAGCAGCAGGCCGAAGATGCCGACCTCGTGATCACCACCTACGGCATGCTTCTGCGCAAGCCCGCGCTCTCTTCCGCGGACTGGGACGCCGCCATCCTCGACGAGGCCCAGGCCATCAAGAACCCGGCGGCGCGGCAGACCCGCGCGGTCAAGGAGCTGAAGGCTCGCGTGCGCATCGCGCTGACCGGTACGCCGGTCGAGAACCGGCCCCTCGATCTCTGGTCGATCTTCGACTTTCTCAACCCGGGCCTGCTCGGCTCCGCCAAGGCGTTCGGTCAGTTCGTCAAGAAGCTGGAGAAGCGCGGCTACGCCCCCTTGCGCGAGCTGACGAGGCCCTACCTCTTGCGCCGGCTCAAGACCGACAGGAACGTCATCCGCGACTTGCCCGACAAGACCGAGCTGACCGCCTTCTGCGGCCTGACCAGGAAGCAGGCGGCGCTCTACAAACAGACCGTCGCAGAGCTGTCGCGCGCGCTCGAAGGCGCCGACGGAATGAAGCGGCGCGGGCTCGTCTTGGCGTCTTTGCTGAGACTCAAGCAGATCTGCAACCATCCGTCGCAATGGCTGCGCGACGGGGACTTCGCGCCGCAGGCAAGCGGTAAGTTCGCGCGGCTCGCCGCGCTCTGCGAGGAGATCGCCGCACGCCAGGAGAAGGTGCTCGTCTTCACGCAGTTTCGCGAGCTGACCGAGCCACTGGCGGCGTTTCTCGAGCAGGTCTTCGGCGCGCCCGGCCTGGTGCTGCACGGCGAGACCAAGGTGCGCGAGCGGCCGGCGCTGGTCGAGCGCTTCCAGACCGGCGAGGCGCCGTTCTTCGTGCTCTCGGTCAAGGCAGGGGGGACCGGGCTCAACCTCACGGCCGCCTCCCACGTCGTTCACTTCGACCGCTGGTGGAACCCGGCCGTCGAGCAGCAGGCCACCGACCGCGCCTTCCGCATCGGCCAGAAGCGCAACGTGCTGGTGCACAAGTTCGTCTGCCGCGGCACGCTGGAGGAAAAGATCGACGCCATGCTGGCGGAGAAGCGGAGTCTGGCAGGGGAGCTTCTCGAAGGTGGAGCCGAGGCGCGGTTGACTGAGATGAGCGACGCTGATCTATTGCGCACGGTCTCGATCGATCTCGACCGCGCGCTCGACGAGGCGGCCTGACAGAGAGGAACGATGGCCTACTACGACTTCCACGGCGATTTCCCCAGGTACGTCCCGGTGGCCGAGCGAAAGGCCAAGGCGATTCTGCAGGCGAAGAAGCTGGAGAAGCGCGGCCGCGTGCTCGAGCCGGTGAGGCTTGAGGGAAATCGCATCGCCGGCTCGTTCTGGGGCAAGGTAGTGGTGCCGGAATCTCGAGTCGTACATGGACTTCAGCAATCGCCTCCCTCGGGGGCGCACGTACCTGCGCAGCGGGGCGGTCGTCGATCTGCGCGTCGGCCCGGGGCAGATCGACGCGCTGGTCGCGGGCGGTTCGCTCTACGAGGTCTCGGTGCGGATCGACAAGCTCGTCCGCAAGCGCTGGGGGGCGTTGATCAAGCGCTGCACCGGGCGCATCGACTCGGTGGTCGAGCTTCTGCGGGGGCGGCTGCCCGAGACGGTTCTGGAGGCGCTGGTGGACCGACGCGCGGGACTCTTTCCGGCGCCGCGGGAGATCGAGTTCACCTGCTCCTGCCCCGACTACGCCTCGCTCTGCAAACACATCGCCGCTGTACTCTACGGGGTGGGGGCGCGGCTGGAAACGAAGCCTGAGCTATTCTTCACGCTGCGCAGCGTGGCCTTGGAGGAGTTGGTGACGATGAGCGCGCTCCGCCGCGCTGGGCCGGCGAAGGATGCCCTCGGCAGACAAGCGCTGGAGGGAATCTTCGGGATCGAGTTGGACTCGGGGCGCCGGCGTCGCCGGTGAGCGATGCAGTGCGGCGGGATCGCTGGCGACCAGCGTGGGAGGGATCAACTCCGGGAACTGCAGCGCGAACAACTTCTCGTTGCAGTCGCGCAGCGCCATCGGGTTGTTTACCAACAGTGGGCCACGGGCGAGGCCGGCGAGCATCGAAGCTTGGCGGAGATCAGCGCGAGCGTCGAGTCGCGCCCTCGAACCAGTGTTGCGAAGGGGTCGCAGAGAAAGCCCAGACGCGGGCTCATGGCGCGCGCTCTCGGACCTGCTCCGCACCAGCCGCGCAGGGAAGCGGCCCCAGTGCGACCTTCGTCGCGGGCAGGAGCGCTTGGCCGCCCGTCCGGCCCGCGGCACCTGACGCCCGGCGCGTGGCTTCGCCTGCCTCGGTGAACATTGTTTCGGTCGGAGGATGCCGATGCTCCGCCGCTTGGCCTTGCTCGGCTCGACTGCGTTCATCGCGCTCGGGGGCTCGAGCTGCGAAAAATCGTCGCGCACGAGCGCGTTCGGCGCGCCGTCGATGCACCTCACCGTCGCCCTCCAGGGGCCTGGTTCCGGACGGGTGCAGTCGAGGCCCGCCGGAATCGACTGCCCGGGCGCGTGCGCGGCGACGTTCCCTGCCGGAGATTCGATTGTTTTCTCGGCCACTCCTTCCGCGGGTAGCGTCTTTCAAGGTTGGTCGGGGGCCTGCTCCGGATTCGACGCCTGCCACGTCTCGGATAGCGCGGCCCTGTCCGCCGCCTTTGCTCCGCTGGCCGCCTCGCTCCGCCTGGTCGCCGTGGGCGCGCAGCTGCCGAACATCCGCCTGGATTCCAATCCGGTGCGGATCTTCATCCGCCAGTGGATCAAGTTCGATGCGCGCATCGACGGGGTATCCGTCCCTCGAGTGGCCTGGTCTCTGCGCGAAGGAAGAGACGCTGGCGCCGTCGCCCGGGACGGGATCTATTCGGCGCCGGAGAAGGTGGGCCTCTACCATGTGACCGCCACCGGCCTGGACGATCCCAGGCTCGAGGGCAGCATCGCCATCGAGGTGGTGGCGACCCAGGAACTCTACGACTACGGGGGCGCCATCCTGCCCAAGCCCAAGGTGCAACTCGTCTGGTGGGGAACGCCGCAGGAGTTCCTCGGCGCCGTCGAGAACTTCCACGGCTTCCTCAAAGGCGTGAACGGCTCCCAATGGCTGGGGGTGCTCGACGAGTACCTGCGCGGGGACGCGGCGGAGGTCTCGTTCGCGGGCGACATCTTCGACGCCACGCCGCACCCTCTGGGGCCCATCCCCGCAGCTGGCGCGCGGATCTGCGGCATCCTGGAAAAGTACCGGATGGAGCCGGACCCTGGGACCATCTATGCCCTGATGGTCGCCGCTTCGACCGGCGAGTTTGACTATCATTCCACCGCGATCTGCCGCGGCAAGTCCGTCCCCATGATCGTGCTCGCGCTGACTCCCGCCGGCGAAGCGCGCGACGGCGCGTGCGCCCCGGTGCTGACTCCGGCGCAGAAGATGCTGTTCGCTTTCTCGCATGAGCTGGCGGAGACGATCACCGACCCGCAGCCCGCCACCGGATGGACGGACATCTACGGGCAGGAGATCGCGGATAACTGCACGCAAGGGACCTGCGCGCAGCTGGCGACCGGGAGCTACTCGCTCAGCACGCTATTCTCCAACGCCGCGCACGGCTGCGCGCCGTGACGGCGGCGTGAGAGGCGACCCGCGAGGAACAGCCCGAGCAGAGCCGCGCCGAGGCCCGCCGAGCCGCCGCTGTTGCAGCCGTTCCCCTGAGCGCTCGGCGCGATCTCGAAGGAGAGCTGCGCGGAGTGGCTCACTCCCGCGCCGGTGCCCACCACCGTCAGGGGATATGTGCCCAACGCCGCCGCGCCTCCGACGTCGATGGTCAGGGTTGAGCTGGACGCCGTCTCCTGCGCGCTCCATGAGGCGGTTGCTCCGGAAGGAAGGCCCTGGGCCTGCAGCTTGACGGAAGCGGTGAAGCCGTTCCTCGGCGAGACCGCGACCGAGACCGAGGCGCTGCGCCCTTGCTCGACCCTGGCCGTGGTCCGCGCCAAGGTCAGATCGAAGTCGGCCTCGGCGACGACCGTCAAAGAGGCCGAGGCCACGCGCGTCAAGCCGCCCCCGGTGGCGAGGATCGAGAAGGTCCAGGGACCCGGTGTCGTTAGCGGAGCCAGCGTGATGGTCAGGACTTGGGTGTTGCCCTGCGGAGCGCCGAACGAGCCGGTGGCGCCCGGCGGCAGGCCGGTCACGGACAACGTCACGGGTTGGGAGAAGGCCCCCGACAAAGGGACCGTCACGGTGTAGCTCGCCTGCCCACCCGACACGGCTGCTTGGCTGGATGGACTGACTGCGACTTGGAAGTCCGGGGCCGGCGCGACGACCAGCGGGAACGTGCAGCTGTGGGTCAAGCTCCCGACGGTGCCCGACACCTGGACTTGGTACGTTCCGGCGGGCGTGGCCGAAGAGGTCCGCAAAGTGAGCGTGGGCACCACGTAGAGCCCGTCCAAGCCTATCGTCGCTTGGCTCGGATTGAACGACGCCGTCGTACCCGCTGGCAGGCCGCTCACGCTCAGGCTGACCGGGGACGCGAACCCATTTTTCGGGGCCACCGTCACATTGGAGCTGGCGCTGGAACCCTGCACGGCGCTGGCGGCGGTCGCGCTGAGCGCGAAGTTGGAAATCTGTAGCCACACAGCGGTGGAGCGGGTCCTTCCGCCGCCGCTGCCGGTGATCGCCACCGTCTCGACGATCGTGCCTATCGAGGCGCTGGTCGCGAGGGACAAGCTCGACGTATACGGGGTCCGCCCTGTGCCTGGAGTCGGCGAGAGAGTGGTCGGATCGAGGGTGGGCGTCGCGGAGGGCGTCGTCACCGTCAGCGACACCGGCGCATTGAAGCCGTTCTTCGGAACGGCAGAGACGCTCGCCGTCGCGGTCCCGCCTGAGATGGTCCGAGTGTACAGCTGGTCCATGGCCAGGTCGAAGTCGGGCTGCGGGCCGAGCGGATTGGGCACGAGCTCGTACATCAATCCCACGGCGTCTCCAACGTAAAGCGCACCGTTCGCCCAGGTCGGCTCGCCGAACACCGAGGCACTGACGAGTTGGAAGACGACCGCGCCGGTGGCCTGGTCGAGCGCGTAGAGCTTGCCGCGGCCCGTGGCGGCGTCGGTAGTGCCGGCGAACAGCACTTGGCCGGTCACCGTCATGGCGGCGAGGACGAAGCCGTCGGGATAGAAGATCCACTTTTGCGCGCCGGTGACGGCGTCGAGGGCCGCGATGGCGCCCGGATGCGCTCCGTCGGCCGTCTTTCCGCCGGCGACGAAGAGAGTCCCGTTGGCGTAGGGGGCGCTGACGATGCTGCTCTCGCCAAAGTCGGGGGAGGCTCCGGGGCCGCTGATTTGGTACTTCCAGACGATGCCGCCCGCGAGGTTGTCGCGGTTGAGCGCGTAGACCCAGCCGTTCTTGTTGGTGGCGGCAATGAAGTGCCGGCCGTCGACCGAGTCGTAGAGCGTCGGCGAGGCGCCGAAGTCGTTATCGGCGGAGAAGGTGTCGCCAGGGACGGGAGAGAACGAGTCCAAGGTGACCATCCTGTCGGGGTCGATCGCGACGAAGGCATCCGCCCACGGCTGCTGCGCGGCGGTCTTCCCAGATGCGATCGTCCCGCTGGTGACGAAGAGGCGATTCGAGACCGCATCATAAGCGGGCTGCGTCCAGATCCCCGCGCCGGGCTGGTGATTGGCGTCCCCCCACCAGGTGCCCACCACGACGCCCGTGGCTTGGTCGAGCGCGACCAGCCGGCCGGGCACCAGCAGGCAGTCGTGCAGGGAAGAGACGCCGACGTAGAGCTTTCCATTGAGCGGGAAGATGCTGCTCCAGAGGAACTCGCCCAGGTTGCTGACGTCTGCGATTTTCGTTGCCCAGTTCTGCCTTCCGCTCGAATCGAGCGAGTACACGACGCCGTCGCCGCCCGGCACGAACACCGTGGTTCCCACGACGGCCGGGGCCCCCACGGGGGGCTCGCGGGCGGACGAGATGCAGTGGAAAGGGCCGGTCGCGTAGATGGCCTTCTGCCACCGAGCGGTATAGTTCGCCAGGTTGACGGCGTGGAGGGATCCGCTCCCGGCGGTGTAGTAGAGGTTGCCGTTCGCGACGATGGGGTTGGAGAAGATGGAGCTACCCAGGAAGATCGACCGGGTGACCTCGAGCGCGCGGGCTTGATCGAGCGTGAGCGGCTCGCCGGCGTTCGCGGTGCCCGCCAGGTCCTTTCGATAGAACGTCCAATCGGCCGCCTGCGACGCGGTCGCCACCAAGGCGATGGTCGCAGCCCATGCCGCCCACGCCGCCTCCCCCGGCTGCCAGAGTCTCCCGCTGGACATCGCCCCCTCCTGACCACCAGTGAGCTCGGCGCCGAAGCGCAAGGACGCTGAGCGAGGAAGCTAGGGATGACGCCAAGGCCGGCAACTGATCGCCCGCTCGGCCGAGTGTCGACTTGGCAGCAAATGAG
>WNFI01062918.1_pt1 | contig 16831 bp, 10 predicted proteins | sample 5400471 | NCBI WGS metagenome assembly WNFI01 (sample SAMN13153348, study PRJNA577476) | soil metagenome | isolation source: 100 cm saprolite on Douglas fir-dominated hillslope | place: USA:California | collected 2013-09-17 | reverse complement strand
GGGCTATCTCGACACGCAGATCGCGGTACTGATGGGCGGCCGCGTCGCCGAGGAGCTCTTCATGAAGCACATGACGAGCGGCGCCTCGAACGACATCGATCGCGCCACCGACATCGCGCAGCACATGGTGTGCGAGTGGGGCATGTCGGCCCTCGGCATGCGCGCCTTCCGCAAGGCCGGCAACACCTGCGAGGGGGATAAGAACCACGCGATGAGCGAGGCCACCGCGCGCCGGGTCGACGAAGAGATCGAGAAGGTCATCAACGGCGGCTACGACTGCGCCTACGACCTCCTCAACCGGAACCGCGAGGCTGTCAAGCTCATCGCCGAGGCGCTCCTCGACCAGGAAGCGCTCGACGCCGACGAGTTGAAAACGCTGCTCGCCAGAGCAGACGCTCGCGGCTGAAAAAGGCCCGTCCTCGCGCAGCTGCGAGGCGCGCAGCTGCGCGATCCCCACACCTTTCGCGGTGGAGGTCGTGCCGGCTCTCGCTGCGCCTACTTCGTTGCGGCTAGGCGTCCGCGGGTCCGCTCGTGCGGCGGCGGTCCGCCTCACGCTCTTCCATCCGCTCCTGGATCCTCGCTTCGGCGTCGACCAGTCCCTCTCCCGAATCTCCCATGACTCAAGAATACAGGAGTCCGAAGCCAGAATGAAGATAGAGAGAGAATAGAAACGTGGGAAAGCGCGGGGTCTTGGATTTATTTCATGGGGCCGTTGCCGACTGGTTTCGCGCCTCATTCGAGGCGCCGACGCCCCCCCAGACCGAGGGCTGGCCGGCGATCGCGCGCGGTGAATCCACATTAATTCTTGCCCCGACCGGCAGCGGCAAGACGTTGACCGCCTTCCTTTGGGCGATCAACCGCATCATGTTCGGCGGCGGACCACGCTCACCGCGCGGATCGGAATGCCGCGTCCTCTATGTCTCGCCTCTCAAGGCGCTGGCCGTCGACGTCGAGCGCAACCTGCGGGCGCCGATCGCGGGGATTGCGCATCGCGCCGCGGCGCACGGAGATGCCTTCCACCTGCCGGCGGTGGCCGTCCGGACCGGGGACACACCCGCCGCGGAGCGCGCGCGGTTCCAACGCGAGCCCGCGGACATCCTCATCACTACGCCGGAGTCGCTGTATCTCCTGCTGACATCGAACGCGCACGAGGCCCTCAAGTCGATCGACACGGTCATCATCGACGAGATCCACGCGCTGGTGCCCACGAAGCGCGGCGCGCACATGGCGCTGTCCATGGAACGGCTGGAGGCGATCGTGACCTCGCCGCTGCAGCGCATCGGCCTGTCGGCGACCCAGCGTCCGCTCGACGAGGTCGCCCGGTTCCTCGGCGGCGCCATATCCCGCCGAAGCGGCGCGGCCGCGAAGGCGGGTGCCATGCCCCACCGAAGCGGCGCCACCGCGAAGGCGGACGTCATACCCCGCCGAAGCGGCGCCGCCGCGAAGGCGGGCGAAGAAGCCATCCACGACGAGTTCACGTCGAACCGCGCTTCGCCGAAATACCGGCCGGTCACGATCGTCGACACGGCGCAGAAGAAGCGCCTCGAGCTGAAGATCGAGGTGCCGGTCGAGGACATGGCGCGGATGGGCGACACGGAGGAGATCCCGAGCGGCCCCGCGGCCGGGGCGGCGCGCTCCTCGATCTGGAGCGCCATTCATCCGCGCCTGCTGGAGCTGGTGCGCGCGCATCGCTCGACCCTCATCTTCGTGAACAGCCGGCGCGTGGCCGAGCGCCTCGCCGCGGCGGTCAACGAGCTCGCGGGGGAGTCCCTCGTCCGCGCCCACCACGGATCGCTCGCCCGGCCGCAGCGGATCGAGATCGAGGACCTGTTGAAGGCGGGTCAGATCCGCGGCCTCGTGGCAACCTCGTCCCTCGAGCTGGGAATCGACATGGGGGCCATCGATCTCGTCATCCAGATCGAAGCGCCGCCGTCGGTCGCGAGCGGCATGCAGCGCATCGGGCGCTCCGGCCACACCATCGATCAGCCGAGCCGCGGCATCATCGTCCCCAAGTACCGCGGCGACCTGGTGGCGTGCGCGGCCGTCACCCGCGCGATGCACGAAGCGCAGATCGAGGCGATCCGCTACCCGCGCAATCCGCTCGACGTGCTGGCGCAGCAGATCGTCGCCATGGTCGCCATGGCGGCGTGGGACGTGGACGATCTCTTGCAGGCGGTGCGCGGCGCCGCGCCGTACGCGGAGTTGAGTCGATCGATCTTCGACGGCGTACTGGACATGCTCTCGGGCCGGTATCCCTCGGATGACTTCGCGGACCTGCGTCCCCGCCTCACGTGGGACCGGCTGAAGAACCAGGTGATCGCCCGTGAAGGCGCGCGGCGCGTGGCGGTCATCAACGGAGGAACGATCCCCGATCGCGGCCTCTACAGCGTGTTCCTTGCCGGCGACCGCGGCCCCGCCTCGCGCGTTGGCGAGCTGGACGAGGAGATGGTCTTCGAGAGCCGCGTCGGCGAAACCTTCCTGCTCGGCGCCTCGTCGTGGCGCATCGAGGACATCACCCACGATCGCGTGCTCGTCTCCCCCGCGCCGGGCCAGCCGGGGAAGATGCCGTTCTGGAAAGCGGATGCCGCCGGCCGGCCGCTGGAGCTGGGCCGCCACGTCGGCGAGCTGGTGCGCGGCCTGCGTCAGATGCCGGCCGCCGCCGCGATCCAGCGGCTGACCAAGCATCACGACCTCGACGCGCGCGCCGCGGAGAACCTGCTGCGCTACCTGACCGATCAGGCGGCCGCCACCGGCTCGGTGCCCGACGACCGCACCATCGTAATCGAGCGGACCCGCGATGAGCTGGGCGACTGGCGGATTTGCCTGCTGTCCCCTTTCGGCGGCAGGATCCACGCCCCCTGGGCGATGGCCGTCGTGGAGCGCGTACGCGCCGAGACCGGCGGCGATGCGGAGACGATGTGGACGGACGATGGGTTCGTGGTCAGGTTTCCGGAGACGGAAGCCCCGCCCGATCCCGCGCTGCTGCTGCCCGCGTCCGACGAAGCGGAGGCGCTGGTGGTCCGGCAGCTTGGCGGCACGGCGCTCTTCGCGGCGAAGTTCCGTGAAGCGGCCGCGCGCGCGCTGTTGCTGCCGCGGCGGCGGCCGGGAGGTCGCACGCCCCTCTGGCAGCAACGGAAGCGCGCCTCGGATCTGCTCGCCGTCGCCGCCCGGTTCGGATCTTTTCCGATCATCCTCGAGGCCTACCGGGAAATCCTGCGCGATGTGTTCGACATCCCGGCGCTGATCGAGACGCTGCGGCGGATCGAAGGCCGCGATATTCGCACGGTCACCGTTGATTCCACCACGCCCTCGCCGTTCGCCTCGGCGCTCCTCTTCGGCTACGTCGCCAACTACATCTATGACGGCGACGCGCCGCTGGCGGAACGGCGCGCCCAGGCACTGTCGATCGACCAAGGTCAGCTTCGCGAGCTGCTCGGCGAAGCGGAGCTGCGGGAGCTGCTCGACGCGGACGCGCTGGAAGACGTGGAGCGGCAGCTCCAGCAACTGGACGAGCGCTATCGCGCGCGCTCGGTTGATGCCGTCCACGACCTGTTGCTCCATCTCGGCGACCTGACGCCCGACGAGATTACGGCACGGTCGTCGGTACCCGGCGCCGGCGCACTCGAGAGCCTCACGCGCGACCGTCGTATTGTGCCGATTAGCCTGCCCACGGCCGCAGAGGCGGCGGCGGGCGCCGATCTCTCGCCGGGGGCGCGGACAGGCGGAGGGCGGGCGGCAAGGCTGATCCCGGTCGAGTACGCCGCTCGATACCGCGACGCCCTTGGTGTGCCGCTGCCGGCGGGACTGCCGGAGTCGCTGCTCGGGCCTGTGCCCGATGCCGCGCTGGATCTGGCACGCCGCTACGCGCGGACCCACGGCCCGTTCACGACCGCCGAGTTCGCGGCCCGCTACGCGCTCGGCCGATCGACCGCCGACGCGCTGCTGAAGGCACTGGCCGCGGCCGGGCGCCTGCTCGAGGGTGAGTTCCGGCCAGGCGGCGCCGGACGCGAGTGGAGCGATGCGGACGTCCTCCAGACGATCCGGCGCCGTTCCCTCGCCAGGCTGCGCAAGGAGGTCGAGCCGGTCGAACCGCCGGTGCTCGCGCGGCTGGTGACGACGTGGCAGGGGCTGGTCCGGCCGCGTCTGGGGCTCGATGCGCTGCTCGACGTGATCGAGACCCTGCAGGGAGCGCCGCTCTCCGCCTCGATCCTCGAAAGCGAGATTCTCTCGGCGCGCATCGACGGCTACTCACCCGGAGGCCTCGACGCGCTGGCGGCCGCCGGGGAGGTCGCCTGGCGCGGCGTGGAACCGCTCGGAGACCGCGACGGGCGCGTCGCGCTTTATCTGACGGATCACGTGGCTCGTCTGTGGCGGCCCTCTCCGGCGGCCGATCTCGGAGATCTCGGAGCACGAGACCAGGCAATCGTCGCCCACCTGAAGACGCACGGCGCGTCGTTCTTCGCGTCGCTTCACGACGCCGGCGGCGGCGGATATCCGGGTGAGACCGTCGACGCCCTGTGGGATCTCGTCTGGAAAGGAATCGTGACCAACGATACCTTCCATGCGCTGCGCGCCTTCACCAGGGCGCCGGCCCGACGGCCGCGAAAGCGGGAGCGCGCCGGCACGAGCGGCCCGTTCCGCAGCCGGCGGGTGGCGCCACCGTCGGCCGAAGGGCGATGGTCGCTGCTCAGCGACCGCGTCCCCGTCGCCGCGAGCGATACGCAGTGGTCGACGGCCATGGCCCAGCAGCTGCTGACGCGCTACGGGGTCGTCACGCGCGAAGTGGCGGCAGCCGAGGGCATCACCGGGGGGTTCGGCGCCGTCTACGATGTGCTCAAGGCGCTCGAGGACGCCGGGCGCGTCCGCCGTGGGTATTTCGTCGGCGTCGGAGCGACGCAGTTCGCGCTGCCGCCCGCCCTGGAGCTGTTGCGATCGCTGCGCGACATTCCCGACGAACCCGAGACGCTCGTCATCGCCGCCACCGACCCCGCGAATCCTTACGGGACGACGCTGAAATGGCCGGCCCAACCCGACGCGGAGACGGCGGAATCAGCCGGTCGCGCGCCGACGCGCACGGTCGGCGCCTCGGTGATCCTCGTCAACGGCGCCCTCGCCGCCTACGTCCCGCGCGGCGGGCGGCAACTGACCGTCTACCTGCCGGAAGACGAGCCCGCACGCTCGACGACCGGCCGCGCGCTCGCGCGCGCGCTGGCGATGCTGGCGCGCGAAGAGCATCGCGCCGGAGTCCTCGTTGCCGAGATCAACGGGGGGGAGCCGGCGGACCATCCGCTCGCGCCGTTCCTCGTCGAGGCAGGATTCAACCCGTCCGCCATGGGTTTCCAGATGCGCAGGGCGCCCCCTGCCCCCTTTATTGTTTGACGATCCAGACCGAACGCCCGTCTGCCGCCGTCACCTTCTCGAGGTGCCCGCCCGGCGTCGGGGAAGCGGAGTAGGAAGTGGACATGATGCCGCCCGTTCCGGCGACTGCCGCCGATCCGTCCGCCCCGCCGCTGATGTCCATCATGCCGGCAGCACCGTGCACCGGGCAGCTGCCGGTCGGCGCGCTGCCGATCGGGAAATAATCGTCGTAAACCGTCGACCGGGGCGCGGCGGCGTGCGCAACAGTCGCTTGGTGTCCGGACGTACCGACCGCGACGTCGCCGACCGGCACACCCGGCATCTCGGTCAGGCCCACCTGCACGAAGTCGAGTCCCATCCATCCGTGGCGGCAGGCTTCGGTGGCGCGCTGTCCGCTCAGCCGGCAGATCGTGACCTTCTCGACGTCGGGCGGCGGCGCGAACCAATCGGGCGCGTCATTCGCGGTCGCCTGCTTCATGAACTGCGCCCACGCGGGCACCGCGACGACCGCGGCAAAGCCGCGGTTCATGATGGGCGCGGGCTTGTCCATGCCGAACCACACGCCGGTGACGAGATGCGGTGTATAGCCGATGAACCACGCGTCCGTGTAGTTGTCCGCGGTCCCCGTCTTGCCCGCTGCCGGCAGCTTGAATCCGGCGGAGCGGGCGCCGGTACCCGTCCCGGAAGTGAGGACGTCCGCCAGCATGCTGCTCATCAGATAGGCAGTCGCCGGCGTCACCGCCTGATGCCGGGCGGGCGCATGGTCCCAAATCTGACGGCCGTCGTGGTCTTCGACGCGGACGATCAGGTGCGGGCTGACGGCGATCCCCTGATTCGCGAACACGCCGTACGCCGACGTCAGCTCCAGCAGCGTGACGCCGCCGGTGCCGAGAGCAAGCGAGGCGACCGCCGGCAGGTGTGATTCGATGCCCAGGCGCTGCGCATAGTACGTGGCCTGGGTGTAGCCAACCTGCTGCAGCAGCTGCGCCGCCGCCCGGTTGCTCGAAATCTTCAGCGCCGCGCGCAGCGAGTACTCGGTCTGCTCGTGCTCGCCGCCAGGGAGCCAGGGCCCATTGTCCGTCATGATCGGCGCGTCGAGATGATGGAGAACAGAGGCGGGCGCCATCCCGTGCTCGAGCGCCACGGCATAGATGATTGGCTTGAACGCGGAGCCGGGCTGCCGGTGTGCCTGCGTCGCGCGAATGTAGCTGCTCGCGCCATAATCGCGTCCGCCCACCAGCGCCCGCACCTCAGCCGATGCCGGGTCGAGCGCGACCAGGCTTCCCTCGAGATCCTGCGCCGCCTTCCGCGACGTCGCGATCTGCGCGATGCGCGCCGAGATCGTCTTCTCCGCGGCGCACTGCATGGCCGGGTCGTAGCCGGTATACACGCGCAATCCACCCTGCAGGACCTGCTGGCCGCCGAAGCGCGCCACCAGCTGGCGCCGGACTTCCTCCTCGAAATACCGGCCGCACGGTCCCCTCGCAGCGGCTCTCATCGAAGCCGCCGACGCCGGTTCGCGGATCGGCATTTCCACCGACGAGCGGTATTCGGCGTCGCTGATGCGGCCAGTGTCGCGCATCAGGCGAAGCACCAGGTTCCGCCGCGCCAGCGCGCGCTTGGGGTTGTTGCTCGGCGAGTACCCGCTCGGCGATCGCACGAGGCCGGCGAGCAACGCCGCTTCATGCGGCCGCAGGTCGGCCGCGGACTTGCCGAAGTAGCCGCGCGCCGCCGCTTCCACGCCATGGTAACCGTCGCCGAAATAGACCGCGTTCAGGTAGGCGTGGAGGATCTGCTGTTTCGAGTACCGCTCTTCGAGCCGCACCGCAATCGAAGCTTCGCGAATCTTTCGTGAATATGTCCGGGCCGGGCTGAGCTGCTCGAGGCGTACGAGCTGCTGCGTAAGGGTGCTCCCGCCCTCGACGATGCGGCCGGTGCGCCAGTTGCGCCAGGCCGCTTTCGCGATGCGCACCGCGTCGAAGCCATGATGCGAGTAGAAGCGCCGATCCTCGACCGCGAGGAGTGCGTCGATCATCAGCGGCGAGACCCGCTCGAGCGGCACGTCGACCCGCTGCTCCACGAAGAACGAGAACACCTGCCGGTTCTGCCGGTCGAAGACGACCGTGCTCTGGGGGTGCGCGCCGATTTCGGCGAGCGAGGCGGCGTGACTCAGCTCACCCGTCACGTCCCAGGAAGCGCGGACAGTGATGATTGCGATGGTCCAGAAAGAAACCGAGCTGAGCAGCGCGCTCGCGATCAGAAGTCGCCGTCTCACGCCCCGTTGCAGGGCAACGGGGATGCCAGAAAAAACTCTGGTGGATCAACGATTCACTGGCAAAAATGGCAGGCGGAAAACCCACAATGGGAAAGCCCTGCAGTTGGGCGCGCGGAGTGGGCAAAGCGCTACCCACCGGCATGCCTGCCGCAGACGCCGCACCTGCCTCATCGTACAGGACGAGATGCCGATCCGCAGGCGATTCATCCGCGCTCCGCCAGGGTCATGATCTCGACGCGGGCGCCCGGCGCGGCAAGCGCAACCTTGATGGGCGTTATCGACGTCTTCGCGCCGAAGGCGGTGCGGCACTCGGCCATCGCGGCCGCGGCGGCCTCCTGGTCCGTGACATAAACGAGCACGTCGCCGACGTCCGCTCGCGCGAAGCCGGCTTTCGTCAGCAGCACGTCGAGCTTGCGGAAGATGTCCCGTGTCTGCGCGCCGGGGTCCGCGGTGGCGGCGTCTCCTTCCGCCAGCAGCCCCGACACGAACAGCGTGTTGCCGGCGAGAACGGCCGGACTGAGATTCGGACTCTTCTGCGGGTCCGCGTCGATCGCCTGCCTGCGCCGCCACCTCGCCGGAGACGACCGTGTTGTCCCTGCCGTTGCGCGGAATCACTCCCGACAGGAAGAGCGTGTCGCCGGAACGAATGGCATACGAGTAGGGATTCGGCGATGCCATCCAGGCGGACGGATGGACCGCCCGCCGATCGGCGCCCGCCGGCACGGCAACGGCGGACATCTCCACCAGTGCGCCCGGCGTCAGCGGATCGACGATGACGGTGGTGCGGGTCGGCGGCGTGCCTTTCCAGGCCTGCCGGTAGGCGTCGTTCATCGCGGGAAAATCCGCCGCCCGACAGAGGTACACGGTGATTACCGCGGCGTCGGCAAGCGACGAGCGCTCGGCGCGAAGGCGCTCGTCGAGACGCGCCAGCGTGGCGGCCGTTTGTCTCGCGATATCGGCGCCCGCGTCAGGCGCAGCGGTGGCGGGAGCGAAGACGAAGTGCGACATGTCTCATTGGAGAGTATCCCGCATTTTGTCGGACCAGGCGCAGAGCGCTTTGATCTCCGCCGGCGACGGCTTGGCGTCGCGGTGGATGACGAGATAGATCGGCAGGGGCATGCGGCCGCGCTGGGCGAGATTACACATCGCGCCCAGGAATTTGTCCTGGTCGTCGGACGGGTAGGAGCTCCATTCCGAGAAGTTGAATTTGTCGCGGGCCTTGTGGACATCGTCGGCGACCAGCCAGGACACCGGCGCCACGTTGCTGTACCACGGCCACCGCGTCTCGTTCGAGTGGCAGTCGCGGCACGAGCGGTCGAGGATCGCCTTGATCTCGGGCGGGACTCTTGCCTGGAGCGAGGCGGCTGCCGGCGCGGGCGGGTTGGTGCGATCGGGCCGCAGGAACTGCACGCCGAGGAAGGCAAAAAGAAAGAGGGTCAGGCCCCGACGGGCCCCGCGGGTGAGACGAAATGCGGCCATGCAATCAGAACGTCAGCAAATACGACGCCGTCAGGGGGGCTGTTTCCACGGGATTTTCCCGGCGCGCCGCTCGGCGCCTTACGTCGCGCGTCGACGGACGAGCGGGAATCGTAAGGGCCTCTCGGCACCGGGAGGCAGGCCGTCGTTGCATGGGTTGTCAACAGGATGTGTACAATGACGGCTTCTAGAGATCAAATCGCCATACGGAGGATCCGAATGAAACGCCTGGCCAGGATTGCGATGGTGGCACTGCCGCTGATGACGCTCGCGGCGGTCCCTGCGTACGCCGACGTAAAGACGCGCGACAGATCGAACATCAAGTTCGAAGGCATGCTGGGCCGCATGTTCAACCTTTTCGGCGGCAAGGCCGCCAAGGAAGGGGTCGAGGGGCTGACCGCGGTGAAAGGCAGCCGCAAGGCCACAATCAACGACTCCACCGGCCACATCGTCGATCTGTCGGAAGAAAAAGTATACGACCTCGACATGAAGAAGAAGACGTATACGGTAACGACGTTCGAGGAGCTGCGCCGCCGGATGCGCGAGGCCGAAGAGCGGGCGCAGAAGGAAGCCTCGCGGGAAACACCCGGAAAGAAAGAAGAAGCGCAGAAACCGACCAGGGAGTACGAGATCGACTTCGACGTGAAGGACACCGGCCAGAAGAAGGCGATCGCCGGCTACGACGCCCACGAGAGCATCGTGACGATTACCGTCCGCGAGAAGGGCAAAACGCTCGAGGAGGCGGGCGGCCTCGTGATGACCAACAACGTGTGGCTCGGTCCGAAGGTGCCGCAGATGAGGGAGCTGTCCGACTTCGACGTCAAGTACTGGAAGCAGCTTCAGGGTCCCGAAGCGGCCGCGATGTCGGCCGAGCAGATGGCCGCGGTCCTCGCCATGTTCCCGCTCGTCGGCAAGGCGATGGCCCGCATGCAGAAGGACGGCGACAAGCTGACGGGCACGCCGCTCGACACGACGACGACGTTCGAGTCGGTCATGAGCAAGGATCAGCTGACGCAGGCCCAGGCGAGCAGCTCGAGCAGCGGCAGCAGCGGCGGCGGCATCGGCGGCCTCCTCGCAAAGAAGATCATGAAGAAGGAAGAGCCGAAGGCGCGCTCGACGATCTTCACGATGCATCACGAGGTGCTCGAGGTCTCGACCAGTGTCGTCCCCCCCGACGTGGCGATCCCGGCGGACTTCAAGGAAAAGCGGTAGGGCGGTCTCTTGCGTCCGCCTTATTCCACGCGCGGCAGATAGATCCTGAACGAGGCGCCGGTCCCCGGCGTCTCGTCCAGGTACACCCACCCGCCGCTCTGCTTCACGATCCCGTAAACGGTCGCCAGCCCGAGACCGGTCCCCTTCCCTTGGTCTTTCGTCGTGAAGAACGGCTCGAAGATGTGCGCGCGGACGTCTGCGGGGATCCCATCCCCGCTGTCGGTGACGGTCAGGCGCACGAAGCGGCCCGACTCGATGCCGACAAAAGCCGCCGCATCGTCCGGCTCGAGGTCCTCGTTCGCGGTGGCGATAGTGAGGTGTCCGCCCGCCGGCATCGCGTCGCGCGCGTTCGAAGCAAGGTTCATCAGGACCTGTTCGATCTGGCCGGGGTCCGCCTTGACGTCCCAGAGCGAGGGCGCCGGCTCGATGTGCAGCACGACCTCCTGGCCGATCAGTTTCAGGAGGAGCGTCTCCAGGTTCTCGATGATCTCGTTGAGGTTGACGCGGCGGGACTGCATCACCTGCTTGCGGCTGAAGGCGAGCAGCTGACGCGTGAGGGCGGCAGCACGATGTGCGGCGCGTTTGATCTCCTCGACGTCGAGCCGGAGGGGATCGCTGGCGCCGAGGCCGTCCAGCACCAGATCCGCGTAGCCGAAGATGGCGGTGAGCACGTTGTTGAAGTCGTGCGCGACGCCGCCGGCCAGCCGCCCCACCGCTTCCATCTTCTGGGCCTGCCGCAGCTGCGCCTCGCTGAGTCGCAACGCTTCCTCCGTCTGGCGGCGCTCGGTCAAATCGCGGATCCAGGCGGTGAAGAAGAAGCCGTCGGCGGCGTCGATGCGTGAAACGGACAGCTCGATGGGGAACCGGGTCTTGTCGGCGCGGAGGGCGACGAACTCGAGGCGCTGGCCGATGATCTGCGACGGTTCGTCGTGCGGCCGTCCCTCCATCGCCAGGCGCTGATCCTCCCGGAGCTCCTCGGGGATGATCAGCGGGACGAGCTCGCGGCCCGCCGCTTCTTCCCGGGAATACCCGAACATTCGCTCCGCGGCGGCGTTCATCTCGACGATCCGCCCGGCGGCGTCCATGGTGATGATTCCGTCGAACGCGCAGTCGAGCACCGAATCGCGCTGCATCGCCGCAATTGTACAGGGCTCCGGGCTGCAATTGGCGACCGGGGTCCGCTGCGGGTTACCGGTGCCTCTCGCTCTTCACCAGGGCAGCGAAGACCTGGCCCTGCTCGTAGGCGCCAAGGCGATCGGCGGCGTCCAGATAGGCGTCGCGCAGTTCACCGGTCAGCGTCCGGGTCCCGGCCACCGCGAGCAGCACCTGCGACAACTCGTAACCGGTCATGCCCCGGGTGGACTTCAGCACTTCCCGCAGCGTGTCGTTGCTGACGTCGGTCCTCTGCACCACCGCCTGGAGCACTCGGCCCTTTTCGTGGCCGGAGCCGAGCCCGCTGACGACCTTGAAGAACGGCGCCCGCACGGATCCCTCCACGCCGCCCTGGCGCAGGACCTCGTGGAGGAACGTCGCGGACTCGTAATCGCTGCCCATGCGCCCGGCCTGCATCAGCGCGGCCTCGATCGTGGCGGCGTCCGGCGACCGATCGATGGCGGCCTTGAGCACGCGGTGCCGCTCGAAGTCGCTGCCGATTGTCGCGGCAGCCCTGAAGAAGGCCGCACGGTTGCGGTCATCGAGCGGCTGCAGCGCCACGATCTGCCGCAGGAGCTCCGAGAGCTCGTAGTTGGACCGGATCGTGCCCGCGTGCGTGAGGATTCCGGCGAGCGTCTGCGCGCCCACCGGGCCCCTCTTCAGCATCGTCGAGTACACGCGCCGCACCTCGTAGTCGGACGAGATGCTCGAGGCCGCCGTGAAGTAAACGTCTCGCGACGCGTCGTCGGTCGGCAGCCGATCCGCGATCGCGATGAGCAGCGAGGCGAGCTCGTAGTCGCTCTTCATTTCGCGAGACGCCTGCGTCATCGCCTGCCGGTACTGGTCCGGCGACAGCGTCGCCTGTTTGAAGAGCTCCTTGAAATAGATGCCCTTCACGTAGGTACCGTCGATGTGGGAGATCTCGGCCATAACCGCGGGGACGGCGCCGGATTTCAGCAGGCGGGCGACGCGGGCCGGCGCGCCGATGCCGGAGTTGCGCACGAACCTCGGCAGGTTGCTGCGCAGCCAGGTGCGCCCTTCCGGCTCGTAGGGGCGCTCGGAGCCGTTGACGTAATAGCGGCGCTCCAGCTGCCCGCCGCGCTCGCGGATTTCAACCGAGTGGCGGCCGAACCAGGCGCCGTCGGAGATCTTCAGATAGCCGGCCGGCGACAACTCACGGATATCCGCGTCATCGTCAGTAAAGTCGAACGTGCCGGAGTAGTTGACCTGCAGCCTCTCGCCGTTGTTCGACCAGATCCAGTTGCCGGTCGAGTCGCTGACGTGATGGCTGACGCTCTGCGACGCCGACGCCTGGACGGACGGCGCGGCAGGGGCCGCGGCAACCGAGGCAACCGAAGCAACTGCGGCAACCGAGCCAACCGGGGCAACCGGGCCAACCGAGCCAACCGAGGCAACCGAGGCAACCGCTGGCGCTGCGGGCTTCGCAGCTTTCTGCAACGCAGGCGCGGTTGAGGCCACGACGGGCGCACGCGCGGCGGCAGCGGCCGCCCCCTGCGCCGCCGCGGGCTCGCGCTGCTCGGCGCGCCGTCCGTCGGCACGCAGAACAATCCCGCCAATCAGGATGAGCGCGATGCTGCCCGCGAGCCATGCCGGGGCACGGCCCGAGTGGGACGAGGGGACGCCAAGCAGTCGCCGGACGCGCTGGAGCAGTGCGCCGCCCGTCGCCGCCATGGCAATGTGATGGGCCGGCGCTGTTGCCGAGCGAAGGGACTCGAGATCGGTCAGCGCGATCGCGTAGGCCACCGGATCGCCGCACAGGCGGACGGCGAGATCGTCGCAGCAGTTTTCGCGCTCGATGCGAATACGCCGCGAGAGCCACCAGACGGCCGGGTGGTAGAAGAGAAGCGTCTCGACGAGCGTCTGCAGCAAGTTCACCAGGTAGTCGTGCCGGCGGACGTGCGCGAGCTCGTGGGCGAGAATCGCCTCGAGCTGCTGCGGCGACAATGCCGCGACCGCGCTGGCCGGCAGCAGGACGACGGGCCTCAGCCATCCGATCACCGTCGGCACCTCCACGAGCGTCGACTCGAGCAGCACGATCGCGCGGCTGATGTGCAGGCGGCGCGACAGACGGGCCGCCATCCGCAGCCACTGGTCCGCGGCCTGGGCGGTGCCGTGCGTCCGCAGGCGCTGGACCCAAATCCATCCGGTCAGCAGGCGCAGGCTCAGCATGGAGACGCCCGCGATCCACAGGAGGATCAGCGTTGGCAGCAGCGGCTCGACGCGCACCGCCGGCACCCGTAAAGTCAGCGACGCAGTCGCCTGGTCTGGCGTATCTCCCCGCGTCGCCGCCCGCTGCGGCTGCACTGCGTCGTCCGGGCGCGCTTGCGCGCGGACCGGCGGCGAGGCTGATGTGTCCACCTCGGCGCGCAGCGCCTGGAACTTCTGGACGCCGCTGACCACGGGCAGCGTCAGCATGAGCGCCAGGCCGATCGCGGCGACAACGTAGCGCACATCCGATGCCCCGCGGCGCAGGGCGAGCAGCGCGAGCGCCGTGAGCGCGCCCACGGCAGTTCCCTGCCAGACAAACTGCAGGAGCGCCCAGCCGACGGCCTGGGCGGCCGGCTGACGCAGCAGGGGCTCAATCGCGGTCATCTCGGACCTCCTTCTCATTCCGTGCACTATCAATCGCTTTTCGGATATCCCGCAGCTCCTCGGCGGACGCACGCTTGGCGGCCAGCGCCTGCATGACCAGCTTCGTCGACGATCCGCCGAACGCCCGATCCAGCAGGTCCCGCACCAGCTGACGCTGCGTCGTTTCTTCACTCAGCCGTGCCCGATAAATGTGCGTCCGGTCACGTTCGTCGCGCTCGACCAGCCCCTTTTCCGTCATGATCTGGAGGGTCTTGAGCGCGGTCGTATACGCCGCCTGGCGCTCCCGGCCCAGGATGTCGTGGACCTGCCGCACCGTGCTGGGTCCGCGTTCCCAGAGGATTCTGAGGATCGCCAGCTCGGCGTCGGTCGGCCGGGGGGCGGCAGAACGGTTCATGGGCATCGAGTATCTACGACAGTCTTCGTAGTGTCAACGAAGATCTTCGTAGGTATACGAGTGGGATAATCTCCGGGTTGATTGGGAGGATACGTGGCTGAGGCAGGTACTTACGCGAAATTTGAAACGTCCGAGGGCAATTTCAAGGTCCGCCTCTTTGACCAGGAGGCGCCCAACACGGTGGCCAATTTCGCGGGCCTGGCGGAGGGCACCAAGGAATGGCGCGACCCGGCGACCGGCGAGCGCCGCAAGGCGCCCTTCTATAACGGCATCATCTTTCACCGCGTCATCAATGGTTTCATGATTCAGGGCGGCGATCCGCTCGGACAGGGGACGGGCGGACCGGGTTACAACTTCGCCGACGAGTTCCATCCCGGCGCGCGCCACTCGAAGGCCGGGATTCTCTCGATGGCGAATTCGGGACCGAACACCAACGGCAGCCAGTTTTTCATCACGCTCGGACCGACGCCCCATCTCGACAATCGCCACTCAGTGTTTGGCGAGGTCGTCGAAGGGCTCGACGTCGTGAAGAAGATCGGCGCGGTGCCGACGGGCCGGCAGGATCGTCCGGTCAAGCCGGTCGTGATCAACAAGGTCACGATCGAACGGAGTGCCTGATTGTGAGCGGCGCGGATCGGGCGGGCGACGCCGATCCCGGAACCGCTGCGCCGTTCGACGTCCTAGTCGATCGGGCGACGAGCGGCGATCGGCCCGCGCTCGAGGCGCTGATGCCGCTGGTCTACGGCGAGCTGCGCCGCCTCGCGGCGCACTACCTTCGCGGCGAGCGTCCGGGTCAGACGCTGCAGCCGACGGCCCTGGTTCACGAGGCCTACCTCCGCCTCCTCAGGGACCGCCCGGAGCGGTGGCAAAATCGCGCGCATTTCTCCGCCATCGCCGCGCATGCGATGCGCCAGATTCTCATCGACCGCGCCCGCGCGCGGGACGCGTTGAAGCGCGGCGGCGGCCAGCCCCGGGTGACGTTCGCGGAAGGACTACCGGCAGCGGCCCCCGAACAGTCGACCGACATGGTCGCGCTCGACAACGCGCTGACCCGTCTCGCCGCGCTCGACGCCGGTCAGGCCCGCATCGTCGAGCTGCGCTTCTTCGGCGGGCTGTCGATCGAGGAGACGGCCGCGGCAGTGGGCGTCTCGCCCGCCACCGTGAAGCGGCACTGGGCGCTCGCGCGCGCCTGGCTGGCCCGCGAGCTCCAAGCGTGAGTTGAAGCCTTGAACCCCGATTGGGACCGCATCGGCGGCTTGTTCGACGAGGCGCTGGCGCTCGATGCACCCGCGCGCGAGCGGCTGCTCGCGCACGAGGACGTATCACGGCCGCGCATCGCCGCGGAAGTGCGGGCGCTCCTGCGCGCCCACGATCAGTCCGGCGGATTCCTCGAACGGCCAGCCTGGATGATGGCGCCGGAGCTGCTGGCGGAATCCCCCGCCGATGCGCCGCTCAGCGGCAGACGCATCGGCCCCTACGACGTTGGTGAAGAGGTCGGACGCGGCGGCATGGGCGTCGTCTACGCCGCGGAAGACGCACGGCTCGGACGGGCGGTGGCGCTGAAGATGCTGCCGGCTGCCTACAGCCGCGATCCGATCGCTCGCGAGCGCCTCGCCCGCGAAGCGCGCGCCGCGGCGGCGCTCTCGCACCCCTGCATCGCCACGGTCTACGCGCTCGAAGAGATTGACGGGGACCTGTTCATCGCGAGCGAGCTCGTGCGCGGGTCGACGCTTCGGACAGAACTGGCGTCCGGTCCGATGGAGCCGGAGCCGCTGTTCGACACGCTGACGCAGATCGCGGAAGCCCTCGACGCGGCGCATCGCCAGGGCATCGTCCACCGCGATCTCAAGCCCGAGAACGTGCTCCGCGGCCGCGACGGCCGCTTGAAGGTTGTCGACTTCGGGATCGCGCGGATCGTCGGCCCCCTGGCGGCCGGGCGGCCCGGGCTCACGATGACCGGGGCGTGGCTGGGCACGCCAGGCTATATGGCGCCCGAACAACTGCGCGGTCAGCCGATCACCGCGCGCGCCGACATCTTCGCGTTCGGCGCCATGGCCTACGAGCTGGCCACGGGATCGCATCCCTTCGGCGGCAGCGATCCGGCGGCGCTCCTCGAGCGCCTCGTCTCCGATGACCCGCCGCTCTCCCGGCCGATCGAACCGGCCAGGCTGGACGCGATCGTCCGGATCTGCCTCAAGGGCAACCCGGCGGACCGCTACGCGTCGGGCGCCGAGTTGCTCGAGGCGCTGCACTCTCTCCAGACGGGCGTTCAGGAGACCAGCCCGCCGGCGGCGGAACCGCAGACGGCGTGGTGGTGGAAGTTCCACCAGGTCGCGGTCGCCATTCTGACG